>ENA-OQKJ01000284-OQKJ01000284.1-human-gut-metagenome-genome-assembly--contig:-NODE-284-length-12799-cov-1.561158_pt1 | contig 12799 bp, 14 predicted proteins | sample MGYA00242647_ERZ504795 | MGnify/ENA primary metagenome ERZ504795 (study PRJEB26092, sample SAMD00036398) | human gut metagenome | host: Homo sapiens | study: EMG produced TPA metagenomics assembly of...
GTTATTGTATTATTGGCATTATTGAGCCTCGGTGTGAAGGATATTCACTTAGGACCTACATTGCCCGCTTTCCTTTCTCCAAATGTCGTCAAGGTACTGGTTGATATGTTCCATATTGCAGGTATCGGCAGCGTGGAAGATGATTTGAAGAAATTCGGATTATAAATGAAAGGGTACTGAAAAAATGATAGGGTGATAATGCGCTGATAAAATACATCTCGCTATCACCCTATTATTCTATCCTTTTATCACATTGTTTATCGCTTCCTCCGTTCCGCAGAATGGCCCGTGTGATTGTAGTTTTATGGTGCACATGGCGGCGGCAAAACATCCCGCTTCCCGGTGGGATGCGCCTTTGTTGCGCATATACAGATACCCTACCATATAGGTGTCTCCGCATCCCGTTGCATCTGTAATCTGCAGGGCAGGGTAGGCGGGTATTTCGTGGAATTCTCCTTGGGCATAAATCAGCGAACCTTTATCTCCCAGGGTCAGCAGCACTTCCTTCACGCCCCAGTCTGCAATCAGCAATGCAGCTTCGTGCGGTTCACTGCATCCGGTCAGCACTTCCATTTCAGCTTCGTTGGCTTTCAGGATATGGATATACTTCAATGCTTCTTTCTTTTCCGGCCAGTCTACGGCCAGCACCTTTTCATTCTCCACCTTGCGGAGAAATCCTTGCACGTCTACCGAGAGGAGTCCCTTTCCGGACAAGAACTTGATGACCTCCAAAGAGAAGTCGTCGGCAAGCAGACTGCCCAAGTGGATAATCCGTGCATCGGTATCTTTCAAACCTTCCACGGTGAAAGGGTCTGCTTTTTGCCGTGACACGTTGTGTACGTTCGTTTTGATTTTCTCCATAAATATTCTCGAAACAGACGGAATGTGTGCTGTGCAAGGCTTTGACGGAAATACCTTCTTTCCGAATGTCTTCCACAATGCCCATGTCAGTATCAGCCAAAGCTGTTACCAATAGAAAATCGTTAGCATTCAAGTGCTTGATGGCATGTGCGAAGTAGAAGGAGGTGCCTCCCGGCATATATATGGTTAGTTTTTAGGGGTTACGTACTTTATCGTTGGGTAATATAACCGATGCAACATAGACTGTGTGTGTTCTATTTCTTTGTTGGCTTTTTATTTCTTTATTGTATTGATTCCGTAAATTGGGCGCGAAGATAGTGATTTAATAACAATTCGACTATATTTGCAGCTGTAAATGTAGCTTCATTGAATATGAATTCATTAAAAACGAAAAGAGTACGTATGATAGTTGGCATTATAGTGGGTATTGTGGCTGTTGCGGTCATAGTGGGATTCGTTTTTGTCAATCAGCCGAGTTTCGGGAGGGCTCCTCAAGGAGAACGGTTGGAGAGGATTAAGAAGTCGCCTCATTACAAAGACGGAGAATTCCGGAATCTGCACAGTACGATGATGATGACTTCCCAAAAGGGACGTTTGGGAGCTTTCTGGGGATTCTTGTTTAAGCAAGAAACCGATTTACGTCCTGAAAAAGAGATTCCGGTTATAAAGACGGACCTCAGCAAGATAAGCAAGGACGAGAATGTATTGGTATGGTTCGGACATTCATCCTATTTTATCCAGATAGACGGAAAGCGTATACTGGTAGACCCCGTATTTTGTGGGGCTTCTCCGGTTTCGTTTGTAAACAAGCCGTTCAAGGGGGCGGATGCCTACAAGCCTGCCGATATGCCGGAGATTGACTATCTGGTGATATCACATGACCATTGGGATCATCTGGATTATGAAACGGTGATGCAGCTGAAAAATCGGGTAGATAAGGTGGTCTGTCCTTTGGGGGTAGGTGAACATTTCGAGTATTGGGGATTTGAGAAATCATCCCTGGTTGAGCTGGATTGGTTTGAAGATACTGTACTGGATAAGGGATTTCTGCTTCATTGCTTGCCCGCCCGGCATTTTTCGGGCCGCTCGTTGAAAGCGAATCAGGCACTATGGGCCTCTTTCCTTATCGAAACCCCTTCGCAGAAGATTTATATGGGCGGTGATAGTGGATATGATACGCATTTTGCCGAAATAGGCAAGCAATATCCTGGCATTGACCTTGCCATATTGGAGAATGGGCAGTATAACGAAGATTGGAAATATATCCATACCATGCCCCAATATTTGGGACAAGTGGCCAGGGACTTGAATGCGGAAAAGATTCTGACTGTCCATCATTCAAATATGCTTTGGCTAGACACCGCTGGGACGAACCGTTGAAGAATGCCATGAATCTGAAAGAGAAAGACTCTTTGAACGTGTTGATGCCTATTATAGGGGAAGTGGTCCGGTTAAAATAATGAACGATATTGATTAGCTATTGACGAGTTATTAACGGAAATATATATCCCTATCGAAAATAAAAGTAAGATAATATGTTGGAATTACCCGAAGTTATCACCCTGAGCAAACAAGTGAACAACGCCTTGAGCGGTAAAACAATCACGCAGGTATTCAATGCCACCAAACCGCATAAGTTTACGTTCTATAACGGCAATCCGTCGGAGTATGGTAAACTGCTCGTAGGCAAAACCATCCTTTCATCCGAAGGATATGGCATGTTTGTCAATTTCAATCTTTCGGATAATGTGATCATGAATATAGGCGACGGAGTCAGTGTCCGTTATTACAATGCGGGAGATAAGATTCCTGCCAATTACCAGTTGTTGCTGACGTTTAATGATGATTCATTCCTTGTCTTCACGGTTGTAATGTATGGTTTTATCAATGTTTATCCTGATAGCTATATCGACAATAAGTACTATAAATTGAGTCGGGAAAGCATTTCGCCGTTGAGCGATAAATACACCGAAGCGGAATTTGAGAAACTCGTTGCCGAAGCAAAGAAGACCCTCTCTGCTAAAGCTCTATTAGCAACCAATCAGCGTATTCCCGGTGTAGGTAACGGCGTAACGCAGGATATTCTGTTCAATGCACGGATAAATCCCAAACAGAAAGTGCTACTTCTGTCGGATAATCAGAAAGACGTTCTTTTTTAATGCTCTAAAAGAACATTGGTGGATATGACGTTCGAGGGCGGACGCGATACGCAAACAGATCTTTATGGCAACGCCGGAGGTTACAAAACCATTCTTTCTGCCAAAACATGGAAGAATCCTTGTCTCCGTTGTGGCAGTACCATCATAAAAGAGGCTTATATGGGTGGTTCGGTATATTATTGCCCAACGTGTCAACAGATAAAAGAATAAATGTCCACATTCTGTTAGCTCCCTTTATGTACGATGCAAGGAATTAATATTCTGTATAACAGTTTATTAATTCCTTGTATCGCATTCTGTTAATATCGTGTCTACACGATATTCGTATCCTGCGAACACGATATGAATATCTTCTTTTCTTTATACTTTGTACGGACAAAAGGGGTGTTTTATAAAGCCCGCCCTTTGTAAACGTTTGACTGGGACAATGGAACCAGGACTCCGTTCAGCGTCAGGGTATTCGAATTGAAGTTCGGGCTGATTCTTGCCGATGCATTATTGCCGCCGTTGGTCAGTGTGATATACACTTGTGCGGATATTCCGATGCCTTGTACGCTGAAGCTGCAATTCACGTTTCCCTTTTTGTCGGTCGTGATTTTCATTTCCTTTCTGCTGCCGTCCACTGTGATGCCGCCTATTCCGTTGGGGCCTGCAAGGGCATTGTTGGCAGCTATTTGTACGGGATGCGTGTTCACCGGTCCATCAGAACGAAGTTTGTTGTCGATGAACAAAATGCGCTCCGTCCTCTCTTGAACACCAGCTGGTCTGCTTCCAATACAAACTTGCCCTCTTTCAATGCCCTGGACGGCAAATGGCATAGTTCCTTTCATTTTCTGCTTTTTCGCGTGCTTTCTGGGCTTCGCGTTGGGCTTTACGCTACTGCTTGGCGTGTTTCGCTGCTACTCTGTGCATACATCAGGGTCGATGCACTTACCAACACCCAGTGTCGATTAATGTAATGATTCGTTTCATAATTGTTCTTTGTTATTTAGTTAAGACCTTCTGGTTGATTAACAAATGAAAAGCCAAAAAGATGCAGCTTGAATCTTAAATAAGCGTAAGACTTAACACTTCTTTGGTTTTGTTGGAAGTTCGTATTAAATTTCTTCCAAGGCATAATACTGGTAATCCCGGAGAATGGTCTGAAGAAAGTTTTCCGGGTTACTGTCATGAGGAGTGATGGAGAGAAGTTCCTGCTACTTTTTTCGCAAGGGAGGCAATGCGGCGTGTACGGTCTTTTTTACCCGATTGCAGGGCCCGGGTAATGACGTTGATTTGCTCCAATGACAAGTCGGAAGCTTGTGGATAGGTAGGTCGGTAGTCTTTGGTCAGGTAGTCGAACTCATCGAGGCTGACGTGTATCTTGCGGTAATTCTTTCCTTGATTACCATGGTGCCGGCGGCAAGGTCTCCCATTCGCTGGCTGTTTTTGGTCAAAAGGACGACCAGAAGTCCCAGACCACCGGTCACCGGTCCGTCGATAGGGAAGAGAAGCCATCGGAGCAGGTACGAGCCTATGCCGGGCGTGGAGCCGTCTGCCTTTACGACACGAATGTTCATCAGCCGCTTGCCGAAACTTTGTCCCTGGTTGAACATTTCGCAGAGAAATGCATAAAGCAAGACTGGCAGGTAGACAATGGTAAAAAAAGAAAAGCATCGTGAAATCAGAGGGTAGATGAATCCGTGAAAACAAGGCCAAAGTAGAAAATACATAGAATCCGAGCAGAATATAATCTATGGCCAGTGCAATGAGCCGCTCACCGATACTGGCAGGCGTTTGACTGATGCGGACAAATTGTCCGGTGATAATTGTAGATTCTGCCATTCCTGATAAAACATTTTTAGTATTTCATTGCAAATATATCATTATTCTCTTATTTTTGTTACCTATTTCAGACAAAACTTCTCTGAAATAGTCATGGGGTATGAAAGAAGTGACGTTTATCCGGCAGAACATCGAAAAATGGAAACGAGCAGAACAATGGTGGAGCAGGCGGAAAGTCTGTCTCCCGATGAACTTGCCGACGCATATACGGAGCTTACGGCAGATCTGGCTTTTGCCCAAACGCATTTCCCCGCTTCCCGCATCACTATCTATCTGAACAATCTTGCCTCGGCATTGCACAACCGCATTTATAGAAACAAGCGCGAGAAATGGTCAAGAATTATCACCTACTGGACCCGTGAAGTGCCTTCGGCCATGCACGATGCACGCCGTGAGCTGGTGGCTTCCTTCATTATATTTGTGGTCAGCGCATTGATAGGAGTGGTATCCGCTGCCGGAGACCCCGATTTTGTGCGTTTGATATTAGGAAACTCCTATGTGGATATGACTTTGAACAATATCGCTAATGGTGAACCTATGGCTGTATATAACGGTTCCTCCGAGTTCCCCATGTTTCTGAGTATCACGCTGAACAATATCATGGTCTCCTTCAACTGCTTTGCCATGGGGTTGCTGACCAGTTTTGGCACCGGATACATGCTCCTTAACAATGGTATCATGATAGGGGCTTTCCAAACCTTCTTTTATCAGCACGACTTGCTTTGGGAGTCCTTCCTTGCCATTTGGCTGCACGGGACACTCGAAATCTGGGCGATTATTGTAGCCGGTGCCGCCGGTCTTGCCCTGGGCAACGGATGGCTCTTTCCCGGAACCTATTCAAGGCTGGAATCTTTCAAACGGGGAGCCAAAAAAGGACTGAAAATAGTGGTGGGTACGGTACCCGTATTCATCATGGCAGGATTTATAGAAGGATTCGTTACCCGCCATACCGAACTTCCGGATGCTTTGAGGTTCGGCTTTATTCTACTCTCTTTGTCGTTTATCTTTTTTTATTATATTTATTTACCTAACAGAAAGAAGCATGGAAGCACAGAAACCTAAAATCGCACTGTATGTACAACGTTCTTTTGGAGAGAAACTAACTGCTACCTTTGATTTTATCAAAGAGAATTGGAAGCCGTTGATGAAATTCACCACATATCTGATGTTGCCGCTTTGTCTGCTTCAGGGACTGAGCTTGAACGGGCTGATGAGCGGTACAATGGCTCTGGGTGATATGACCGGAGGCTCGTTCGACTCTTCTGTTGTCGGAGCGTCCATCATGGCACTGGTGACTTATTACAGTCTGTATGCCGTTCTCTATCTGCTAGGAACTGTCATGCTGACCTCTTTGGTCTACGCATTGGTCCGTACTTACAATGAACGGGAAGAACGCTTGGAGGGAGTGACGTTAGGGATGCTGAAGCCCTTGTTGTTCCGTAATGTCAGAAGGGTATTTCTGATAATGATTATCGGTGTGCTTTTGGTGCTGTTTGTAGGGCTTATTGTTGGTTTTATAGCCACCGTCATTCCGTTCATGGCGATTGCGTTCTTGTTCGTTCTGCTCGTTGTGGTGGTGTCTGTGCCACTTGCTATTTGGGCTCCAGTCTATCTGTTCGAAGATATCTATATCATAGATGCCTTGAAGAAGGCCTACCGACTGGGTTTCGCTACCTGGGGAGGTATCGTACTGATTTCCATTGTTATGGGATTCATCGCCGCCATCTTGCAGGGAGTGACGATGATTCCATGGTATATCGGGACTATTGTGAAATATATCTTTGCAATGACTGATGCAGGTGGCGGTGCCACTGTATCGGCAGCCTATAGCTTTGTGCTTTATCTGCTGGCGGTGGTCCAGGCATTCGGCGTTTATATGTCCATGATTTTCTCATTGCTGGGACTGGCTTATCAATACGGTCATGCTTCGGAAAAGATAGATTATGTGATGGTGGAGAGTGATATTGACAATTTTGATAAACTCTGATAACGGACTATGAATATGGCTCCGGCTGATACACTGGTTTGTGATACTGCACAGGTTGCCGCTTGGCAGTCTGACCCGGCGTTTGCTTACAGTCGTGAGTTGATAGCTCCCGAAATTAATGTACTTGAGTGGTTCAGCAGATGGTTCGGCAAGCTGCTGGACAAGATATTCGGGAATACGTTGGTGGCAGAATATTCGGAGGTCGTATTGATATGCATTGCCGTTCTTATCCTGGTATTGGTCATTTGGTTTGTGTACAAGAAGCGTCCGGAACTGTTCATGCGTTCGCGCAAGAGTACCCTGCCCTATACAGTGGGGGAGGACACCATCTATGGAGTGGATTTTGCGGAAAGAATTGCCGATGCGCTTGCCCGGACGGATTATCGGGAGGCGGTGCGTTTGCTCTATCTGCAGACGCTGAAACAGCTCAGCGATGGAAAACGTATAGACTGGCAGTTATATAAAACGCCAACACAATATATCTATGAAGTCCGTCTGCCAGCTTTCCGCCAAATGACCAACCATTTTCTACGAGTACGTTACGGAAATTTTGAAGCGACCGAAACTTTGTTCCATGCGATGCGGGATTTGCAGAAAGAAGTGGAGAAAGGAGGGGCGGCATGAAGGGGAACCATTGGTTTATAGCCGGTATCATTGTTTTTCTGGTGTTGATGTTTGCGATAGAGTGCCGTCTGCCAAAGAAGTTTGTCTGGAACCCTACGTTCAGCCATTATGACAAGCAACCGTTCGGCTGTGCCGTGTTCGATAGCCTGCTGTCTTCATCGTTGCCGAAGGGATATTCGTTGTCGAGAAAGACTTTTTATGAACTGGAGCAGGAAGATACGACGCTCCGCCGCGGAATACTGGTTGTTACCGATAACCTGCATTTGACGGATGTAGATGTGGAGGCGATGTTGAAGATGGCGGGACGGGGAGACCGGATTATGCTGGTGGGGAGCTCTTTCAGCCGTATTTTGAAAGATACGCTGGGATTTGAGTGCAGCTATTCCTATTTCAGTCCGTCGGCTTTGAAAAAAATATGCCACTGCATTGCTTTCGAAAGACAGTTTGTGCTGGGTGGGGGATTCGGCGGTTTATCCGCAGCAGACTTTCTGTTTCTATCCCCAACTTTGTCAGTCTTATTTCTTTGCAGATTCCATTTCTAGTAAAGTGTTGGCGGAAAAAACTGTTACCGGAGAAGCTGCTCATCCGGTTGCCATGTCGGTTTCTTGGGGAAAGGGGGAAGTTATACTGGCTTCCACTCCCCTGCTTTTTACGAACTATGGTGTGCTGGATGGGAAGAATGCGGCTTATCTTTTTCGTATATTGTCCCAGATGGGTGGATTTCCCATTGTCCGTACCGAAGGCTATATGAAAGAAACAGCCCAGGCACAGATGTCTCCTTTTCGCTATTTCCTTTCGCAGCCGCCGCTTCGCTGGGCATTGTACTTGAGTATGGTTTCCATCCTGCTCTTTATGATATTTACAGCCCGCAGGAAGCAGCGCGCCATTCCGGTTATCCGCGAACCGGAAAATAAGTCTTTGGAGTTTGCAGAGTTGATAGGTACTCTTTATTATCAGAAGAAGGACCATGCTGACTTAGTCCGTAAGAAATATCTCTATTTTGCGGAGGAACTGAGGAGGGAAATGCAAGTGGATGTGGAGGAAGTGGCAGAGGATGAGCGCTCTTTCGGCAGGATTGCCCGGAAGACGGGTATGGAAGCGGGGGAAATTGCCGCATTCATCCGCGAGGTGAGGCCGGTGGTGTACGGAGGGCGCAGCATCTCTGAGGAGGAGATGAAACGGCTTGTCGATAAAATGAATGAAATAATCAATCATATATAAAGAAGATATTTATGGAAGAGAACACAGAAAAACGGTTGGACTTGACTCTCTTTTCCGAGAAGATACAAGCGTTGAAGGACCGGATTGCTACGGTCATAGTGGGGCAGGAGCAGATAGTGGACCTGGTACTGACGGCTGTCCTGGCAAACGGCCATGTGTTGCTGGAGGGAGTGCCGGGGGTGGCAAAGACGCTGCTTGCCCGTCTGGTTGCCCGTTTGATTAAGGCGGATTTCAGCCGCATTCAGTTTACTCCGGACTTGATGCCGAGTGACGTGTTGGGGACTACGGTCTTCAACATGAAAACCAATGACTTTGACTTTCATCAAGGACCGGTGTTTGCCGACCTCGTGCTGGTGGACGAGATAAACCGCGCTCCCGCCAAGACGCAGGCAGCCTTGTTCGAGGTTATGGAAGAACGGCAGGTCAGCATTGACGGTACCACGCATCAGATGGGAGAACTCTATACGATTCTGGCAACCCAGAATCCGGTGGAGCAGGAGGGGACTTATAAGTTACCTGAAGCGCAACTGGACCGCTTCCTGATGAAAATAACCATGGGATATCCCTCATTGGAGGAGGAGGTGGACATCCTGGAGCGCCACCACGCCAATGCTTCGTTGGTGAAGTTGGAGAGCCTGGCGCCCGTGCTCACAAAAGAAGAACTGCTTTCGTTGCGCAGGCTGATAGAACACGTGTTTGTAGACCGCACGCTGCTTCAGTACATCGCGTTGATTGTACAGCAGACGCGTACCAGCAAGGCTGTATATTTAGGAGCTTCTCCGCGTGCGTCCGTGGCAATGATGCAGGCCTCCAAGGCATATGCACTGTTGCAGGGACGTGACTTTGTGACACCGGAGGATATTAAGTTCGTTGCTCCGTATGTGCTTCAGCATCGCTTGATATTGACAGCGGAAGCCGAGATGGAAGGCTATTCGCCGGTAAAGGTGACGCAACGTCTGATTGATAAGGTGGAAGTGCCGAAGTGAGACTGGGCCGCCGATTCTATATTGCTCTTGTTCTGATAGTCCTGCTGACGGGTATCGGGTACGTCTTTGCTCCATTCTTTGCAATCGGGCAGTGGGCGCTTTTTGTTTTGGCGGTGTCGGCGCTGGTGGATGGGGTGATGCTCTATCGCATTCGCGGCATCCGGGCATTCCGCCAGTGTGCTACCCGCTTCTCCAACGGAGATGAAAACACCGTGAACATACGTGTGGAGAGCAGTTATCCGCATCCGGTGGCTGTGGAAGTGGTGGATGAGATTCCTTTTGCATTCCAGTTGCGGAATATTGATTTCCGGATGAGGCTCCAGGCGAATGAGGGCAGGACGATTACGTATCATCTGCGTCCTACGCGGCGGGGGATTTACTCTTTCGGACGGATTCGGGTGTTTGTGGCAGGCAGAATGGGATTGCTTTCCCGCAGATATACTTGCGATGCTCCGCTGGATGTCAAGGTATATCCGTCCTATCTGATGCTCCATCGGTATGAGTTGCTTGCTATCAGCGACAACTTGACGGAATTGGGCATCAAACGTATCCGCAGGGTGGGGCATCATACGGAGTTCGAACAGATAAAGGAGTATGTGAAAGGCGACGATTACCGCACGATAAACTGGAAAGCAAGCGCCCGGAGGCACGAACTTATGGTAAATGTCTATCAAGACGAGCGTTCCCAGCAAATCTATAACGTGATAGACAAGGGGCGGATTATGCAGCAGGCATTTCGCGGGATGACCTTGCTGGACTATGCTATTAATGCCTCCCTGGTTCTTTCGTACGTTGTCATGCGGAAGGAGGATAAAGCCGGACTGGTAACGTTTAATGAGCACTTTGATACATTTATCCCCGCCTCCCGACAGCCCGGACAAATGCAGGCGTTATTGGAGAACCTTTACAGCCAGCAGACTACTTTTGGGGAGACCGACTTTTCCTCATTGTGCGTACATTTGAACAAGCGCGTCAACAAACGCAGTCTTTTGGTGCTGTATACCAATTTTTCCGGCATCGGCAGCTTGAATCGCCAGTTGGCTTATTTGCAGCAGTTGAACCGCCAGCACCGGTTGCTGGTCATCTTCTTCGAAGATGCCGCTCTGAAAGAGTACGTCGCCACTCCTGCGAGGGATACGGAAGGGTATTACCGCCATGTCATTGCCGAGAAATTTGTATTCGAGAAACGGCTGATAGTCTCCACCTTGAAGCAGCACGGCATCAGTTCTGTACTGACTACACCGGAAAATCTTTCTGTGGACGTGATAAACAAGTATCTGGAGATGAAGTCACGTAGCCAGATATAAAAACAGTAACTAAGGTTATATAATCCGTAATAAGGGTAGTGAAGATGTCTGGATTTTCCTCTAATTTTGTAATTGGTATATTGTGAAGGTGTGGAAAACATATCCTTAAGATTTTATATATCTGAAGTTACAATAATGAGAATGACTTTATAGGTGATGAAAGACAATACATTGGACATAAAGACCGTATGTGAATGTAACCGGTGCCTGGGATGTAAAACGTTGCATCCTCAGGTAAGCATTATTAATCTGGAAAATCCTAGTGTGTATCAGGATGCTGTGAAGTTTGAATTCTATGCCATCCTACTGATTGAGGACTGTGAAGGGGATTGTGACTGCTGCGGACGGAAATATTATGATTATTCCAATGCTACGATGGTATTTCTTACTCCCGGCGAGATATTCCGGATGAACAAGAACAAATACGCTTCCGGACAAAGGTTGGCTGCTGGCATTTCATCCCGATTTATTGCTTTGTACTACGTTAAAGAATCATATCGACAACTATACTTTCTTTTCTACCGCAAGGAGGAGGCGTTGCATCTGTCACAGCGCGAAACGGCCAAAGTGACGTGTTGCCTTGAGAATATTGATGATGAACTTCATCATTCCATTGATATGCATAGCAATACCATCTTGTCCCGTCACATCGAATTGCTGCTGGATTATTGCTCACGTTACTATGAGCGGCAATTCATCACCCGTGAGAATAAGAACAAGATGATTCTGGGGAAAATGGAAGGGATATTGGACGAGTATATCACTTCCGGAAAGTTGCAGGAGGGGAAGCTGCCCACTTCCGGATGCTGTGCCGAAAAACTGAATCTTTCGACGGCTTACTTTGATGATTTGCTGAGGTTTGAGACGGGTAAGACATTGGCTGAATACTTCCAGTTCAAATGCTTGTACACGGCCAAGAAAATGTTATCGGAAGGTGGTAATACACCTGCTGCCGTAGCGCGTCGGCTGGGCTATCCGAGTGTGCAATATTTCAGTCTGGTGTTTAAGAAAGCAACGGGAGTTGCACCGAATGAATATAGATATTCACAAAATTGAGATGATGCAGATAGAATGAATTTATTAGACCAAAATATTTTATAATGGAGACCAAAGCTATATTTTTAGATGTAGACGGAACATTGGTGAGTTTCGACACTCACCGCGTTCCGCAGTCGGCTATCGAAGCGTTGCAGCAAGTTCATGAATCCGGTATAAAAATCATAATAGCAACTGGGGAGGGCGTTTACCGATCTTCACGAACTTGAAGAGATTCCATACGATGCAGTGATAGCTTTGAATGGGGCCGATTGTGTACTGAGAGATGGCACTCCTATATCTCGTAAACAGATTCCCGAAAAGGATTTTCAGAGGGTACTAGTATTGGCTCAACATTATGGGTTTGCTCTGGCTATCGAAACGATAAAGGTATTTTTGTCAACGAACTCAATCCGACCGTCATCGAATTGGCTAGGCTGGTCAATCACCCTACACCGCCGGTGGCAGACATTGAAAAGGAATTTATGGGAGGCGAATGTTGTCAGTTATGCATATATTGTGATGAAGAAATGGAAAAAGAAGTTATGGCACAACTTCCCGGACTTTCTGTTTCCAGATGGAACCCTTTCTTTGCGGATGTCAATGTGACGGGAGTAAACAAGGCTATGGGTATCAATGAGTTTGCTTCCTATTATGGATTTGATGTTTCAGGAACCATCGCTTTTGGTGATGGCGGGAATGATATTTCCATGATTCGTGCAGCCGGGATGGGAATAGCTATGGGAGGAGCTTCCGAGGCTGTGAAAAGCGTTGCCGATTATATAACGGAGACGG
>ENA-OQKJ01000285-OQKJ01000285.1-human-gut-metagenome-genome-assembly--contig:-NODE-285-length-12798-cov-2.324126_pt1 | contig 12798 bp, 12 predicted proteins | sample MGYA00242647_ERZ504795 | MGnify/ENA primary metagenome ERZ504795 (study PRJEB26092, sample SAMD00036398) | human gut metagenome | host: Homo sapiens | study: EMG produced TPA metagenomics assembly of...
GGCACCAGCTCCTTTACCCCCGACCAGTCGAGGTCGCCTTCCTCCATGACATAGCTTTCCAGAATGACAGCTTTCATCTCAGTCCTCCAACAAAACGTCCTCGCTCAGCACCTGACCGATGGGCTTTGCAATGCACAGGTCGGCCTGCGCATCGGCCCCGGTGGGCTGCATGTTGATGACCACCAGATGGCGGCCCCGGAAGTACCGGATGAGCCCCGCCGCCGGGTAGACCACCAGACTGGTGCCGCCGATGATGAGAGTATCCGCCTTGCGGATGGCAGACACAGCCACGGAGAGCACTTCCTCGTCCAACCCCTCCTCGTACAGGACGACATCCGGCTTGACGATGCCGCCGCACTTGGGGCAGCGGGGCACGCCGGTACTGTTGGCAATGAAGTCCACATCGTAGAACGTGCCGCACTTCACGCAGTAGTTGCGCAGGGTGCTGCCGTGGAGCTCGTAAACGGTCTTGGCCCCCGCAGCCTGATGCAGGCCGTCGATGTTCTGGGTGACGATGGCTTTCAGCCTGCCCTCCCGCTCCAGCTTTGCCAGCCGCAGGTGGGCAGCGTTGGGCTTTGCCCCCTTCACAATGAGCTTATCCCGGTAGAACCGGTAGAACTCCTCGGGGTTCTCCTCCCAGAAGGTGTGGCTCAGGATGGTCTCGGGCGGGTAATCGTACTTCTGGTGGTACAGGCCGTCCACGCTGCGGAAATCAGGGATGCCGCTTTCGGTGGAGACCCCCGCGCCGCCAAAAAAGACGATGCGGTCGCTCCCGGCAATGATTTTTCCAGTGCAGGAACCATAAAAAGAAACGCTTCCTTTCCGGCAGATCGTTGTGTTTTGGATAGCTCCAGTATAACACAAATCCAGAGGAAGGGAAGCGTTTCTTTTTTGATGGGATCGTCCCCTTGCTCAGCGCCCGTTTTCGGCAAACAGGGTCCCCAGTGCATCCAGCAGATCATGCGGGAGCATTCCGGTTTCCCCGTGCAGGGCAGCGGCACGGTCGGCAGCTGCACCGTGGAGATAAACGGCACAGGCAGCGGCATCAAAGGCAGGCAGACCGCAGGCCAGCAGGGCGCTGGTCATGCCCGCCAGCACATCCCCGCTGCCGCCCCGGGAAAGCCCCGGGTTTCCGGTGGGATTGACCGCACAGCGGCCATCCGGCCCTGCAATGACGGTGTGTGCCCCCTTCAGCACCACCACAGCATTCCACACCTTGGCATACCGCAGGGCGGCATCCTCCCGGTCGGCGGCAAGCGCTGCTGCCGAAAGGCCGGTCAGGCGCGCCATCTCGCCGGGGTGCGGGGTAACTACCAACTCCCCTGCCGGGTGCGGGAAGGGCTTGCCCTCTGCCAGCAGCTGGGCGGCGGCGTTCAGACCGTCTGCGTCCAACACCGCAGCCCCCGCAAAGCCGGGCAGCAGCTGCTGCACCAGCGTGCGGGTCTCGGTGGCCCGGGCGGCGCTTTGCGCTGTGCCGCCAAGGCCGGGGCCCAGCAGCAGCACGGTAGCCTTCTGCCGCCGGAGCAACGACACATTTTCCGGCGCAATGCCGCCCTGTGCACCCTCTTTACAGGGGCACAGGCAGCACTCCGGCAGGCGGGTGACGGCGGCGCCGACCACCGGCTCTACGCTTGCAAGGGTGACGATGCCCGCCCCGGTGCGCAGTGCACCCTCGGCTGCCAGCAGGGCCGCGCCCCGGTAAAAGGCACTGCCCGCCACCGCCAGCACACTGCCAAAGGTGCCCTTATGGCTGTCCCGGGCACGGCGTGGGATATTCTGCCAGACAAATTCTTCGGTAATTTCCACAGCCATGGGTGCACCTCCAGAGAACGATTTCAAATGCCCTCCGCGTTGCTGTGGGCATTTCTAGCGGAATAATTATTTTAGATTTAGCATTTGCAGCGGCCAATAGGCCGCTGCAAATGCATTCTCTCAAAATCAGGGGCGTCATTACGCCTGTCCCTGCACAAGGGCGCGGATCTGTTTTTCCACGTTCTGCACTTCCTCGTGGAACATCCGGGCGGAAACGCGCAGTGCGCCGTGGCCAAGGATAATGACCTGCTCCATACCGTCCGAGGTCGCCACACGGACGCGGCGGCTCTTGCCGATTTCATGGGTGACCCGCTCGATGAACATATCGGCGGTCTCGGCCTCCTTGGTATAGACCACATGGATGTTGTGGTACTGCTCGATGGCGCCGGGGCTGCCGGGCACGCGGTAAGCATCAAATACCAAGATGAGCACGCATTTCTGGTAGCCCTGATAGTTGCACAGGATATCCATCAGCCGATGGCGTGCAGCGTCCAAGCTTTCCTTTGCCAGCGCGTTCAACTCGTCCCACGCAAAGATGATGTTGTAGCCGTCCACCAGCAGATACTCCGGGGCAATTTCCCACTGTTCGGCAGAAAAATCCGGGCGTTCGGTCTTTTGCACCGGACGGAACGCCGCCAGCGGGTCCCGCTTGATGGGGCCGTAGGTGCGCTCAAAAATTTTGAGCAGTTCGGCATCCTCTTCCAGCGTAGCACGGTAGGCCATGGCGCGGCGCTGGGGCACAGCCTGCACCTCTGGGCGGGCGGGCTTTGCCTTGCCCCAGCCGCTTTCCACGTGCATGTGGCTGCGCACCTCACTCCATGGCACTACAAAGCCCGCACCATGGGCGCAGAACACGGAATCTGCGGGGTTTTCCAGATCATGCTCCGGCTGGTAGCCGCTCTCTGCAATGACCTCCTGTGCATTGTGACAGGGGCGGTAACCGTCCAGCGTCAGACTCAGGTGTCCCCTGCCCCGGGTGTAGCTGACCACCTCCATGGGGTAGCTGCGCATGGTGGATACCGGCGCAAAGCCGGTCAGGGTGGCGGTCTCCGCGCCACTTTCCGGCGGGTCAAAGCTGCCCTCCATGCGCTGGATATCGCTCATGGCGCGGCCGATATTCTCCACCGGCACCTCCAGCCGGAAGGCATACCACGGCTCTAGCAGCTGGCTTTTGGCCAGCATCAGCCCCTGCCGCACGGCGCGGTAGGTGGCCTGCCGGAAATCTCCGCCCTCAGTGTGCTTCAGGTGTGCCTTGCCGGTGAGCAGAGTGATCTTTACATCCGTCAGCGGTGCGCCGGTCAGCACGCCAAGGTGCTGCTTTTCTTCCAGATGGGTCAGCACCAGCCGCTGCCAGTTTTTATCCAGCACCTCTTCCCGGCAGTCGGCGGCAAACTGCATCCCACTGCCCCGGGGCAGCGGTTCCAGCAGCAGATGCACCTCGGCATAGTGGCGCAGCGGCTCGTAGTGGCCTACGCCCTCCATGGGCTCGGTGATGGTCTCCTTATACAAAATGCCGCCCGGACCAAAGGATACTTCCAGCCCGAACCGCTCCGCCAACAGGCTGCGCAGCACTTCCAGCTGTACCTCGCCCATCAGCTGCACATGAATTTCGCCCAGTGTCTCGTTCCACACCACATGGAGCTGGGGTTCTTCCTCCTCCAGCCGGTGCAGCTTGCCTAGCGCGGCGTGCACATCCGCACCCTCCGGCAGCAGCACCTGATAGCTGAGCACCGGCTCCAGCACCGGCACATCGCTGTCGCGTTCCGCGCCAAGGCCCTCGCCCGGGCGCGCCTTGGTCAGGCCGGTGACGGCGCACACCTGCCCCGGGCCGATGGCTTCCGCCAGCGTATACTTCACGCCGGAGTACAGCCGCAACTGGTTTGCCTTTTCCTCCCACGGCTCACCATCTGCTTCGCCGGAGAGCTGGGCCTTTACCTTCAGTTCGCCGCCAGTCACGCGCAGCCATGTCAGGCGCGTGCCCTGCTCATCCTGCGACACCTTAAACACCTTGGCACCAAAGGCATCCAGCGCGGGAGCCGGACGGGTATAGCGGTCAATCCCGTCCAGCAGAGCGTCCACGCTTTCCAGTACATCGTTTTCGGTACGCCGCAGCGCCGAACCGAACCAGCACGGGAACACATGCCGGCGTGCAACGGCCGGGATGATGTCCACATTGGTCAACTGCCCGGCATCCAACATCCGGTCCATCAGGTTTTCGTCACACAGGGCCAGTGCTTCGTCCCGGTCGGCCTGCGGCACATCAAAGGCCACAAAGCCCTCGCCCAGACGGTGGTTCAGCTGGGCGAGCAGCTCTTCCCTGCTCTTGCCGGGCAGGTCCATCTTGTTCACGAACACAAAGGTGGGCACATGGTAGCGCCGCAGCAGCCGCCACAGCGTTTCGGTGTGGCTTTGCACGCCATCCGTTCCGCTGACCACCAGCACGGCATAGTCCAGCACCTGCAAGGTGCGCTCCGTCTCGGTGGAAAAATCCACATGGCCGGGGGTGTCCAGCAGGGTGATGGCGGTATTGCCCGCCGTAAGCAGCGCCTGCTTGGAAAAGATGGTGATGCCGCGCGCTTTTTCCAAGCTGTCGGTGTCCAGAAAGGCATCTCCGTGGTCCACCCGCCCCAGCTTGCGGATGGCACCTGCGCGGTAGAGCATGGCCTCGGAGAGGGTGGTCTTGCCGGAGTCCACATGGGCCAGAATGCCCAGTACGATCTGTTTTTGCGTTGTTTCCATGCACTGCTCCTATAAGCTGTTTTCCTAAGTACTGCGCACCATTTCCAAAAACAGCTTTTAAAAATAATTTCCTGTTTATTGTAACACGCTTTGCCAGGAAAAGAAAGTTTTCCGGTACAAATCCCGCAGGCAAAAAACAGCACCGGACAGAAAATGGTCTGCCCGGTGCAATTTTCTTAAAAAAGATCCAGCATATTGTCCAGATAGATTGCCTCCCGCACCTGCAGCTGGTATTCCGGCTTTGTCATATAGTAAAGCAGAAATTCCAGCACCAGTGCGCTGCCAAGCCCCCTGCCCTCTATCTTGAACTGGGAAAAGCCTGCGGGCAGGTACCGCTGCCGGATGTCCTCCACCCCAATAAATCCGGGACTGCGCATCGCCTTGGAAAAGCGGTAGCCCTCGGCGGCATCCGGGGCAGCGCAGCGGTGGTCCGGGCAGTTCTCGCCCAGATTCTGACGGCTGACTGTCTCATAGCAGCGCTTGCGCTCGGTGCAGCCGAACCAGCAGCACTCGTTGCACAAAAACTCTATCTTGGCTTTTTGCTCCGGCGGCAGGGTGCGCAGCTGCTCCAGTGCCGGGTTCAGCCGGAAATCCGGCACCACATACCGGAACTGCGGCTTTTCCAGTTCCTGCCGCAGCTCCGCAAACTCCGTGAGCACTTTGGTGGTGGAGGACACCAGATACAACTCCGGCCAACGCTGTTGCAGATAGTCCGCCAGCAAATCAGAATGGACGATCACACCGTTTGGCACACTGCCGCTTTTTGCAAACTGCTCACACAGGGCGTTGCACTGCGGGTCAGCAAGGTGCTCAGCCCGCAGCAGGGAGTTACTGAAGGTCAGCCGCCCGGAGATGCCGTATTCCCGCAGCAGCGCCAGCACCTCGCGCGTCGCTGCCCCGCCGCAGGAGATGCGTCCCCCGCCCCAGATACAGCCCGCCGGTGCGCCGTAGATAGAGCCGATGGTGCACCAGTCGTAAAAATATTCCGGTGCTCCCGGTACAGCGGCAAAAAGCGGCGGTACAGCTCGTAAAACTCGAACAGGCCAGGCAGATGATAACAGGCAGCTGCGGGCTTTTCCATAGCGGTTCCTTTCCTTCAAATGGGCACTCCTGCGGTTTTCAGATGCCGCTTTCCATTGCGACCCTTCTCGTGAAGATGCGTTTGGAGCGGCCCACAGGCCGCGACAAACGCGAAATATAAATAAGCTTTCCGCTGAAGATGGCCATAGCAGCGCGGAGGCCATTTCAAATCGTCTACTTGCCAAAAAGGCTGCTGCACAAAACTGTACAGCAGCCTTTTGCGTTGTATTTTGCCGCTATTACACGGTAGCGCCAACCTGAGGGGCGCCGCCTGCGAGCTGCTCTGCCGTAAGCGGCTGGGCTTCTGCGGGGGCGTTCAGGCGCTCCTTGGCCACCGCCAGCATCAGCTTGATGCGGTTTTCCTGATTGACCCGGGTGGCGCTGGGATCGTAGTCGATGGGGGTGATGTTGGCGCTGGGGTACAGCGCACGGATCTTGTTCACCATGCCCTTGCCCACGATATGGTTGGGCAGGCAGCCAAAGGGCTGCGCGCACACGATGTTGCCGTAGCCGCCCTGCACCAGCTCGATCATCTCGGCGGTCAGCAGCCAGCCCTCACCCATTTTTGCGCCCAGCGAGATGACCCCCTTGGGCTTTTCCACCAGCTCCGTTGAAGGGGCCCGGTGCATAGAACCCGGCGTCCGTCTCGGCCTTGAGCATGACGCGTTCCACGCTGTCCAACCAGTTGAGGAACTGGTCGGTGCCTACCTTTACAGCCAGCTTGCCGCCGTACAGCACATGATCCTCGCCCATGTTGAAGGCGCAGTACTGCACAAAGCCCATCAGACCGGGGAAGTTCACCTCGCAGTCCTGACTTTCCAGAAACTTCTGCAAGTCGTTGTTGCCCAGCGGGCTGTACTTGACGTAGATCTCGCCCACAACACCCACCTTGACCTTGGGCACCCGGGTGACCGGAATGGTGGCAAATTCCTTTGCGATGAGCGGGAAGGTGTGCTTCATTTCCCGGGAAGTAAAGCCTTTTCCGGCCAGCAAGGCACGGCCCAGACGGGCGATCCAGCGGTCCACCATGCGGTCAGCAGCACCCTTTTCGTTCTCGTAGGGGGCCACCTGATTGCGCAGCGCACACAGCATATCGCCGTAGAAGATGCAGGCGATACACTTGCGCGCCAGCGGGAGGGTCATCTGGAAGCCGCTGTCCTTTTCCAGACCGGAAAAGTTCAGGCTTGCCACCGGGATCTGCGGGTAACCGGCCTTGACCAGCGCCTTGCGGAGCAGATGGATGTAGTTGGAGGCACGGCAGCCGCCGCCGGTCTGGGTGATCAGCAAGGCAGTGTGCTCCAGATCATACTTGCCGCTGTTCAGCGCATCCAGAAACTGGCCGATGACCAGCAGGGCCGGATAGCAGGTGTCGTTGTGGACGTATTTCAGGCCAAGCTGTGCCACGGCGCTGCCGCAGTTGCCCAGGATCTCACACTTGTAGCCGTCGTAGCGCAGGGCGTATTCCAGCAGCCGAAACTGGGTAATGGCCATGTTGGGGATGAGGATGGTGTGGGTCTGCTTCATCTCCGGGGTAAATTTGGGATAATTGTATTCCATAGGTTCCTCCTATGTATCAGGCTTCTGCCTTGGGGGCGGCCTTTTCCCCTGCCGCCTCGTCGCGCTCCTCCAGAGCGGCGAACAGGCTGCGCAGACGGATGTTGACCGCACCCAGATTGGTGATCTCGTCGATCTTGAGCTGGGTGTAGAGCTTGCTGCCTGCCTGCAGGATCTCGCGGGTCTCATCGGTGGTAATGGCATCCACGCCGCAGCCGAAGGACACCAGCTGCACCAGATCCATATCCTTCTGGGTGGTGCAGTACTTGGCGGCAGCGTACAGGCGGCTGTGGTAGGTCCACTGGTTCAGCACACTGGTGGGGAACTTCTGCACCCGGTTGGAGATGCTGTCCTCGGTGACCACCGCAGCCCCGTGACGGGTGATCAGATGGTCGATGCCGTGGTTGACCTCCGGGTCTACATGATAGGGGCGGCCTGCCAGCACGATGATGCGCTTGCCCTGACGGCGCGCCTCGTCAATGATCTCACTGCCCTTTACCCGGATCTTTGCCATGTGCGCTTCGTACTCCGCGTAGGCGGCATCGGCTGCTGCCTGCACCTCCCGCTCGGAGATGCCGCCAAAGTACTTGGGCAGCACCTCCTTTGCCATCTTGTGCACAAAGTCCTTGGGACGGTGGATGCCCACATAATCATAGATGAACTTTTTTGCCTTCCAGCTCCGGGCAGTTGCCTGCCAGAACCTCCGGGTAGTAGGCCACCACCGGGCAGTTTATAGTGGTTGTCGCCCAGTCCCTCGTCCACATTGTAGGTCAGGCAGGGGTAGAAGATGGCGTCCAGCTGCATCTGGCTCAGCGCCTTGATGTGGCCGTGGCTCAGCTTGGCCGGGAAGCAGGCGGTGTCGCTGGGGATGGTAGCCTGTCCGGCCAGATACAGCCCGCGGCTGGACACCGGGCTGGTGTGCACCGCAAAGCCAAGGCTCGTCCAGAAGGCGTACCAGAAGGGCAGCAGCTCGTAGAAGCCCAGACACATCGGGATACCGATAGAACCGCGCTTGCCGGGCACAGGCTTGTAGCTGGCCAGCAGCTGCTGCTTGTAGGCGTACAGGTTCAGACTGTTATCTTCGCTTTTGCCGGTAACGGGCTTATCGCAGCGGTTGCCGGAGATGAACTTGCGGCCATCGGCAAAGGTGTTGACGGTGAGCTGGCAGTGGTTGCCGCAGCCGCCGCACTTGACGCTGACCACCTGTTGTGCAAACTTTTCCAGTTCCTGCTCGTCCATCATGGCAGAGGTGGTCTGGTTGTTTTTATGGCTCTGGCGCAGGCCGTACAAAGCAGCGCCGTAAGCGCCCATCAATCCGGCAATGTCCGGCCGGATGACCTCCACGCCCATCTCCTTTTCAAAGGCGCGGAGCACGGCTTCATTATAAAAGGTACCGCCCTGCACCACGATCTTGCGACCCAGCTCTTCCGGGCTGGAAGCGCGGATCACCTTGTACAGCGCGTTCTTGACCACGCTGATGGACAGGCCTGCGGAGATATTCTCGATGCTGGCACCGTCCTTCTGCGCCTGCTTGACCGAGCTGTTCATGAACACGGTGCAGCGGCTGCCCAAGTCCACCGGGCGGTCTGCGAACAGACCCAGCGCGGCAAACTCCTTGACGTCGTAGCCCAGCGCCTGCGCAAAGGTCTGCAAAAAGCTGCCGCAGCCGGAGGAGCAGGCCTCGTTCAGGAAGATGTTGCTGATGGCACCATCCTCGATCTTGAAGCACTTCATGTCCTGCCCGCCGATGTCAATGATGAAGTCCACGTCCGGCATAAAGTACTTGGCAGCGGTAAAATGCGCCACCGTTTCCACCAGACCGTAATCACAGCGGAAAGCGTTCTTTACCAGCTCCTCGCCGTAGCCGGTGGTGGTGACGCTGGCCACCTGCAGCCCCGGGTGCTCCTTGTAAATCTTGAGCAGCTGCTCTCGGATGAGGGGCAGCGGGTTGCCAAGGTTGGGCTGATAGTTGGTGTACAAAATCTGGCTCTTTTCGTCCACCACCACCAGCTTGACGGTGGTAGAACCGGAGTCGATGCCGATATGCACCGGCCCGCAGTGGGCACTAAAAGCCACGCGGGGCACACTGTGAGACATGTGCCGTGCGTGGAAAGCCTCGTACTCCTCCTTGCTGGCGAACAGCGGCGGCTCGCTGGCATAGGTAGCAGTGGCGGCGTATTTGTCCAGCGCATCGGCCACCTCGGTGAGCACAAACTCCTTGTCGGCATACAGAGCAGCGCCCAGCGCCACATACAGCAGGCTGTTTTCCGGGCAGGTGCCGGTCACGTTCAGCGCTTCGTCAAAGCTCTTGCGCAGCACGGTGCTGAAGGTGAGCGGGCCGCCCAGATAAAGGATATTGCCCTTGATGGGACGTCCCTGTGCCAGACCGGCGATGGTCTGGTTGACCACGGCCTTATAGATGCTGGCGGCGATATCCTCGGTGCGGGCACCCTGATTGATCAGCGGCTGCACGTCACTTTTTGCAAACACGCCGCAGCGGCTGGCGATGGTATAGGTGCGCTGCGCCTGCTCGGCAGCCTTGTTCATTTCCTCGGCGCTCATCTTCAGCAGGGTGGCCATCTGGTCGATGAAAGCACCGGTGCCGCCGGCACAGCTGCCGTTCATGCGCACCTCGGTGCCGTTGGTCAAAAACAGGATCTTGGCATCCTCGCCGCCCAGCTCAATGACGCAATCGGTCTTTGGCATAAAGCGCTTGACCGCCACACGGGTGGAGAACACCTCCTGCACAAAGGGCACACCGCAGCTGTCGGCTAAGCCCATACCGGCAGAGCCGGAGATGCTGAGCAGCGCCTTGCGGCCATGCAGATGCTCGGCATCAATGCGCCGCAGCAGCTCCTGCGCCTTTTCCAGAATATGACTATAATGTCGTTCGTATGTAGAATACAGCAGTTCATCATGCTCGCCCAGCACCACGCACTTGATGGTGGTGCTACCGATGTCAAGACCTACTCTCACCTTGTTTTTCCTCCTAAGGACAAATAACCGGAACGGAACGCCCCAGCTGCTATGGCAAACAAGTCGTTTGCGGCAAAGACCCGCAACGGCGTTTTTTCTTTTTAGCTTCCCGCATTGCGCATCTACGTCATTTTCAAACAGTACGCGTTATAAAAAACACAGCAAATGCGCTTTTGCATACATTATTATTATAATCCAATCGCGGGCGGCATTCAATCCATGTTGTCTATTTTACACGAAAAAAATAGTATTTTTTGCTCAAAAGGCTGAACTTTTTGTGAACATGTGTCGGTTTTCCCGCAAAAAAAGCCGCCGCACAGCGCTTTGTGCAGCGGCCTTATACCGGCGGAACGATTTCGAATGGCTCCGCATACGCTTTGGCTATTTTCAGCGGAAGTTCCTCTCTACGCCCCACGCGTAAAAATGTTTTTGGAGCGCTCCATTCTCCTTACCGGTTCACGAAATTCAGCACCAGAACCAGCAGCAGCATGTGCACGGGGTAAAAGGCGTAGCAGGCATACTGGAAAGGCTTGCTGTGGTAGCCCTGCCGACCGCGGTACAGCCAGATGGGCACCAGTGCCAGCAGCGCCAGCCCCTGCTGGCAAAGCTCAAAGTCCATGCCGAAGAGCTGAATGGGGTACATAAGCCCGCCCAACAGTTCCACGTTGACCCAGTACAGCGCTACCAGCTGCCCCAGCAGACACCACCACTTGCGCCCGTGCCCGTGAAAAAGTAAGAAGATGAACACAGTCAGCACCCCTGCACCGTAGTAGTCCACCATGCCCAGCGTGCCCAGCACTGCGCCTCGCCGCCACCACAAGGGCGGATACCAGCAGGTACATCCATGTTTTCTGCTTTTTGCGCACGGTTTCCATCAAATGGACGCCCAGAATGCCCAAAAGCAGCGTCCAGATGACGTTCTGGTGCACCGGGTAGAACCATGTGCCGCCGTACATCAGGTCGAAGGGGATCTCTGAAAGCAGGGCAAACAGCAGCAGACGCAAGGTGTATTTTTTCAGGTCGTGGGTGTGGAAGTAGCCCTCCACCGCCATAAAGGCAAAGATGGGAAACGCCACCCGCCCCGCGCAGGTCAGCCATTCCTGCGCAAGCAGCAGGGTCGCCCACAGGTGGTCCATCAGCATCAGCGCCATGGCAAGGATATGAAGTGCCGCAGCGCTCAGGTCAAAGCGGGTCGCGGCAGTGGAATAGATCGTTTTGGTTGACATGATCATACCTCGTTTTTGTCGAAATTCAGTCGTTCTGTCTGGAATACGAACGAGCCCCGCAAAGAATTGCAGCCCCGGCAGCTTTTCCCGCCGGGGCTGGCCTGCTGCTTTATTTTTTCTGCTGCGAACACCCTAGCAGCAAAAAGGTAGCGCCAAGGCAGCGCCATACCACTGCCGTAGCGTGATCCCCTCCGGTAACAAAGTTCAGCGCCGCAGCAAGAAAAAACAGCAGCCCGATGAGATAAAACAGCTTATACCTTTTCATAGCTCATACCTCCGGTTTTGGTTTTCCACCGGCTATTTTGGATACGGCAAGCGCAGGGGCAGCTGCCATTTTACTCCGCGTGCAAAGGGGCGCAGAGCGCCCACCCGGCACGCAGAAAGTGTGTGCCCGCAGCAGTCTGCGGGGCAAATTCATGAAGGGTGGCTTGCCTGCCTGCCCATGGAGACGTAAGCGCAAAAGCAGGAATGCGGGAAGGAGCAAGGGACGGTTTCGGCGAAAAAGCGTCTGGCGGTGGCGGAAAAGCCGAACGCAAGATTTTTTCATAATAGCTGGCTCGTAAGGTGAGCCGTACCAAAACTTCCTTGCGGAAATGTGCAGCGTTATAGTTCATCTGCACCTGAACCGGCAGCTGTGCACCCGGCGCTTGCCGCACCCAAAATAGCCGGTGGAACGTTTATTTAGTTTTGGACATTTTCCAGATAGGTCTCAAATGCCTCGGCAAAGCTGGCGTTCACATCAAAGGGGACAGTGTAGTCCACCTTGGAGGTCACAAGGCAGAGGTCCAGCCGATTGGAGGTCTCGTCTGCCTGCCGGTTCAGCTTGCTCAGCGCCGCATGGATGACCTTGCGGTCGTAGTTGATGGTGGTCACCCGCTTCACATCGCAGCAGTAGGAGATCTGGTTTCCCTCGGCGTTGAAACGGTAGCCGGTGCCCCCGCCGGAGAGCAGCTGCTCAGAGCTGCGCAGGTCGTTCATCCGTTTGAAGGTACGGGCAATGCTCTGCCGCGCGGCATTCAGGCTGACCTCGCTGTCCATATCCATGTCCAGTGCATCCTTTGCCTTGCGGATGGCAGCAAACAGGCGGCTCTTCTCCTCCATCAGATAGAGCATGAACCGGGCAACGTCGGTGATCTGCTCTGCATATTCGGTCTGTGCTACGTCCATAACGGTCTCGTCCTCAGCCTCGGGCATCACCTTATGGCGCAGATAGGTGTTGGCCACCTTGGTCACGTTGGCATCGCAATCCAGAATGCCCTGCGCCTCGTCCAGCAGAGCCTGGAGCTTGTTCTGGTAGCGGAATGCTTCCTTCAGGTTCATAGTCGTTCCCTCCATCTTGTTTTTTCTGCTTTCAGCTTACCACAGACTGCCCGCCCGCGCAAGCCTTCCGGTAAAATGAGCAAAAACGCCG
>ENA-OQKJ01000287-OQKJ01000287.1-human-gut-metagenome-genome-assembly--contig:-NODE-287-length-12685-cov-2.257923_pt1 | contig 12685 bp, 18 predicted proteins | sample MGYA00242647_ERZ504795 | MGnify/ENA primary metagenome ERZ504795 (study PRJEB26092, sample SAMD00036398) | human gut metagenome | host: Homo sapiens | study: EMG produced TPA metagenomics assembly of...
GATATTCAAAACGCGGCGATACGGTTTTCTTTTTATCTCTTCCAGGTTTTCAGCATCTCTTTTTCTTCTTTGCTGATCCGCAGCGACTCTCTGATTTTCTGAATTGTTTTGTTATGTGTCCAGTCATCGAGACTGTTTTCTTTCAGCAGTTTCTGTGTTTTTTCCGGAAAATGAATATAACAGATCGATACTGCCCAGGCGACGGCCATTTTTACGTAATAGCCATCGTGATGAATCTTTTTCATCTCCTCCAGCACAGCATCGATATACGCTTCGTTGATAAAAAAGTCCAGCAGACACACAACACCAAACCGGATTTCATATTCCCGGCTGCTTTTCAGCCATTTCTGCAGATATCCATACCAATACTCCTGGTCTTTCTTCATAAAATGGCACGTTGCACAGGAGCTGTCACAGATTCCCCAGCTGTTGATCATCGGCACGAAGCGGTCCAGTTCTGCCGTCTGTTCTTCACGGGTCAGCTTTCCGTAGCCGATCATCATTCCGCGGATCAGAAGCTCCTCGTAGACTTCCGGATTAAACTGTTCGGTATAAACTTCATAATGGTCTCTTGCTGTCGCTTTTGCAATCCGTCGCGAAACCGGAATGCGGACACCAAGAATCCGACAGTTCTGTCCCGGAACAAGAGAGCTGTGAAATTCCCGGTATTTTGCATCTATATTGCTTTCCAGTTCTGCCCGAATGGCCTGCATTACTTCCTGTTCCATATGATTTCCCCTCTCTTTTCTTTCTCTTTAAGATGTTTTACACGCTTTTTACAAATGTTTAACCCTGTTATTTCTGCACTTCTGATAAGATAAAATTAAAGTAAACGATAACATCCACCCTGCCAAATGCCAGATCTTTTCCGGCTGAAAGGTGAGTCTTATGAGAAAGAAATATACATTTTTTCAAAATATCCCATTCCTGTGCAAATTTCAGAAGCAGCCAGCCCTTGCAGAAGAAGCGCCAGTTGTTTCCACAACGCTGTCTATTCCGTTTTCCGGACCCGCAGAAAGATCCTTATATTTTACCGAAAACCCGGATTTTACCGCTCCCTCTGCCGGTATCCATTCCCGTCGTTTTCCGGGAAGCCGGATCTTTCTATATTCCAGCGATCCCGAGCACGATCTTGCGGCAGTTCCATCCTCTCTTTTCGATGTGCTGCACCGCTATTTTGCCGTCCATTCACCGGATGATGTCGTTTTATGGAAAGATGGCATTCTCTCCTTCCAGACCATGGAAAATCAGCCGCAACCGTTGACTGCTCTTTGTACACCGGATGATGCACGGGATTCCAAAATCATTCCGTTCCCCACACTGTCAGAACGGCAGCGCATTTTACAGTAACTGCTATTTAGCCAAACCAGCAGGAGCATGATGGAAAATACCCCTTTCCGTCATGCTCCATTTTTTACTTAATTCCGAGAATTCCACTAATCCGCTCTTTCGAAAGCCCCGCGCCGATTACAATCAGCACTTCCTGGCTCTCCGGCACTGCCTGGAATGTCATCTGTTCCCGCGTCGCATTGATTTCGCTCCACACAGTTTCGCCCGTCTTTACAATTCCTTTGATCCGGAATACATTGCCGCATGATGAATTCGCAAAGATTGCTTCTGACTGCCTTTTTCAGCGCTTCTTCCGTAATCTTCGGCTCCAGAAAGCAGAGCGAATCAAATGTCTGCTGCTCGCCGAAATCCAGCTTCCGGTAATCCTCCGAACGGTAATTGCATTCGGAGAGCATTTTGAAATCATCCTCTGTCAGATCATCCCAGTTTTTCTGTAAAATTTCTGCATCAGAAAACTGTCTTCTGCAGCCTGCCTGCTCGAGCGTGCGGTTCAGATGGGCAATCGTTTCTTCTTTCTTTTCCTCCGAAACATTCTGTACTTTGCTCAGCACGATTTTACCAGCGTTCGCCGCCTCGGAAGCCAGCAGATACTCTTCTTCCTCCGACAGCTTCTCATCGAGCCCGGCATCCAGAATCGTGATGACGCTTCCCGCCTCATACCAGCGGTTCAGCGGCTCGTCATACAGCGTGTCAAAGAACTCATCCACATCGTAAATCCCCGACGGTTCCACGAGAATGCGGTCGTAGCCGCTCATGCCCATCGAGATCAGTTTCGTGCGGAATCGTCTGCGGTGTGTCTCTTTGTCGCATCCGCCGGAAATCATCTCCAGCTCGCACTGATCGCCGCGCAGTTCCTGCAGAAGCAGCATATCCACATTGACTGCCCCAAAATCATTCTCCAGGATGCCGATGTTCTTTCCCTGTGCCATCAGATACTTTGCGTACTGTTTCAAAAAAGTCGTCTTCCCTGAGCCAAGGAAGCCTGTAATCAGATCAATTTTAATCATTTCTGCTGTCCTTTCTGCTGTCTTTTTCCGTCTGCAGCCTGCGGAGCTTCGAACACTCTATTTTCGTCTGCGCTCTTTGCCGGTAAATATATCGATGTCTATGCGCCATACGGCAACGCGCTCCACCATCTCCGGCAGAAAAGCGATCTTCGCCTCCGGTGCGATATGCGCCATGATTTTTTCCAGGCCTTTCTTCTTTACCTCCGGATCTGTCACCTCCGTGATGGTTCCGTTTCCCATGATACTGCGGTACGCATAGGAATACGCACACGTATAGTCACCTGTAATCACTTCATGGTTGTAATCCATCTCCACCGCCACGCGCGGATCCGCTGCAAATGCAGCCGCCTTCCGCCCTTCTTTTGCCCCATGCAGGTACAGACAGACGTGAAGAGTTCCATCTTCTTCCCGGACATCATATCCATAATTCATCGGCACGATAAACATGCCTTCCTCATCCATCGCCCCGATCCGCACAACCTCGCAGCTTTCCAGAATTTCTCTTAAAATTTCAGGATCTGTAATCTCCCGCTTTTTTAAACGCATTTCACGCATCGCAATCACACCTCTCTTATTCGCAGCTATTTATGATATGGCTCCCCGCAGTTAATGCGGTAGCTCCGGTAAATCTGTTCCAGCAGAATAACCCGCATCAACTGATGCGGAAATGTCATTTTCGAAAAACTGAGCGCATAGTTCGAACGCTTCAGAACTTCCTCGCCAAGCCCTAAGGAACCACCGATCACAAAAATAATATGGCTCGTTCCCTGCACGCCGAGCGTATCTATTTTCTGGGCCAGCTCCTCGGATGTGAGCTGTTTTCCCTTAATTTCCAATGTAATCAGATAAGCGTCATCCCGGATATATTTGAGAAGGCGCTCTGCTTCTTTGTTTTTGATATTTGTCTCTACGGTTTCACTCGCGTTGTCCGGTGTCTTTTCATCCGCCACCTCGATAATTTCCAGCTTTGCATAGCGGCTGAGGCGCTTCGAATACTCGGCAATCGCATCCCGCAGATATTTTTCTTTGATTTTTCCTACTGTCAATACTGTAATTTTCATTCTGTAATCTTAAAACCCTTTCGGATATCTGTCAAAAACACCAAAAGCCATATAGATCACTTCTTGTCCGCGTCTATATGGCTTTTAGTTTAGAAAAGCAATGCCTTATGCATTTTTGCTTTTGATATACTCATCAATTCCTTTAGCTCCGGCTTTTCCGGCACCCATAGCAAGGATAACGGTTGCTGCACCTGTTACAGCGTCACCGCCGGCGTAAACGCCCTCTTTGCTGGTCTTTCCGGTTTCTTCCTCAGCTACGATACATTTTCTTCTGTTGACATCCAGACCGTAGGTGGTGGAAGAAATCAGCGGTTCGGGGAAGTACCAAGAGACATGATAACTTCGTCTACTTCAATTTCGAACTCAGATCCTGGAATCTCAACCGGTCTTCTTCTTCCGGAAGCGTCCGGCTCGCCAAGTTCCATACGGATGCAGCGGATACCGGTTACCCAGTCTTTGTCGTCGGTCAGAATTTCTACCGGGTTGGTCAGAAGGTCGAAGATGATACCTTCCTCTTTTGCATGATGAACTTCCTCTGCACGGGCCGGAAGCTCTGCCTCAGAACGACGGTAAATAACGTGTACCTCTGCGCCGAGACGAAGTGCGGTTCTTGCAGCGTCCATAGCTACGTTGCCGCCGCCGACTACAGCAACTTTCTTGCCGTGTGCGATCGGGGTATCGTAATCATCGCGGAATGCTTTCATCAGGTTGTTTCTGGTCAGGAACTCGTTTGCGGAGAATACGCCGTTTGCGTTCTCACCCGGGATTCCCATGAACATCGGAAGGCCTGCACCGGAACCGATGAAGACTGCTTCAAATCCTTCGTCTTTTAACAGCTCGTCGATGGTAACGGATTTTCCGATGATAACGTTGGTCTCAATTTTAACACCGAGAGATTTTACGTTCTCGATTTCAGCGGCAACTACTTTGTCTTTCGGAAGACGGAACTCCGGAATACCGTAACTTAATACACCGCCGGCTTTGTGAAGTGCCTCGAAGATGGTTACATCGTAGCCAAGTTTTGCAAGGTCTCCTGCGCAGGTAAGACCTGCAGGGCCGGAACCGATAACCGCGATCTTGTGGCCGTTTTTCTCTGCTGCGGAACCGGTTTGATACGTTTCTTTTGCCCAGTCAGCAACGAAACGCTCCAGTTTGCCGATGGAAACAGCGTCGCCTTTGATTCCGCGGACACATTTGCCCTCGCACTGGCTCTCCTGCGGACATACACGGCCGCAGACTGCCGGGAGTGCACTGGACTCACCGATAATTTTGTATGCTTCCTCGAAGTTTCCCTCTTTTACCTGTGCAATGAATGCCGGAATGTTGATATTAACCGGGCATCCTGTGATACATTTTGCATTTTTACAGCCCAGGCAGCGCTGTGCTTCTTCTACTGCTTCGTCTTTGTTGTATCCAAGACATACCTCGTCAAAATTTGTGGCACGTACCTTCGGCTCCTGCTCACGTACCGGTACTCTGTTTAATCCCTTTGCCATTATTTGTCACCTCCGCACTGGCCGCATCCACCGTGATGGGTTGCGCCTTCCTGGTATCTTAAGAGAGCTCTTCCCTCTTCTGTCTTATACATCTGCTGACGTTTCATAGCCAGGTCGAAGTCTACCAGATGACCGTCAAACTCCGGTCCGTCTACGCAGGCAAATTTTACTTCATTGCCTACCATTAGACGACAGGCACCGCACATACGGTTCCGTCTACCATGATCGGGTTCATGCTTACAACGGTCGGGATGTTCAGTTCTTTTGTCAGAAGACATACGAATTTCATCATGATCATCGGTCCGATGGCAACACAGACATCATACTGTTTGCCCTGGTTCTGTACAAGGTCGCGGAGTACATCGGTACCCATACCTTTTCTTACGTAAGAACCATCGTCTGTGGTTATGTACAGATTGCTGACAGCAGACATTTCTTTCTCGAGAATAACGAGATCTTTTGTCTTTGCTCCGACAATGGCGTCAGCAGTGATTCCATGCTCATGCAGCCATTTTAACTGCGGGTAAACCGGTGCAGTTCCAACACCGCCGGCTACGAATACGATCCGTTTTTTCTTCAGTTCTTCGATATCTTCGCTGCAGAACTCGGACGGCTGCCCCAGAGGTCCTACGAAATCCATGAAAGCATCTCCCGCTTTGAGATCTTTCATTTTTTTGGTAGATTCTCCGATCGGCATGAATACGATGGTGATAGTTCCTGCTTCTCTATCGTAATCACAAATGGTCAGAGGAATTCTTTCTCCTTCTTCATCTGCCTTGACAATAACAAACTGTCCAGGGAGGCAGTGCTGTGCTACTCGCGGTGCTTCTACTACCATACGGTAGATATTATTCGCGAGCATTTCCGCTTCTTGAATCTTGTACATAATATCCTCCTAATCTTGTTAGAAATATTTTAACAAAAGCACGACTTGGATTTTCGCGCATTTTATGTTAATACTTTATCACGTTTCCGGTTATTTGTAAACAACGGACAACATCTTTTCCCATCATCCGTGTTCCTCCAGATAATTTTCGAACTGTTCCATGGACATCAGAACTTTTCTCGGCTTGGTTCCTTCCTCCGGTCCTACGACACCGGCATCCGCGAGCTGGTCCATGATTCTGGCCGCGCGGTTGAAACCGATTTTCAGCACTCTCTGGAGCATGCCGATCGATGCCTTATCTTTTTCGATGATAAATTTTCCGGCTTCCACGAAGTAATTATCGCGGTTATCTCCGCCGCCTGCGGCAGAACCGCCATCCAGGCTTACGGTGTGAATCCGTTTTTCGATATCCGGATCATAAGCGTTCTCGCCGTAGTGATCTTTTAAGTAGGCAACGACATCGCTGACCTCTTTATCCGAAACAAAGGATCCCTGCAGACGGGCCGGTTTCTGGTAATCCTGCGGCTTGTAGAGCATATCGCCTTTTCCAAGCAGTTTTTCCGCACCTCCCATGTCGAGGATCGTACGGGAATCTACGCTGGAAGAAACCGAGAATGCAATACGGGACGGCATATTTGCCTTGATAAGACCAGTGATGACATTGACGGAAGGTCTCTGTGTTGCAATAATCAGATGGATGCCGGCCGCACGGGCAAGCTGTGCCAGACGGCAGATCGCATCCTCCACTTCTCCCGGCGCAACCATCATCAGGTCGGCAAGCTCATCCACGATAATGACGATCTGCGGCAGTTTTTCCGGTTTTTTGCCGTTTTCATCCGGCGGCAGCTCGGCAACTTTTGCATTGTAGCCTTTCATATCGCGCACGTTGAATTCCGCAAATTTGTTATAACGGTCTGTCATCTCCGCAACCGCCCAGTTCAGAGCTCCGGAAGCCTTTTTCGGGTCTGTGACAACAGGAATAAAAAGGTGCGGAATGCCGTTATAAACAGAAAGCTCAACGACCTTCGGGTCGATCATGATCAGTTTGACGTCTTCCGGTTTTGCCTTATAAATAATACTCATAATCAGTGTGTTGATGCAGACCGATTTACCGGAACCGGTCGCACCGGCGATCAGAAGATGAGGCATTTTCGCGATATCTGCGATGACCGGCTGACCGGCGATGTCTTTTCCGACAGCAAAGGCCAGATTCGAAGAAAAGTTCTTAAACTCCGGTGTTTCAAGAAGATCACGCAGCATCACGGCCGTGTTCGTCTTATTTGGAACCTCGATTCCGACTGCGGATTTTCCCGGGATCGGTGCCTCAATGCGGACATCTGCTGCTGCAAGACTCAGCTTGATATCGTCGGTCAATCCGACAATCCGGCTTACTTTCACGCCCTGTTCCGGCATCAGCTCATACCGTGTGACGGTCGGTCCGCAGCTTACGTTATTGACTGTAACTTTGACACCGAAGCTGTCCAGCGTCTCCTCCAGTTTCCGCGCTACTTCCCGCAAATGCGCATCGGAATCGCCCATGGCACCGCGCATCCCTTTTTTCAGAAGATTCATCGGCGGTGTTTTGTACTCCGGCCGCTTTTCCTCTGCTTTTTTCCCGATTTCCTGACGAATGCCGTCTATATCCGCCTCGATCTCTTCACAGGAAGACCGCGGATTTCTCGTATGATCCGCAGACGTTTTCTCTTTTTTCGCCTCTTCTGCAGCTTGCCGTGTCATCTCCGGTCCTGTCTTTTCCGGCTCTTCAGCCGGCACAGAACCACGGTGAATCGAAAGCTCCGGCGTCTCCATCTGATGGGTATCGTCGTTTTCGTTTAAATCAGCCTTCGATTCCACATGAGAAAGAAGGCGGGATTTCTTTTTCTTCCCGGCTTTTTTCGGTTCCTCCACTGGCTCAAGAATCAGCTCTTTTCCTTCCTCTTCCTCCATCGCAGCTTGGCGCGCCAGACGCTCCTGGCGGCGCTCCTCCGCCATCCGGCGGTGGTCATTCGTCTTTTCATGGATCGGCGCGAGAATCGGCTTCTGCGTCATCACGATCACGGAAATCACGATGGCGATCACAATAATCACCCACGCACCGATCTGGCCGAATCCCATGCCGAGAATTTTCACGACAGACCCTCCTAAGATTCCTCCGCCGAGATGATCGTAGGCGCTGTCAAAATAGTAATCCAGAAATGTCGTATCTCTCGTATAGCCGGACGCCAGAAGCTGCATAAAAGCGCAGAAAAAGACGAAGCAGCTGATCGCTCCCCCGGTTTTCCGCACAATTAAAAAGTTCTGTCTGTTTGCTATGTAAAATGCTGTTCCAAAGAAGATCAGAACCGGTGCTGCCCACTCTGTCACGCCGAAAAGGCCGAAAAAGAAGTCGCAGACAGCCTGTCCGATCACGCCGCCCATACCGAAATTACTGAGCATCAGCAGAATCGAAACAGCAAGCACGGAAAGCAGAATAATTTCTGCGCGCACTCCCTCGTCCATCGGCTCACGGACTGTGTTTTTCCTTGTGCCGGAGGTACGTTTTGCGGTACTGCTCTTTTTTCGCCGTTGTTTTTCTGGCCGTTGTTTGGGTCTGTTTCTTTTTTGCTGTTCCGGAAGCAGAAGTTTTTTTCTTTGTCTTCCCGCTTCCCTTTGTTGTATTTGCCATGCAGAACTTCTCCCCTTTCTCGTATTACAGCAGAAAATATCCTGCAATGGAGAATGTCCCGACAAGAAGACAGTACAAAGCAAAATATTTCAGTTTCCGTTTTTTTCACCACACGCATCAGAATGCGGATCGTAAAGTAACCGGCAAGTGCCGCCATGAAAACGCCGACCAGATATACCGGATGAAAAACAATTTTATTTTTTCCCATGGTCGCAATTTCAACGATCGTTGCCCCGATAATCGCCGGAACACTCACAATCAGAGAGTATTTCACAGCGTACGAACGGGTCATGCCGCCGATCACACACGCAGAAATAGTCGAACCAAGACGGGAAAGACCCGGAATCGTGGAAAAGCCTTGGAAGAATCCGGCAATCAGTGCATCTTTCGGCTTCAAATTTTTCTGCGTTTTTTCTCCCTCCGGAAGCATATCTGCCACCACAAGCAGAATCGCCGTCAGATACAGACCAACGCCAGGTGCCAGCAGATTCGTAGGAGGTCAGTGTGACAAGGCTCTGAATCATGCCGCCGATTACAGCAGTCGGGATGGTGGTCAGAATCAGCAGGAAAGCAAGCATACGGTAGTTGCTGCCGAGTACCTTCCGGTACTGCTTTCTCTCCTGATGCTGACTGGAAAAGTGTTCCTTTAAATTATGAAACAGATCGATTATGATTCCGCACAGCGCGAGGAAGAGACGTTTCCATTCCTTCGAAAATGTGAGCAGAATTGCAATCATGGAGCCAAAGTGCAAAAGCACATTGAAAAACACCGTCTGCGTATCTTCGATCTTCATAAAGTGACGGAAGATAATCAGATGTGCGGAGCTGCTGATCGGCAGGAATTCCGTGATTCCCTGGATCAGGCCCAGAAATAAAGCTTCTATTACTGTCATTTTTTTATCCTGTTCCCTTATTTTTCTCTTTTGTGAAAGTCCGGCCAAAACTTCCGTTCGAATTTTCACAGCGAACTCATTCTAACACAAAATCCCCTGAAACACAAGCCGCGCCGTGAAGTCAATTTTCTGTCCCTGCTGCCTTTTTCATCAGCTCATTCAGCTTTTCGAGCGCGCGGGCAATGCCGCCGACCTCGTCGATCAGGCCTTCTTCCACTGCCTGCGGGCCGTCCAGCATTGTTCCGACATCCTTGACCAGCATTTTCGTATCGAGCATCAGCTCCTCGAGCCGTTCCTTGGTGATTTTAGAATGGGCCGATACAAAACCTGTGATCCGATCCTGCGTCTTTTCCATATTACGGTACGTCTGTGCAACACCGATGAACATGCCGTTTGTACGCACCGGGTGAATGACCATGGTGGCACTCGGCACGATCAGCGAATAGTCTGCTGCAACGGCGAGCGGGACACCGATCGAATGACCACCCCTAAAACGAGCGATACCGCAGGCTTTCGCATGGACGCAATCATCTCTGCAATTGCAAGACCGGCCTCCACATCTCCGCCTACGGTATTCAGGAGAATCAGAAGACCATCAATACTTTTGTCCTCCTCGGCACGGGCAAGAGCAGGGAGAATGTGCTCATAGCGCGTCGCTTTCGTGCGCTCGCCGAGTGATTCATGCCCCTCCACCTCGCCGATGATGGACAGCAGATAAATGTTGGTCTTCAGTTCTACAATATTTTCTTTTCTGTCTGGTTTTTCTGTGATTCTGCCATACGGATTTCCTCTTTTCTGCTATTCCAAAATAGCTTCATCAGTATGCGCCAGATTCTTATGATTCTATGTAATTTCCAGTGAAATTAACTCGTCCAGGTTGGTATATACGTACTGTACGTCGTCGTCCGTCATTCCAGCAGATCCAGGGTACGGTTCAGGTCTTTTAATGCCTGCGGATCGGTCAGCTCTACGTAGGTCTGTGGGATCATGGTAACGTCTGCCTCTGCCATGGGCGATACCGTCTTTCTCCAGAGCCTCACGTACTGCGGAGAAGTCTATCCGGATCGGTGATTGATTTCGTAGCTGTCCTCTTCGTCTGCGAAGTCTTCTGCGCCTGCATCCAGAGCAAGCATCATCAGATCGTCAGCATCCATTTCGCACTCTTCTTTGTCGATGATGATCTGGCCTTTTTTGTCGAACATGTAGGATACGCATCCCGGTGTTCCAACGCTTCCGTTTCCTTTGGTGAAAGCGCTTCTTACGTTTGCTGCGGTACGGTTCTTGTTGTCGGTCAGAGTCTCTACGATGATCGCGATACCATTCGGGCCATAACCTTCGTAGGTGATACGCTCGTAGTTGTCTGCGTTTGCATCTCCGGCAGCTTTTTAATACCGCGGTCGATGGTATCGTTCGGCATGTTGTTTGCTTTTGCTTTTGCGATAACGTCACGCAGCTTGCTGTTGTTTGCCGGATCCGGTCCGCCCTCTTTGACAGCGATTACGATCTCACGGCCGATGATGGTAAAGATTTACCTTTTTTGCGTCGTTTTTCTTTCTTATGCTTAATATTGGCAAATTTTGAATGTCCTGACATACCTCTTTTGTCTCCTTTATTTAAAGTATTACTTTTCTGTAAAAAGGTTTCCCCGAAAAACGGCAGAAGCCCATATAATATAGAATATAGCACGATCTTTCTCATTCGTCAACCGTGAACCGCGCCAAAAATACCCCTTATGTAGGCAGATCTAGGCTGATTTTCAGTGCTTCGTTCACAAGGGCCAGCTGTTCCGGCGTCAGATGACAGATTTTATCTTTCAGCCTTCTCTTATCGATCGTCCGAAGCTGTTCCAGTAAAATAACAGAATCCCGTACAATCCCATAGGCGGACGCTTCGATCTCAATGTGCGTCGGCAGCTTCGCCTTATTCATCCTCGATGTAATCGCCGCACAGATCACCGTCGGACTGTGCCGGTTGCCGATGTCATTCTGAATGATCAGCACCGGACGGACACCGCCCTGCTCACTTCCCACAACGGGCCGCAGGTCGGCATAATATACATCGCCACGCTTGATTACCACTTGTGCTCACTCTCCGATTCTTTCCGTTTTGCTTTCCCATACGATAACGATCCGGCGTTTTACGCCTTTTAAAATCGTTTCCATGTATTTAATATTGCCTGTTTTTCCGGAGGTATTCACAAATTTCATCCGGCGCTTACAAAAAAGTCCGCCCGGAGTCCTTTTGGGAACCCGTGATTCTGATCTGTCTTTGCTCAGATTGACTGCAATCCTCTGATAATCTCGGATGCTGTTACATAGGAAGCACTGCTTTTTTCTTCCGCAGCCTCTCCCGCCTTTCCATGCGCATATGCCGCCAGTGCCGCTGTTTTGGCAAGGCTGATTTTTTTCTCGTTTTTTTCACACTGACGTTTTGCTGCAAAGGCGCCTGTGATTCCCGCGAGCACATCGCCGCTTCCCGCCGTCGCAAGCGCACTGCTTCCGCTTGTGTTTATGTAATACTGCTCACGCCCTTCCTCTGCTGTCACGGTTACGGAATCCTTTCGTACACAGCAGGCCTGGTATTTTTCGGCTGCCCTTCCGGCGCTTCCTGCCGGGTCACGCTGGCATTCTGCAATGGTCATGTGCAGCAGCCGTGCAAGCTCTCCTACATGAGGCGTTAAAATTTTTTCTGCCCGGCAGCCCGAAAGAATCTCTGCATCTTCTGCAATCAGGTTCAGCGCATCTGCATCCAGAACAAGAGGAACTTCTGTGTGCTGCACCGTAAAAACGAGCAGTTCTTTTGCCGTCCGGCTTTTGGAAAGTCCCGGTCCCGCAACAACAGCGTCCGCCCAGGCGAGATCCTGCAGCAGGGCTTCTTCCGGAAGCGGCTCATCCTCCTTCCAGAAATCCGCCATTGCTTCCGGCAGGGCACAGAAAAGCGGCGTACGGTTTCTTTCCTCTGTCACAACCTTTACCATGCCGGCACCGGATGCAAGGACTGCCCTGGCACACAAAACAGCGGCTCCGCACATGGCACCGGAACCGGCAAGTACCAGCACCTTTCCGAAGGTTCCCTTATTTCCCCACTCGGCGTGCGGGTAAGAAACCGGTCCAGATCTCTTTTTCCTACTGAACCGTACCAGGGCGTCTCCTCTTCTCCTGCATCAAAGCCGATTCCGATATCACGGACCAGGACCTCTCCGGCATATCGTTTTCCGGGATCAAAGAGAAGCCCTGGCTTTGCACAGGCAAATGTCACCGTGGCTCTGGCTTTCACCGCCGCATCAAGGACCTCTCCGGTATCCGTGTGGATCCCCGAAGGGATGTC
>ENA-OQKJ01000288-OQKJ01000288.1-human-gut-metagenome-genome-assembly--contig:-NODE-288-length-12650-cov-2.639384_pt1 | contig 12650 bp, 9 predicted proteins | sample MGYA00242647_ERZ504795 | MGnify/ENA primary metagenome ERZ504795 (study PRJEB26092, sample SAMD00036398) | human gut metagenome | host: Homo sapiens | study: EMG produced TPA metagenomics assembly of...
GGGGTCTGTTTTTGTTAAGCGGATTGCCCTCTCAGTCTCGCTTCCGCAATGACGGAGAGGGTGAGGATGCTGACAGGAAAGATATTTTTATGTTCAAATGGATCAAAAAGCATTATGAGGTCCTGTCCTACCTGATCTTTGGCGTGCTGACCACCCTGCTGAATATTGTGCTGTACGCGCTGTTCAACAGGCTGTTCGGCTACACCGCCGCCAACAGCTGGGGCAATGTGCTGGACAACATCCTCTGCATCCTGTTTGCCTACGCCACCAACCGGGCGTTCGTCTTCCGCAGCAAGACCCGTGGCCGGGAGATGGCACGGGAGTTCGGCACATTTGTCACCTGCCGTCTGGGCACAATGCTGCTGGACACTGCAATTATGCTGGTGCTGGGCAATCTGCTGGCGGCCCAGGGCGCAGCGCTGATGGACGAGCTGATGCAGGGGGTGCTGAGCGTGGTGGCCCACTGGCTTGGCCCGGATACGGCCATACAGATGGCAGCCTCCTATGCAGGCACACCGGCGGGGGTCACGGATGGCTCTGCCGCTATTGCCGTTATCGGCGGTGCAGACGGCCCCACGGCAATCTTCGTTACCAGCCGCTACAATGCGCAGGAGCTGTGGGGTCTGTGCGTCAAGGTATTCTCCAACGTGGTGGTCGTGGTGCTGAACTATGTGTTCAGCAAGCTCATTATCTTTAAAAAGAAACAATAATTTTCAGGAGGTACGGTATTATGAAACGTGGTCTGAAAGGGTTCGCATTCCTGGTCTCTGGTCTGGTGCTGGGCATCATTGGTGCAACGGCATCGGTGACTGCGATCGCACTGAGCGCTGTGGGCATGGCAAAGGTGCGCCGTGCCAGCAAGTAAAATAACGGAGGAACGAGCATGAACCGCGAAGAGATCCTGTCCCATGTCGATCATACCCTGCTGAAGCCGGAGGCCACTTGGCCCCAGATCCAGCAGCTGTGTGACGAAGCCATTGCAAACCACACCGCATCCGTCTGCATCAATACCTGCTACGTCAAGCAGGCTGTGGAGTATATGGCAGGCCGCATCCCCGTGTGCTGCGTGGTGGGCTTCCCTCTGGGTGCCATGGATACCGCCAGCAAGGCCTTTGAAGCCAAGACTGCCATTGAGAACGGCGCAGCCGAGGTGGATATGGTCATCAACATCGGCCGCCTGAAGAACAAGGAGTACGATGCTGTCCGTGAGGACATCCGTGCCGTGAAGCAGGCTGTGGGCGATAAGATTTTGAAGGTCATCATTGAGACCTGTCTGCTGACCGAGGAAGAGAAGGAAAAGATGTGTGACATCGTCTGTGAGGCCGGTGCCGACTACATCAAGACCAGCACCGGCTTCTCTACCGCAGGTGCCAACTTCCACGACGTGGAACTGATGGTCAAGGGCGTGCGTGGCCGCTGCAAGGTCAAGGCTGCCGGCGGCATTTCCACCGTGGAGGATATGGAGACTTTCCTTGCACTGGGCGCTGACCGTCTGGGCACCTCCCGCGCTGTCAAGATCCTGAACGGCGAGCAGGCAAAGGGCTATTAAGTTTTCTGCAAAAAATGTATTTCGGCAAAGCTCTGGGCTTGGCTGAACTGCAAAGGATGATCTCTCAAGGGCTGCTGCACAAATTGCCGTGCAGCGGCCTTTTTTGCGCTCAAGCCTTGCAAGCAGGGCGCGGCAGGGTGTATAATACAGATAGGTACTGCATAAAATAGGGGCTGTTCGCCTTGTGGGGCAAGGCGGGCAGAGGAGGAAATGCAATGAATATACCCGAGATCCTTGTGGCTAATGGCACAGGGGCGGTGCTGGTAAGCTTTCTGCTTTTACTGCGGGTGCGCGGCGAAAGTAAAAACAGCGTTGGAACAGCGCTGTTTTGCCGGATACTGGTGGTGACGTTGCTGGCACAGGCAACAGAGACGATCAGCTTTCTGCTGGACGGTGTGCCCGGCGCGGCAAGCCGGTTCTGGCTGTACCTCACCAACACCGTCTGCACCGGCGCTACCGTGTGCGTGGGCTATGCGTGGTGTTTGTATGTGGACTTCCGGGTCTACCGCAGCACCGGACGCCTGCGCAGAAGGCACCTGCTGCTGGGCGCGCCGCTGCTGGCGCTTTTGGTGCTGCTGGTGGCAAACCTTTTTGGAACGGGGTGGATCTTTTCCATTTCGGCGGACAACGTTTACCGCCGCGGTCCGCTGAACATTTTGCTGTATCTGCTGCTGTTCGGCTATTATGCCGAGAGCGTGTGGCAGGTGCATAAGGCCAAGCGTGATGGCATTACGGTGGAGTTCTTCCCGGTGTACTACTTCGTGGTCACCTGTGCGGTGGGCACGCTGCTGCAGGGGGCATTCTACGGTATGGCCTTTGGCTGGCTGTCAGTAGCCATCGCCTTTGTGCTTGTGGACAGCCAGACCCGCAGCCTGCGCGGCTATACCGATGAGCTGTCCGGCCTGTTTGGGCGCAAGTACATGAACTACTGTCTGGACCGCATCCACGCCACGCAGGAGAAGGACGTTTACGGCATCATGATGGACGTGAACTGCTTCAAGGAGATCAACGATACCTATGGGCACGCCGAGGGCGACCGCGCCATTCAGGAGATCGGGCACATCCTGTCCGGGGCGCTGGTGGCAAACTCGGTAGCCATCCGCATGAGCGGCGATGAGTTCATGGTGCTGATCCGTCACGGCTCGGAGGAGCTGCTGGACGAGATCTGCACCGCCATCGAGCAGCGGATGTACGCGGAAAAGCGCGCTTTCCATGCCGCCCGGGACGGCCACGCCGCACCGGAGCAGGGAAATGCTTCATCAATTTAAAAGGAATGTCTAAAATAAGTGCGACTTATCTTGACAATCTGACGCTGTAATGATAGAATATGTGGCGTACCAATTGAATACCGACTTATCAAGAGCGGCTGAGGGGACAGGCCCTGTGAAGCCCGACAACCTGCGCGAGAGCGTAAGGTGCCAAATCCTGCGGGAAACCGGAAGATAAGAGTGCAACGCTCAGAGCTTTCGGCTCTGGGCGCTTTTATTTTCAGAACAAACTTGATGGAATGGTAAATACACGCAACTGCAACATTTAGGAGGCAAAAAATGGCTAGACACCTGTTTACTTCGGAGTCCGTCACCGAGGGACATCCCGACAAGATCTGCGACCAGATCTCGGATGCAATTCTGGACGAGATCCTGACCCACGACCCCGACGCCCGCGTGGCCTGCGAGACCTGCGCATCCACCGGCCTTGTGCACATTATGGGCGAGATCACCACCAGCTGCTATGTGGACTTCCAGAAGGTCGTCCGCGAGGTGGTGGCAGATATCGGCTACACCCGCGCAAAGTTCGGCTTTGACGCCGACACCTGCGCCGTCATCTCCAACATTGACGGCCAGAGCCCCGACATTGCACTGGGCACCAACGATCAGGTGGGCGGTGCAGGCGATCAGGGCATGATGTTCGGTTATGCCTGCGACGAGACCCCCGAGCTGATGCCCATGCCCATCAGCCTTGCCCACAAGCTGGCAAAGCGCCTGACCGAAGTGCGCAAGAGCGGCGAGATGGATTACCTGCGCCCGGACGGCAAGAGCCAGGTGACCGTGGAGTACGACGAGAACAACAAGCCCGTGCGCGTGGACGCCGTGGTCATCTCCAGCCAGCACAGCGAGAGCGTGAGCATGGAGCAGCTGCGGGCAGACGTGATGGAAAAGGTCATCAAGGCCACCATCCCCGCTGAGCTGCTGGACGAGAACACCAAGTACTACATCAACCCCACCGGCCGCTTTGTTGTGGGCGGCCCGCAGGGCGATACCGGCCTGACCGGCCGTAAGATCATCGTGGACACCTACGGCGGCTATGCACGCCACGGCGGCGGCGCCTTCTCCGGCAAGGACCCCAGCAAGGTGGACCGCAGCGCAGCCTACGCTACCCGCTGGGTGGCCAAGAACATCGTGGCTGCGGGTCTGGCAAAGCAGTGCGAGGTACAGGTGGCCTACGCCATCGGCGTGGCAAAGCCTGTGTCCATCATGGTGGATACCTTCGGCACCGGCACGGTGGCAGACGAGAAGATCGAGCAGGCTGTGGAAAAGGTGTTTGACCTGACTCCCGCCGCCATTATCCGTGACCTCGATCTGCGCAAGCCCATCTACCGCCAGCTGGCCGCCTACGGTCACATGGGCCGCGAGGATCTGGGCGTGAAGTGGGAGAACACCGACCGCGTGGATGCCCTGAAGGCTGCCGTGGCTGCCCTGTAAAAAGCGTTTTACCCTGATAGAAGGTAAGTGAAGAGAGACCGCTGCACTCGACCGTGCGGCGGTCTTTTTGCGTCACTGGGGAAAGAGAAGGGGACTTTGAAAAGTACTACTTTTCCTCAAAAATCAGATAAACTTTGCGAAACGGTAAAGATTTGGTCGCGTTTTTGTAAGAAACTCACATTCTCTTGCAGGAAAAGGAAAAACAGCTGTGCAAGGCGCAGAAAATCCACACATGAAACAAATTGATATGGAACAATCGACAAAATGTGATAAAATAAAACCAGATATGCGCACTTGTGTGCATGGTACGGATGGTAAACAGCAATAAGGAGTTATGTGACTATGTCTATTGAAATTTCCCCTAAGTCCTTCTTTGAGCAGCCCAGTGTGGCGGATATGCGGCTGATCGCCTGCCCCGGTGCCGAGGAGCTGACCGGCCTGATCGACAAGCACCTTGTCCGTTGGGCAAAGGCTGCCGGAATTGAAAAAGACACCTTCATTATTTCCTGCGACTGCCCCCGCTTCCAGAGCGGCGACGCCAAGGGTCTGGTCAAGGAGTCCGTGCGCGGCGACGATATCTTTATTGTGGTGGATCCCGGCAACTACAGCGTGACCTACAAGCTGTTTGACAACGTGAACCACATGTCCCCGGACGATCACTTTGCAAACCTGAAGCGCCTGATCCAGGCGGTGGCCGGCAAGGCACACCGCGTGTCGGTGATCATGCCCAGCCTGTACGGCGGCCGTCAGCATCGCCGCGTGGTGCGTGAGAGCCTGGACTGCGCTGTGGCCCTGCAGGAGCTGCAGACCATGGGCGTGCGCAACATTATCACCTTTGACGCACACGATCCCCGCGTGCAGAACGCAGTGCCCCTGATGAGCTTTGATAACGCCATGCCCACCTATCAGGTGCTCAAGAGCCTGCTGAAGAAGGATCCCACCCTGTCCTTCGACAAGGAGAAGTTCACCGTGGTCAGCCCGGACGAGGGCGCGATGAACCGCAATATGTACTTCTCCAGCGTGCTGGGCTGCAACCTGGGCATGTTCTACAAGCGCCGCGACTACACCCGCGTGGTGAACGGCCGCAACCCCATCGTCGCCCATGAGTATCTGGGCGAGAGCGTGGAGGGCAAGACCGTCTTTATCGCGGACGATATCATTGCTTCCGGCGAGAGCATGCTGGAGGTTGCCAGCAACCTGAAGGAGCGCGGCGCTGCCAACATCATCGCCAACGCCACCTTCCCCCTGTTCACCAGCGGTCTGGAGAAGTTCGACAAGGCTGTGGCAGACGGCACCCTGACCTACGTTGTGGGCACCAACCTGACCTACCGTATGCCCGAGCTGCTGACCCGCGACTGGTATGTGGACGTGGACGTTTCCAAGTATGCTGCCTACTTTGTGGTGGCTCTGAACCACGATATGTCCGTTTCCAGCATTATCGACCCCCTGAAGAAGATCGAGAACCTGCTGGCAAACCGCAAGTAAAAAGTTGTTCCAAAGCCCCTGCACCCTGCGTGCAGGGGCTTTTTGCGCTTTCATAGAGAAAAGGAAGTGTATCATGAGAAACAGCAGCGTTATAGGGTGCTTTCGCTAATCAGCTCTTTTCACAAAAAATGATATACTAATATATTAATTATAACAAAAAGCATAAATACTATTTACAAATCATGATATAAATGGTATTCTTTGTACAAGATTGAAGCAGGAAGGTACCTGCTGTGAAGAAAAAAGTCGGAGAAAAAGCAAGCGAGTCCGGCCTTCAAAGCTGGGCATAACAAAGTACGCAGACACGTACAAGAAGGAGAAAACACTATGAAACGCCGCGATTTTATGAAGCTTTCCGCCGCTACCGCGCTGGGCGCTACCGTAGCCGCTATGGCACCCTCGGCTCTGGCTGCGACAGAACTGGACCAGACCAACGGAGATCTGCACACTACCGTAGATCGCAAGACCGCAGCTATGGGTCTGGGCGATGGCAAGACCTTTGCTTATGACCCGGAAAACCCGTACCTGAACGTGAATGTGGGTCTGTTCCATGACGTGCAGGTAACAGCAGGCGGACAGAATGTTGGTGCTGCTACCTACTATCTGCCGGACGGCATGGATCCTTGGGCACCGGCAATCATTGTGCTGACCCCAGATAAAACCACTGCAAAAGATTTTTCCGGTACGGTCACCGGCCGTATGTGGCGCACAGTGGCCAGCAAAAATAAAATCGGCGTTGCATTCTTTGGCCCTGAGAACGGCGGTAGCTGGAACTTGTCCCTGAGCACTACCGGGCGCGATGACGCAGCAGCGCTGGACGCACTGTATCAGCTGATGCGCAAAAAGAGCGTTAAGCTGTCTGGTGCCTTCTCCATGGATAAGTCCCACACTGCACTGGTGGGCTATAAGGAGGGTGGCGCAGCCGCCTTGCTGTTTGGTGCCCGTTGGGCAAGCGATTTCAGTTCCATCTGCGCTGTGGACGCCACTGAGGTTCCGGCAGCTTCGTTAGAGGCAGTGGGTGGTCAGTATGTGCTGCCCTTCCCCGGCGACTCCACCCGTGGCGTGCAGGAGGAAGCCATTGCGGCAAAGACGGTGGATACCCCCGTCTGGTTTATCCGCTCCAAGGTCGATTCTGCTAATAAGGCAGCGCTGGATTTCTATCTGAAGGCCAATCAGGCTGTAGCAAAGGGGAACGGCGTGTATGTCAGCAGCCGCGTAGGCTCTGCAGCTGAGGTGTGGGTCACGGAAAAGGCACAGTGGCCGGCCAACATTTGGGAAAAGTTCTCTGGTCAGTTCAAGCGCTTCATGGCGCTGCAGCTGCCGGGCCGCGTGGCAAAGGCAGAGGACTTTACCCGGCGTGGTTTTGATATTCACGAGGAGTGGGTCAACGGCGAGTTGCGCCGCTGGATGGTCTATGTTCCGTCTACCTACACTGGCAGCAAAAAGGTGCCGCTGGTGCTGGTGATGCACGGCTACACCGCTTCCATGTATGCCATTGCAGAGGAATCTCGTTGGTACGAGGTGGCAGAGCAGAATGGCTTCATCGTGGTATTTGCACAGGGTTTGGTGCGTCCTGCAGACCTGATGGGCAATATTCCCACTGCCATGTGGCTGGCTGGTCCCTTTGCCGCACTGGCTGGTAAGGATACCGACCCCAGTGTGGATCTGGAGTTCATCAACAGCCTGCTGGACCGCATGGAGCAGGATTACAGCATCGATACCACTCGCGTGTATGCTACCGGTCACTCCAACGGCAGCCTGATGACTTGGGCTACCGCCTGCCGCTACGCAAGCCGCTTTGCCGCCATTGCGCCCATCGGCTATATGTCCACCCCGCTGCAGGACCTTGACCCCGCTGTTCTGCTGCCGGCATGGGCCTTCCTTGGCGAGTACGACTCGGCAGGCGTGGCAGAGCTGGTGGAGGATAACGGCACGGTGAAGGCGCTGCAGGGCTGGAACGCCCACAACGCCACCAACGAGGCAGCTGTTGCAGAAAGCACCTCCTACGATGGCGCTTTTGTGACCAAGAGCTTTATGGGTGGCAACGCTCCGCTGGTGCAGTACACCGTGGTCAAGGATACCCCTCACGTTTACCTGCAGGAGGAGAGCGTTGCCATCTGGAACGAATTCTTCTCTCGTTATAGCCGCAGTGCAGATGGTACGTTGTACTATCAGGGCACTGCCGTGACTGCTGGGCAGTATCAGCCCAGCGCAGACTGGTACGCTGCAAAATAAGCTGACAATGCCCGCCGCGCGGCGGTACAGGAGCTTTATATCTCGGGACACCGGAACGTCTGCGGACGCTCCGGTGTCCCTTTTTGCATTTTACGGCGGCTTCTGTTAAGTTTTTGAAAATTCGTGCCGGGGGCTTTGCAAATCCCGGTGGGTTTATGCTATATTTAAGTTGAAATACTTTGCATTCTGACAGAAAGGAAAAACGCCATGGAGCATTTTGTGGAGTTTGAAGATGTCTGTAAATATTACCAGACCGGCAGTGTGAAGATCGCTGCTGCCGACCACCTGAATTTCTATGTGGACAAGGGCGAGTTCTGCATCATCGTGGGGCCCTCCGGTGCGGGCAAGACCACCCTGCTGAACATTCTGGGCGGCATGGACAACTGCGACGAGGGCAACGTCTGGCTGGACGGCCGCAACGTGAGCCGCTTTTCCGCCCGGGAGCTGACCACCTACCGCCGGTACGATGTGGGCTTTGTGTTCCAGTTTTACAACTTGGTGCAGAACCTGACCGCACTGGAAAACGTGGAGCTTGCCAGCGAGATCTGCCGCGACCCGCTGGACCCCACCGAGACCTTGCGCAGCGTGGGGCTGGGCGAGCGGCTGAACAACTTTCCGGCGCAGCTTTCCGGCGGCGAGCAGCAGCGGGTGTCCATTGCCCGCGCACTGGCCAAAAACCCCAAGCTGCTGCTCTGCGACGAGCCCACCGGTGCGCTGGACTACCGCACCGGCAAGCAGGTGCTGGGCCTTTTGCAGGATACCTGCCGCAAGACCGGACGCACCGTCATTGTTATTACCCACAACACGGCACTGACCGGTATGGCTGACCGCATCATTCAGGTGCGCAGCGGCCGCATCGTGTCCAATCAGGTCAACGAGCACCCGGTGCCGGTGGAACAGATCGAGTGGTGAGTACTGTGCAGAAAAGTTACCGCAAAAATATCCTGCGCGAGATGAAAAGCAGCATCAGCCGGGTGGTGTCTCTGTTTGGCATCGTGGCGCTGGGGGTGATGATGCTCACCGGCCTGATGTGCATTGCCCCCGATATGCGCACCGCTGCCCAGAAGTACTATGTGCAGCAGAATGTGTTCGACCTACGGGTGTTGTCCACCCTTGGCCTCAGTCAGGGCGATATCAGCGCGATTGCCGCTGTGGACGGGGTAGACGCCGTGCAGGCGGTGAAGTATCAGGACGTGGAAGGCCACTGGACAGGAGACGAGCAGACTACGGTGGCGCGGCTGTATCAGCTGCCTGCCGATCCGCAGGCCGATACGCCGGAGAACATGAACCGTCCGGTGCTGCTGTCTGGCCGGATGCCGGAAGCTGCCGGGGAGTGCGTGGTGCATGTGATGGGCCACGGCAGCCCCGTGGAGCTGGGCACCCAGCTGACCCTGCCGGAAGAGACCGAGGGGGTCAGCGGGCAGGTGTTCACGGTGGTGGGCACGGTGCAGGACCCGCTGCATTTTTCCTCCGATTCCGAGAGCAGCACCGTGGGCGATGGCCAGCTGGACTGCATCCTGTTTGTGCCGGAGGGCACTTTGACCGCAGATTATTATACGGTGTGCTATATCAAGGCAGAAAACGCCGGATTGTATGATAATTATTCCGATGAATATCAGGCCGCAGTGGATGCCGTAGCGGAAAAGCTCAAGGCCATCCAGAGCGTGCAGTGCACCGCCCGGCGGGAAGAGCTGATGGACACTGCCAACGACAAGCTGACCGAAGCGCGCGCCGAGTACGACAGCCAGAAGGCCGAAGCGGAGCGTCAGTTTGCCGAGGCCGAGGCAAAGCTTGCGGACGCACAGCAGCAGCTGGATGCCGCCAAGACGCAGCTGGAAGCCGGGGAAAAGGAGCTTGCCGCCCAGAAGACTGCCCTGCCGGACACTATGCAGAGCGGTGCCGACAAGCTGGTGAGCAGCGAGGAGCAGGTGCTGGAATTTGAGGAGCAGCTGCAGCAAATTGAGATGCTGGTCAACCTGAAAAAGGTGGCAGACCCCCTGCTGACCTACGCGGAAGCCGCTCTGCGCAACGCCGAAAAGGCGCTGGACGAAGCCGAGCCGGAGGACGAGGATTACATTGAACTGCGGGATGCACTGGCCAAGGCGCAGGCCGCTTACGACAACATCTATAACCAGCTGCAGGGCTATCAGCAGCAGCTGGACGCGGGCAAGCGGCAGATGTACAAGCAGGGGCTTATCTCCTCGCCGAACCTCTCCAACGACCAGCTGGTGACCGAGGCCAAGGCTGCGCTGCGCAAGATGAAATTGCAGCTTTTGCAGGGACAATTGCAGCTGACCACCGGCACCGCCAGCGCCTACACCCAGTTCGATGCCGCACAAAAGCAGCTGGAAGAGGGTTGGGCAGAATACAACGCCGGGCAGACCCAGCTGGAAGAATCCCGCACCGAGTACGAGAGCCAGAAGGCCGAGGCAGAGCAGAAGCTGGCGGACGGCCTTGCCCAGCTGAACGATGCCGAGGAGCAGGTGAGCCAGATCAAAAAAGGCGAGTGGTATGTGCTGGACCGCACCTCCACCATGAGCTGCGTCACCTTTGCCCAGTACGCCGACCGCATGGACGCCATTGCCCGGGTATTCCCGGTGTTCTTCTTCCTTGTGGCGGCGCTGGTGGCTACCACCACCATGACCCGTATGGTGGACGAGAACCGCCTGCAAATGGGCACCTTAAAGGCGCTGGGCTACTCCAATTTCAGCATCGCGGGCAAGTATTTGTTCTACGCGATGCTGGCCACCATTCTGGGCAGTATCGTCGGCATGGTGGTGGGCTTTGTGGTATTCCCCATCATTATCTGGAACGCCTATCAGCTGGTGTTCAGCCTGCCTACCTTCACCCTGTACTTCTACCCGGGCATGGCAGCCGCCAGCGTGGGCATCAGCGCCGCCGTCATCGGCTTTGCCACATGGTACGCCTGCCGTTCCAGTCTGGCCGAAAAGACCGCAGCTTTGCTGCTGCCCCGGGCTCCCGTGGCGGGCAAGCGCATCCTGATGGAGCGCATCACCCCGCTGTGGTCCCGGATGTCCTTCTCCCAAAAGACCACCGCCCGCAACCTGTTCCGGTATAAAAAGCGGTTCTTCATGACCGTGCTGGGCGTGGCGGGCTGTACCGCGCTGCTGCTCATCGGCTTTGGCATACAGGATTCCCTGCTGCCCATCGTCACAAAGCAGTCTACGGAGCTGACCCACAACGATATGTCCATCACCCTCAGCGACCCCAAAGCCCTGACCATGGAGCAGGGGCTGACAGAGGAGCTGGACAGCAACAGCGCCGTGCAGAACTGGGCGCGGTGTATACCAAATCCACTACCATCTACAATGCCGAAGGCGAGAGTGCAAGCGTGAGCATCGTGGCTGCCGCCAAGGACAGCGACCTGACCCGGTACGTCACTTTCCGCACCCGCAAGGGACACAAGGCCATCAGCTTTGACAGCGGCAGTGTCATCCTGACCGAAAAGACCGCCGAGAATCTGGGTCTGCACACCGGCGATACCTTCTGGGTGGAAAACGCCGAGGGCACCCGGGTGGAGCTGACCCTGACCGGCATCACGGAAAACTATATGTTCACCCGGCTGTACCTCCCCCGCGCACAGCTGGAAAGCCTGCTGGGCACGGCAGAGATCCCGTGGAACACGGTCTACGGGCAGACCACCTGCACCGATGCTGCCGGGTATAACGCTCTGCGCACCGACCTGCTGGACTGCAACTATGTCAGCAGCATCAGCTTTACCGAGGACACCACCGAACTGTTCGATAACCTCATCGTCAGTCTGGGCTATGTGGTGGTGCTGATCATCATCTGTGCGGCGGCACTGGCGGCTGTGGTGTTGTATAACCTCATCAGCGTCAACCTTGGAGAGCGCAAAAAGGAGCTGGCGACCATCAAGGTGCTGGGCTTCTACGATCAGGAGGTGTACCGCTACATCTTCCGCGAGATCGAGCTGCTGGCACTCATCGGCTCCGGCGTGGGTCTGGCACTGGGGGTGCCGCTGCACAAGTTCATTGTGTTGACCGTGGAGATGGATCAGCTCATGTTCATCCGCACCATCGCCCCCCGCAGCTACCTGTCTGGCGGTGGCGCTGACCATGGTGTTTACCGTGGTGGTCTGCTTTGTCATGCGGCGGCACGTCCGGCGCATCAGCATGGTGGAAAGCATGAAGGCTCCGGAGTAATTACAAAAGCAAAACCATAAAAAGCACCCCCTGCGGTCTGTACGGGCAGACCGCAGGGGGTGCTTAGTCTTTTATACGCTCAGGGAATCAGAGGAACACATACTTGAGGATGAACAGCACGGTGAGCACATACATCAGCGGGCTGATCTTCTTCTCCTTGGCCTTGCCGGTGATCACATTGATGATGGTCCAGGAGATGATGCCGATGGCGATACCCTCGGAGATGCTGTAAGCGGTGGGCATAGCCAGAATGGTCAGGAAGGCGGGGATGCCCTCGCTGGGATCATTGAAGTCGATCTTGATGGCAGAACCCATCATGTAGAAGCCAACGATGATCAGGGCCGGAGCGGTCGCAAAGCTGGGGATGGTCAGGAACAGCGGGCTGAAGATGGTAGCCAGCAGGAACAGCACGCCGGTGGTCATAGCGGTCAGACCGGTGCGGCCGCCCTCGGTAACGCCGGAGGCGCTCTCCACGAAGGTGGTGGTGGTGGAAGT
>ENA-OQKJ01000289-OQKJ01000289.1-human-gut-metagenome-genome-assembly--contig:-NODE-289-length-12650-cov-2.384333_pt1 | contig 12650 bp, 11 predicted proteins | sample MGYA00242647_ERZ504795 | MGnify/ENA primary metagenome ERZ504795 (study PRJEB26092, sample SAMD00036398) | human gut metagenome | host: Homo sapiens | study: EMG produced TPA metagenomics assembly of...
CGTCTTGGGGTTCTCCTCGGTATCGAGCTCAATGCCAAACTCGTCCTCGACGGCAACGAGGATCTCGACGGTACCCAGGCTGTCGAGGCCAATCTCCTCGAGCGTGGACTCGGGCTTCATCTCGACATCGTCAAGGCCGGCGGTCTCGCGGATAACGTCGCAAACGCGCTCGAAGGTCTTCTGATCTGCCATGGTAGTTCTCCTTTGTTTGTGCCCTAGGGGCGTTTTTATTTCCTATGTGCGACTACTTCCAACGAAGCAGATAGCCACCTATATCCAGGCCGGCGCCAAATCCAACGAGGGCGATGGTGTCGTCCTCATTCAGTGCGTCGGTACGTGCCAGCCGGTCAAGCGCAAAGGGAATGCAGGCGCTCGAAATGTTGCCGGTCTCGCGTAGCGTTCGAACCACGCGCTCGTCTGGCACGCCGAGACGCTTGACCGCCTGACTCAGGATTCGTTCGTTAGCCTGATGGAATACAAAATGATCGATGTCTTCGACCGAAATGCCCGCATCGCTCGCAAGCTTATGGACCGTGTCGCAGATGGCGTTGACGCCGAACTTGAACACGCGGCGACCATTCATGGACAGCACGCTCGCGCTATCTGCGGAGTCCTTAAACGGCGAGGTGCCGACCAGACCGGGAACGCGCAACGTCTCGACGTCGGGCGCCGTCGAAAGCTCAACGGCAAGGGGGTTGTCTCCCCCAGCCCCTATCACTGCAGCGCCCGCGCCGTCGCCAAAGAGCACGCAGGTGGCACGGTCGGTCCAGTCGAGCGCGCGCGTCATCTGCTCGGCAGCAACGACAAGCACGCGCTCGGCACGGCCGCGGGCGATATAGCCCTCGGCGACATCGAGCGCAAATACGAAGCCGGCGCAGGCCGCCGAGACATCGAAGGCAGGGCACGTCGCGCCTAGTCGCTCAGCAACGGCACACGCCTCAGCGGGAACAAGGTGGTCACCCGTCGTCGTCGAGCAGACGATCAGATCCAGCTGGCTCGCGTCGATTCCGGACACCTGGAGTGCCCGCTCGCTCGCCGCTACAGCAAGGTCGTCAAGTAACTCGGTGGTGCAGACATGGCGGCTCTTGATACCGGTGCGGGTAAAAATCCACTCATCCGAGGTATCGAGGAACTCAGACAGCTCGTCATTGGAAACACTGCGCTTAGGAAGCGCCGAGCCTGTTCCAAGAATCGTGAAACCCATCACTAACCTCCTTTGAGTTGTTGACGTGTTTACATCGACCAAGAGAGGATAGCGCATTTCAGTCGTTGTTGACGTGTTAACATTAAATTGTCCAAATGCGACAAAGGCTTCACATTGTGTCTATCTCTCGACACCATTGCGCGATTGCCTTATTAACTTAGGAGGTAGCAGCCGTTATGGATGCCAAATTAACGATCGTCGACGTAACCGGATCGACCAACGATGACCTGCTCGAGGCAGGAAAACAGGGTGCGCCGCACGGCACAGGACTTGCCGCCCGCGCGCAAACGGCAGGACGCGGCCGGCGCGGCCACAAGTGGGATTCAACCGCCGGCAACCTATTGCTTTCGATTGTCCTGCGTCCATGCGTTAATCCCGCAAAGTACTCTGGTCTTGCCGCCGTCAGCGGCCTAGCGGTGCTCGAAGCACTCGAAAAGCAGGGTCTTGCAAACGAGATTGGCCTCAAATGGCCCAACGACCTGGTCGCGCGAGGACGCAAGCTCGGCGGCATTCTGGTCGAGGCCGCACGCGATAACGAAGGCAAACCTTTCGCCGTCTGCGGCATTGGTGTCAACGTAAACTACACGCCCCAAGAGGTGCCCGATGGCGGCCTGGCGGCAATTGGCCTCTCGGACCTCAACGAGAGCGTTCCCGCCGTCGACATGCTCCTCGATGAGGTCTATCACGCAGTTATAGACGCTGTAGATAGCTGGGCAGAGCGCCTCAACGCCAAGGAAGAAGACGCCGGTCCGCTCGCGCCCGTCCACGACGAATATATCGCTCACCTCAATTGGATCGGGAAGCACGTTATCGCCCGCTCCCCCGCTGGAGACGAGCTGGCACGAGGCATATTTAGAACGGTCGACGATTGCGGCCGCGCATGCATTGAGACCGAGAGCGGCTTGTGCGTCTTCCACTTCGAAGAAGCATCCTTGCGCCCCCTGAGCGAATAGGGCGCCGCAGCCGCCGGCTCGGCAGACGAATTCGCTATCCCAAAATCTAAACTCAAAACAAAAGGGCCCCGCTACCGTAACGGCAGCGGGGCCCTTTAAGCTATGAGCGATATCGCTTAGAGCTTGATGTCGATGTCGACGCCAGCGGGGAGGTCGAGACGCATGAGCGAATCAACGGTGCCCGAGGTGGGGTCGAGGATGTCGATGAGGCGCTTGTGGGTGCGCATCTCGAACTGCTCACGGGAGTCCTTGTTCACGTGCGGCGAGCGGATAACCGTGTACAGGTTGCGCTCGGTGGGCAGGGGGACAGGGCCGGAAACGCGAGCGCCGGTCTTCTGAGCGGTCTCGACGATGAGCTTCGCGGACTGATCGACGACCTCGTGATCATAGCCCTTGAGGCGAATGCGGATCTTCTGGGTAGCCAACTTAAACCTCCAAAGAGTGCGAGAGATGTTCTCGCGGATTACGTAACAGGGAGCTCGAACTTAGGCGTTCTTGCTCATGACCTCGTCCACGATGGACTTGGGCGCGGGCTCATAAGAGTCGAACTGCATCGTGTAGGATGCACGGCCCTGGGTCTGGGAGCGAAGGTCGGTAGCGTAACCGAACATCTCGCCCAGCGGCACCTTGGCACGGATGAGCTTGCTGTTCTTGCGATCCTCCATGCCCTCGATCTTGCCGCGGCGACCGGAGAGGTTGCCCATAACGTCGCCCATGTACTGCTCGGGGGTCTCGACCTCGACAGCCATGATCGGCTCGAGCAGCTGCGGATCGGACTTCTTGAGGGCGTCCTTGATAGCCATGGAACCGGCGATCTTGAAGGCGGCCTCGGAGGAGTCGACCTCGTGGTAAGAACCGTCGAACAGGGTGACCTTGACGTCGAGGACCGGGAAGCCGGCGATAACACCGGTGTTCAGGGCCTCCTGGATGCCCTTGTCGATGGACGGGATGTACTCCTTGGGCACGACGCCGCCGACGATAGCGTTGACGAACTCGTAGCCGAAGCCCTCCTCCATCTTCTCGAGCTTGATGACGGCGTGGCCGTACTGACCGCGACCGCCGGACTGACGGACGAACTTGCCCTCAGCCTTCTCGACGTCGTGACCAGCGGTCTCGCGGTAGGCAACCTGGGGCTTACCGACGTTAGCGTCAACCTTGAACTCACGGAGCAGACGGTCGACGATGATCTCGAGGTGCAGCTCGCCCATGCCGGCGATGATGGTCTGGCCGGTCTCGTGGTTGGTGGACACCTGGAAGGTCGGGTCCTCCTCGGCGAGCTTGGTCAGAGCCAGGGACATCTTGTCCTGCTCGGCCTTGGTCTTGGGCTCAATGGCAACGTCGATAACGGGCTTAGCGAACTCGATCTTCTCGAGGACGATCTCCTTGCCCTCGGCGCACAGGGTGTCACCAGTGGTGGAGTTCTTGAAGCCGACGCAAGCGACGATGTCGCCGGCGGCAGCGTCATCACGGTCGATACGCTCGGCGGCGTTCATCTCGAGAATGCGGCCGAGGCGCTCGCGCTGACCGTTGGAAGCGTTGACCACGTAGGAGCCGGACTCAGCGCGGCCGGAGTAAACGCGGACGTAGGTGAGCTTACCGACGAACGGGTCGGTCATGATCTTGAACGCGAGAGCGGCGAACGGAGCTTCGTCCTTGGCTTCACGGAAGGTCGGCTTTTCGCGAGGTCGAAACCTTCAACCGGCGGAATGTCGGACGGGGCCGGCAGGAACTGCACGACGGCGTCGAGCATGCGCTGCACGCCCTTGTCTTGAAGGCGGAACCGCAAAGCATCGGCTGGATTTCGCAGGCGATGGTACGCTGACGAAGACCGGCGATGATGTCCTCTTCGGAGAGTTCGCCGTTTTCGAGGTACTTGTTCATGAGCTCTTCGGAAGCTTCCGCAGCGCTCTCAACCATCTTTTCGTGCCATTCCTGGGCAACGTCAACGAGGTTGGCGGGGATGTCGACGTATTCGAAGGTCATGCCCTGAGACTTCGCATCCCAAATGATGCCCTTCATCTTGATGAGGTCGACAACGCCTTCGAACTGGTCTTCAGCACCGATGGGCACAACGACGGGAACCGGATTGGCATTGAGGCGCTTCTTCATCTGGTCGTAGACCTTGAAGCCGGAGATGGTGAGCATAATGACCACAAAGAAGGTGGTGGGGCGCAGCTGCGGCAGGGTGATGTGCCAGAACTGCTGCCAGCGATTTTGCGCCGTCCAGCTCGGCGGCTTCGTTCAGGTCCGGGTTGCAGCCCTGCAGGCCTGCCAGATAGATGACCATGTAGTAGCCCATGTTCTTCCATACACTGAACAGGATGACCGTGATCATAGCGGTGTCCTTACCGGCAGCCCAGCGGGGCAGGTTTTCCACCGCCACGCCAAAGAACTGGTTCAGGATCATGTTGATGGGGCCCATGGAGGGGTTGAAGATCATATTCCACACCGCTGCCACCGCCACCAGCGAGGCAACATAGGGGAAGAACGCCACGGTGCGGAAGAAGTTGCGCAGCTTCACGTTCTGGTTCAGCAGCACAGCCATGGCCAGCGAGCAGGCCAGCGTAAGCGGCACGGTACCGATGACATAGACGACGGTGTTTTTCAGCGCCGCCTGAAAAATTTTATCGGTGGTGAAGAGCTTTACAAAGTTTTTCAGGCCGACAAATTCAATGGCGTGGCGGCCGTCCCATGCGCAGAAGGCCAGCGCAATGGCAAACACCATGGGCACCAGCGTAAACACGCAGAAGCCAATGAAGTTTGGCGCAATGAAGGAATACGCGATCAGAGAATCGCGGGTCGATTTTTTAAGCACTTTACGGGGAGTTTTATTCTGGACAGCAGCACTCGCCATAAAAGAGCCTCCTTTCCCGGAAGTATAACAGCTTTTCCAAAAAATGAGCGGGGCGGGCGCTTTGCATACCCGCCCCGCTCGGACAGGGCTTTTTTCCGATGCTCGTCATCGGAAAATGAATGGGGATCGAAAATGATGAAGAAGGAGAACCGCAAACCATTGCGGAAAACGCTTTATCAGCCGAGAACTGCGGGAACCTGATCGTTCATGTTCTGGATGCCCTCGTCCACGGTCTCGCTCATGGTCATAATGGCATCGTGCTCGGCGTTCAGAATGGTCTCGATATCAGATGCGTACTGGGTGTAGGGCATTTCCAGATAGACATTGCTAGTGGTCAGTGCATCCACAGAATTGCTGTCCTCGGGGAAGCCCTCGGTGGACTTGATGATCTCGGCGGTAGCAGCGGAGCCGCAAGCCGGGAAGGTGCCGGTCTTGGCAATGGCCTGTGCGCCCTCCTCGGAGACACACCAGTTGATGAAGTCGGCAGCGGTCTCTGCCTTGGGAGAATCGGCGTTGATGGCCAGACTGGTCACAGTGCCCAGCGTAGAACCAGCCTCTGCACCGGCGGGGTGCGGATACTTGACGATGCCCCAGTTGAACTTGGTCTCGGCATCCTTCATGTAAGCTTCCAGCGTGGAAATGAACCAGCTGCCCATGTTGACCATTGCGCACTGCTGGTTCTCAAAGGCTGCGGAGTAGTGCAGAGAAGAGGTCTTGAGGTAGCCGTAGTCCATGCAGATGCCGTCCTTCTGCTGGGCAATGACCATATCGTAGGTGGGCTTCATGAAGTCGTATTTGCCGTCGATGATGGTGTTCTTGCCGTCCAGAATAGAGAACAGAGAAGCGGCGGAGCGCCAGGTGTGGTAGTGGCAGCCATAGACCTTGGTGTCGCCGGAGCCGCTGGTCATCTTGCGTGCCAGAGCATCGTAATCTTCCATCGTCAGGTCATTGGAGGGATACTCCACACCGGCCTTATCGAACAGATCCTTGTTGTAGTACAGCACCCAGAAGTCGCTGCGGAAGGGCACGGCGTAGAAGTTGCCGTCATCGGTGGTCAGCTGCTCGATGGTGCCGTTGAAATCGCCGGTGTCGCGGGTCAGCACCTCGTTCAGGGGCTTGAGGTAGTCCAGATTGATCAGGTTTGCGTAGCCGGGGATATCCTTGACGGTCACGACATCCAGATCGGCGCTGCCGGCCAGCTGGGTAGCCAGAACGGTCATGTAATCGCTGGAGCCCAGATCCACCATCTCGATGGTCACGTCCTTGTGGCTTGCCATGTAGCCGTCGGCCATGGCCTGCCAGTAGGGGGTGACTCCTTATCCCACACCGACCACTGCAGGGTAACAGGGCCTGCTGCTGCGGATGCAGCGGTGGAACCGGCAGTGGAGGAAGCAGCGGTGGAGCTTGCGGAAGAGCCGCCGCAGGCGCTCAGAGCAGCAGCAGCGCCGCAGGCAGCGGCAGCGGTAAGGAACGAACGACGAGAGATCTTTTTCATAAGTGTGTCCTCCTTCAGGGCAGTGTGTGTATTTCGTGCAACGGTCTCCCCCGTGCCGGGGAGCCACTCGCTTTTGTTGACACTAGGATACCGCACAAACGCAAAAACCGGAATGGAAAAATTCCGGGAAGAGTTGCAGTTTTTCTGTATCTTTTAAAAAAAGATGCACTTTCTTACACTGGAGTCTGCACTTTCTTGTTCTCTTGCACAGTTTACATCCGTAGCACAAGAAAAAAGCGTATAAAGTACACAATTTTCATGAAAAAAGTCGTTGACAAACCGCGCCGGAATCAGTACTGTATAAAGGAAAGAATGCAAAATATTACCGGAAAGGAGGCTCCGCTATGAAGAGCAGCCATCGTTTCCCGCTGCGGCGGCAGATCGTGTGGGGGATGCGCTTTTTTACCATCCTTACCTCGCTGGCCGTGGGCGCGGCGCTGTTCACCCTCTCCAACCAATATGTGCGCGCCAACTCCTTGCAGGCGGCAGAGTTCAACCTGCGGCTGGTGGCTACCTCCATCGAGACCAGTCTGGACAGCGCCGATGCTCTTTTGAACTGGGCTTCCATCGACAGCACCGTGCGGCGGTACATCTCGCAGGAAAATATCAACGGCACCCAGACCATTGCCGCCTACGAAGCCGTGCAGGAAAAATACTATTCCAGCACCCTGTACAGCCATATCCTCCGCTTTTTTATTACCAATGAAAACGACCGGCATTTGCAGTTCGGCACGCTGAACTCCTCGGCGGCGCTCAACCGCACCAGCATAAAGCAGTTTCTCCCCAAGGGGTACGGGATGCAGTTCACCACCGACCCGCTGCTGCCCGGCAGTCCGGACTGCATCGCCCTCAGCCAGCCTGTCCGCTGCGGCAAGGGCACCTTGCACCGGGGCAGCACCTACCTTGCGCTGGACACCGCCATTATCACCGACCCGGCTGCGGGCTACAACCTGACCGACGGCAGCGCCCTGTACTGGGAGATGGGCAGCCGCCTGTGGCAGATCGAAAACGGCAGCCTGACCGAGATTGAAAACCCGCTGCGGGAGGTGGACTACACCCTGCGCACCGGCAGCAATAACGGCGTGACCGAGCAGACCGCATGGCAGGGCAAGGTGCAGCTGGACGGCCAGAAGTATTATGTAGTCAAGGTAACACTGAACGGCCGCAGCGCGGCGCTGGTGCAGCTTTTGCCCGCAAATACCTTTTTGCTGCACTACGGCGTGTACCTGTGGCTCATCACCCTTGGCATTGCCATCATCTGGGGACTGAGCTTTTTGATGCAGCACTGGCTGGAGTGGGTCATTACCCGCCCGGTGGAGGCGCTGCAAAAGCGCATCGAGACCGTGGGCAGCGGCAACTTTGCCCCGGACCGCACGGTGGAGTGGAACAACGAGCTGGGCGACATCGGCCGGGGCATCAACCAGCTGGCTGAAAACGTGGACAGCCTGATGACCCGCCGGGTGGAGGACGAGCGCCGCAAGCAGGAGCTGGAATACCGGATGCTGCAAAACGAGGTGAACCCGCACTTTATCTACAACACCCTCAACAGCATCCGCTGGATGGCTACCATCCAGCACGCGCCCGGCATTGCCGAGATGGTCACCGCCTTTGCGCGGCTGACTAAGAGCATCTCCAAGGGTACCCAGAAGCTGGTACCTTTGCAGGAGGAGCTGGCGCTGCTCAACGATTACTTTACCATCCAGCAGTACCGCTACGGTGGCGACTTGGAAATTGAGGTCTCCCGCATTGAAAGCGAGACCCTTTGCCGGGACTGCATGATCCCCCGGTTCACCTTGCAGCCGCTGGTGGAAAACGCCATCTTCCACGGGCTGGAGCCCAAGGGCGGCCACGGCAGCGTGCTGCTGGATATCTCCACCGACCCGGATACCGGAGACGTACTGCTGCGTATTACCGATGACGGCGTGGGCATGCCGCCGGAGCTGGTGGCGCACCTTCTGGACGAGCCCGCCGAGGGTGCCGAAAAGGCTGAAAAGTTCCGTCATGTCGGCCTGTGGAACGTGAACCGCCGCATCCGGTATTCCTTTGGCGAGGGTTACGGCCTGACCATTGAAAGCGAAGAGGACGTGGGCACCGAGGTCACCATCCGGCTGCCCTATCAACAGAAAGGAGACAGCCATGCTGCGGATATTACTGGTGGATGATGAGCCGCTGGTGCTCATCGGCCTGCAAGGGATGCTGGAATGGGAAAAGCTGGGCTATACGGTCTGCGGCACCGCCCGCAACGGCAAGCTGGCGCTGGAACTCATTGAGCGGGAGAAGCCGGATATCGTCATTGCCGACGTAAAAATGCCGGTGATGGACGGGCTTACCCTTGCCCGCACCTGCCGGGAACGCAGCGCCCTGCCCGCCTTTATCATGCTGACCAGCTTTGAAGAATTTGGTTACATCAAGCAGGCCATGGGTGCCGGGGTGGTGGATTATCTGGTCAAACTGGACCTGACCCCCGAGAACCTGCAAACCGCCCTTGCCAAGGCCGCCGAAAGGTAAAAAAGGAGCGCGCTTTGCTGGGCGAATTGTCGGCACAGGAAAACCTTGCTGAGAGTGTGCGCAGCTATCAGGAGCGTTTTTTCGTGCGGCTGTACGCCGGGCTGTTCCCGGACGAAGCCGCATTGGAGCAGCCTTTGCAACACATGGAGCTGAACCTTGCAAGCGACGCCTACCTTGTAGCCAGCTGCGAGATCATCGCCAACACCGCCCTTACCCCCGCCCAGCAGCTGAAGCTGAGTTTTTCCTGCGGGCGGATGCTGGAGACCACCCTGCAAAACTACCTGCCCTGCTATGTGACCGGGGCGGATGCCATGCGCTGCAATGTGCTGTTCTGCCTGACCGATGCCCAGTGCCAAAACTACCGGACGGTGCTGCGCCCGCTGCTGGAACGCGCCAGCCAAATTCTATACAACTATTTCACGGTACGGCTGCTCTGGGCGGTAGGTCGTCCCACCGGCTCCCTGCTGGGGCTGGCACGCTGCTGCCGGGAAAACGCCCATTTGCAGCCCCTGCTCACGGTGGAGCAGCCTATCCAGTTCGTGGAGGTCAACGAGGGCGACGCCACCGCCGGGAAGATGCAGGTGGTGGCACAGGTGCAGGAGTATGTTAAGAATCATCTTTCGGAAAAACTGACGCTGGCCGATGTGGCGGCTGTATTCAATTTTTCGCCCAACTACCTCAGCCAGCTGTTCGGCAAATACGGCGACAGCGGCTTTGTGGAGTACATCACCGAGACCCGCATCGCTGCGGCAAAAGAGATGCTGGAACAGGGCGATTTAAAAGTATACGAGATCGCTGAGAAACTGGGGTACGAGAGCGCCTTTTATTTTTCCAAGGTGTTCAAAAAGGTCACGGGGCTCAGCCCGCGGGAATACCAGCAAAGTATTTAAAATCGGAGGCTTTTATGATACAGGAACAGCTTGCTTTTTTGCCGGAATTTCTTTCCGATTACCGGCCCTTCCCCCCTGCCAAGGAACGTACTGCATGGCAGGGGCTGCCCCTGCGGGCAAAGCAGCGCTTTTTGCAGGCGGGAGAAGCCGCGCTGCAAACGCCCATTGCGCCCCTGCCGCTCTCGCTCTGGCTGGATTTCACCCACACCGGGCGGCGCACCCCATGGGAGACGGCTTACTTCTCCCGCCGGGCGCGGCTGTGCGCGTTGGTAAGTGCCGAGTGTGTGGAGCACAAAGGGCGCTTTCTGGATGCCATTGCAGATACCGTATGGGCGCTCTGCGAGGAAAGCGCATGGCAGCTGCCCGCCCACAACAGCTACATCCGGGACACCCCGCAGCTGCCCCTGCCGGACACCACCCGCCCCATCGTAGATTTATTTGCCGCCGAGACCGGCGCGCTGCTGGCGCTGGCCCGATACTTACTGCCGGACGAGCTGGATACTGCCGCGCCGGGCATCACGGCGCGGATGGAGCAGGAGCTGGACGCCCGCATCCTGACGCCCTATTTTACAAGCCACTTCTGGTGGATGGGCAACGGCGAAGAGCCTATGTGCAACTGGACGAGCTGGTGCACCCAGAATGTGCTGCTCACCGTTTTTCTGCTGCCCACCACGCAGCAGCAGCGAAATGCTGCCGTCAAACAGGCAGCGTACAGTCTCGACTGCTTTTTAAAGGACTACGGCGCGGACGGCTGCTGCAACGAGGGTGCGCAGTATTACCGCCACGCCGGGATGACCCTGTGGGGCTGCCTTGAAATTTTGTCCAGCATTGTGCCGGAGGCCTTCTCTCCCCTGTTCCATGAGCCTAAGATCAAAAACATTGCAGAGTACATCTGCAACGTCCATGTGGAAGGCCCTTACTACCTGAACTTTGGCGATTGCAGCCCCCTTGCCGGGCGGTGCGGTGCGCGGGAATACCGTTTTGGGCAGGCTGTGGGCAGCGATGCTTTGCAAGCCCTTGCGGCGGCAGACTTCCGCGCCGATGCCGACCCCGACCATTTGCAGAACCCGGACGGCAGCACCCACATCAACCTGTGGTACCGGCTGACCACCGCCTTTGCAGAAGAAGAAATGATGACCTACTCCGCAGCGCCCCGGCACCATTTAACGGTGTGGTATCCCAGCGTGGGCGTCTATGCCGCGCGGCAGGGCAGCTGGGTGCTGGGTGCAAAGTTCGGCTCCAACGGCGACAGCCACAATCACAACGATACCGGCAGCATTACTGTATACAAGGACGGCAGAACGTTCCTGATCGATATCGGAGTGGAGAGCTACACCAAAAAGACCTTCAGCCCCCAGCGGTATGAGATCTGGACGATGCAGAGCGCATGGCATAACCTGCCCACTTTTAACGGCGTGCAGCAGCTGCCCGGCGCGGAATACGCTGCCCGGGAGGTGTGCACCGATAAAAACAGCATCACCGGCGAACTGGCGGGCGCGTACCCTCCCATCCCGGGGCTTACCACCTACCGCCGCAGCGTATCTGTCAGCGAACAGGGCATCACCCTGCGGGATGAAACGGACTATCCCGGCACAGTGGAGCTGACCCTGCTCACCGAGCAACAGCCTGTCCCCGCTGCGGATGGCTTTGCGGTGGGCACACTGGGCGGCATCCGGTTTGACCCGGGTGCCGTAACGGCTGCTGTTACGGCGGTGCCCATCACCGACCCGCGCCTGCGCACCGCATGGCCGGAAACGCTTTATAAGATCACCCTGCATTTCCAAAAAATGCTGAACCTCGAACTGTACTAAGGAGAACTGCCATGGAGACCATCAAGCTGAAAATTCTGGACGAAGCCGGCCACACCCTGATGACCTGTGACGCTGACACCGCCGTATCCCTTGTTTACACCAACTGCTACAAGCCCGGCGACCGGGTGGCGCTGGAGATCGACCATCCCGGGCAGTACTGCGTCATCCAGTTCGAGGACACCATGCCCGAAGCCCTTGTGTATGTGGTCAAGCGGGAGATCAATTTCCACATTCCCTTCGGGGAGCAGGCCATCACCTATTCGCCCAAGAGCTTTGTGGGCAGCCGTCATGTCATCCGGGCACGGCTGGCGCTGCCGGAGGAGATTGCCGCCCGGCGGAATCTGGCCTTTAACTGCTATGACGAGCACGGCGACACCGGCTTTTACCCCCACGCCAGCGCCAACGTAGAAACGCGCGGCGAGGCGGTGTTTGCCGCCCGCAACGCCATCGACGGCATTTTTGAAAACAGCGCCCACGGCGAGTACCCCTATCAGAGCTGGGGCATCAACCGCGACCCGGGTGCTGCCCTGACGCTGGATTTTGGCCGGGAAGTACTGCTGGATGAGCTGCGCATCACCGAGCGGGCAGATTTTCCCCACGACAACTACTGGGTCAAGGCCACGGTGGAATTTTCCGACGGCAGCAGGTTGGACATCCCGCTGGTGAAAAGCGCCAAGCCCCAGAGCGTGGCCTTTGAGCCCAAGCGGGTGCGCAGCCTTGTGCTGAAGGATCTGATTCAGGCCGAGGGGACTTCCCCCTTCCCGGCGCTGACCCAGATCGAAGCCTTTGGCACCGAGGTGAAGTAAAATGAGCATCTACAATGCCCTTTATGGGCGTGACGGCCATGGCGTAGGCCCAAATGAGCCGGAGAAAAAAGGCTTTGCACGCTTTTGCCAGATGGTCGGCCGCGACCTCGGCCAGCTGCTGGGCACGAA
>ENA-OQKJ01000294-OQKJ01000294.1-human-gut-metagenome-genome-assembly--contig:-NODE-294-length-12554-cov-3.391486_pt1 | contig 12554 bp, 13 predicted proteins | sample MGYA00242647_ERZ504795 | MGnify/ENA primary metagenome ERZ504795 (study PRJEB26092, sample SAMD00036398) | human gut metagenome | host: Homo sapiens | study: EMG produced TPA metagenomics assembly of...
TGACGGCAAGACCGCGGATTGCGGGATTGCGGGTTGCGTTGCCGTGGATGAGCCGGTTGCTGGATCGGTTGCAGGCGATTCTGCTAGACAACAGCCCGTTGTGCGCGGCTATGCCGGTTTCTGGTATGACGGCGACGATGCGGAAATCATGACGATCGGCGTCGGCAGACGGTTCCAACGGCAGGGAATCGCGGCTTCGTTGATGGAGGCGTTGATTGCGCGGGCACGTGAGCAGGGGGCCAAAACGCATGTTGCTTGAAGTGCGAGTCGACAATACTCCGGCCTTGGCATTGTACGAACGATTCGGTTTTGCCAAAATGGGATTGCGCAAACGCTACTACCAGCCCGAAGGCATCGACGCGTACACCATGAGCCTTGACCTTGAGCCGAGGATCGTCGGCTTCGCAGCAGCGGAACAATAAACAGAACAACCAAACGGAACAGCAAGCAAAGCAGCGAACGGAGCAGCAATGAGCGGACCAATCGTACTCGGCATCGAATCCACCTGCGACGAGACCGCGGCCTCGGTAGTGCAGGGGCGCACCCTGATTTCCAACGTCGTCGCATCCTCCATGGATGAGCACGCGCGTTACGGGGGTGTGATTCCAGAAATTGCGTCACGCGCCCACGCCGAAGCGTTCGTGCCATGCGTTTCCAAGGCGTTGGCCGATGCGAACATGACGTTGTCTGACGTCGACGCGATCGCCGTGTCCGCAGGTCCTGGACTTGCTGGCTGCCTCGCCGTTGGCGTGTCCGGCGCGAAATCGCTTGCCTGGGCGGCGAATAAGCCGATTTACGGCATCAACCATGTGATCGGGCATATTGCGGTCACACAGTTGCAGTTCGGCCCGTTCCCCGAAGACACGCTCGCCTTGATCGTGTCCGGCGGACACACGTCCTTGCTGCATGTTGAGGATGTCGCACGTCATATCGACGTGGTCGGCACCACGCTTGATGATGCGGCCGGCGAATGCTTCGACAAGGTCGCTCGCCTGCTCGGTTTCCCCTATCCGGGCGGACCGCATATCGATCGTCATGCGCAGTTGGGCGATCCGCATGCCATCAAAGTGCCGCAGGGACTCACCCAAGGCAAAGCGGGCCAGCAGCATCCGTACGATTTCAGCTTTTCCGGCGTGAAAACGGCCGTCGCGCGTTGGATCGAGGAACAGCAGGCGCAAGGCAATGAGATTCCCGTCGATGACGTGTGCGCGTCGCTGGCGGATTCCGTGGCGACTGTACTCGCCAAGAAGGCGATGCGCGGCTGCGAGCAGTACGATTCGAAGACGTTGATTGTAGGAGGTGGCTTCTCCGCGAATTCGCAGCTTCGTGCCAAACTGTTGGAAGTCGGGGCCGAGCATGGGGTAGAGGTGCGTGTGCCGCAGCTCAAACTGTGCACCGACAACGGTGCCATGGTGGCCATGCTGGGCGTCAACCTGGTCGAAGCGGGAGTGGCTCCGTCAAACCCGGATTTCGCCATCGATTCGGCCATGCCGTTGACGAAGATCTCCATGTAAGATTAGGCCGAAAGCATCGTATGGAAACGTTTTGCAAGTCGAAACACACATGTGACACGCTGAAGATTTGAAATCCACAAGTTTTGGTGTAGTATTTTTGTCTTGTGCACAGCGCATTCCTGCGTAGCTCAGTTGGCAGAGCATCCGACTGTTAATCGGACGGTCACTGGTTCAAGCCCAGTCGCAGGAGCCATTTGAAATCCCTTGGAAATCAAGGGCTTTTGTCATATTCGAGGAATCAGCGAAGATGCCCATACAGCATCCCCGACTCAGAGGTGCAGGAAAAATGAGCTACATCCACATCACTGAAGAGAACATCGACAAGGAACATATCTGCTGTGCCATGTCCGGCAAGCAAAGCCTTGCGAAAAAAGAGTGGCTCAAGCAGCGTTTCAACGAAGGTCTCGTCTTCTATCGTAGCGAGGAACGAGGCAAATGCTTCATCGAATATATTCCGGCGGAAAACGCATGGGTGCCGATCGATGCGGACGGGTGGATCTATATCAACTGTCTATGGGTGGCCGGTTCTTTGAAAGGTCATGGACATTCCGGTAATCTGCTGAGCGAATGCATCCGAGACGCCAAAGAGCAGGGGCGCAAAGGCATTTGCATTCTCTCAGCCGAGGGTCGCAAACGAGAGTTCCTTGCCGATCCGAAGTTTCTGTCCTACAAGGGTTTCGAAGTAACCGACATATCTGATTGCGGCATCAATCTCATGGCCCTGCCTTTTGAAGAGAATGCGGAGCTGCCGAAATTCAAGGAATGCGCCAAGCATCCCGCGGTGGACGAAGACGGGTTCGTGCTCTACTACACCGATCAATGCCCGTTTACATGCTATTGGGTTCCGCGGGTGCGGCAAACGGCGGAAGAGCACAATATTCCATTCAAAACGATTCATATCACCGATAAAGAGACCGCCCAACGTACGCCCGCGCCGGTCACCACGTATGCGTTGTTTAGGGACGGCAAATTCCTCACCCAAGGCATCCAGTCCGACAAAAAGTTTCTGGCATTGGCCGGCTTGTAACGTCCTGAATCTTCCACCCACTGGGGGAACCTTCCCGCCAAGAAGGCAGTTGGCGTACGGATTGTTCCAGCGGGTGGGTGTTTTGGGGACTCGTGAGGCGGGCTATTCTCTAACACGCATGCAGGAGACCTCGAATTTGCGCGTTTGACGGAGACTCTGCTATCGGTTGCGAGGATCCAGCGGATCACGGTCGTCGTAGAATGCGTAGATATCCAGACTAGGTTCTTCCACGGGCAAAACTTAAGATTTTCCCAGCAAACGGCGTTTACCATGAACACGCAAGCAAGAAAAACACGGCAAATCATGGAAGGGAGTCCATATGTGCACTGGTGTTCGTTTCTCCGACGATGAGGGAAACACATATTTCGGCCGTAATCTCGACTGGAGCTTCTCCTACGGCGAGACCATTCTGGTCACTCCGCGAGGCTACCGGTATGACTATGCGTATGGGGCCAAAGGCAAGAGCGAGCCGAATGCGGTGATCGGCGTGGGCGTGGTTATGGCCGATCGCCCCATGTATTTCGATTGCGCCAACGAGCACGGCTTGGCCATCGCCGGATTGAACTTCCCCGGATACGCCTCCTTCGCGCACGAACCGGTCGAGGGAACCGAAAACGTCGCCACTTTCGAATTCCCGCTGTGGGTGGCACGCAATTTCGACAGTGTCGACGAAGTCGAAGAGGCGTTGAAGGACGTGACGCTCGTTTCGCAGGTCGTGCCCGGCCAGCAGGAGTCCTTGCTGCACTGGTTCATTGGCGATGGCACCCGTAGCATCGTCATCGAGCAGATGGCTGATGGCATGCATGTTCATCATGACGATGTGGATGTGCTCACCAATCAACCGACCTTCGACTTCCATATGGAAAACCTGCGCAACTACATGTGCGTGAGCAACGAAATGGCGGAGCCGACCACTTGGGGCAAGGCGGAACTGAGCGCATGGGGCGCCGGCGTGAGCATGCACGGCATTCCCGGTGACGTGAGTTCGCCGTCGCGTTTCGTACGTGTCGCCTACACCAACACGCACTATCCACAGCAGAACAACGAGTCCGCCAATGTGTCTCGTCTGTTCCACACGCTGGCCTCCGTACAGATGGTTGAAGGCATGTCCAAGATGGGCAACGGCCAGTTCGAGCGCACGCTGTTCACCAGCGGTTATTCCGGAAAGACTAACACGTATTACATGAACACGTATGAGGATCCAGCGATCCGCTCGTTTGCCATGTCCGACTTCGACATGGATTCGAGCGAGCTGATCACCGCCGATTGATTCCGGAATTTCGAGTTCGAAGATTCCGCAGTAATCGCACTATGTGCGATGGCATAAAAGGACGCAACGTCGCAGTCGGCGTTGCGTCCTTTTAATCAGTAAAACTGATGAGATTTGATTAAAAAATTAAATGGTCGAGGCATGCTTCCAAACGTACTTTCAGGCGTTTTCTTCGTTATGTTCCTTATGCGAGGAAGCGAATCGCGACAGAACACCTGACTTACGTAAAGCGCAATACATTCCCCAGGAACCGAAACCGGCGAATGCCACCGCGCTAAGCAGCTCGCAAATAGTGCCGATGATGCCTCGCGGGCTGAAGAACGTGAATGCCTGATAGTAGAAGAACAGCAGGTAGAAGTTGTAGACGATTCCAATCGCCAAAGCAGACAGAATGGTGACGCCGAGCGTCCAACGACGGTAGCGGAACAGTGCGAATACCGCTTCTGCGGCTGCCGCCTGCAGCAATGCGATTACCACCAGGCTCACACTGTATTTCGTGCCGAGTACCACCTCGACGAACGATGCGACCAAAAGCACGTAGGCCGAAGCTCCCGGCTTGCGCACGATCAGAGAGCCCAGCGTGGCGGGGAAGTAGAACAAAGCATGAAGTAGCGCCGCTGAACCAGGAAGAATCAAAGTCATCAACGGAAAAAGACCATACGACAGGCCGTCGAACACCCAAAACATCACTCCCGACATCACGCCGACCGCCGCGCCGACCGCGATATCGACCACACGCCATGTGAGGGCCTTGTGTATTCCTTGGTTTGTTTTCAAAGGCTGCCTTACCTGCTTCGACAGCTTCGCGTCTGTATTATGAATAACGGTTTTAGAGAATGGCTTCGCCATAATGATAATGAATCCTTGCGTTGGTCGATGCCGTGCACTGTGAGTCGGAGATCGCGGCAGTCGCCGTGGGCCGTTCCTCGACCTGCGCGGCTCGGGCAGGAACGACGAAAGGTATTATACGACGTGTTGTTTGCCGAATACGCATCATGGATTTCCCTGTATCCAAAATATCGTTACAAATATTCCAAATCCGGGCGTACGGTCCAGTCCAGTACATCTAATCCGCACGATTTCATTCAACTCAGCAGCATAAGAGCTTTTTGTTGTGAGGTGGCATTCGTCCAAAACAGCGTGGTCTGATGTTCCTTACGATGAACACGTAAGTTACGCTTTGCAGACGCAACTTAGCTAATTGTCAGGATTACATGTTCTTTTGCTATGAGATAGCATGCAACACGCCAATTAGACTTCAAGCACTTTACGTTTTTACAGTGCAGGGTATGAGCACTACAACATGGCATACGATTCGTGAAGCATCCATGATTTCCGGACTTCCCGAATCCACTTTGCGCTACTACGAGCAAATCGGTATCATTGCCCCGATCGCACGTGACCCAAGTTCTGGCCATCGCGCCTACACCGACGAAGACATTCAATCGTTGGTCACTATTTCCTGCTTGTCTGCGACTGGCATGCCGCTTGACGCCATGCGCGAGTATCTGAAAAACCGTTTCGACGGAACCGAAGGTGCGCGCAGGCAAATGGCGCTACTGGACGCGCAGGCGTTGCGTTTGGCCGCAAAAGCCGAAAGCATCCGCATGCAGCAAGCCTATGTTTCCCTTAAAACATTGTATTGGCGTGCCGTGGCGGAAGGCCATGACGACGAAGCGCAACGACTTCTGGAGGAAAACCACGATGTCATCGAAACAGTGAAAAAACAGATTCGTAGCAAGGCTGACGCATAAGTCGAGGCGTCATCGCAGACGTTACCTTAATTCAATTCGTATAACAAAGGAGCAACTCATGAAGGCAGCGATCTTCAAGGGAGTCAAGCAGATGGCATGCGAAGAGCATGCCGAACCGACCATCATCGATGGGGGAGATGCCATCATCCGCGTGGTACGCGCATGCGTGTGCGGATCCGACCTGTGGTTCTACCGCGACGGCAGCAAGGAACCCAACACTCAGGCCGGACATGAGGCCATCGGCGTGGTCGAGCAGATCGGCGACGACGTGACCGTGGCCAAGCCGGGCGATTTCGTGATCGTACCGTTCCCGTTCAGCTGCGGCAAGTGCCCGGTATGCAAGGCCGGTTTCGAATCCAGCTGCCCCCACGGCGGATATTTCGGAGACGAGGGATTGGGCTGCCAGGCGGAATACCTGCGCGTTCCCGAGGCCGATGGCACGCTGGTGGTCGTTCCGGGCGACGCGAAGAGCTTCTCCGACGAAATGCTCGCATCGCTGCTCACCCTCTCTGACGTGATGTCGACCGGTTACCATGCGGCTGCTTCCGCCGAAATCAAGCCGGGAGACACCGCAGTCGTGTTCGGCGACGGTGCGGTCGGCCTGTGCGGAGTGCTGTCCGCCAAGCTGATGGGCGCCACCCGCATCATTTCCATGAGCCGCCATGCCGACCGCCAACGTATCGCACGTGAATTCGGTGCCACCGATTTCGTGGAGGAACGTGGCGACGAGGCTGTAGCCAAGGTACTGGAAATGACTGATGGTTACGGTGCCGACGCCGTGCTTGAATGCGTAGGGTCCGCATTGTCGAACGACACTGCCATGAAGGTTGCGCGTGCGGGCGCTGTAGTCGGGCGCGTTGGCTTGCCGCACGGCGTGGAAGCCGATATTCCAGGACTGTTCTACCGCAACGTTGGTCTGCGCGGCGGTCCGGCACCGGTGCGCACGTACGATCTGCAGCGACTGCTCAAGGAAGTGCTCGACGGCAACATCAATCCCGGCATCGTCTACACCTCCGAATACACGCTCGACGATATTCAGGAAGCGTACGCGGCCATGGACGAGCGCCGCACCGTAAAGTCGCTGCTGCGCATCAGTGAGGTCTGAGCAATATACCGACGATAGAATAAGCGCAAATCAAACGAAAGGAAGCAAATCTTGTTTGAAGAGCTGCACAAACGGATGAATTCGTTCTGGAATAATGACAGGACATTGTCGCAAACCGATCCGGAATTCATTGAATTCTTCTCGAATTTCGCTTATGACGAAGTGGTGAACGAACCGGGAGCAAATCATCCTGATTTGGATGACAAAACCCGCTCTTTGGCCATTCTTGCCGTGCTGGTCGGATGCCAAGGCTTGGATGCTTTCGAAATGATGCTGCCGGTGGCCTACGAAACCGGACTGTCGTCCATCGCCATCAAGGAAATGGTGTATCAGGCGACCGCATACTGTGGTTTCGGCAAAGCCCTGCCGTTCCTGAAGAGACTCAACAACTTCCTCGGCGCGGCCAACGTGCATCTTCCGCTTGAACCGCAAGGCACCACCACGCCGGAAACGCGTGCCAGGGCGGGCGAAGACAAGCAGATCGAAATCTTCGGTGAAGGAATGCGTGGATTCACGCAATCCGGCCCCGAAGATACGCGACACATCAACAAGTGGCTTGCCTGCAACTGCTTCGGCGACTACTACACGCGCGGTGGCTTGAGCACGCGTGAGCGTGAAATGATCACGTTGTGCTTCCTTGCCGCGCAGGGCGGTTGCGAGCCGCAGCTGACGTCTCATGCGAAGGCCAATATGGGCGTAGGCAATGAGAAGGCATTTCTGATTGCCGTTATTTCGCAGTGCATGCCGTATATCGGGTATCCGCGTACGCTGAATGCGATTCGTTGCATCAACGATGCAGCGGAGCAGATGCAAGGCTGATTGCGGTAGGATTTCGTTCGCTTCAGTACGAAAGGGGCTGTTTGCCAGTCACGATTGGATTGGCAAACAGCCCCTTATATGTTTTTTACAAGCGCGCTACGCGTGTGCGAGCATCACTCGCCCCATACGTCCTTGGCGACGGACTGCACGAGCGCGATCTTGGCCCACTGCTGCTCTTCGGTAAGCTTGTTGCCTTCCTCGGTGGACGCGAAACCGCACTGGGTGGACAAGCACAAGCGGTCAAGCGGCACATACTGGGCCGCTTCGGCAATGCGAGCCTTGATCACTTCCGGATCCTCAAGTTCCGGCTTCTTGGAAGTGATCAGACCGAGCACAACCTTCTTATCTCCGGAGACCTTGGCGAGCGGCTCGAAGTCGCCGGAACGATCATCGTCGAACTCCAGGTAGTAGGCGGCGACGTTTTCCTTGCCGAAAAGCACGTCGGCCACAGTGGCGTATCCGCCGGCGGAAGCCCACGTGGAGTGGTAATTGCCACGGCAGTCGTGCGTGGTGATCACCAGATCCTCTGGCAGATCCTCGATGGCGGCGTTGTTCATGGCGGCATACTGTTCCTGCATGGCGGCGAACTCATCGGCGGTGTAATGCTGGTTGAAGTTCGGATCACAGAACATGCCCCACGTGCAGTCATCCAGCTGAACATTGCGGCAGCCGGCCTCATACAATGCCATGATCAGACCATGGAAGGCCTTGGCGTTGTCGTCGGCAAGCTCGTCGTAATCCTTCTGGGTGTCGCCGTAGAACTCGTGCACGGAAGCGATGTTCTCCGGGCGGAACAGCTCCGCATACAGCTGTGCCGGAGCCGGAATGGTCTGGCGTGCAATGGCGGTGTCGTCTTCGAACTGCTTGATGAACTTGAAATGCTCAACGAACGGGTGGGCCGGGTCGAAGGCGATCTTGCTGGTCAGGCGTGCGGATTCGGCGCGGGTCTCCTCATCGTGGAAGAAATAGCCCTTGTCCATCGACACCTTTTCCACGCCGGCGAAGCCCCACATGCAGTCGAGATGCCACCAGCCACGGCGGAATTCACCGTCGGTGATGACGTGCAGACCGGCGGCCTTCTGCTTGGCGACCAGTTCGGTAATGGCATTATCTTCCACGGCCTTGAGTGCGGCCTCGTCAATCTTGCCTGCTGCGAAATCGGCGCGAGCCTGCTTAAGTTCTGCCGGACGCAGGTATGAGCCGACCACGTCGGCGCGGAACGGCGCGTTCTGGGAATACGTCATTGGATGCTCCTTGTTGTGCTGTCAGTGAAAATACCTAGGGAAGACTAGTCAATCCTTCAGAAAAATGCACGATTACGTCGGGAATATGAGACGGGCGCATTATAGTGTTTTGCGATTGAACGACATATGATTCGGGGGGGGTGATATGAGTGATGGGACCGGGCGGCAGGCAATGGCAGCGCAAAGTGGTACGTCGGATAATCCGAAATCCTCCAATCAGGAATCATCGAAAAAGCCGAAAACGCTCGGCAAATATCTGTTGGTGTCGGCAACGCAAACCATTGTGGAATTCGGATCGTTCACCTTGCTGCATGTGCTTTCCGTACCATCCGCCATCGCGAACGGCGTGGCCATCGTGCTGTCGGCTTCGTACAACTTCCTGATGAACCGCAATGTCACGTTCAAATCGTCCAGCAATTTCGGCCGTAGCGTGGCTTTGTTCATGCTGCTGTGGGTTTGGAATTACCTGTTCGGTTCGATCATGCTGGCATGGCTGCCTTCCGCATTCGGATGGAATGCGGTGTTGGTGAAGTTCCTGACTATGGCATGTCAGTTCGCGTGGGGCTATCCGCTGTGCAAGGAAGTGATTTTTCGCTGAACCTGCAAGCGTGTCAATCCGGGTGGCACCCTATGACAGCACCCTATGTATGATTGAATATGTCTTGTATTAACTCCAGAAAGAAATGGAAAGGCAATGAACGAATCGCAAGATTCCAACGACAGTAGTACGAGCAATCCGAACGATATTCGCCAACAGGAGGCAGAACATCAAGGAGCGGCCGTAAAAGCGGCGCTCGGAGCCAACATTGGTGTGGCCATCGCCAAGCTCGCTGCGGCGTTCTTTACCGGATCGTCCGCGATGCTTTCCGAATCGGTGCATTCCATCGCCGACTGTTCCAACGAAATCGTGCTCATGGCAGGCGGTCGCTTCTCCAAGCATAAGACGGACGGCGATCATCCGTTCGGTCTGTACCGCGCCAAATATCTCGCTTCGTTCGTAGTGGCGACGCTGCTGTTTTTCGTCGGTGGTTTCTTCTCCACTTCGGAGGCGGTGAAGAAATTGTTCGCCATTGCCGAAGACCCCGCACTGCGTGACGTCAACCAGATGGAACTGCTGGTGGCGTTTATCGTGGTGTTTATCAGCGCTTGTTTGGAAGGCTACGGCCTGCATCAAAGCATCAAGGAAGCGAACGAGCGTATGGAGCGCACGGGTGTGGCCCATATGGGTGTGTTCCGTTTTTGGAGGCGTACCAAGTCGGCGGAGCTTGCGTCCGTCATTATGGAAGACACGCTTGCTTTGATCGGCTTGGCATTCGCAGGGGCTGGCATCGGTCTTGCGATTCTGTTTGATAATGAGATATTTGATGCATTCGGCGGTTTGATGGTTGGTCTTGTATTGATTGCGGGATCGTTGCTGCTCATGTTCAAATCCGGTTCGCTGTTGATTGGTGAGGCCGTCGATTCGGATACGCGCAAGAAGATTGAGCAGGCTGTTATTTCAACGCCTGGTGTGGAACGACTGCTGAATATGCAGACCGTGCATATGTCCGAGGATGACATTCTGCTGTGCGTCAAGGTGCAGACCAGCAAGCTCGACCGCGATTACGATGTTGAAACCGTGAACAAAATCGAACGAAGCGTGCGTACCGCGCTGCCGTGGTTCCGTTTCGAAATCTACGTAGAGCCCGACCTCTACCGCGCCGACCACAAAATCGTCTCGTAGTGGTGTGCGGTGTACCTATGGTTATGAGACGTAGAGTATGAGGCGACGATACGGTTTTCAGGAGGGGCTGGCATTCCGATGAGTTCGGAGTGCCAGCTCCTCCTTTTCATGTGCTTTCTTGTTATGCGTCTCCTTGAGCCCATACATATGCATCCTTTCCAACATCCGAGCTTTAGCCTCATCAACCTCGGCGCGAGTAATGCCGCTATCCGGTATGAACTGCTCAATGCTATAGCTCATTACATTTCCTTTCGTATGATTCCTCTAATCTAATGGATTACCCCCATATCTAATAGATCGTAAAACCCGTTTTCTTGAAGCAAAGGCGTCTAGGTGGAGGTATGTCTCGGATGCGATTGGTTTGTTTATCGCGAGATGCGAGACACACTTACCCCCCCTAAAGTGGTAGGGTGGGTGGTGCATTCGGGGACGCATGCGCCCCTGTCATAACGCTCCGGGAGACAGGATGGAGAAAATGGAGAATATGGAGAATCCGAAGAAACTGGCCGTTGCGACCATCGCAGGCTTGACCGAGGTGGCCGGTATGGCCGCGCCCGCCATGGCAGATGAGACGGCCGCCGATCCGACGGTGGGCCAGACCCAGTCGGCCGATCCGACGAAGGATGCGCTCGACAAGGCCAACACGGCCGTATCCGAATCCCAGACCGCTTATGATAATGCCCAGCAGAATGTGCAGGACGCTCAATCCAAGGTGGATGATGCGTATGCTTCCGGCCCGGCCACGAATGCGGCGCAGTCCGAACTGGATGCCGCCCAGTCGGCTAAGAAGGATGCCGACCAGTCGGCGGCTGACGCGCAGGCCGATGTGGATGACGCCCAGGCTGCTCTGGCTGAAGTGAACGCCACGCTGAAGACAGCCGAAACCGCATTGGCCACGGCGAAGTCCGACGCGGAATCCGCGCAGGACGCGTACGACAAGGCCCACAAGGTTGTCACCCCGTCGAAGGATACGACCATCACGGTTGATACTCCGGACAGTGCGAACAGTGCGAACAGGGCGGGCGTGAAGACCTCCACGCAGGCCAAGCTTGGCGACACGGGCGTGGACGTGATGGAGACCGCCGTGTTTACCATTATGGCCGCCGGTACCGCCGGAGCCACGCTCATGCTGAAGCGTCGTGGTGACGGCCGTTACGGTCTTATGGCACGCCACGCCAAGTAGGTTTTTGCCATAAAATCCTAGAAAATGATGTGTGGATGGGAACGAACGATTCCCATCCGCCTTTTCCTAAAACGTATGTGACATAACTCATCGAAAGCACAAGTATGCAGGGAAAACTATCTGAAGTTTCCAACCCGAATATAAGCGATGCCGGGTCAAAGAATGTAACTGAAAACAAGAAGAAGAGCAGAAAGCCTGCTGTGATCGCCGTGGCTTCGGTCGCGGCCGTGGCTGTGCTGGCTGGTGGCGGCTGGTTCGTTTGGAAGACCTACGCGAACCATGAGCTGGCCGAGGCGAGACAGGCGTGTGTGGAAGCGTCGGAAAGCTACCGCAAGGCGGCGGACTCGTATTCCGGGGCTGGTGGATGGCGACGCGGCCACAGCCTCCCAGATCACCGTGAAGCAGGTGGCGGATGCGAAGACCGTGGATGCGTTGGCCGAAGCGTTGAAGGCGAACGAGCCTAGACGTGGCCGATTCGAAGGCGGATTACGAGTCGAAGACCAGCCTGATTGAAAAGAACACCGGCTGGTACGGGAAACACGAGAAGAGCTTGGAAAACGCGGTCAGGGCCGTGAACGATTCGAAACTGGAGAAGACCGTTTCCGATGCGGAACGGTTGTTGAAGGATTCGGACGGCAAGGTCGCCGATGTGGCGACGCGCGACGAACTGTCCAAGGCAGTCAAGGCCAGGGATGCGGACAAGATCGCGGCCGCGTCGAAGAAGGTCAACGACTCGGTGACGGCGAAGACGAAGGCGGACGAGGAGGCGCAGCGCAAGGCCGAGGAGGAGGCCGCCGCGCAGGCCGCCGCCGAAGCGGCGGCAGCCGCGCAGCAGGCGCAGTCGTATGCGCAGCAGTCGTATTCGGCTCCCCAACAGTCGTACACGCCCTCGTATTCAGGCGGTTCGACATCGAG
>ENA-OQKJ01000295-OQKJ01000295.1-human-gut-metagenome-genome-assembly--contig:-NODE-295-length-12545-cov-4.457723_pt1 | contig 12545 bp, 17 predicted proteins | sample MGYA00242647_ERZ504795 | MGnify/ENA primary metagenome ERZ504795 (study PRJEB26092, sample SAMD00036398) | human gut metagenome | host: Homo sapiens | study: EMG produced TPA metagenomics assembly of...
CTGGCAATAAAAAAATCACCAGATTTTACAGATTATATACTGTTATATAATACTCTAAAAACCAGTGACTATACATTAATAATCCAGATATGAACTGATTATATCTCCCGACATTTTGAATTGTCAAGCAAAAAAGACTGCACATCAGTAAAAAAAGGCTTTATAAAAGAAGAAGTTTCGTGTATTATGTATATCAGAAAGTTATTGTCAAACGACAACGAAGGGAGAGAATTGCATGGGTATTCTGATTCAGGGAGGACGTATCGTAGATGCGGCTACTGACACTGATAAAAAAGGCGATATTTATCTGGAAGATGGCGTGATCACCGAGATCGGTGAGAAACTTAAAATAAAAGATAAAAGCGACAAAGTAATAGATGCGAAGGGATGTCTGGTAATGCCGGGACTGATCGATCTTCACGTTCATTTCAGAGATCCGGGACAGACACAGAAAGAGGATATAGAGACAGGTTCCCGGGCTGCTGCAAGAGGTGGTGTGACAACGGTTGTTGCAATGCCGAATACAACACCGGTAATTGACAGTCCGGATCGTGTAAATTATGTGCATAATAAGGCAAAACAGCTTGCCGGCATTCATGTGCTCCAAGCAGGTGCCATTACGCAGGGGGAGAAGGGACAGGAACTTTCTGATATCGAAGGAATGGTAAAAGCGGGAATCCCGGCATTATCTGAAGACGGCAAATCTGTTATGAATACCAGACTTTGCAAAGAAGCTATGGAAGTGGCAGAGAAATTCAATGTTCCGATTTTTGCTCACTGTGAGGATATTGATCTGCGCGGTGATGGATGTATGAATGAGGATGAGAATGCGCGGAGACTTGGTCTGCCAGGTATCTGCAATGCAGTTGAGGATGTGATCGCAGCGAGAGATATTCTTCTTGCCAGAGAGACAGGGGCAAGACTGCATCTGTGCCATTGTTCCACAGAAGGTGTTGCGAAGATGATGGAGATTGTGAAGGAAGAGGGATTGGACAATATCACAGCAGAGGTTTGCCCGCATCATTTTATCCTCACTTCCGATGATATTAAATGTGATGATCCAAACTATAAGATGAACCCTCCTCTTCGTACGAAGAAAGATGTAGATGCACTGATCCGAGGACTGAAGGATGGTTCCTTTAAAGTGATCAGTACAGATCATGCACCTCATGCAGTGCCGGAGAAGACAGGCTCTATCCGGAATGCGGCTTTTGGCATTGTGGGAATTGAGACAAGCTTTGCATTGTCTTATACTGCACTTGTAGAAACTGGAATTCTTACAATCTCACAGCTTATTGAGAAAATGAGCTGGAACCCAGCACAGATTCTGGGAAGTGACAGAGGTACACTTCAGAAGGGACATCCGGCAGACATTGTCATTGCAGACATTGATCACGAATATAAAATAGATAAAAATGAATTTGCTTCCAAAGGACGCAACACACCATTTGACGGATGGAAAGTAAAGGGAAAAATTCTCTATACAATCTGTGATGGAAAAGTTGTATACCAGAATGCATAAAAATACCATATCAATATTCAGGAGGAAAGACTCATGATCAACAAACTTATTGAAAACATTAAAAAAACAAACGCTCCTATCGTAGTAGGACTGGATCCGATGCTCAACTATATCCCGCAGCATATTCAGAAGAAAGCTTTTTCTGAACTGGGGGAAACATTAGAGGGAGCAGCAGAAGCTATCTGGCAGTATAATAAAGGAATCGTTGATGCGATCAGCGATCTGATCCCTGCAGTGAAACCACAGATCGCAATGTATGAGCAGTTTGGTATTCCGGGCTTAATGGCATATAAGAACACCATTGATTATTGCAAAGAAAAAGGTCTGGTAGTTATTGGAGATATCAAACGAGGTGACATTGGTTCCACATCTGCTGCATATGCAGTCGGACATCTGGGTAAAGTTCAGGTGGGAAGTAACAGAATCGCAGGTTTTGACGAAGATTTTGCGACAATCAATCCATATATGGGATCTGACAGTGTCAACCCGTTTATCGATGTATGTAAAGAAGAGAACAAAGGGCTTTTTGTACTCGTAAAAACATCCAATCCGTCCAGCGGAGAGTTTCAGGACAGAATCATTGACGGACGTCCGCTTTATGAGTGGGTTGGAGAGAAGGTTGCCCAGTGGGGAGAATCACATATGGGAAATGAATACAGCTATGTAGGTGCTGTAGTAGGTGCAACCTATCCGGAAATGGGAAAAACTCTCCGTAAGATCATGCCGAAAACCTTCATCCTGGTACCGGGATATGGTGCACAGGGCGGAAAAGGTGCCGATCTTGTTCATTTCTTTAATGAAGACGGACTTGGTGCGATCGTCAATTCCTCCAGAGGAATCATTGCAGCTTACAAACAGGAAAAATATGCTTCCTTTGGTGAATTAAATTATGCAGATGCATCCCGCCAGGCGGTAAAAGATATGATCGAAGACATCAGTACTGCTTTAAACAATCGCTAGGAGGCATGAAATGAGCGAAAAGACAAGAGAAATCTGCACTGTTGTAAGTCAGGAGAGCATTGGTGCAGGCATTTACAGTATGTGGATCCAGACTGACAGAATTGCAGCAGATGCGAAACCAGGACAGTTTGTATCTCTTTATACAAATGATAAATCCAAAATTCTTCCCAGACCGATCAGTCTTTGTGAGATTGACAAAGAAAATGGCCGTCTTCATCTGGTTTACAGAGTGACCGGACAGGGAACCGGAACCGATGAATTTTCACAGATGAAAGCCGGAGATACCATTCCGGTACTGGGACCTCTGGGAAATGGTTTTCCTGTAGAGAAGGCTGAGGGGAAAAAAAGTTTTCCTTATGGGTGGTGGAATCGGTGTTCCTCCGATCCTGGAACTTGCAAAGCAGATGAAATGTGAGAAAAAACAGATCATTGCAGGATACAGGGACTGTCATACGTTCCTCAGAGAGGAATTTGAGGCGGCGGGAACACTTTATATTGCCACAGAGGATGGCAGTGTGGGAACAAAAGGCAATGTTATGGATGCTATCAGAGAGAATGCTCTGGAAGCGGACGTGATCTATGCCTGCGGACCAACTCCGATGCTTCGTGCAATCAAGAAATATGCCGAAGAAAATGGGATTGAATGTTATATTTCCCTGGAGGAACGTATGGCATGCGGAATCGGTGCCTGCCTTGCCTGTGTGTGCAAATCCAGAGAAAAAGATGCACATAGCAATGTGAATAATAAGAGAATCTGCAAGGATGGCCCGGTATTTCTTTCTACGGAGGTGGAAATCTGATGGATATGAGTGTAAATATTGCCGGCGTAGAGTGGAAAAATCCGGTAACAGTGGCATCCGGAACCTTTGGTTCAGGAGCAGAATTTGCTGATTATGTAGATATTAATAAGCTGGGAGCAGTGACAACCAAGGGCGTAGCCAATGTCCCGTGGGCCGGAAATCCGACTCCGCGTGTGGCTGAAGTTTACGGAGGCATGATGAATGCGATTGGTCTGCAGAATCCTGGTATCGATCTTTTCTGTGAGAGGGATATTCCTTTTTTGAAACAGTATGATACAAAGATCATTGTAAATGTATGCGGTCATGCGCCGGAAGAATATCTGGCAGTGGTGGAACGTTTGGCAGATCAGCCAATTGATATGATGGAGATTAATATTTCCTGCCCGAATGTAAACGCAGGATTCCTTGCATTTGGTCAGGATGCACATCATGTAGAGGAACTTACCGCTCAGATCAAAAAGATTGCAAAACAGCCTGTGATCATGAAGTTAACACCGAATGTCACAGATATCACAGAGATTGCAAAAGGTGCGGAAGCAGGCGGTGCAGATGCGGTATCCCTGATCAATACACTGACAGGAATGAAGATTGATATCAACAGGAAGACTTTTGCGCTTGCAAATAAAACCGGTGGTGTTTCCGGACCGATCGTGAAACCGATTGCTGTCCGTATGGTTTATCAGGTTGCACAGGCAGTCAATATCCCGATCATCGGAATGGGCGGAATTTCCTGCGCAGAGGATGCAATTGAGTTTATTCTTGCAGGAGCCAGCGCAGTATCTGTGGGTACGGCAAATTTCCACAATCCGGCAGTGACACTGGAAGTGATCGATGGAATTGAAGCGTACATGAAGAAGAATGGATTCAATTCCGTAAAAGAGATGGTTGGTATTGTAAAATAAAACAGATACAGGAGGCATAACATAAGATGGAACAGTATAAACAGGAATTTATTGAATTTATGGTAGACAGTGAAGTTCTGAAATTCGGAGAATTCACCCTTAAAAGCGGAAGAAAGTCCCCGTTTTTTATGAATGCAGGCGGATATGTGACAGGTTCTCAGTTAAAGAAACTGGGTGAGTACTACGCACATGCCATTCATGATAAATATGGCGATGATTTCGATGTGCTTTTCGGACCTGCATATAAGGGAATCCCGTTAAGTGTTGTAACTGCAATTGCATTCAGCGAATTATATGGAAAAGAAATCCGCTACTGTTCAGACCGTAAGGAAGAAAAAGACCATGGTGCAGATAAGGGAAGCTTCCTCGGAAGTAAATTAAAAGACGGCGATCGTGTAGTGATGATCGAAGATGTAACAACATCCGGTAAATCCATGGAAGAGACAGTACCGAAGGTAAAAGGTGCGGCTGATGTGGAAATCGTCGGTCTTATGGTTTCTCTGGACCGCATGGAAGTCGGAAAAGGCGGCGTGAAGTGTGCCCTTGACGAAGTCCATGACCTTTATGGGTTTGAAACAAATGCGATTGTTACAATGAGAGAGGTCATTGAACATCTTTATAATAAAGAATATAAAGGAAAAGTAATCATTGACGATACATTGAAAGCCGCAATCGACGCATATTATGAGCAGTACGGTGCAAAATAAGCAAATACAGGTAACAGCGATTTATAAATAAGATATCATGATCTGCGAAAGCAGATCATGATACTGATGAGGACGATTATGAACGAAAAAATTTATAAAACCATGTCTTCCACAGGAGCCTGCAGTCTGACAGTCGGGATCATTGTACTGGCAACGGGAATCGTAACAGGGATCATGATGATCGTAAACGGTGCAAGACTGCTGAAAAAGAAATCAGAGATATTGATATAAAAGGCTTCAGAAACAGGAGAAAACATTAGAAAAAAGAAACGAAGCATATCATACGGACACTGGGAACCATTTTGTTTATCCTGTATGTTCTGGCACTGATTTATTTTCTGTTCTTTTCAGAAGAATACGGAAGAGCAGCAATGGAAGAAAGACAGTACAGATATAATCTGATACCGTTTGTTGAGATAAGGCGTTTCTGGGTATACAGAAAACAGCTTGGACTTATGGCGGTAGTTACAAATCTTTTTGGAAATGTAATTGGTTTTCTTCCATTTGGATTTATACTGCCGGTTATTCTGGACAAAATGAGAAGCGGATGGCTGATCGTACTGGCAGGATTTGGGCTTAGTGTTACGGTAGAGGTCATCCAGCTTATTACAAAGGTTGGGTGCTTTGACGTAGATGATATGATATTGAATACAGCAGGGGCGGCTCTTGGATATCTGCTTTTTTTTATCTGCGATCACCTGAGGAGAAAAATTTATGGCAAAAAGATATAGATATGCGTTTGCAAAGAAAAGAGAGGCACAGCAGGGAAAACTGTCAGCAGTGCTGGCGGCTGTTTCACTGGTTTTATTTGTGACTGCAGTTTTGCTGGCATTTTTTTTGCAGGGACAATACGGATATATTGTAGGCGGGATCAGTCTTTGCGCAATGCTTCTGTCTGTATATGGATTTGCGATGGGACTGAAAAGCTTTTCAGAAGAAAACCGGACACACAAAGCAGGTATGATCGGCTCTATTGCAAACGGAATCATAATGATCGGATGGCTGGGAATCTTTCTGATGGGAATTTCCGGCTGATTAACAGGGAAGTCTGATAGAAAAAGGAGAAATATAGTTTGGACGAATGGGTTATGGAACGGTATGAACTGGCGAAAGAAAGAATCGCTCAGATACCGGACGAGAAAATGGCAGAAGAACCGTACTGCGATTTTTTTACAAAAGAAGCAATGTTTTTACAGCAGGTGATTCATGTGATGGACCATGGAATTGCGGGGAAAAATCTTGAAGAACTTCAGGAACAGAATCATGAATTATATCAGGATATTCTGCCCGAAAATTATGAAAATTCTTATGGAAATCCTGCATATGCACAGAAAATGCTGGGAGAATACGGAAAAGTATTTACCTTTCTTTATACAGAGCTTCATGGCACGATTGCTTATGCGTTTGAAAAAAAAGCATGGGATCTTACGGTTGTACTTGAATTGTTTCTGGAAATCTATTCTGCATTTACGCAGGAAGAAATTCCTGCTGAGAAACAGGTGAAAGAAATTCTCGTTTCCTATGTGAATGACTACTGCCAGGATATGGTGGAAAATCGGATCAGAGAGGCGATTGATCCTGAGAATAATTTTGTGGTTGAAATGATCATGGATTCTGATCTGAGCGATCTGAGTTATCTGTATCAGTCCGGCGAATATGTATCGGAAAATGAACTGAAAACAGCAGAATTTATGAATTCACTTTCCCAGAGGGAAATTGATGAGATGGCACGTACTTATACAGAAGGCTATCGGATGGGATTCATCACAGGAAGAAAAGATATTACAAAGAAGAAAACGGTTAATATACGTTATCATCTTGGCTTTGAGCGTATGGTAAAAGCGGCTGTTCTTCAGTTCCGGGAGATGGGGCTGCAGACGGTTATTTACCGCCATGCACTTCATGCGGTGAACAGACGGAATCAGTTCAGAAATGGATTTACAGGAGGAATTGCAAATCCGCAGTTTGATTATGACCACAGACAGGACAGTGCGCTGTTTCTGAATCCGGATTTTGTAAAGCGTAAACTTCGTGCCATGCAGACTTCTTATGATGAATATGCAGATCTGGCAGATGTACATGGCGGACCGGCTGTGATCGAGACATTTGGAGAGAAGCCGTTTTCACCGGTAAGTAAACCGGAAAGCTGGGCGTTTACAGAAGCACAGCAGAAGCTTCAGCTGGAACTGGACAATGAATCCGGTCAAATCACAAATCGTTATATCAAAGGTGAGGAAAGAAGTTTTACGATCATTGCTTATCCGATACCTGAGATCGGAGAGGATTTTCCGGAAATTTTCCGCGAGATCGTAAAGATCAATACATTGGATTATAAGAAATATCAGAAGATCCAGCAGACGATCATAGATACTCTTGATACCTGTGAATGGGTGGAAATCAAGGGAAAGGGAGAGAATGAGACAGATCTGCTCATTCATCTTCATACATTAACAGATGCGAAAACACAGACAAATTTTGAGAACTGTGTGGCAGATGTAAATATTCCTCTGGGTGAAGTATTTACTTCACCGGTGCTTGCAGGAACAGGCGGAATGCTTCATGTTTCAAAAGTATATCTTAACGGACTGCAGTTTTGTGACCTGAAGCTTGTGTTTGACTGCGGACAGGTGATCGATTACAGCTGTTCTAATTTTGAGACAGAGGAAGAGAACCGTAAATATATTGAAGATAATATTCTGTTCCATCATCCGAAACTTGCAATGGGAGAATTTGCGATCGGAACTAATACAACAGCTTATGTGGCAGCGCAGAAATATAATATCGCAGACAAACTTCCGATTCTGATCGCGGAGAAAATGGGACCGCATTTTGCAGTTGGTGATACCTGTTACAGTTGGTCAGAAGATACTCCGGTCTATAATCCGGATGGTAAAGAGATCATCGCAAGAGACAATGAGATTTCCGAGATGCGAAAAGAAGACGTCAGCCTTGCTTATTATGGATGTCACACAGATATTACGATCCCATATGACGAACTGGGAAGCATCCGTACGATTGATGATGAGGGGGATATGATCTCTATTATTGAAGATGGAAGATTTGTCCTTCCGGGTACGGAAGCTCTGAACGAGCCGTTTGGGGAATAAAGGCATTTTCCTGTTAAGTTCGGAATACAAAAAATTTATTAGTTCGTTAAAATATTTCTTTGCATTAATTTTATTGACAGAAAAAGGGAATCTTAGTAGAATCTACGGTTAGAGAGGGTTTTGATAAAATCTTTTCTGACCGTACTTTTTTTATCAATAAAATAAAAACAGAGTCCCGGGCAGATAAGTTGTGATCTGTCTGAGAATACTTGAGAAGAAAAGGAGAATAATCATGGCAAAAGTAGGAATTGTGATGGGCAGCGACTCAGATATGCCGATCATGAGCAAAGCAGCAGACATTCTGGAGAAACTGGGAATTGATTACGAGATAAAGATCATTTCCGCACACAGGGAACCGGATGCTTTTTTGAATATGCAAAAACAGCAGAGGAAAAAGGCTTTAAAGTAATCATTGCAGGTGCAGGAATGGCAGCTCATCTGCCGGGAATGTGCGCAGCAATCTTCCCGATGCCGGTTATCGGAATTCCTATGCACACCACTTCTCTGGGAGGAAGAGATTCCCTTTATTCTATCGTACAGATGCCGTCAGGAATCCCGGTTGCAACAGTCGCTATCAACGGAGGCGCAAACGCAGGACTTCTGGCAGCTAAGATACTTGCAACATCAGATGAGGAACTTCTTGCAAAATTAAAGGCTTACAGCCAGGAATTAAAAGAACAGGTGGAAGCAAAAGACGCAAGATTACAGGAAGTCGGATATAAAAATTACTAAGATAACTCAGGTCCATAAACAGGATCAGGGGTAAAAACGGAGGATTATCATGGATTACAAGACCGCTGGAGTAGATATTGAAGCAGGATATAAATCAGTAGAGCTGATGAAAGAGCATGTAAAGAGAACCATGCGTGAAGAAGTGCTGGGAGGACTGGGAGGATTTTCCGGTGCCTTTTCTCTTGCTAAGATCAAGAAATGGAAGAACCGGTATTATATCAGGTACAGATGGATGTGGAACTAAGTAAAACTTGCTATGGTTATGGACAAGCATGACACCATTGGCATTGATGCAGTTGCCATGTGTGTCAATGATATTGCATGTGCAGGCGGAGAACCATTATTCTTCCTTGATTATATTGCATGTGGTAAGAATTATCCGGAAAAGATTGCAGCTATCGTAGGCGGCGTTGCAGAAGGCTGTGTGCAGTCAGATGCAGCTCTGATCGGTGGTGAGACAGCAGAGCATCCGGGACTGATGCCGGAAGACGAATATGACCTGGCTGGTTTCGCAGTAGGTGTCTGCGATAAAAAAGAGATGATCACAGGTGAAGAACTGAAAGCAGGAGATGTTTTGATCGGTATGGCATCCACAGGTGTTCACAGTAACGGATTTTCTCTTGTCCGTAAAGTTTTTGATATGACAAAGGAATCTCTTGATACTTATTATGAAGAACTTGGAACAACACTTGGTGAAGCACTTCTGGCACCAACCAGAATCTATGTAAAAGCATTAAAGAGCATTAAAAATGCCGGAGTTCGTGTGCACGCATGCAGTCATATCACAGGCGGCGGTTTTTATGAAAATATTCCGAGAATGCTTAAAGAGGGAACACGTGCAGTTGTGGAAAAGAACAGCTATCCGGTACTTCCAATCTTCAAACTTCTTGCTGAAAAAGGCAATATTGATGAACAGATGATGTACAATACTTATAACATGGGACTTGGAATGATCCTTGCTGTAGATGCAGCAGATGTGGACAAAACAATGGAAGCGATCAAAGCAGCAGGTGACACTCCGTACGTAGTAGGACGTATCGAAGATGGTGAAAAGGGAGTGACTTTATGTTAAAAGTCGGTGTACTGGTTTCAGGAGGCGGCACGAATCTGCAGGCTATCCTGGATGCCATTGACTGTGGAAAGATTACAAATGCAGAAGTTTCTCTGGTTATCAGCAATAATCCGAAGGCTTATGCGCTGGAGAGAGCAAAGAATCACAACATAGAAGCTGTATGTATTTCTCCAAAACAGTATGAAAGCAGAGAAGAATTTCACAAAACACTTCTGGAAAAGCTGAAAGAGAGTGGCGTAGAGCTTATCGTTCTGGCAGGATTCCTCGTAGCAATCCCGCCGATGATCGTGGAAGCATATCCAAATAAGATCATTAATATCCATCCGTCACTGATTCCGTCTTTCTGCGGAGTTGGTTATTACGGACTTCATGTGCATGAGAAAGCGTTAGCAAGAGGGGTTCGTGTTACAGGCGCTACGGTACATTTCGTTGATACTGGCACAGATACCGGTCCGATTATTCTTCAGAAAGCAGTGAAAATTAAATCTGATGACACTCCGGAAGTTCTCCAGAGACGTGTCATGGAGAAAGCAGAGTGGAAAATTCTTCCTAAGGCAATCAATCTCATTGCCAATGGCAAGGTGAAGGTTGTGGATGGAAGAGTGGAAATAGAAGAATACGATACGGAAGAGTAGATACAAAAAGGAGCGGCAAGATAAAATGAAAGTCTTAATTGTAGGCAGCGGCGGCAGAGAACATGCGATTGCATGGAGTGTTTCAAAAAGCCCGAAAGTAGATAAAATTTATTGTGCACCTGGAAATGCAGGAATCGCAGAGCTTGCAGAATGTGTAGATATCGGTGCAATGGAATTTGAGAAACTTGCTGATTTTGCACAGGAAAAAGAAATCGATCTTACGATCATTGGCATGGATGATCCGCTGGTCGGTGGTGTCGTAGATGTATTTGAGGCCCGCGGTCTGAAAGTATTCGGACCAAGAAAGAACGCTGCGATCCTTGAGGGATCTAAAGCTTTCTCGAAAGATTTAATGAAGAAATATAATATCCCGACAGCAGCATATGAGAATTTTGATGATCCTGAGAAAGCACTGGAATATCTCCGCACAGAAGCCAGATTTCCAATTGTTCTGAAAGCAGATGGTCTTGCACTCGGCAAGGGAGTGCTGATCTGCAAGGATTTGAAAGAGGCAGAAGACGGCGTAAAAGAGATCATGGAAGATAAGAAATTCGGAAATGCCGGAAATACCATGGTCATCGAAGAATTTATGACAGGACGTGAAGTCTCTGTGTTATCATTTGTAGATGGAAAAACTATCCGTACAATGACATCCGCACAGGATCATAAACGCGCTCAGGACGGTGATCAGGGATTGAATACGGGCGGAATGGGAACTTTCTCCCCGAGTCCGTTCTACACAGAAGAGGTAGATGAATTCTGCAGGAAATATGTATATCAGCCGACAGTGGACGCAATGGCTGCAGAAGGACGCCCATTTAAGGGAATCATTTTCTTTGGTCTTATGCTTACACCGGATGGTCCGAAGGTTCTGGAATATAATGCCCGTTTTGGCGATCCGGAAGCGCAGGTTGTTCTTCCTCGTATGAAGAACGATATCATCGAAGTGATGGAAGCCTGTGTAAACGGAACTCTGGATCAGATAGATCTTCAGTTTGAGGATAATGCGGCAGTATGTGTAGTCCTTGCAAGTGACGGATATCCTGTGAAATATGAAAAAGGTATTCCGATGTACGGATTTGAGAACTTCAAAGGTAAGGATGGTTATTATTGTTTCCATGCAGGAACCAAATTAAAAGATGGTCAGATCGTAACCAACGGAGGTCGTGTCCTGGGAATCACAGCTACAGGAAAAGACCTGAAGGAAGCAAGAAAAAATGCCTATGAAGCCACAGAGTGGATCACATTTGCAAATAAATATATGCGCCATGATATTGGAAAAAGCAATTGATGAAGCATAATCTTTAAAGGATGATCATATAAAAAGGATGGCTGAGAAATCAGCCATCCTTTTTGTAGTAGTACACATATATGAAATTACATTGTGATAATTCCAAAAGCATTTGCAACTGAGCTGATCAAAATGATCGCTGCAAAAAGCGGGCACAGATATTTGATCATAAAACAGAAAATCTTCTTGCGGCGAAATGCCTGTCCGTCTTTTTTGATTTCTTCTTCTATTTTATCAACTCCAACAACTTTTGATACCAGAAGGCAGGTTGCGATCGCGGCAATCGGCATCATCACAGAGTTTGTTATGAAATCGAAGAAATCAAGAAATTGCATTCCAAGAATCTTAAAATTCGCAAGAGGTCCATACCCAAGGCAGGAAAGCGTTCCAAGCAGTAACATAACCATTCCCATGAACACAGTTGATTTTTTACGGCTCCAGTGTAGTTCATCTTCGAACGTCGAAACAGCACTTTCTGTCAGTGCGATCGAACTTGTCACAGCTGCAAACAGTACTAATAAGAAAAATACAACACCGATCGCAGTTCCAAATCCCATGTTTGCAAAAACTTTCGGGATTGTGATAAACATTAAGGCAGGTCCAGACTTTAATGTTTCGGCATTACCGCCAGAGAAAGCAAAAACAGCAGGAATGATCATAAGTCCAGCCATGATCGCGATCGCAGTATCAAAAATCTCAACATTCTCTGTAGATTTTTCAATTGGAAGTATCTTTCTTCATATAAGAACCAAATGTGATCAATATTCCCATTGCAATGGATAAAGAATAAAACATACTGTCCCATTGCAGATACAAC
>ENA-OQKJ01000296-OQKJ01000296.1-human-gut-metagenome-genome-assembly--contig:-NODE-296-length-12507-cov-3.442811_pt1 | contig 12507 bp, 10 predicted proteins | sample MGYA00242647_ERZ504795 | MGnify/ENA primary metagenome ERZ504795 (study PRJEB26092, sample SAMD00036398) | human gut metagenome | host: Homo sapiens | study: EMG produced TPA metagenomics assembly of...
GTGGGCGACGATGTGGAAACCGTACTGCAACGGCTTATACCAGGCCGCTGACGGCGGATGTGGCGCGAGCGCAGCAGGGCATCGTCTATATTGACGAAATCGACAAGATAGCGCGTAAGAGCGGCGAGAACACGTCTATTACGCGAGATGTGTCCGGTGAGGGCGTGCAGCAGGCTCTGCTGAAGATTCTGGAAGGTACTGTGGCATCCGTGCCGGTGGAGGGTTCGCGTAAGCATCGTGAGATGGAGACGGTGCAGATCGACACTCGTGACATTCTGTTTATCTGCGGCGGCGCGTTTGTCGGGCTTGCCGATATTGTGGCGCAGCGTTTGGGCGCTCGTGAAAGCGGATTTGGTGCCGCGTGGCATGATCATGAGGTGCCGAATCGTGAGCTGCTTGCCCAGGCTTCGGCCGACGATCTTGCCGATTTCGGTTTATTGCCTGAATTCATCGGTAGATTGCCGGTGGTGAGCGTGCTTGAGGAGCTTACGGAGGATGATTTGGCGCGCATTCTGGTCGCACCGGAGAACGCACTGGTCAAGCAGTATCAGAAGTTGTTTGCGATTGACGGGGTGACGTTGACGTTCACTGAGGGGGCGGTGCGGCAGATCGCGGCCACTTCGATTCGCAGGGGCACGGGCGCCCGAGGCCTTCGATCGATTATCGAAAAAACCTTGGAGGACACGATGTTCCAGCTACCAAGCGTGACTGGTGTATCGGAGGTGGTGGTGGATGAGGCGTCCGTCAATGGTTCCGGCACTCCGAAACTATTGAAGGTTTCCACGGAGGAGATTCCTCGCAGACGTGCCGCGTAGTGCATTCGGCGTGTTGCGCGTCGTATGTGCGAGAGTTCAGATTTCGTAGGGTTGAAGCAAGTATGGATGCCGGTGCGAAATCCACGAAAACAGGCGCGACACGCCGAGATTTTGCTGCGCGGCCATTTGGGTGTATCTTATTCGAGTTGCCGAAAACAAGCAACGTTGCGCGAGTAGCCCAGCGGATTAGAGCAGCTGACTACGGATCAGCAGGTCGCAGGTTCGAATCCTGTCTCGCGCACCGGCCACCGGTCATCAGGCGGCATAAATAAATGAGATGACGTTGCGCGAGTAGCCCAGCGGATTAGAGCAGCTGACTACGGATCAGCAGGTCGCAGGTTCGAATCCTGTCTCGCGCACATGAACCTCCTTCGCGAAATGCGGAGGAGGCTTTCTTTTTCTGGAAGTAACGGCGGCGCTGCCGTGAATAGTGTTCGAATCAATGCGATTCGCAAACCTACCAGAATGCTTATGTAAAGCGGCTGTTGTCGAGATACGTTCGGTTTCTCTCCGAGCGAACGGTGTGGTACAAGAAAAGCCGCCATGCCGAATAAAACCGTAAACACCAGTGAAAAAGACGGTTTGGAAACATAAACGCCGACACCTCTCGGTACACTGGAACCGCTATTGAAGCGTCTGCGCATGCCAATACCGCAGACGCTTTTCTTAAGTGAATGGCGGGCCGTGGATACTCGCGGCAACAGACGGGAGAGCAATGACCGAACGTAAGCAGGGACTCTGGGCGAAAATACGATACATAGCCGCTTCCGACCGCATATCTGGTCTGATTATGCTTGGCTTCGCCCTCGCAGGTCTGTTGCTTGCCAATCTGCCGTTCACGGCGCATGCGTTCGAAGAGTTGGAGAATTTCCGCATCGCCATTCCCTACACCAATATCGATATGGGATTGGGACACTGGGTGCAGGATGGTCTGCTGACGGTGTTCTTCCTGACTGTCGGACTGGAATTGAAACAGGAACTCGCCACAGGTTCGCTGTCGAACCCCAAGGCTGCTGCAGTGCCGATGCTGTGCGCTGTGGGCGGTATGATGGCTCCTCCGGTGTTGTTCCTGCTGGTATTGTTCCTGTTCTCCGGTTTCGGATCCGATCCGTTGGCCATCGCTTCGGGAACGAGTTTCACCTTTGGTGAGATGTCTCATGGTTGGGCGGTTCCTACGGCCACTGATATCGCGTTCTCTTTGGCTGTGCTTGCTTTGTTCGCCAAAGCGCTGCCGGGCTCTATTCGCGCGTTCCTGATGACGCTTGCCACAGTGGACGATCTGCTGGCCATTATTCTGATCGCGGTGTTCTTCTCTTCGGTGAACGCATGGTACTGGTTCGTCGGCATCGCCGTATGCGCTGTCGTATGGTATTTCCTGGTGCGTATGCGCAAAGTGCCATGGCTTGCCGTGGCCATTGTCGGCATTCTGGCTTGGGTGATGATGTTCGAAGCTGGTGTGCATCCTACTTTGGCTGGCGTGCTTGTTGGATTGCTCACGCCGGCTCATGAGCGTTTCGGAGAGAAAACCCCACGCGCCGAACGCTATGCGGACAAGCTGCAGCCGTTTTCCGCGTTGCTGGCTCTGCCGATTTTCGCCTTGTTCGCCACTGGTGTGCATTTTGAATCGTTGACGTTGGCCCTGTTCATTTCGCCGGTCGTCGTTGCCGTTATGGTGGCTCTGGTGGTCGGCAAGCCGTTGGGCATTATGATCACGGCATGGCTTTCCACGCATGTGGCCGGATTGAAAATGGCTAAGGGATTGCGTGTGCGCGACATGTTCCCCGCGGCCTGCGCATGTGGCATCGGCTTTACCGTATCTTTCCTGATTTCCTCGCTTGCATATCAGGATGCCGAACTGTCTGCTGAAGCACGTTTCGGTGTGTTGGTCGGTTCCATAGTCGCGGCGGTGATTTCCGGCATTCTGCTGAGCCGCCAATCCAAGAAGTTTGAGCTTGCCGCTGCCGCATCCTCGAAGCATAAGCATCATACTGCTGACGAGGATGCTGCTGGGGAAGTGGAATCCGTGTTGGAAGACGGCACTGTTGTGGTCAGCCAGATGATCGACACACATCCAAAGGTCAAATAACGACGTTCCGGCGTATGGCATTCCGCGCCATACGCCAGACACAACAAAAGCCGACACTCATCACTTATCCGTGAGTGTCGGCTTTTTGTATGAGGAAACGGTAGGCCGCTGGGAACGGCATGCTCTAGCGCTTGACGGCCACGAGCAAACCTGTACCTGTCGGGGTGAGGGCAGTGACGAAACGCTCATCGGATTCCACGGTTTCCAGCAAACCACGCATGGCAATGGATTTGGCGTCACGATTGGCGGGATTCAAAACGCCGCCTGCGGACGTGGCTGAATCAAAAGCAAGAATATCGGTGAACACGATTACGCCATGCTTCTTCAACAGGCGGGGAGCCTGCTCGAAGGAAGCGCCGTAATTTTCCGCGTCACCGGCAACTACAATCAAATCGTAGTTTTCTGCATTCAGACGTGGCAAAAACACGTCGACGGGAGCGTTGACGGCGCGAAGCGTGGTCTGTGTCTCGTCGGAAAGCCGATTAAACAACGTACGAATCAGCGCAATACCCTGGGAAGAGGAATCAACCGCCGTAAGCTGACCGGAATTTATCCAAACCGTTGACCAGCTGCAACGTTTCCACCACGGAACCGGTGCCGACGGCGATCACCGATGTCGCATTCACCATATGCACGAGCATGCGCAACAGCTCGGCTTGGGCTGCTGAACCCTGCGGAATGCCTGCTTCTTCAGCATGGGTGCGAATAGCATTCAAGTCGGTTGACTGGCGGGAGAACGCATGGTCCTCAACGTATTCCCATGACTTGGCGAGATTGGTATATGACGTTCTATCCATGGGTTCAGCGTTCCTTGACTTGGGCGATCAGCTGCCAGATTTCCTCGCCGACGTCAATGCCACGCGGGCATTCGCGGGTACATGCGCGGACCGACTGGCATGCGGCGATGCCATCGGCGGAATCAATGGCATCCATGCGTGCGTTCGCCTGACCGTCGCGGGAATCGTTGATGAAACGGGACGCCGCGATAAGGGCTGCAGGTCCGATGAACGCTTCGCCGCCCGCATACACAGGGCAGCTGCCTTCGCAAGTGCCACAGGCGATGCAGTTGCTGAGAAGCTCATACTTGGCAAGCTGCTGGGGATTCTGCAGATATTCGAAAGCGTTGATCTTGCCGTCCGCAGTGGTGGCGAGTTCTCCACGCGCCTGCAGATAGGGCTTGAGTTTTCTGATTTGGTTGAGCATCTGATCGATATCGGCAATCAAATCGCGCTGCACCGGGAAACCCGGCAGGGGAGCGAGCTCGATGACGCCAAGATCCCCTGCGCCGACCGCATTTTCCTGAATGTCGGAAACATCTCCGGTGTGTCGGAATCCTTCATCGTCGACCAATGTCGGATTCGACGGTTTGGCCCAATCCTTGACGGACGCGGTGCACAGCAGGGTGGGGTGCCGTTGATGGACACCGCATCGGAACCGCACATGCCATGTCCGCACGAATAGCGGAATGCCAGCGTCGGATCGATGGTGCGTTTGATCTTCAACAGGCAATCAAGCACCGTGTCTTCCGGACGCACGTTCAACGTGTAATCCTGCAACCACTGCTTGCCGCGCGGGCGGCGGCGCGCCGACGTGCCGGAATCCCCAAACGGAGAGCTTTTTCTGGCGAACGGAGAGCCGCCACGTTCGCGGTCGCGGGCACGCTCGGCGCGCGGGGCAAACCTATTCACCCGCAATGTCACCGTATTCACGCCGTTTTCCATACCGCTCATGTACCCGCCTTTCCAATAAAACCGTCAACTAGTCTGCCATACGCCGTGCCCAGCGGAATCAGTATTCGCGGGCTTTTGGCGGCATATTCACAATGTGCACCGGCTGCCAGGAAATCTGGCCGGAGGCATTCACCATGGAATGGGCCAGGAAATGCTCATCGTCGCGTTCCGGAAAATCAAGACGCTTCAGCGAGCCACGGGATTCGTGACGCGCATCGGATGAGGTGAGTACGGCCTTGCCGAGTTCCAGAAGGTGGCGGACCTCCCAAATGGCGGTGATCTCCTGGTTGAACGTGGGGGAGTCGGAATGCGCGTGCAGGGCTTCGGCACGGGGCGCAAACTCATCATGCAATGCCGTTAGCGCCTGTTCGATACCCTGCTCGTCGCAACGCACGGTGACAGCGCGTTCCATGACGGTACCCAGATCGGCCATCAGCTGGTAAGGATTGTCGGCTGCATGCTCCTCGTCTTCCGGAAGCTGCACCAGCAGATCCTTGAGTTCGTTGGAACGGGTGTCAGCGGCCTGCTGGACCGCATCCGAACCATTGTCAGCGTCGGATTCAGCCATGGGATCGTTCACTGGAGCGCTGGAAATGCGTTCCGCCAGCGCCTTGCCGGAGCGGGTGCCGAACAGGCATGCATCCAGCAGGGAATTGCCGCCGAGACGGTTTGCGCCGTGCACGGACACGCATGCGCATTCGCCGGCAGCGAACAGGCCTTCGACGACATTTCGTTCGTCGTTCTGCCAACGGTAGACTTCGCCGTCGGTGGTGATCGGAATGCCACCCATGGTGTAATGCGCGGTAGGCTTAACCGGCACGAAATCGTGTGTCGGATCAAGATCCGCATATTTTTCGATGGTTTCCACCACCTGCGGCAGTACCTCATGCATATGGTCGGCATCAATACCGGTCATATCAAGCCACACGCAATCCTTTGGCCCTTCGGGGTCCTTCGGATCCGCCACGCCGTGGCCGGCATCGATTTCAGCCATAATGGAACGGCTCACCACATCTCGTGCAGCCAAATCGGCATGGCCGGGAGCATACTTTTCCATGAATGCCTCGCCATCGGCATTGCGAAGCACGCCGCCTTCCGCTCGTGCCGCTTCAGACAGCAGAATGCCGGTATGCGCCAGACCAGTCGGGTGGAATTGCACGAATTCGCTGTCTTCAAGCTGCAGTCCCGCTTGCAGTGCGAGAGCCATGCCGTCGCCGGTCAGATCCCATGAATTGGAGGTGGTGTGGAATAGGCGGCCTGCGCCTCCGGTGGCCAGAAGCACGTTGCGTGCGTGGATGGCGTGCGTTTGGCCCTTATGCGTGTCAAATGCCACTACGCCTTCGACTTTGGATCCGTCTTCGGTGATTACCAGATCGGTCACGTACCATTCCTCGGCGAATTCCACGCCTTCGGCCACGCATTGCTGCCACAAGGAGAAGAGGATCTGATGGCCGATGCGGTCGGCCGCGTAGGCGGCGCGGCGAACCGGTTCCTTGCCGAAATCCTTGGTATGTCCGCCAAAACGTCGTTGTGCGATATGGCCGTCCTCAGTACGGGAGAACGCCACACCGTCATGTTCCAGATCGATTACGGTTTCCGACGCCTCTTTGGCGAGCAGTTCGGCCGCGTCCTGGTCGACGAGCCAATCGCCGCCTTTGACCGTGTCGAAGTAGTGCCAGTGCCAGTCGTCTTTTTCGACGTTGCCGAGGCTGGCCGCAATGCCGCCTTCCGCGGAACCGGTGTGCGAGCGCAACGGCTGGAGTTTGGAGATCACCAGGATGTTCGGCTCGATGCCGGCTTCCTTCAGGGCTTGCATTTGTTCGCTTCGCAGCATTCCCAATGCTGCGGACAGGCCTGCCGCGCCTGCGCCGACGATTACTGCATCATACATATCTTCAACATGCTTCGGACTCATAGCAACGATTTTCGCACAAGGTGTGACCTCATTGCGGTTTGCCGGTTGGCGGGTTTGCCGCTGCATGCGTGGTTATGCGTGTCTGATGCGTATGTTTTCGATGGATTCTGTTGATCTGTGCAGGCTTGGCGGTGGCGTTGTTGGGCGTGATGTCATGTGGCGCTTGCGTCGGTGATGGTGATGTTGCCATGCTGTGTGCAGATAAGTCCGTTGAGTTCCATTAATCCCAGCTCCATGCTGATTCGTGAGATTGAGTATTCTCCGGGATTGCTTTCGGCCAGGATGGCGAGTAGACCGTCAGTGGAGACGTGGCCGTATTTCGCGCTGCATGTTCGTATGGCTTTGAGTATGGCTGCAGTGGCGTTGGTTGGTTGCGACAGACTGGTGTCGGTTGACTCTTCCGACGGTTCGTCGTCGTTGTCTGCCGCGTCGGCTGATTGCGGGCGATGCGCTGCGTGGCAGAATTCGTCGATATCGGTCAGCGAGCAGATGATGGAGGCTTGGCCTTCTTGTATGAGTCGGTTGCATCCTGTGTTGTGAGGCATGGTTACACCTCCTGGCACGGCGAATACACGGCGGTTGAGTTCGTTGGCCCATCCTGCGGTGTTAAGCGCGCCGGAGCGTGCGCGTGCCTGGGCTACGATGAGGGTGGATGATAGCGCCGCTATCAGGCGGTTCCTGATAAGGAATCGTCTGGCTTCCGGAACGGTTCCGGGGCAGAGTTCCGAGATGAGCGCGCCGGAATGGTTGATGATGGTTTCGAAGAGGCGCTCGTTGCTTTTCGGACCGATATAGTTGAGTCCTCCGGCGAATACCGCGACGGTGCGTCCTGCGAGGGGCGTTCCGATCTCGTCCATGGCTTGGATGGCTCCCCAGTGGGCGGCCGCATCGGTGCCCAGAGCGCCTCCTGACACTATGAGATGGCCTGCTCGGGCCGCTTGTTTGGCGAGCTCGTGTGCGCTTTGCCTTCCGTACTCGCTTACGCCGCGTGATCCGACGACACCGACCGGTTCGGAGCATGACACCAACGCTTGGGGGTCACCTTGCCCCCATAGGCATAATGGCGCGGCCCAGTCCGTGTGTATGGTGAGGTCGGCAAGCTGCGAAGGCCAGTAGGGGTGATGCGGCGCGACGATCCACTGCGTGCCGTTTGCGGTGAACCACGTTTTGAGCTCCTCGGGGTCGGTGCTGGGCAATGTGGTCAGGCGATGCTGCCACGAGACCATTGCGCCGTGGAAGGAGGCCATACCTCGAGCATTGATGGTAGCGTCCCCAACGTGTAATGCCGTTGATGAGCGCCGCGTCCAAGGTTTTATAGGCTGCCGTGGCCACGCTTTCATGATTGCCCGGACCGCTGTCGGCAAGCAGTTGCAAGGTATGCGTGGCTGATCCGATGCCTTTGACCAGCGCGTACATCATCGCATCGGCGCTGTCCAGACAATAGGTGAGCACCGCGCGTGACAGGGTCTCATCGTCGATGGCGGTTGCGTTGACGCTCGTATCGGCGGTTGTGTTCTCGTTCATGTCAACCTCGTTCTCATGGAGATTCCTTGCATCATCTCTTCCGGTCCGGGAGAGGTTTTGCCTGACAGGTCGGATAGCGTCCATGCGAGTCGCATGGCTCGGTCCGCCCCTCTGAGGCTGAGCCGTTCGCTGGCCAACGCATGGTTCACGAGCTCGATGGCTTTTGTGGACGTGTTGGCGCGAAGCCATGTTCCGGTGGCTTGCGCATTGCAGACCCATCCGAATTCCCGGAAACGTTCCTGTGCCGTTTGCCTTGCCACCATGACCCGCAGGCGGATGGCGTGGCTGGATTCGCCGGAAGGAACCGTGCCTGGGTTGATGCGTTCCACAGGAGGCACTTCGATCTGAATGTCGATGCGGTCGAGGATCGGCCCCGACAGGCGGCTGAAGTACTTGATACGGTCTTTTTCCCTGCACGTGCAGCGCTCGCCGTTGCCGTATGCGTAGCCGCAGGGGCAAGGATTGGCCGCCATGATCAGTTGGAATCGTGCCGGATAGTAGGTGGTGCCTTTCGCGCGGGATATCGCCACATACCCGGATTCCAATGGTTCGCGCAAGGTTTGCAGGGTGCGTGCCGAGAATTCGGGCGCCTCGTCCATGAATAGGATGCCCCGATGCGCCCGCGTGATCGCGCCTGGTTGAGCCAATCCCGCGCCGCCGCCGACCAAGGATGCGGTGGATGCGGTATGGTGCGGTGCTTCGAATGGCGGAACATCGCTGATGCCATAGCTGGGCAATGTGCCGCATAGGGAGCGGATCGAGGCGACTTCCAGTTGTTCCGATTCGCTGAGCGGACTCATAATGCCGGGAATGCGCGAGGCGAGCATGGTTTTTCCGGTGCCGGGAGGACCGGTCATCATCAGATGATGGCCGCCGGCAGCCGCCACTTCCAACGCCCATTTGGCCGTTTCCTGCCCCATGACTTCGTTCATATCTCCGGGAGGAGGACATACCGACATGGCGCCGTCGTTGGCATCCACGTCTCGGATCATATCGGGTATCGTATAGTTCGCGGTGCCTCCCATCAGTTCGATCAGTTCGCCGACGTGACGTATTCCAATGGCGTCGACGTCGGGCACAAGGGCCGCCTCGTCCAAATTGGCATGCGGTACGATCACCTTGCATACGCCTTGATCGCGTGCATGCAGCAGAATCGGCAGCAGACCGTTGATGGGCAGTACCGTGCCATCGAGATTCACCTCTCCGAGCACGACGGTGTCGTTCAAGCAGTCATGCGGTATCGTTCCGGATGCGCTAAGCACGCTCGCTGCGATCGCCAGATCGTGTGAGGATCCGCGTTTGGGCATGGACGCCGGCGAAAGATTGACCGTAACCCGTGTTTCCGGCCATTTGGCACCGCTGGCCTGACATGCGGATTTGACACGTTCCCTCGCTTCGGAGAGCGAGGTGTCGGGAAGTCCGATGATGGAAAAGTAGGGGAGTCCCGGAGATACGAACGCCTGGATTTGGATGATGAAGGCTTTCAGGCCGATGAGACCCACGGAAAGCGCGCTGCCGATAGCCATCAGAACGCTCCTTCGATATGGTGGACAAGCGGTTTGCCATCACGGACGATGACGGTGACGACGTCGAAGCGCACGCCGTTATGCGGCGTGCGATGGTCGCTGTCCGACAGCCATTGCACGGCCGCGTGGCGCAGGTTGATCTGCTTGGATGGTGTTACGGCCTCCTGCGGAGTGCCATAGCGGAGCGTCCGCCTGGTTTTGACTTCGACGAAGACGATGATTCCCGTATCGTCGCGTGAAACGATATCGAGTTCGCCATATCGGCAGTGCCAGTTGCGGTCGAGCGTCTGCCAGCCTTGGCTTTCCAGCCATGCGGCCGCATACTGTTCGCCGAGTTCGCCGACCTGTCGTGCGCACAGTGTGCCATCATGCAGTCGCCGTGCGATGGAATCAAGAAGCTGTTCCGAGCGCTGCGTTGCGTTCGGAACGTTATGTGTTGTGTTGCCGTTCATGATTCAAGTCCAGCAGAAAGGACCGGCGCGAAGCAAGGGCGAACGGCGAATGTGGATAGAGGATGCGGTTTCGGGCGTGTTTGGGATAGTTGGTGGATAACTTGCCGTTATCCACATTGCTCCACAAGGCGAGCGGCCATGGAGCGCCCGAAACCGCATATGGTTGGAATGTTCAGCGGCGAACCAGACGCGTCAACTCGTCAAGGTTCAGCTCGAAGCTCACACCGCGCTCAGTGTGGTTCGGCTGGAATTGCGTGCTTTCCATGGCATGGCGTACGAATTCACCGGCGATATGCGCCGATTCAGCCAGAGGTCTGCCGGCCATCACCGCACCGCATAATGCGGATGCGAAGGCGTCGCCGGTGCCATGTGTCATGAACGGCAGCTTGTCGTGCGCAAGCTCTTGCTTGCCGGATGCGCCGGAAGTGGCCGATGCCACATAGTTGCGAATGATGCCATCCTGACGGTCAACGCCTTTGAGCACCACGTTTTTCGCTCCCAAGGCAAGCAGCGCGTCAATAATGCCGTTCACTTCCGCGTTGTCGATGTTCTGCCCCGGGTAGGTGCGTCCCGTCAGCATGGACGCTTCCGTCAGATTCGGCATCAGCACGTCGGCGCCATCCACCAGCGTGCCCATCGCCTCGCATAATTCCGGCGTGTATGTGGCGTAGATCTCGCCGCCGTCTCCCATCACCGGATCCACCAAACGCAAGGCGTGCGGGTAATCCGCATACAGACGTTTGATAATCGTGACTTGTTCGGCGGAACCGAGGAAACCGGAATACACGCCGTCCAAATCGACGTTCTCCTTGCGCCACGCATCCAGATAGCCGTCCAAAATTTCGGTCGTATCGTGGAACGTGAACACGCTGTAGCGCGTATGCGCCGAAAACAGCGCCGTCGGCACGGGGCATACGTCGCATCCGGCCGCCGACAGAATCGGAATGGCCGCCGTCAGCGAGCACTTGCCGTAACCGCACATGTCGTGCACCGCGGCCACACGTGGAATGTACCGTGGGTCACGGTCGAACAGAATCACATCATTCATGGGAACCCTCTCTTGCGATTGCCTGACCATGAATTTAGCCGCTTGCCTGACTTCACCGCCCCATCGCCTCGTACGGCGGGTCACCATGATGCCGTTTGCTGGCGTGTCGCAAGTTTTTTGATGGCTACCAGAGTAGTTTTGCAAAGCCTGGATGGCAATGATTGCAACGGTTTATAAGGGGATATAGGCAAGTGCGATAACGCTCGGTTTGCATTGCGAAGCGACGTCGGATTATTGTCGCTACCAACACCTGACCAACCGCCACACACGGCAAGGCGGGTGGTCAGCAAGACAAGCAACGAACCACTTCCCCACAAGGAGCAGAAACCATGGCAGATTCCAAGAACTACCGCTTCGAAACCCTGCAGCTTCACGTCGGCCAGGAGCAGGCCGACCCGGCAACCGATTCCCGCGCGGTGCCGATCTACCAGACCACCAGCTACGTGTTCCATAACTTTGATCACGCCGAGGCGCGTTTTGGTCTGGCCGATCCGGGCAACATCTACGGCCGCCTGACCAATTCCACCCAGGGCGTGTTCGAAGACCGCATCGCAGCCCTTGAAGGTGGCGCCGCTGGTTTGGCAGTCGCTTCCGGCGCCGCCGCGGTCGAATACGCCGTGCGCAACATCACCCAGTCCGGCGACCACATCGTGGCTGCCAAGAACATCTACGGCGGCACCTTCAACCTGCTGCGCCACACCCTGCCGCGTGACGGCATCACCACCACCTTCGTCTCCGCCGAGAACCCGCAGGAGTTCGAGGATGCCATCCAGGAGAACACCAAGCTCGTCTACTTCGAGACCTTCGGCAACCCGAACGCCGACCTGCCGGATTTCGAAGCTATCACCGCCATCGCACACAAGCATCATCTGCCGGTGATCGTCGACAACACTTTCGCCACCCCGTACCTGTTCCGCCCGCTGGAGCACGGTGCTGACGTCGTGGTCGAATCCGCCACCAAGTTCATCGGTGGCCACGGCACCACCCTCGGCGGCGTGATCGTGGAAGGCGGCAACTTCAACTGGGCCGAAGTGCCGGGCAAGTTCCCGACCCTGACCGAGCCGGATCCGTCGTACCACGGTCTGAACTTCTACGAGGCTCTGGGCGGTTCCGCGTTCGTGACCCGCATCCGCGCCATCCTGCTGCGCGACACCGGCGCAACCCTGTCTCCGTTCTCGGCCTTCCTGCTGCTGCAGGGCACCGAAACCCTGTCGCTTCGCGTCGAGCGCCATGTCGAGAACGCGCTGAAGGTCATCGACTACCTGAAGACCGTTCCGGAAGTCGAATCCATCTCCCACCGTCCATCGAAGGCCGCAAGGACAACGAGCTGTACAAGAAGTACTTCCCGAACGGCGGCGGCTCCATCTTCACCTTCGACATCAAGGGCGGCAAGGACGCGGCACGCGTGTTC
>ENA-OQKJ01000307-OQKJ01000307.1-human-gut-metagenome-genome-assembly--contig:-NODE-307-length-12220-cov-2.859009_pt1 | contig 12220 bp, 13 predicted proteins | sample MGYA00242647_ERZ504795 | MGnify/ENA primary metagenome ERZ504795 (study PRJEB26092, sample SAMD00036398) | human gut metagenome | host: Homo sapiens | study: EMG produced TPA metagenomics assembly of...
CACCTGAATCACTTTCTTACGCAGCGAAACAGCGAGTGTTTCACTGCTGAGCGAACTTTTTTTCTACATATTCTTTCCCTGCCGCAACATCATGATCGAGCTGGTTTTTCAGCGCGTCGATCGAAACAAATTTCTGCTCCGGGCGCAGGAATTTTAACAGAGAAACCTCCGCCTGTTTTCCATAGAGATCCTCGCTGCAGTCAAAAAGATTCGTCTCCACGCCGGTAAATTTTTCCTGTACCGTCGGCTTAACACCGATGTTTGTGATACCGTAATAAATTTTTCCTTCGATTTTCACCTCGGAAACGTAGACGCCGAACGGCGGAAGCAGCTTTTCTGCCGGCGGGATCTGATTGATGGTCGGCACGCCGATCGTTCTGCCGAGTGCATGACCGTGGACAATCTCGCCGTGAACCGCGTAATCGTAGCCGAGCAGACCGCTCACGGCTTCCATATTGCCCTGTTCCAGCTCTTCCCGTGCCCAGGTGCTGCTGATCTCGCGGCCGTTTTCCTCTGCTTTTTCGATGATCTCGGTTTCAAAACCAAGGGACGGGCCCATTTCTTTCAGCATTTCGGCTGTGCCGCTTCTCTTGTAGCCAAAACCGAAATCCTTTCCCACAACAACTTTTTTCGCGTGCAGCTTATCCACCAGAATCTCTTTGATAAAGGCTTCCGGCGTCATGTGCATCACTTCATCCACAAACGGGCATTCCACAAGGCAGTCCATGCCAAGCTGTTCGAGGCGGGCTCTTCTCTCCTCATTCGTCAGCAGCTGATGCGGCTTGACATGCTGCACTTTCGACTGCGGCGGCACGTCAAACGTAAACACAACCGTTTCCAGTCCTTCCGTTCTGCCGATTGCAAGGACGCGACGGATCAGAAGCATATGCCCCCGGTGGAGGCCGTCAAATTTTCCCAGGGTTACAACGCTGTCCCCTCTGCTGTCAAAATCCAGTGTTTTTGTTAGATATCTCATGTTCTCTCCAGAAATAACTTGACCGGTCTGGTTAAGTTTTGTGATGGTCTGTATTGATAAATACCGACAAACGTTCCGCCATCGAGATAAAGGCGGAACTCCTCGTCTTCTGCGAAGTCCTCGCCGGAAGCAGTTTCCCCGATTTCGCGGATCTGCGCCGGTTTCAGCGGATTTCCGTTTTCCGCAAGCTTTTTCGCATGATCGTCCGCTGTCGCAAAGCTGCGCAGCGCGGCAAACATTTCATCGACCGGCACGAGGATCTCCGAAAGGCGGCCCTCACCGACAATCGCTGCGATCTCGTCAAGCGTGTGCGCTCCGTTTCGGTCAAACTGGCCGACTCTCGTGCGGATCAGCTGCTCCATACATCCGTGGCAGCCCAGTTTTTCGCCGATATCGTGGCACAGGGTGCGGATATACGTTCCCTTCGAACACGTTACCTCCATGCGCACCAGCGGAAGCTTCACTTCCAGAATGCTGATCTCGTAAAAGTGCACCGTGCGGGCCTTCCGCTCGATCTCGATGCCTTCCCGCGCCAGCTCGTAGAGTTTCTTTCCATTAACCTTCAGCGCGGAATACATCGGCGGCACCTGCTGCTGCTCCCCGACAAACGAGGCGATGCAGTCCCGCACCTCTTCTTCCGTCACGGTCACTGGCGCTTCTGCTGTCACGGTTTCCGCTCATGTCCTGCGTATCCGTTTGCGATTCCAAGGTGAAGCAGCGCTTCATACGTCTTCGTTTCATCGGTCAGCATATCGCAGAGACGCGTCCCTTTCCAAGGCAGACCGGAAGCACGCCCGTCGCATCCGGGTCTAGGGTTCCGGTGTGGCCGATTTTTTTCTGGTGACAGGATGCCGCGCAGTTTCGCAACCACGTCATGCGACGTAAATCCCGCCTCTTTCCATACGTTCAGAACTCCGTTTATCATGTTGTTTTGTCTCCCTCTTTTTCACAAGAAAACCGGGCGTGGATATATTTTCTGCGCCCGGCTGTTTCCTGTTTATGCTTCTTCCTCTGTCGTCTCTTCTTCCTCTTCTGCAAGAAGCTGTTTTTCGATATACAGAGTCAGATTGTTGATTACATCATACGGAGAACCTGACATCGTGCAGCCAGCCGCACGGATATGGCCGCCGCCGCCGAATACGGCTGCGATTTTGCTCACATCAACCAGCTCGTCGGAGCGGAGGCTTACTTTGAAGACCTGCGGCTCCAGCTCATACAGGAAGATTGCTACGTGAACGCCTTCTGTATTTTTTAACTGGATGACAATGCCGTCCATATCTCCCGGTGTCAGGCCATAGAAGTCCATGACCTTCTTCCGCACGATACCGACAATACACTGCTTGTCGAGAAGCATGATGCTCTCTGTCAACGTGCGTCCCATAATCTGGTTCTGTACGTATGTTTTCTTGAAGAATGCATCCTCGATGATTCTGGTAAACGGAACTCCCTTTTCCATCAGAGCGGCCGCAACCCGCATCGTGTGCGGAGAGGTGCTGCTGTACTGGAATACGCCGGAATCGGTCACAATACCGGTGTACAGCGCCTCGGCGCACGGCTCGGAGATCTTTTCTTCCTCCAGAAGCCCGAACAGCACCTCGCAGGCAGAGCTTGCATCCGGCTCTACGTGATTGATTTCGCAATATTCTGTATTCGTCACATGGTGATCGATGCAGATCGTCTTTCCCGCTTTTGCAAGAAGCGGTGCGGCAACGCCGATGCGCTCCTCGCTGGATACATCCAGAAGGACCACAAGGTCGTACGCTTTCTCTTCACAGCTTGTCTTTACCTCAGAAAAGCCCGGAAGATAGGAAAATTCCGGCCGTGGATCCTCAAGATAGACATCTGCCTGAATCTCCGGCCGATTGTCGCGAAGATACTGGTATAATCCCAGGCAGGAACCGATGCAGTCACCGTCCGGACGAACGTGTCCGGCGATGGCCATGCAGGAGACTCCGTTTAGAATTTCATCAATTTTCTTCATTTTCCTCATCCTTTTTGTCTTCTTTGTGTGTTACTTCATCAATCAGTTTCGACATCGTAACGCCATATTCAATCGACTCATCCAGGACAAAGGTCAGCTCCGGTGTATTGCGGAGGTTAATGGTCTTGGCCAGCATACGGCGGATGAAGCCCTCCGCGCTCTTTAAGCCGCGGATGGTTTCTTTCTTCGCCTCATCATCGCCAAACACACTGATATATACTTTACACGTCTTCAGATCCGGCGCTACCTCTGCCGCTGTGACAGAGGTCATCATTCCGATGCGCGGATCCTTGATCTCGTTCCGGATGATGTTGGAAAGCTCTTTCTGTACTTCCCCGTTGATCCTGGTGTTTTTAATACTGTTTTTCTCAACTTAATTCCTCATTTCTATCTCGGCACTTCTACCATGATATAGGCCTCGACCTGATCGAACTCCTGAAGATCGTTGAATCCTTCAAATACAAGACCGCACTCATAGCCGGAGCGCACTTCTTTGACATCGTCTTTGAAACGTTTGAGGGATGCCAGATTTCCTTCGAAGATCTGGTTTCCTTCGCGGCTGATTCGAACTTTGCAGCCTCTCTGGAACGTTCCGTCCAGTACATAGCTTCCGGCGATCGTTCCGACACCGGATGCCTTGAAGAGCTGACGTACCTCGGCATGGCCGATAACTTTCTCTTCGTAAACCGGCTCAAGCATACCCTTCATGGCTGCCTCAACATCCTCAATTGCCTGGTAGATGACACGGTACAGACGGATGTCTACGCCGTTCTGCTCTGCCATGGATTTTGCGTTCGCATCCGGGCGTACGTTAAATCCGATAATGATGGCGGAAGATGCGGTTGCCAGCATAACGTCGGACTCGTTGATCGCACCGACACCGCCGTGGATGACGCGTACGGCAACTTCCTCGTTGGAGAGTTTGACAAGACTCTGTTTTACTGCCTCGACAGATCCCTGTACATCGGCTTTGACAACGAGTGCCAGTTCTTTTAAGTTACCCTCCTGAATCTGGTTGAACAGATCATCCAGGGACATCTTCGCTTTTGTCTCCTCAAGCAGGTTCTTCTTGTTCTCTGCCACGAAGGTTGCTGCGAAGTTCTTTGCTTCTTTATCGTTATCGGTCTGAACGAGGATCTCTCCTGCGTTCGGAACATCGGAAAGTCCGAGGATCTCAACCGGAGTAGACGGGCCTGCCTCTTTGACGCGGCGTCCCTTATCATCCATCATCGCACGGACTTTACCGGAGCATGCGCCTGCTGCGATGTAATCGCCGACATGCAGGGTACCTTTCTGTACCAGAATGGTAGCAACCGGTCCTTTTCCTTTATCCAGCTCAGCCTCGATGACAAGACCTCTTGCTTTCCGGTTCGGGTTTGCTTTCAGCTCGAGCACTTCGGAAGTCAGAAGGATCATCTCAAGCAGATCGTCGATACCTTCGTTGTTCTTTGCAGATACCGGAACGAATACGGTGCTTCCGCCCCAGTCCTCCGGAATCAGTTCGTACTCGGAGAGCTCCTGTTTTACACGCTCTACGTTTGCGCCTGGTTTATCGATCTTATTGATCGCAACGATGATCTCAACGCCGGCTGCTTTTGCATGGTTGATTGCCTCAACGGTCTGCGGCATCACACCGTCGTCTGCTGCGACAACGAGAATGGCGATATCCGTTGCATTGGCTCCACGCATACGCATAGCGGTGAATGCCTCATGTCCCGGGGTATCGAGGAACGTAATCTTCTGTTTGTTGATCGAAACGGTGTATGCACCGATGTGCTGGGTAATACCGCCAGCCTCGCGGTCGGTGACATGGGTGTTCCGGATGCAGTCCAGAAGAGATGTTTTACCGTGGTCAACGTGTCCCATAACGCAGACTACCGGCGGACGCGGAACCATGTCTTTTTCATCCTCTTCGTCCTCTTTTAAGAGCTCTTCGATCACATCGACTTTCTCTTCCGGCTCAGCGATAATGTTATAATCAAGCGCGATTTCCTGTGCTTTTTCGAAATCGATCTCATGGTTTACGGTAACCATCGTTCCTTCCATGAACAGTTTCTTTACGATGACTGCCGGCTGCATTTTCATCTTCTCAGCCAGCTCGCGGATGGTCATTTTCTCCGGCAGGGTAATCTCCTTTACCTCGTCCTTCGGTGCTTCCTGTTTCGGTTTGTTGACCGGTTTCTGGAGCGCTTTCGGGAGTCTGGACTGCTGATGATGTCCCTGGTTCGGACGGTTTCCGCCTCTTCCTCTGTCTTCACTGAATTTATTTTCTCTTAAAGAATCTTTGTTTTTGTCTTTTTCTTTTCTTCCTGTATCACGGCCTGGCTTCTTGATGCCAAGGCTCATTGTATCGCCTGCAGAGCTCTTATGCTCGGTTCTGCGGCGGTCTCCTCCCGGACGGCGGTTCTGATTCTGGGAATCATCATCCTTTCCTGCGAACGGTCTTCCGCCATTATTTCCCGGTCTGCCTCCGTTTGGACGTGCGGAACGCTCACCGAATGGTCTTCCGCTTCTCTCACCGTTTCCGCTTCTTCCGCCGTTATTGCGGTCTCCTCCCGGACGGTCTCCGCTGCGGTTCGGCGGTCTCCATTGTTTCCGCCGAAGCGGCGTTCTCCCTGCGGACGGTCTCCGCTGCGGTTCGGGCGGTCTCCGTTATTGTTGAAGCGGCGCTCTCCCTGCGGACGGTCTCCATTGCGGTTCGGACGGTCTCCGTTATTGTTGAAACGGCGCTCTCCCTGCGGACGGTCTCCATTGCGGTTCGGACGATCTCCATTTCCGCCGTTTCCGTTTCCACGGTTCGGACGGTCCTCGCTTCTTCCGTTTCCATTGCGGTTTCCTTCCGGACGGCCGTTTCCGCGGGACGGACGGTCTTTTTTCTGTCCCTGGTTCTTTGTGAACTCTTTTGCTTCTTTACTTGTTGCGTTCTGCGGACGCACAACGGAAATAATTTTCTTTTTCTTCGGTTTTGCCTGCTCTTCCGGTTTCTTCATTTCCATATTTTCTGTATCTTTCTTTTCCAATGATCTTTTCTCCTCTTTCTGCGGTTTTCGTGTTTCCTGCATCCATCCACCGACCTTTCCGGCCTTACGCCTTACGCTTCTGCCAACAATGCTGCTATTTTTTCTGCAAAATGCGCTTCACATACGGCAAGGGAAGAACGGTATTCTCTTCCGATGGCTCTTCCAAGCTGCTCTTTGTCCCCAAAAAGAATGCATGGCACTTTATAGTATGCACACATATTGCGAAATTTCTTCTGTGTATTGGCCGACGCCGTTTCCGCCAGAATGACAAGGTATGCGCTGCCGCTCTTTACGGCCTGCTCGGTCGCAAATTCGCCGCTCGATACCTTACCCGCCTTCATGGCAAGGCCCAGCATGGATAATCCTTTACTTTGACTGTTCAATCTTCGCAAATGCCTCCTTTAACTGCTCATAAACCTCTGATGGAATTTCTGCCTTCAGAGAACGGAAAGTCCTTTGTTTTTCATTGCTTTCCCCAGACATTCCAGAGAGCAGACATAAGCACCGCGTCCGTTCATTCTTCCGGTTGTGTCCGGAACAATCGTTCCTTCGGTGGTTTTCACCACGCGGATCATTCTTTTTGTTTTTCATTTCATTGCAGCCAATGCATTTACGCAGCGGCACTTTACGAACTGTACTCAAATGCTCATCCCGCCTTTGTTTTTATTTTTAATTACTCTTCGTCTCCGGCTTTCTCTGCTGTTTCTACATCATTCTCGTCGAAGTCTTCTTCTGCAGAGATGGTTTCCTCCTCTGCTGCGGACTCATCGTAATTGCCCTCTTCCTCGTATTCCTCTTCTTCTACGTAGTCGAAGTCTCCTGCCTCGCGTGCCTGGGTCTCGCTCTTGATGTCGATCTTGAACCCGGTCAGACGTGCGGCAAGTCTTGCGTTCTGTCCCTCTTTACCGATGGCAAGGGAAAGCTGGTAATCCGGAACGATCACTTTTGCGGTCTTCTCATCCGGGTCTGCCATAACGGAGATAACTTTTGCCGGGCTCAGTGCGTTCTCGATCAGGAGTGCCGGGTTCTCATCCCATGTGATGATGTCGATCTTCTCGCCGTTCAGCTCGTTGACAACCGCGTTGACACGGCTTCCGTTCATACCGACGCATGCGCCGACTGCATCGACATTCGGATCGTTGGACCATACTGCCATTTTTGTACGGCTTCCCGCCTCACGGGCAATGCTCTTGATCTCTACGATGCCTTCCGCAACCTCGGAAACCTCAGACTCAAAGAGACGTTTTACGAGTTCCGGATGGGTACGGGATACCATAACCTTCGGTCCCTTGGTTGTATTCTTTACTTCCAGAACGTATACTTTCACACGCTGGGTCGGCTCAAATTTCTCGCCTTTGACCTGCTCGTTCTCGGTCAGCAGAGCGTCTACTTTACCGAGGTTGATGCTGACGTTGCGTCCTACATAGCGCTGTACCACACCGGTAACCACATCGTGCTCTTTCTCGAAGTACTGATCAAACAGAACTTTACGCTCTTCCTCACGGATCTTCTGAAGAATGACGTTTTTGGCATTCTGGGTTGCAATACGGCCGAACTCCTTGGATTTGATTTCTACCGGAACGATATCGCCGAGTTCATAGCGGGAGTCTGCACGTTTTGCATCGGAAAGGGCGATCTCCATGATCGGATCCTGTACCAGATCAACAACGGTTTTCTCTGCTACGACTTTGAAATCACCAGTCTGGGCGTTGATGCTTACCTTTACATTATCTGCTTTGCCAAAATGGTTTTACAGGCCTGGATCAGCGACTGCTCAATTGCCTCAAGCAGGGTATCTTTGCTGATATTCTTCTCTTTCTCAAGAACTTCAAGGGCCTCCATTAATTCTGTATTCATTTTTCTCTTTTCCTCCTGTATCTGCGTCTGTTTAGAAATCAAATGCTAAACGGATCAATGCAATATCGCTTTTCTGGAAGACGCGCTCTGTTCCGTCCTCCTCCAAAATGGTCACACTGTTATCATCATATGCGGTGAGTATTCCGTAAAATTCCCGGTTTCTCTCGATCGCACGGTATGTCCGGATTTCCAGCTCTTTTCCCATGCTTCTCTTATAGTCTTTCTCTTTTTTCAGCGGACGTCCAAGGCCCGGGGAGCTGACCTCCATGATATAAGCGTCATCGATAAAGTCCTCTGCGTCCAGCCGGTCAGAAAATGCACGGCTGACGATTTCGCAGTCATCCACGGTAATTCCGCCTTCTTTGTCGATGTAAGCACGCAGGTACCAGGTACCGCCCTCTTTGACATACTCCACATCCACCAGTTCAAAACCATTGGCTTCTACAATCGGAGTGATCAGTTCTTCTGCCTTCTGTTCGTATTCTTCTCTTCTGCTCAAATCCTCACCACCTTTTTGATTCAGGGAAACTTTCGAAAAATTCTTTCATTTCCCTGTACACAAGAAAGAGTGGACGAAATCGTCCACTCCTTAACAGTCACTTATTAACAACTTTACTATAGCACTTTTCCGTGCAATTGCAAGGGTTAATTTTCAAAATATCCTTTATTTATCGCCTTTTCCGGCTTTTTTTGTTTCGCCGGTTCCGGGCAGATGTGGACATCGAGCTGGTTATACGGGATGGAAATTCCGCCGCGTCAAACTCTTCTTTGATGCGCTCATTCATTTTCCATTTGACCGGCCAGTAATTTTCCGTTGCGACCCAGGCGCGCAGACCGACCGTGATCGCGCTCTCGCCCAGCTCATCTACGAAAAACTGCTGCTCCTCCGACTGAAAATGCGGCTCCTCCTCAACGAGGCGACGCAGGATGTCCTTCGCTTTTCTGATATCGGACTCATAAGAAATGCCGACTTTGATTTCCAGCTTTCTGCGGTCCATTGCCGTCACGTTGATGATGGTGTGATTCGTAAGATTGGCGTTCGGGATCATGATGGTACGGTTGTCGATGCTGTTGATTGTCGTGTAATACATCTCAATCTTTTTGACCGTTCCCTCCTGGCCTTCGCCCGGGAAGATAATGTAGTCACCGACCTTAAATGGCTTCAGCAGCAGAATCATCACCCCGCCTGCAAAGTTCGAGAGGCCGCCCTGCAATGCCAGGGATACGGCAACGCCGGCGGAGGCGATGGCTGCTGCGATCGACGCTTCGGATACGATGCCGAGCTGAACGATAATGGTCAGCACCAGCAGCGTGTTCAGACTGTATTTCACCATGGAAGCGGTGAAACTGACCACCGCCTCCTCCGTGTGAAAACGCCGCATGTTTTTCCGGATCAGATCGCAGAGCCACAGGATCAGTTTGCGTGCAACCAGAAACAGAATTACTGCAAACACGATCTTCAGCACCAGATCGGCAGCCGAAGAGGCCTTGTCGATCCAGTATTCATAGACGCGTTCCGCCGCTGTCAGATTCACCATGTGTTATCTCTCCTCTGTCTCGAATTTTCTCTGCAGCTCCTCGCCGAGTTCACTCATGCCTGTGCTTTTTTTCGTTTTTGTCTCTGGTTTTGCCTCTAATTTTGCTTCCGACTTGGTTTCCGGCTTTGTTTTCGGCTTTGTAGCCGGCTTCTTTTCCGGATCGGCGGCTGCGCGGTATTTTTCCACGGCTTTTGCTGCCTCTGCCGCTGCGGATTTTCCGGCTTTCACCAGCTTGTCCACCGTCTGCTCTACCGTTTTCACCGGTTTGCTGTCGATCGCCTGCTTTACGGCTTTCTCCACCTTCTCTGTCGCAGTCGTAGTTCCCTGCTTTTTCTCTGCGGTTTTCACCGTTTTTTCCGATACCTTTTTCTCTGCTTTTTGGGCAGTCTTTGTTGTTTTCTTTGCTTTTACTGCTTTTACTGCTTCTTCCGTTTTTCCAGCCGGTTTTCCCTTCTTTCCGGTTTTCTTCTCTGCTGCCGCTTTCGCTGCAGTTTTTGCCTTTGCGCTCTTATTGCTTGCAGCGCCCGTCTCCGGCTTCGTATAAGAAAATACCTGAACAGAAAGCGGTGCGAGTTTTACGGTAATCGAGTTTTTCCGCTCATCGCACTCTGTTTTTTTCGACATTTTCACGCGTGGATTTCCGACGCCTGTTCCGCCATAGCTTTCCGCATCGCTGTTGAACATCTCTTTGTACTTTCCTGGATACGGCACACCAATGCGGAAATCATCGTACTCGACATTCGAGAAGTTGCATACGACAAGCAGCGTATCTTCTTTCTTCCTTGTTCTGCGAAGGAAGATCAGAAGATTCTTTTCCCACTCCATGCCATTGATCCACTCAAAGCCCTCCGGCTTTTCGTCAAGCTGATACAATGCCGGATTTGCTTTGTAGAATGCATGAAGTGCCGCCATATAGTTTTTTAGCTGCAGATGTTCCTTGTCCTCAAGAAGCTCCCAGGACAGGGACTGTTTCTCATTCCACTCTTTTTCCTGTCCGAATTCCTGTCCCATAAACAGAAGCTTCTTTCCGGGATGCACCATCTGATAAGCGTACGCCAGACGAAGATTTGCCATTTTCTGCTCCGGTGTACCCGGCATTTTGGTATACATGGATCCCTTCAGGTGAACCACTTCATCGTGCGACAGACTCAGCATGAATTTCTCCGAATATGCATATACCATAGAAAAAGTCAGCTGGTCGTGATGTGCCCCGCGGTATACCGGATCGTTTTTCATATATTCCGTAAAATCATTCATCCAGCCCATGTTCCACTTGTAGTCGAAGCCAAGTCCTTCATCGTCGAGTTCTCCCGTCACCTTCGGCCATGCGGTCGATTCCTCTGCGATAAGAAGCGCATCCGGGAACTCTTTTTTGAAGATGGAGTTCAGATGTTTTAAAAATTCGATTGCCTCAAGGTTCTCATTTCCGCCGTAGATATTTGCGACCCACTCCCCGTCCTGCTTGCCATAATCAAGATACAGCATCGAGGCAACCGCATCCATACGGATTCCGTCGGCATGGTACTCTTTTGCCCAGAAAAGCGCATTGGCGATCAGGAAGTTCTTTACTTCCGGTCTGCCGTAATTGTAAATCAGTGTGCCCCAGTGTGGGTGGGATCCCTGTCTCGGATCGAAATGCTCATACAGACACGTTCCGTCAAATGCAGAAAGTCCGAAGGTATCGCGCGGGAAGTGTGCCGGTACCCAGTCGAGAATAACACCAATGTCATTCTGATGCATCGTATCCATAAAATAGCGGAAATCATCCGGCGTTCCGTATCGTGCTGTCGGTGCGTAATAGCCCGTTACCTGATAACCCCAGGATTCATCGAGCGGATGCTCCATCACCGGCATCAGCTCAACATGGGTGTAGCCGAGCTCTTTGACGTAGGAAGCCAGCATCGGAGCGATCTCACGGTAGTTATAAAATTCACGGCCATCGTCCGGTTTTTTCCAGGAGCCAAGATGCACTTCATAAACAGAAATCGGCGCTTTGTCGCCCTGTGTGACACCACGCTTCTTCATCCAGTTCTCATCCTGCCAGGCATATTTTCCAAGATCAACCACAACACTCGCATTGTTCGGACGCAGCTGTGCTGCATTCGCGTATGGATCCGATTTCAGATACGTCAGACCGCCCTTTGCCTTAATTTCATATTTATAGATGTCGCCCGCGCGAACGCCGGGGATAAAGAGCTCGTAGATTCCGGACTCCAGAAGATTCATCTGATATGCTCTTCCGTCCCAGTTATTGAAATTTCCGACAACACTGACACGGATCGCATTCGGTGCCCAGACAGCGAAGTAAACACCGCTGATACCATCGATCTTTACCGGGTGTGCACCCAGCTTCTCATAGATGGAATAACAGATGCCGTTTTCAAACTGTTTCTGTTCCTGCTCGGTGAACTGCATCGGATAGGCGTACGGATCGTAATGCTCCATCTGGTTTCCGTCGCCGTCCCAGTAGATCAGCGTATAGGACGGAATTTTCTTTCCTGGAAGCAGCACAGCGAAAAATCCCGCCTCATCCTCGCAAACCATCTCGGTCTGTTTTCCGTCGCGGATCGTATGTACGGCTGCACGGGTTGCGCCCGGGAAAAACGCCTGAATCAAAATACCATCCTCCGTTACGCGCGGTCCCAAGATGTCTCTTAGATGATTTTCCTCGGAATAGACCACGGCTTCTATTTCCGCCCAATCCATATAATCGTATAATTTTCTTCCATTTTCAAATTATAACCCCTCCTTTTTTATTTTACGTGTCTCTCGCTGCTGCTTCCCCATACAAATCGCAATAAAAAGCACTCATTCATGCCAGAGCGTTGTTTAGAAAAAAGTCTTTTCG
>ENA-OQKJ01000310-OQKJ01000310.1-human-gut-metagenome-genome-assembly--contig:-NODE-310-length-12171-cov-1.195367_pt1 | contig 12171 bp, 14 predicted proteins | sample MGYA00242647_ERZ504795 | MGnify/ENA primary metagenome ERZ504795 (study PRJEB26092, sample SAMD00036398) | human gut metagenome | host: Homo sapiens | study: EMG produced TPA metagenomics assembly of...
ATAAAGAAGCTGAACATGCGGATGTACTTGCAATTCAGGACCTTAGCGATCTCGCACAGCGTTTCCAACTGAGCACACTGCTTTTCAAAGCCCTCTTCATCATCGATCTTGACCTTGCCAATGGGACTGCCCAGGCTGGAAACGCCAACACCAGCGGCCTGCAGGCGGGGCAGCAGATCGGTCTTGACTTCCTCAACGGTAAAGTCAGCGATTCCCTTTTTATCTGCACTGCGCAGGCTGATGTACTGCATTCCAAGCTCACGGACTGTCTTGAGCTGCTCATCAAAAGAAGAGCTGATCTCGTCGGCAAAGCCGGAAATATAAATATCCTTCATAAAAATCTCCTTTTTTGTGTAGGATACAAGCCTTACTATAACTAATATATCACAATTGTTAAAAAAATGCCGCACAAATCTTTTTCGGTTTTTTAGCACATCGTGCAACAGAATTTGTTGTTTTGTTGCATATCATAAAATAAGGTGCCTCAAACCAATCTTGTGGGGTGAAAAAGGGAGAAAAACTGTGCAAAATGTCCATCTTTGACTTCGATTTCTTGGCAGCAAAAAACAGAGCAGCAGGATTTACAATGTAAACGGCACAGGATTTACACACGACAAACATCGAACAAACTGATATATTAGGTCTTGGAGATCGGCTCCTTTGATTCTTAAGGGCCGTGGCAGACTTTTAAAAATCGAAAAGGCCTGTCCCCCATGGGCAGGTTTGAGTTGTTTTCAGACCAATCAAAGGAGTTCAAACCCATGTCCAAGACGAAGACTGAGACCCCTGTCCTGCGCAATTCCGCTGATATCCCCTGGGAGGAGAACCGCCTGTATCTGCCTGCGGATGAGACCGAGGAAGAGAACAAAGCTCTTTACGAACGCCTCAAGAAAGAGATCGCAGACGGCCACCCGGTGGATGAATATAACAATGAAGTGCTCTGCCGCCTGACCCCGCGTAATGCTGGTTGATGTAGATAGAACAAGCCAAATGCATCCGCTGGGAACAACTCCGCTTTCCGCAAGTCCGCCATCCCGTCTCACCCTCCTCAGTGAAGATAGAACGAAGCCATACATTTGGCCAGATCCTCTGGTCGTTCTGCAAAGTTTCCATAGCGCCAGCTGTTGAAAAAGCCCATATATGCCCCGATGAACGAGTTGCGGAAGTATCGGTTTTCACCCGGCAATGAAACGGGCCATGGCACAAATTGTCTTGCGTCCCCGAATTCGATATTGGAGATCAGAACAAGAATGATCTTCTCACTCAACGCATCGCTGAAAAAGCTGGTCAGATGGCGATCCATCAGGACACAAAGGTTCTTTCGCTCCGCATACGTCCAGCGGACAGCGCAGTCAGGTTTTTTTCCAGGGTACTGTATGCAGGCAACGTGCCCCGCAAGCAGGGTCATCTGCCGGTCGAGATAGTAATCCAGCACATCGTCCTTGGATTCAAAGCTGCGGTAAAAGGTGGTTCGGTCGAGGTCTGCCATGTGACACAGCTCTGTGACGGAGATCTTTTCCAGCGGCTTTTTCAGTAAAAGCTGAAACAGTGCTGTGCAAAATGCATCCTGATTTTTCTGCGCAACGGGGTTGATATGGTTCGTGTACATTGTGCGCTGTGTTCAGCTCCTTTCTCAAGACGATTGGCTTTATTGTACCATATTCTCTGGAAAAAGCAATTTGATTTCACTGAAAGCGTTTTTTCAAAAAGAAATCTTGACAGTTATTTTCTTTTATGCTAAACTATCTATCGTTACAAAACATTTGCTACTGTGGCTCAGTTGGTAGAGCAGCTGATTCGTAATCAGCAGGTCGCCGGTTCAAGTCCGGCCACCAGCTCCATAAGACTGTGATAAAAAAGATGTCACAGTCTTTTTTCTTTGCTGTATCGTCGAAAATCAGCGATTTCGCCAACCGATTTTTGGACACGACTTTACAGTGTTGTCCAACCATTTTAGGGCGGTTTCCCCAACTTGATGCCCACTTTCCCTGCCGCTTTCTGGAATTTGGCAGGGGAGGGGGCAATTTTTTTGAGTAAAAAACAGAATAAATCCTGCTGTTTCAGAATGTTTTCAATTTCCTCGCAGCCAATTTCCTGTTGGCTGCGGGGTATTTTTTGTTTTTCCAGGTCAGTTTTCAGTTTGTTTTCAGGTTTTCCATTTTATACCTATTAAATAAGGAGGATTTCCACTATGAGCATCATTATCGGCATTGACCACGGCTACTATGCTATCAAAACAGCCCACTGCTCGTTCCCGGCAGGGCTGACAAGCTACGGAGAACACGAACCCTACACCCGCCAAGGACTCTTAGAGTTTGGCGGGTGCTTTTTTGTTTGTGGCTCCGGGCGGCAGCCTATCCAGCGGGACAAGACCATAAATGACAACTACTACCTGCTGACGCTGGCAGCGATTGCAAAAGAAATCCGGCAGCGCGGCTTGCCGCCCGAATGCTCGGTGCGCATTGCGGCGGGTCTGCCGCTGACCAGCTTTGGGCGCGACAAACCCAAGTTCAAAGATTATCTGCTGCGGAGCAATCAGCCGGTGAACTACAAGTTCGAGGGCGTGGAGTACAGCATTACGATTGAGGAAGTTGCCATCTTTCCCCAAGGCTACGCGCCCTCATGACCGAAGTCGGGCTTTTGCAGGACGAACCGTCCATGCTCCTTATGGATCTCGGCGGCTGGACGGTGGATCTTATGCGCATCGACAACGCCATCCCTGCGGCTGACACTGCGCACAGCTTGGAGCTCGGCATGATCCGCTGCGTGGATGAAATCCGGGAACAGGTGCGGCGCGAAACCGGGCTGTCCCTCACGGATGCCCAAATCGAAAATATGCTGGCAGGTCAGCCCTGCACGGTCAGCGATGTGGTGCGCGACATTGTAAACAAACAAGGTCGCAAGTACACAGAGCATCTTCTGTCTGCCACAATGGAAGCTGGCTTCGACCTGCACGCCATCCCCGCCGTGCTACTGGGCGGCGGCGCATCCGTGGTGAGCCGCCACCTCAGCCCCAAGGACGGCCTTTGTAAGACGATTTTCCTGCTGGACGACAAAGTGAACGCGGTCGGATTCGAGCGCGCGTTGACCGCCGTGTCGCGCCGTAAAAGCGAGGTATGAAACGACCGCAATATGTTTTCCGCCCGAACCTTAACGAACCGCAACACCGCCGCGCGTGGGCGTTGCTGCAGCAGGTGCCGCCTGCCAAACGCAAAGAGTTTCTGGTGCAGAGCATCCTTGCGGCAGAACAGACAAATAGGCTGGAGAAAAGCATCCGCAAGGTGGTGCGGGAGGAGTTGCAGGCAGTCAACATAACCGACGCTGTTTCATGCCCACCGCCAGAGAATGCTATACCAGACTCTGCGCTCGATTTCCTGAATTCACTGTAGGGGGTGATTCCAATGTTTTAATAATAGGTAGAAAAGTAGAAGGCAAAAGGAGGTTTATACATTATGAACGGTAAAAAAATTTTGTTTGGTGCAGCCTATGACGGGCTGCTTTTGTTTTTGATGAGGGACGCCTATTAAGCACATTCGCAGATGCGGCAAACATCCCCATCGGGAGTTGTGCCCTTGATCAAGTTCGTAGATATGTTCTCCGGCATCGGCGGTTTCCGCGAAGGACTGACTCGTGCCGGAGGATTTGAATGCGTAGGGCACTGCGAAATCGACAAATACGCCAACCGCAGTTACAACGCCCTGTTTGACACGAAGGGAGAGTGGTTCATTGAAGATGCCCGAAAAGCCGATCCCAGCACCATGCCCGACTTCCAGCTGCTCTGCGGCGGATTTCCTTGCCAGACTTTCAGCATTGCAGGACCCGAAAAGGATTCGGAGATCCACGCGGCACTCTCTTCTTTTGAACTGGCCCGATTGGCTGAAGCCAGGAAGCCTCCGTATTTGCTTTTTGAGAACGTGGTGGGTCTCATCAATCATGACCACTGCAGGACATTTGCGACAATCCTCAACACGCTGGACCGACTGGGGTATGGTGTGGAATGGCAATGTCTTAACAGCAAAGATTTCGGCGTTCCCCAGTCAAGAAACCGCGTGTACATTATCGGATATCTTGATGAACGATGTAGAGGAAAAGTATTCCTTTCACCGAAACAGCAGGAAGTTCTCTTATTCAAACCCACGGCGGCCACCAAGGGGAGCGCGTCTACTCCCCCGAAGGATTAAGCTGTACACTGGCTGCCAATCCGGGTGGCTTCGGTGGCAAAACCGGGCTGTATGAGGTGGGAGTGCCGATCAAGTGCGCCACCAAGACCGGCTACCAGATGGCACAGGTCGGTGACAGTATCGACCTGAGCTACGCCACAGTCAACAGTCGGCGCGGACGGGTTGGTAAAGAGATTGCGCATACACTTACAACGGGCTGCCAACAAGGCACTGTTGAAGTTCGCCCGGTCAAAAATCCCATCAAGTCCGACCTCGCCCGCAACACCGAACGCACCGGTAAGCCTGGCGCACCCATGCATACACTTACCACAAAAGACCGTCACGGCGTTCTGTGCGAGGGTCGCATCCGCCGCCTGACGCCGCGCGAATGTCTGCGGCTGCAGGGTTGGGCAGATGACCGCATCGACACGGTGCTTGCCATTCAAAGCGATAACCAAGCCTACAAACAGGCAGGCAACGGTGTGACAGTCCATGTGGTGGAGGCCATCGGGCGGAGAATTGCAGCCATGGACGCAGAACTGTGGGGTGAGGCGCTTGCCCCTTGATTTCCGTGACCAGTATTTTGGCTGTGAAATCGAACTGACCGGGATAAACCGCGCCACGGCAGCCCAAACGCTGGCCGACTTATTTGGCACCTGCGCCGAGCATTCCGGCGGTGGCTATGATGCCTACAGGGTCAAAGATTTGGACGGTAAAGAGTGGAAAATCGTCCGGGACGGCAGCATCCATCCCGAATGCCGCAGGCGGTCTGTTCTTATTGGGGAGACCTACAAGGTCGAATTGAACTCTCCGAAACTTGAATACGGCGAGATGGAAAAGCTGCAGGAGGTTGTCCGTTCCTTACGCCGCGCAGGCGGCGCCGTAAACGACAGCTGCGGAATGCACGTCCATGTGGATGCAAGCAAGCACACGCCGCAGAGCCTCAAAAATGTGCTGTCCATCATGTATTCCAAAGAGGATATTTTGTTTGCAGCTTTGAAAGTTAACCCTGCCCGCATCGACAGCTACTGTCAGGCGGTGGATGAGCCGATTCTGGAAGAAATCCGCAAGCTGCCCAGCGGTGCGAGTATGGATCAACTGAAAGACCGCTGGTATCGCGGGCGGGATGGGAGTGATTATCACTACCATTCGTCACGGTACAGGGCTTGCAATATGCATTCTGTATTCTATCACGGTACGGTCGAATGGCGGTTGTTCAACTCCACCCTGCACGCGGGCGAGGTCAAAGCCAATATTATTTTAGCTATGGCAATTTCCGCACAGGCAATTAACCAGAAGTACACGCAGTTCCGAAAAACACCCATCGGGGATAACCCGGCGTTCACCTTCCGCACCTTTCTGCTGCGGCTGGAGCTAATCGGCCCGGAGTATAAGAATGTGCGAATGCACCTGCTGAAGAACCTGCCCGGTGACAAGGCGTGGCGGCACGACAAGTCGCTGTATCCCAGCAATCAAGCAAGGCCCCGCACTGACGAGGCCAGATAGGAGAAGAAATGTACGAAAAAAGAATACTTTGCCTATGGTTCCAATCTGAATTTTGAACAGATGGCCTACCGCTGCCCCGAAGCGACAGTGGTAGGCGCTGCCAAGCTGGATGGCTATGAGCTGGCGTTCCGACGCGGTTATCTGACGATTTTGCCCAAAGAGGGCGCAAGCGTAGAAGGGCTGATCTGGTCTGTCACTGACCACGATGAATCACAGCTTGACTGTTATGAAGGCTACCCGACATTCTATGACAAGGAGACCCTGACGGTCACGGACGCCGACGGCACACCGCACAAAATCATGGTTTACACGATGAACGCACCGTACCGCGACCAGTTGCTCCCGGTCAGCAGCCGCTACAATGCGGTTGTTTTGCAGGGGTGTCTGGATGCCGGTATTTCTCCGCAGCAGTTCTATGATGCTGACGAAAAATACCGCAAAGCCTACAAGGCTAGAGCCGCGCCTTCCCCTAAGAAACACACTCCCGAACGCTAACCAAGCCCGCTGCACCCCGCAGCGGGCTTTTTATTTTGCAACAAAAGGAGAAATTCGTATGAAGAACAAACACAGAATAAAGCAGGGCTTGTCGCTGCTGCTGGCGGGTGGAATTGCGCTCACAAATCTGGGCGTAGCGCTGCCCGCTTTTGCAGAGGATGCCCCTGCCACGCCGGAGAATGCCGAAGCGGTCACCCCCGAAACTGCCGAAGCGGACACCATGGCACCAAACCTTGTGCAGATTACCGAGAATCTTTACGACGATTTGCCGGACGCGCCTACCGGCAGTTACCTTGGCAGCATGGGTCTGCCCGTGGCAACCGGCGAGACAAAAATCGGTATCTCCGCGTGGGTTTCTGACCTGTATGACGGCGTAGATGCCCATATGGATGCCGATGCGCTGAACGCAGATGAGAACACGGTCACAATCGGCAAAACTCCCGGTACAGACTATGCCATTGTTCCGCTGCTGGCGCAGGTCGAATACCCGGCAGACGGTGCGGTATCTGAAATCATACTGCCGGAGGATGTAGAGCTTTTAAAGTCTATCTCTCTACCGATTATGAGCCTATCTCGGCAGACGAGCAGGAGCGGGCTGAAATCCTGCACCATACATACTCGGAGCAGTCGGCGGCAGCCACCGGCCTGTATGTGAAAGCCTCTGCCGATTTTACGGCGCAGCTGGTCTATACGGATTCAGACAGCAGTTCGCAGTCAAAATCTATCCATGTACAGATCAGCGAGGATGCCGCACCCACACGAGATGTATGCCGACACCGGCGATGACGGCATTGCCGCCTATGCTGCAGGACCGACTCCGCCGTATGCCACCGGCAAAATCACAAGCATCGCCAAAGAAGGCGGCACATGGCTGATTTGGTTCAACGGCCAGGAAGCCTACTGCTGCAGCCACGGCCTGAACGGCCAGCCCAAGGGCTGTCCCACCTACAGCTTCTCTCATGTGTCCCGCCTTGAACCCGGCCAGTATACCCCCGGCAACCACTATGCAAACCAGGTCAACATCTGGGGCGGTCTTGGCCAGCTGAGTCTGGATATGCTGGATGACCGTCCTGTTGTGGCAAGCCTTGAAGATGATCCTGAAGGCGGCGAAGAACAGCCGGACATCCTTGGCAGCCTTTACGATGAAACCCAGCAGTGGATCATGGAAAACTATCCTGACAGCTACGCAGCGCAGACCTATATTGCTGCTGCAGAAGAACTCATAAACGGTACAGATGCACAGTCAGGGAAAACGGCTACTACACCTACATCTATAACCCGCCTGCAGGGTATGCGTGGCAGGTTGTGGCGCTGGTCGGTGAAGAAATTGCGGGCGGCACTGAGATCCCGGATGTGCCGAGTGTTCCGGAACCGAAGTACTATTCCGCTGCGTGGACAGCTCCTGCGCAAAGCGCCAGCGGAAGCTTTGATCTGACATTCACAGTCAACACCGACAAGTACCAGCTGAACACGCTGGAAAAGGTGGACGGGGCGGTCATTACCGTCACGCCCAGCCGGACCGGCGGCAGCGTGGACGGCGGCAGCTGGCAGATGACACCTGCCGCAGCGCAGACCATTACCACAAGCGGTCACACACAGGATGACAGTTTTCACCTCAACGGCGGCGATGGTTCTGCCACATGGACGGTTCACTTATGAGGTGTCCAAGACCAGCACCAGTACGCTCAGCGGGCAGGAAGGACCGTTCACCAGCCAAGCAGAAGCAGATGCCGCTGCCGAAGCCGCCAAGAATGCGGCCATCGGGCAGCTGCAGAACGAGGCGCAGGGCATGGTGGACGCCGCTATTGCCTCGGCGCGGGCGCAGCTTGCCAATATTACATTCAGCTATGATGAAATCACCATCCCGCATGGCTTTGATTCCACGCCGGGCGCATTGGGCAGCCACCAAACGATTACGGTTCCGGCCAACAGCTCGAACGACTACCCGATGAAAAACGATGAATGGTCGGTAAAAGTCGGCATTGACAAAATCGACAGCGAAACCAAGCAGCGCATCAAGGGCGATGCCGAGTTTAAGATTTTTGAGTGGGATGTGGTTCGGCAGTGCTATATCCCGTTTGGCGGGTACAACCAATACAAGGTTGAACGCCAAGCAGATGGCACCTATAAAGTTGTCAACCACAGCGACTATGCGGGCGGTTCGGACGATTTGTTTTACACCCAGCGCAACGAGGGCAAGTTCGTCATCGTGGAGAGCCGCGCACCCAGCGGGTACTACGGCGATTGGACGGATGTGACCAATCCCGGTACGGCGGGTTCTGTTCTCGGCAAGCGGGCGTATGCCTTTGAGATTACCAAAGCGCTGGACGGTCAGACGATTTGGCTGGGCAACGCGGATTATAACGCCGACATTACTACGACCAACAGCGGCGGCACCCTTATCGACACCGGTGAGGGCATCGTTACTATCACTTTTGGCAGCCGCAACGCAGATAAGACCTACGCCACAGACCCCACCGGCATTGCCAACAACGAAGATTCCTACACCATGTGCGCCAGCGCCGACAAGATGCAGAATGACCGCGTTCTCGGCAATATTCTGCTGACAAAAGTGGACTTGGACGCCGCGCGGTATTTGGCTGCGGGCTGCAACGGTGACACTACGCTGGAAGGTGCTGTGTACGATCTGTACGCCGCTGACACGATTGAACACCCGGACGGTGTTTCGGGTGTGGTGGATTACTCCAAAATCACCGATGCCAACGGCACGCCCATCTGGCACACCACTGTCCTCACCAACGGCGGCTGGGACACCGATTACCTGCCCATTTTGCAGAAAGACCGGCTGGTAGCCTCTGCCAAAATCACAGACGGAAAGCTGGCTTTTGCCAACCTGTATATGGGCAGATATTACCTTGTGGAACGCGCCACAGGGCTGGTGCTGCCCATTGACGGAAACGGCAAGCTGTATGTTACCGGGAAGTATCCGCAGCTAAATAAGAAGCTGGAACGCACCGGCAAGTATGCAAATCTCGCTGTGGATAGCGGCGAATATAAGGATTACATCTACAAAAACCAGTATTCTGCTGTGTCCGAGAGCCGCAAGCTGAACGGCAGCAAGGCGTGGGATGGCTATTATCTATCCCACGCCAAAGGCTACCTCTGCGATGAGGTCAACCACTACAAAACCTTGTCCTATGCCGACGAGTCCGCCTACCACATCCATGCCGAACAGGAGAGCCAAGACGCAGTCCTTAAATCTGGTTTCTCACTGAATAAGCTGGTCTCCACCACCGGTCAGCCCTCTCCGGCGCTGAAGTTGGAAGGTGCGGGCTTTACCGTTTATCGCATCTCTAAACTGAGCAAGGCGGCGCATTTCAAGCAGAACCCGGATGGCAGCTACAATGCACAAAGCATTTTGGACGCCTACCGCAAGGATAACTACGATAACGCAACACTAAAATACGATTTCACCGCCGAAGGGCAAGCCATTGCCAATATGTTCGAGAGCAGCACCGACACGGTCAACGCCTATAACGCGACCTTGACCGCAGACGGCGACTACGCCAACGGCAAGGGTAACGGCTGGATGCCCACGGATCAGGACGCTGAATATAGGCTGGGAGAAATGTTCACCAACGATGAGGGCATTTTCCGCGTGGAGGGCCTGCCGTATGGGCAGTACCTTGTTGTGGAAACCACCATCCCCAAGGATGTGTTCCAGTGTGATCCGTTCATCGTGACAGTGGACGCCAACAGCCCGCAAAGCCGATTCACGATTCCTGCGGGCAGTGTTACCACCCCCAGCAGCGACTACATGACCTACAACATTCTGGACGAAGAATTAGAGGGTTACTTGCAACTCATCAAGATCGATACAGAAACCGGCAAAGCGGTCAAAATCGCCAACACCTCTTTTGCTTTGTACAAATTAGATGACAAGGGTAATAAGACCCGCATTTCCATGATCGACCCCGCCAGCGGCAGCGCCACCAAGAAAACGGATGTGTTCTACACCGATGCAGACGGTCTTATGAAAACACCCGAAAAACTGCCGCTGGGCAGATACCTTATTGAGGAACTGCAAGGCCCGGAAGGCTATTTCAACGATCCTGCCTACTCGGTGGAATTTGAAATCAAGTCCGACCGCGTCTGGCAGGTCGTGGGCAACGCCACCAACGACATGGATGAGTACATCGTCACGGAGAAATACTGCAACCACGAAACGCTCGGTCAGCTTACCATCCGAAAACAGGGCAATGTCTTGACCGACTACCAAGATGGACAGTTCATCTACACGCAGGACAACCTCGCAGGCGCGGTGTACGAAATCCACGCGGACGGAGATATTACCACACCCGACCGCCAAGGCACCTACTGGTACAAATCCGGTGACTTGGTGGCAACTGTTACCACTGGTGCGGAGGGGCAAGTGGACGAAGTAAAATCAGCCCCACCCGTACACAGGCAACCTATGATTTCTTGAAAATCACCCATGATGGCACCAAAGGCGAAGTCACCGTGACCCTGCCGCTGGGCAAGTACACCATTACCGAGGTCAAAGCGCCGTATGGTTTTGTGCTGACCCAGCAGAGCTACACTGTGGAATTCGGCTGGGACAACCAGAAAAATGACATTGTGCTGGCAAAAACTATTGTCAGCCACGAGCAGGACGGCGACAAGGAATGTTCGTACAGCATTGTGAATGTCAGGGATGCCTCGGATGCCCACAAGAATGGGCAGACACTTGTGTTTGAAAATGCGCGGGTGCTGCCCACGCCCGAAAAGCCCGGTGATAAAGTCAGCAAAATCGGTGTAGGCATTTACAAACAGGATCGAGAGGCTCTGACTTATCTGCCCGGTGCGGTGTATGAACTCTACACCGTGGATGACATTTATTCCGCAGACGGTACAAAGCTGCTGGACGCCGGTACAAAGCTGGCCACCAGTAGCACAACCAACGCCAGAGGCTTTACTTGGTTTGATGTGGACGTGCCGATTCGCGGCGAATATTACATTGACCCTGCAGGTCCGCGAAGCACCAGCCGCGAGAGCAGCGGCAGATACCGCATTGTGGAAATCACCGCCCCTCGCGGGTTACCTGCTGGACAGCACCCCTGTGGATGTAGAGTTCACCATTTTTTTTTGAAGGTCAGCAGATTGCATGGCAAATCGTAGATGGTACAAACACCAACCTACGCACCAGTGTGGACATTTTCAAGCAGGACATCACTAACGGCAAGGAACTGCCCGGTGCAAAGCTGGAAATCCGCGATGCAGACGGCAGTCTGGTCGAGGGCTGGACCTCCGGCAAAGTGCCGCACACCGTGCGTGCGTTGGAACTGGAAAAGGAATACACCCTGACCGAAACTCGCGCCCCGGATGGCTACGCCGAAGCCGAAAGCATCGTGTTCAAGCTGGTGCAGGAAGGTACAGAGCAGGTCAATGAGGTATATGTAAATCCGACGATGATTGGGTAAACTCGACGATGCCACCGTCATTATGCAGGACGCACCTGTACTTGACATAGACAAAACGGACATTGCGGGCAATCTGCTGCCAGGTGCTACGCTGACGATCCGTGATGCAGACGGTGAAGCTATTGACACTTGGGTGACAGATTACAAAACGCATAGTGTTCCCATCTCGGATGAGTTTATCGAGTTGTCAGACGAAGCCAAAGAGTACATCTACACCCTGACCGAAGATGCCGCCCCGGCTGGCTTTGAAATTGCCGAATCAGTGCAGTTCAAAGTACAGAAGGCAGACGAAAATGTTTGCCTGTTCGTCCGCGAAAACGCAGATGCCGAATGGGTGCGCACCGACAAACGCCTGATCCAGATGATTGACGATGCCACGCCCCGCGAGGACACGCCCACACCGACCCCTGCACCCACACCGCAGCCGACCCCCGCCGCAACCCCGGCACCTACGCCGGTTATTACGCCGCACAAGGTGCAGACCCTCCCGCAGACAGGAGATGGTTTCCCGCTGCTGGCTATTGTGGTCGTGTTCCTTGCGTCTGCGACAGGTATCGTGCTGCTGACCG
>ENA-OQKJ01000311-OQKJ01000311.1-human-gut-metagenome-genome-assembly--contig:-NODE-311-length-12144-cov-3.017725_pt1 | contig 12144 bp, 5 predicted proteins | sample MGYA00242647_ERZ504795 | MGnify/ENA primary metagenome ERZ504795 (study PRJEB26092, sample SAMD00036398) | human gut metagenome | host: Homo sapiens | study: EMG produced TPA metagenomics assembly of...
TATGCGGGCACCCGAAGAATTCGAGTCAATGGACGAAGCCGTAAAACCGTTGATACTAGCTTGCGTCCCGCCGTCGCCCGACTTAGGCACGTTGACAACTAGGTAGACGCTCTCCGATGCACGCTTCTCTCTGCCGGTATCCTTCTCCTTAGGTACCTTTAGCGTATAGCGCTTGTTGCTGGGAACGTTAGCGCCCGCAACCTTAAACAGCGTCCACTTATCTCCGATCTTCGCCTTAGCGGTCGCCTCTGCCTCGTTTTCACACGCAACCCATGTGCCGGCGCCATCCTTTTCGGCGTACACATCCAAAATCTCGCTCAGCCATCGCTCCTGATATGGATTGCGCGCAGAATCCTCAAAGCCGGCATCTCCGCTCAGCGAAACACTCGTGGCGCCGCCTTCGCCCACCGTATAGTGGTACTCTCTGCCACCGGCCTTGCCGTCAACGTTCGCATCGATGAGCGTAAGCTGGGTGCCCTGGGGCAACCTTCCGTCGGCACCATTGAAGAGGATGCTCTTGCCGAGCCCCTTCATCGAGCCGCCAGCAGCCATATAGCTGTCCCAGCCAAAGTCGACTTCCTTCCCATTAGCAGAATTGTATGTCCAGGTAAGCAGGCCCGTCATCGGCTCACCAAAGCTCGTAAGCACGTGTGCGTCTTTTCCGAGGTTTTTGTAATCGCTTTCTTTAAAGTTGGTGCCGTAATCATACGTTGCAGTGAAATCAATCTCGAGCTTGCGCTTAACGACGATCGGCACCTGAACGTTGTAGCTCTGACCCGCCTCGGTAAAGGTAACGGTCAGGAGCGTAAAGCGGCCCTTGCCGTTGTCCCAATCGGAGCTTGGGCTAAACGACATATTGTTCTTGCCGTTGTTCACTACGCGAAGCGTGGGATTGTTCGACGCGTCATCGTCCTTAACGAACACACCATCCTTGAGTTGGAAAACCTCTGCTTTGGCCGTCACGTGCGGATTGGCGCCATTCTCGTTATTCAATCTGCAAGCGTCGGAGAAGCCGCCGTTCGTGACGATGTTTAGATAGCTCTTGACCGTCGTATTATCGGTACCCGAGATCACCAAAACGGGAAAATCCGTTGCGACCTTGCTGTCGCTCGCATCGTTGTTCGCATTGAACGTGCTCGCCACGGATTTGGCGTTATAGCTCGACGTATTTTGATAGGTGCCGTTGTCATTAATGCCGCCGATATTGGTGTAGGTGTAGCGGCCGGGAACGCGGGCACCCGCCTGGCTTTGGATGACCTCGCTCTGGATTGTCGCCGCAGTAGCAATGGCGGCACCGTCGCCAAACAGATAGCGGTCGGTGGTGTCGCCGTCGGAGGCACGCACCGCCAGCGTGCTCACGGGCCTCGTGGTCACGTACGGACTCGTTGCCGTGGTAGCAGTATCGCCTGCGCCGTAAAGCGTTTTGTTCTCGTTGGGCGCGGCAGCCGTGCCGTTGTAGTCGCCGAAGGCAATATAAGTTTTCTCGTTAACAGCAGCCGTATTCGTATTGGTCGTGTAAACCATCGGCGGCAGGTCGCTCGTAGTCTTGCCACTACCGGGCTTTACTTCCACGCCCGCTGCGGAAAGGCTGTACCAGCCATCTCTTGTGTCAACCTCGCCCAAGAGCACGCCCTGGGTTTTGCCCGCATTGTAGGTGTTGCTGTCCATGAGCACGTTTACCAGATGGAACTGGCCACGCCCATCGCCCATAATGCCGCCGTTGGACTTTTCGCTAAACGTGGTGTTGGATACCTTTGTGTTGGTGACATTGATGATGACGGAGCCACTGTTAGACGCGTTATTCGCGCCAAGCAGACCGCCGCTCCAGCCGCCCTTAATCGTAGCGTTCTCGATCGCAATGTTGTTGCAAGCAATATTCACATTGCTGAAGAAGAAGCCGATAAGCCCGCCCGAGCATTTGCCGGTGCCGGCGATGCTGACATTCTTGACATTGCAGTCCTCGAACCAGTACTTGTTGGGGCTACCGCTACTCGTAACCTCACCAATCAGGCCGCCCGCATTGTAGATCTTCGTGTTCGTTCCGGTCTTATCGCCGATGACGGCGTTCTTGGTGCCGCCCCTGCCATCAATGCGCACGTTGCTCATAGAAATAACGCCGCCACGGGCGCGTCCGACCACGCCGCCGGCGCCCATATGGTCATCGGAGTTCGACCCGGTGGCTAGCACGTTTACCCCAGAGATGACTGCCGTGCTCGACGGGACTACCTCGGTGGTGCCGATTATGGTGTTGATCGAGATATCGCTTCTTTCGACATAGCCGAGCACGCCGCCCACGTAGGGCACTGTCCCTGTGGCAGTTATGGTCGAGTTTTTTGCCAACGGTCCTTTCACTCACCCCTGTGCCCGCGGTTGTCCACACACCGCACGCCGAGGCGACCGTACCCACATAGCCACCGACATTCTTCTCGCCCGTGACGTTAAGGCCAGTGTATGAGCAGTCATAGAGATACGCGGGGGCCCACCCGTCACTGAACTCGACCATATAGGTTCTGTCTTCGCGCGTAGTTCGTCTGGCGCGGCCCGAGCTGCCAAGAAGCCCTCCTACGCTCTTTGCGCCCGACACGGTGCAGTTCTTCATCTGCACGTTGTAGTAGATGCCGCACGTGCCGTCGTCGTAGTTGGCCGTTGCACCCGCCAAAAGGCCGGCACCGGTAAGGTCGTTCGGCGCCTCTCCTGGTTTGGCTTCGCCGTTGGTGTCGATATAGGTGAGCGCTACGTTGCAGTTGCTAAAGGTGAGGTCTTTGATCTGCGCGCCGTCGTTCGCGGTGACGCTGGGGGCGACATAGCTTGAGGTGAACATCACAGTACTGAATAGGCCGCCCACGCCCGAGACCTTATAGTCGTCATCGGCATATTCGACGACGCCGTAGGCGGCGCCTTTGGTACCCACCGTAATGGTGGCCCCGTTGCCGTCGATCGTGGCCACGTGCGGCGTGATGCGGTCGCGGTCGGTGGCCGCCTCGTTCGAGTTGCAAGCATTGGAATAGTAACGGCCACTGAGGCCCACGTATCCCGTGCCGTAGCCGGTCATATCGTAGGTGTCGCCCTGCTTGAACTCCAAGCTCATGCCGATCGATTTCGACGCGCACACATAGCCCGTTTGGTAGTCGGCAGCATAGGACGCCACCAGGTAGGGCGAATTTACATCGTCATCATGGTCAAGCGGGCCGTGCCACCCTGCTTGCCGGGGGCCTTCTGGTCGTCGTTTTTGGCGATTTCGAAATCGCCGGCAGCACTCTCAGGCTTGCCCACATTTGCGTAGCTAGCATTCCGTACCTTGCCATATTCCTTGTTGCCAAACAGGTAGCCGCATATCGCCGGGTCTTGCGAATCGCTGCCCCAGTAAGCCTTGGAACCGCGGAACACGCCATTATTGGAGTAGTTGGTATGTGCCGCGCCAGCACCCGCACCCGAGCTGATGATGGCCGAGAGCACCAAAAGGCCCTGGGCGTTTTCGACCGTGGTCACGGGCGCCTCGGCGTTAGTGCCGAGGTATTTCAAGTCGGTGCCCGTAGTGGTGACGCAGGGCGTCCCCTTATCTGTGAGTTCGTTGATCTTGTAGTTAGCGTCACCGTTGTCGACATTGCAGCCCTCTCTAAAGGCATAACCATCGATCACACGACCAACGTAGGGGTTGTCGTACAGTTGGGAGTTGGCACCGCCTTTCGCAACGGGCAGGAACTTTTCCTTTGTGCCGCCACGCCATGAATCGCCCGTATGGCGGAAAATCACGCCGCCACCCGCAATAGCGCCAACGTAGCCGCCAATGGGAACAAGATGCGATCTGCTGACAACGGTAAAGTCGTACGCTGTCGAACCGTTATTTGGATTGTTTACGACCACGCCATCAATAATGTTATCGCCGCCAAGAATGCAGCCGATAACGCCGCCGAAAAACGCCGTCGGGACGCCGTCCGCATCCTTATCAGAATAAGTAATAGTCGCCTGCGCATTCACATAGTTGATGTAGAGCTTGCGCACCACGCTGCCATAGCTATAGGGAATGAGGCCGCGAAGCTCACCCTTGTTATTTTCAATCTCAATTGTCACAGGCTCAGAGGACTTAGGGTCGCCAACAATAACGCCGCGGAACGGATTAGCCTTGTTGCCAAATCCGCCAAACGAGGCCGCATCGACGGTAATCTTATTGCCCTCAGCAGGCTCAATGCTGTAATACGCACTCTGCACATAGCGGTGCATGGTTTCGTCGCTCAGCGTCTGCGAGGGATCGGTCGTATCGTCTACTTTTTTCTCCCACTTACTCTCGCTTGGGTTGTTTTGCTTATAGACGTACACGACCTCGTTGTCGGTCCTCGCGCTGTCGGTCTTCGTTTTGTTACGCCGCTCGCACAGCCTGGACTGATCGGCGGCAATAGTGACTTCCCAGCCATCCAACGCCACGCTGTTGTTGATATAGTTGGCGATGGCGTTCATTTCCGCCGCGTCCTTAACGGCATACGGATCGCCATATGTGCCGCATCCCTCTACCAGCTTTGGAATGCGCTGGTTGACTTTAATTTCGTGATACTGGACGCCATCCTCGGTGGCTTTTCCCTTGTAAACATAAGGAAGGTAGTCACCGAACCAAGGCCTGACGTCATCGTCCTTCTTACCATCAACCGTCACATAGCCGCTCACGGCACCATACGTCGCTTCGTCGTAATACCAAAGCTGCTTGCCCGAGTACTCCTTGTTCTCGGCATCGATTTCGCTTCCGTACGTCACCATTCCGGCATTGGCCTCGGCCTTAGTAAAGGTGTAATCCGCAGAGCCCGTGCCCGTACTTTTGTAGCCAAAACTCTCCAGCAGGCTCGCATGGGTGAAAATCGTATTGCTATTTTGGCTGGGCAAGCTGATTCGCTCAAACTTTGCCGTCACCTGATCGGCCTCACTGCCTACACCAAGCTTTCCGAACAGCGACGTAGCCGCCTTGGTGCCACTCGTGTACCCAGTAGTCTTGATATTCTTCGCGTTCAGGCTCACGTACTTCTGCATCTCGTTGATGAGCAGAGGCATATAGGCGTTAGCGTCCGTGGCGCTGTTGGCGCCGTCGACAATCAGATTGTTGAGCGTAAGATCATCAATTGAGATCTTTCTAATCTTGGTGCCACTGCCATCGCTGGACCCACACACGTAGCGGCACACGAGCGCGCCCGATGAGCTTCCGCCCGCGCCAATAGCGTCAGTAGAGCTCTTTCCGTCATTGATAACGGGCCCAACGGTACCACCCAAAGTGACGTTGCTTACTGTGAGATCGCCGTCTGCCACCGTTTGAAAAAGACCGCAGTGCATGTTCTCGTGCTGGGTGGCATCGGAGTTTAGCTTGTTGCCATTCTGCTCGGCCTTGATCTTGGAGTAGTAGAAGGTGATGGCCGCATTATTAACCGTCACCTCTCCGATCGGTTGAGTGGGATAGTAGCTGTAGCCGGCCAAATCGATTGTGCCGGTTATGGTTATGGAACCATCAAGCCCTGTCGTACCATCGGGAACGATTGTCGAACGAATACCGGCGGGAGCATAGCAGAAAGCAGACCATAAGAGCAGCTTGTCCGCCGTATTGATTTGGCCGCCGCTAAAGCCGCCTTCACACCTATCATAGGCTCCGTCGAGGTTGTAGAAGTAGCGGGTATTGCCGTTCGTTTTGTGACTTTGGCCGAAAGTCGAGCGGTTCTGGTAGCTGTTGCCATTTGTGGCATCGCCGTCCATGTCCAGCTTGTCATTCCGTGTGTGCAGCGAAACGACCGCGTTGCAGCCGGCGTCCATGAGTTTGCTGCCTTTGCTTGGTTTACACCGCTGCCAACCCATTCATCGAAAGACGTTACGCCCGGTGCAACGATGGCCCCCTCGCCGCTGGGCACCCTATAGGCGGTCTCCCAACAAGCCTTGTCTTCCAAGTACAGACCTATGTAGTTCTCGACGCCATATGTCGTCTTATTATCCACCTTGCAGCCACGACAAACTAGAACGCCGAGCGTCTGAGCGGCGCCTGCATTAATGGTTGTGCCCGAGAGATCGATGGCATAGTTGTTAATGATCCAGTGACCACTGGCCGCGTATACGAGGCCGCCGACCTCGGTAGAGTCGCTTGCAGCCACAGTCGTGTTGTTGGTCGTTTTGAGGGCGTAAGTGCTGCCGCTGGTGTTTGCAGCAGCATCGCCAATGGTGACGATGGCGTTGCCCCAGCTGTAGCCCAAAAGGCCACCGGCACCGTTGAGCGCATCACCGTTCCTACCGACGTTCATCTTGAACGAATTGAACGAAAGGCCCGAAATGTTCACGTGCTTATCAGCTGAGTTGGCTATTGTCCCTGCATTGTAGGTACTCTGTGCGATGCAGCCGATAAGACCACCGACTTGGGCAATCTTGCCGCCGGCGCAATCGCCGGTTTCGATTGATCCGGCGACTTCGAGGCCCGTAACATTGAATGTCGAAGCGCAATCGCTCACATAGCCGATGGCACCGCCAATACGGCTATTGCCGTTAAGCGATCCGGCTGCAGTGATAGTCGTTTGCGCCTTGCTGTTACCCTTAAACGCAACCGTGGCAGCCGCCGACACGCTGCCCGCAATACCACCAATGTTCACGTCATTGGCAAACGTATCATCGCACGCGATATTCGTTTTGCACGTTACGCTAGACAATGACAGGTTGCCGACGATGCCACCCGCCAGCGACCCGGCATCGATAGCCGAACCGTTATCGAACTTCATGGAGCCAGCGATTGTGACGTTGGAGATGGTTGCGCCGTTGACGGCCGCGAACAAGCCTAAGCGGCCGTGGCGGTAGATTTTGCCGTTGCCGTTGCTCGTGTCATTGCCGTCAAGCACAGCTTCACCACGCTTGCCGTACGGCTCGCCGACGGCAAGGTTGATTGTGCCGTTGCCATTTGTGCCGCCGCCGTTCAACGTTCCCGAGAAAACTTGCGAGTCGCCTGCGCGGTCCTGCGTGAAGCCCGTCAGGCCTGTACCCTTGAGGTCCAATTGTGTTGTTCACCGTAATGGTCGAGGACTGCAAGCCGTTACAGGTTGTTTTCGGCAACGCCTTCGACCATTGAGTAGTAGCCGTTGGTTTGCCAGGTAATCGCAAGTTTTGGCGAAATCCTCAGCTGTGGTTAGGGCGTAGGCACCGTTAGTCAGCGCCAACGATGCCGGCAAGGTCAGCTTGTGAGTGCTGGGATCAAGCGTAATAAATTTATCGCCCAAGCGAATAACTTCGCCATAGGTCGCGATATCATCCGTCTTCGAGGCCTTGTTGCTGCGCCTATAGGTCCAACCCGTAGCGTCTCCATCGGTTACGTTACCGTTAGAGCCATCGCCGGCAGCGAAAATCAGTGCGTTGTTGTTCTCGTAGACAAGCTGACCCGTCGTGGCGTTCTCGGCAAAGCTTGCGCCCGACAGGTTTGTGATGCCGCTGAACTTGATTACGGCATTCCGTGCGGAGCCCGCAATACCAGCCGCGCGATTGTTTGCTGCACCGCCAATGGCATTATCGCTTGTAAGCGCAAAATCGCGCACGTCGAGCACGCTGCGCGTGTCGATAACACCCACGGCGCCACCGAACTTTCCGGCGTCCGTTCGTGCCGAAGCAACTCCCTTGCACGTAACCGTTACGCCGTCGAGCACAACGGCGACAGGCTGCGAATTGGAATCCGCGTTATCGCCAACATAGCCAACAACACCGCCCGTATCGGACAGCTTGCCCGCAAGTTCAAACTCAATTGAACACGTTTTCTTATCCGCATCCTTTTGGACCACAAAGGCGCGCAAAGCGCCGTCGTCGTCCGTTTTCGTCGCGAACACCTTGCCGACAAGGCCGCCGTAGCTGCCGTTGACACTAACATCTTCTGGTAAGGCGAGTTTGCTCTTATACGTCCCGCCTTGCACCACGATGTCTCCATTAGAGATATCGGCCATGCCAAAAAGAGCGCCGGCGCGCTGCGACGCACCAAGTGTCACAAGGTTGCCCAGGTCGAACATATTGGGCTTAACGATAAATCCCTGCGCAAAGCTCACGTCGCCGATAACGCCACCAGAACAAGCGCTGTTCTCATCGCCAATATTAAGAGGACACCTAATCTGCTTATTATCCGCGCCCAGCGTGAGCACTGTCGCTTTGCCAATAAAACCACCGCTGGCGGTGGTGCCCTTGACGGTGAGCATGTGCAGGTCGAGAGCCTCCGTGACGTTGACTGCGGCGCCTGTGTTCGAACCGACGAGACCTACGACACCACCGGCGGAACCGCTTGCAGACTGAACGGTAGCAGCGGGAACATTAAGGGTGCCGACGTTCAGAGTCGCGCCATCCTCGACCGTGCCTACGAGCAGACCGGCATTACCGGAGCTCGTCTTGACGACACCGCCCGCGGCAAGGCTATCGGGAAACTTAACAGACCCCACCGTAAAGGTTCCGCTCTTGACTGTATTCGCTAAAAGCCCGATGTTTCCCGCTGCATTTACATTGAGCTTCTCGAGAGAACCGGCAGGGCCATAGGTGACCTCTGTAGTAAGGTCACCCATCGCCTCACCCAAAAGGGGCGCCGTCAGAGCGGAAGTCGTATCCGTCCCGTCGGTGCCTACGGGATTCGCGATGTTGACCACAGCGTTGAGCGTCTTGCCCCCACCGCTGACCTTCGTAGCGACCATCGGCGCGCTATAGGTAGTTGCGCCTATCCACTTTATCTTGACCGTCTTGTTTTGGTCAGTCAGCTTGAGGTTATTAAAAACCGTCCGGTTAGCCGTAAGCTCAACAGGGCTATCAACGCCATTCAGAGACCTATAGATTCTGCCTTCAAACGGATGCTCATCGCTGCCAAAGCCCTGGAAAGATATATCGTTCTTTGCCCCGTTCTTGGCCGTCTCGGTGAGCTTCGCATCGCCCGTGATGATGCTCTTGATCTGCGCATCGTAGTAAAGCGAAGCGTCGGCGTTGGACAGGATGGTAAACGCCGCCGACAACTTGACATCGAGGCTTTTGATTCCGCTGTTATCGTCTTTGCACATGATGCTTTCCGCACCGTTAGCCTTGAGCAGCCTAACAAGCTCGTCCAGAGTATTGATCGTCGCATTCGCCTGGGCCGCGGCATCCTCCGAAGCTGCATTATCTGCGTCTTGCTCGGCATCGTCAGCGGCAGTATCCCCGGCAGAGTCGTCGCCTTCCGCTTGGTCGCCCGCGGAATCGGAACCCGCGGCACTATCGGAAGTATCGCCCGCTGCAGCGTCGTCCTTCGCAGCGTCATCCTCAGCACTGTCACCCGCGGCGCCGGTATCACTCGACCCAGACCCGGTCGTGACATCGCTCTTGGTCTCGCCGCTCTCGGCTGCATCCGATGCCTCCGCAGACGCGGCGGCAATCTCGCTCGAAATGTTTTGCCAGCCGGCCGCCACAGCGGCAACCGTGGGCGAGCATGCCTGGAGCACCATGATCACCGTCATGAACTCTGCGAGTATGCGCTTTGCCGTTCTCATCGATTCCGTACCTCTTATCCTAAAAACTCTGCTTCCAGAGTTATTGAGTCTCCGTCGTGCGCGTTTGGGGGGTTTTGGTTACGCTAATACCCAGCTTTTTCCAGTCATCGGGCGTTTTGCCGTCCACTCGGTAGAAGTTGACGATCATCGAGCCAGGCTCCATGGTGAACGTAGCCGTGCGAGTTGCGGTATCCACCGTCGCACTATGGTTGATCGGGAAGAACGGGTCGATCTCCACGTGCTCCCCCACTTGAGCGTGACGCTTGTCGGTGCTCCCGTGACCGTTACGCGGTAGTTGCAGGCAGCATAATCAGCAAAAGTATTTTCATCTGTTTCGTCAACCAGCGCACCCTCAACCGCGGCGGTCTTGACCTCGGCCTTCTTTGACGGCACGACTTTCGCCGCCAGACAGGTGAGCTCGGTGCCGGGGCTATCGCCCGAAACCACCGTCGCCCTAATCACAAAGTAGGTATGTCCCAACTTGTCCTCAGGGAACGTCACGGTGTAGTCGTGCTTGGTGGGCTGATTCTCCGGAAGCGTGACGCTGCTACCGGGCTGGGGTTCATAGCTCCACGTGGCGCCATCGAGCCCATGCCCCTCGACCGTCAAGGTGTACGTCACGTTTTTGTCGTTGCAGAAGTTGCTGTTGCTCAGCAAATAGTTATAGATGCTAAAGGTGAAGCTGCACTGTCCGCTGCTGGGATACACCGTAACGGAGCGCTGGGCACGGTCGAGGTCGTCGTTGCTAGGCGCACTCATATAGCCCGTGAGCAAATCGCTCGCAAACAGGCTCTGCGCGGTGCCCGTTGCGGCGACGGACTTTAGAAATCCGTTGGCGGTGTAGGCGGAATAGGTAAAGTAACCACCCGTCACGAGCGCCACGGCGCAAACAAGTGCGATTGCCGCCACAACCAGCTTATTCTTGACTAGGCTTTTGCTTTTTGCCAGCTGCTCGCGCTCGGCATCCTGCTGCCTCCCTTGCTTCTCCATGTGCGCCCCCTCTCCTACATACCGCTCGTGTTGCGCGCGATCACATAGATCACGTCGGTCTCTTTGGCGCTCTCGTCCCACGAAAGCTTGATGATAAAGTTGAGCGTGTCGTTGCCAGTCGAGCCGTCGAGCGTCTTGGCGTTGAGTTCGCTTTTGCCGAATTTCTTGTATCGGTAGAGCGGGCGCGCGTTGCGCTGGACGTTTTGATAGTCCTTGAATGTAGGGTCGCTTGCGCCCTCGCCCGGGTCTTCGATGGGCGTGAAGCTCTTCAGCAGATCCGTTTCATACATTTTCCAGCTATAGGGCTTGCCGCCCGCAGTGCCTCTCACGTCGGGAGCATCACCTAGGCCCGTATCCTCAGCTTTATACAGCTCGATAGTGAGACCCGTAATGTTGGTCGTATTCGCAAGCTGCAGCTCAAACCCGTCGCCGCCCGTCTGCACGCAAAACGGGCGCTTGAGCGTCACCGTGCTGCCAGTCTTGGTATCGCCGTATTCGGGGTTGTAGCTCAGGTCGATCTGCTCTGTTGCCGTAGCGTTGGGGCCCAGCACCTTGAGCTCTGCCGGCTCCTTGATCTTGCCGACGGTGGAGCCGCGATTGGCATCGACGAACCATCCGAGCGTCAATCCCAGCAACACGAGAAGCACGGCCACCAGACCCACGATGGCCAGGGATTCGCGACGGTGGTCGCTCACCCAAGCCTTGATGCGCTCGATGCGGCCAGCCGGACGCGCTTCGCCGTGCGAGCCGAACCCGTTGCCGCCGGGGTTTGCCGCTCCTTCGTTGTGTTTGATATCGCCCTGCTCGCGGGCATTAAGCTGCTCGTCCATTTATTTATCCGCCTCCTTGGCGGTGAAGCGCACGCGAATGTACTTGACGTTCTTGCCGATAATCTCGTCGGCGTTGTTGTAGTAGCTGGCGCAGGTTTCCACATCCGCAGAGGACATGCCGGCTCCGACAGGCGGAACCGCGCTAGGCGCCTGACCTGGCACGCTCGTGCTATCGGCGCGGAAATAGCGCGCGTGGTTATTGTTGATGTCGCCGACGAGGGCTGCGTATCCCGCGGCGGGGTCCGTGCTCGCAAAAAGGTTGCCACCGTAGCCGGCGTTGCCCGTGCGAACGTAGCTCTTAAACTGCTCCGACCAAATCCAGTAGAGGGTTTTGGGTACGGTTTTGGTCGTGCTATTTGAGTCCGCAGGGCAAAAGTCCGACGCCGGAATGGTAAAGCTCTGCGTGATGACGGTAACGCTGGCTCCGTCCTGGGTCACCGTGGTTGTCGTGGGGACCAGCGGATTGGAGTAAAAGCCAGAGGTGTCTTTGCCCTGAAAAACCAGGATATGACCGCGCACCAAATCTTTAAGCGAGTTGATGATCTCTTCGTTTTTCGATGCATCCGCAGCGGAGCCCATGCCGACAGCACTCGTCTGGACGGAAATCTCCCAGGTCATCTCCACCGTGATATCGTGCAGGTCGTTGCAGAGCGGCTTGACGTTGAGCTGGAGCTGACCAGCCGACCCCGGAGAGAGACTGCCATCGGCACTCATGTTATTGAGGTTGAAAAGATTGTTCACGGCAAGGCTTGTACTGTCCGACGCGTAGTTGTCCTGGGCGTCGTACTTGCCCGCCGTGCCGCCCTGCGTTCCCGAGAGCACAAACCGCGGACCCTTCG
>ENA-OQKJ01000315-OQKJ01000315.1-human-gut-metagenome-genome-assembly--contig:-NODE-315-length-12092-cov-2.615796_pt1 | contig 12092 bp, 11 predicted proteins | sample MGYA00242647_ERZ504795 | MGnify/ENA primary metagenome ERZ504795 (study PRJEB26092, sample SAMD00036398) | human gut metagenome | host: Homo sapiens | study: EMG produced TPA metagenomics assembly of...
GCGGGTGGTGCTGGTGCACGGCGGCGGCCCGGCCATCAACGAGATGCTGAAAAAGGTGGGCGTGGAGAGCCACTTTGCCAACGGTCTGCGGGTGACGGACGATGCTACCATGGAGATCGTGCAGCAGGTGCTGGCAGGTAAGGTGAACAAGGACCTTGTGGCAAAGCTGCGCGGCCGCGGCGTGGGGTCTGTGCGGCATGGACGGACAGATGCTCCGCTGCACCGAGCTGGACCCCCAGCTGGGTCATGTGGGCGAGATCGTCCATGTGGATGCGACCCTGATCGAAAGCCTGCTGGACGGCGGCTTTATCCCGGTGATCGCCACCGTGGGTATGGACGACCTTGGGCAGGCGTACAACGTCAACGCGGACACTGCCGCGGCCCAGATCGCCATTGCCCTCAAGGCGGAAAAGCTGGTGTCCATGACCGATATCGCAGGCCTGCTGCGGGATAAGGAGGACGAGACCACCCTCATCCCCGAGGTGGAGGTGACCGAGATCGAGGGCTACAAGTCCGCCGGTATCATTGCGGGCGGCATGATCCCCAAGGATCGGCGGCATGGCGGATGCCATCTATCAGGGCGTGCACGAGGCGGTCATCATTGATGGCCGCGTGCCGCACTCCATCCTGCTGGAACTGTTCTCCGACCGCGGCTCCGGTACCCGCTTCTACCGCCGCAGCCACCGCGAATAAAAAGATTGCGCAAGCGAAAAAGCAGTATTATAATAGAAAAAACGCTCCCTCCGGGGGAGCGGCGCATGCGCGGAACTTCTATTCACAGGAGGTACACCTATGGATTCTGAAAAAGTCATCAAGCGGGACAACGAGTACGTCCTGCACACCTATAACCGCAACCCCGTCGTGCTGGAAAAGGGGCACGGGCTGTACGCCGAGGGCCCGGAGGGACAGAAGTATCTGGACTTCACCAGCGGCATCGGGGTGAACAGCCTTGGCTACTGCGACCTTGCATGGGCAGAAGCCGTGTCCCAGCAGGCACACAAATTGCAGCACACCTCTAACCTCTACTATACTGCGCCCTGCGGCAAGCTGGCGAAAAAGCTGTGCAAGCGCACCGGCATGAGTAAGGTCTTCTTCGGCAACTCCGGTGCCGAGGCCAACGAGGGCGCCATCAAGGCCGCCCGCAAGTACAGCGTAGACCACTATGGTAAAGACCGCTACAACGTTATCACGCTGGTCAACAGCTTCCATGGCCGCACCCTTGCCACCCTGACCGCCACCGGGCAGGAGGTGTTCCACAACTACTTCGGCCCCTTCAACGAAGGCTTCCAGTACGTCCCGGCGGGGGATATCGAAGCGCTGCAGGAACTGGTAGACCGCCACACCTGCGCCGTGATGATGGAACTGATTCAGGGCGAGGGCGGCGTGATGGCGCTGGACCCGGACTATGTACAGGCCGTGCGCGCTTTGTGCGACGAAAAAGACCTTGTGCTCATCGTGGACGAAGTGCAGACCGGCGTAGGCCGCACCGGCACCTTCCTGTGCTGTGAGCACTATAACCTCAAGCCGGACATCGTCACCCTTGCCAAGGGGCTGGGCGGCGGCTTGCCCATCGGCGCGGTGCTGATGAATGAAAAGGTAGCCGAGGGCATGGGCCCCGGCACCCACGGCTCTACCTTTGGCGGCAACCCGGTGGTATGCGCCGGTGCCAACGTGGTGGTGGACCGTCTGGATCAGAGCTTCCTTGCACAGGTCAGCGAGCGCGCCGTACAGCTGCGCACCGGTCTGGCAAAGCTGCCCCACGTCAAGAACATTTCCGGCATCGGCCTGATGGTGGGCATCGAATTCTTTGATGTGCAGGCTGCGGATGTGCTGGCTGCCTGCCGTGAAAAGGGCCTGCTGGTGCTTACCGCCAAGACCCGGCTGCGTCTGCTGCCGCCGCTGACTGTCTCCGAGCACGAAGTAGACATGGCGCTGGAGGTGCTGGCCGAGGTGCTGGGCAACATGGAGCCGACCGCTCCAAAGGAGCAGGCATGAAAAATCTGCTGAAAATGAGCGACCTTTCCCCCGCCGAGCTGACCCACATTCTGGATGTGGCAGACCAGCTGAAAGCGGACTGCAAGGCGGGCCGCACCGAGCCGCTGCTGGCGGGCAAAAGCGTGGCGCTGCTGTTCTCTAAGGCGTCTACCCGCACCCGCACCAGCTTTGAGGTGGGTGTGTACCAGATGGGCGGTCTTGGCAACTACATGAATACCGCCGAATTACAGGCCGGGCGGGGCGAGCCTTTGCGGGACACCGCCCGGGTGCTGGGGCGCTACTACGACTGCGCCGTCTGGCGCACCTACCGCCAGCGGGACTTGGAGGAACTGGCCGAGCTTTCCGGCATTCCGGTGATCAACGGCCTTACCGACTACGCACACCCCTGTCAGGTGCTGGCTGACCTGATGACCATTCGGGAGCGCCGGGGCACGCTGGCAGGGCTGAAGCTCTGCTTTGTGGGCGACGGCAGCAACATGGCCAACAGCCTGATCGTGGGCGGCCTTTTGGCGGGGATGCAGGTATCCTGCGTCTGTCCTCCGGGCTACCGACCGGCAGCGGATGTGCTGATGTTTGCCCACAAATACGGCAATGCCTTCCACCTGACCACCGACCCCGCCGAGGGCCTGCGGGATGCGGACATCGTAGCTACCGCCGCATGGAACACCACCGCCCCCGGCACTGCCGAGAGCGAGCAGCGTCTGCGGGATTTTGTGGGCTTCCAGCTCACCGGCCGTCTGCTGGAAAATGCAAAGCCCAACGCGCTGGTGCTGCACTGTCTGCCCGCCCACCGGGGCGAGGAGATCTCCACCGCCCTATTCGAGCAGCACGCGGACGAGATCTTTGACGAAGCGGAGAACCGTCTCCACGTCCAGAAACGCCGTGCTGGCGGTTGCTGACTGGACGGGCAAGTAAAACGCTTTTGAATGCCCGCCGCGTGTGCTTTGGGCATAAAGAGCGGAAAGAATATTTTGTATTGCAGTTCCGAAACGCCTGCGGGCGTTTCGGAACTGCTTTTTTATGGGAGAGAAGCATACCCCCCCCCCGTATCGTGATTTTGCCCATAATTTTGCACCATTTTTTGGCAGGTGCTGCCCGCAAAAGCGCTTTATTTCCTTGAATTTTGGTGCTATACTCAACTTGGCGTTTTTGTCCGTTCCGGCTGTTCCGTTTGGGGGTATAGCCGGACAAATCAACCGACAAAGGAGAGGATATCATGAAAAAACGCATCGTGAGCATGATACTGGCACTCAGTATGGTGCTCTCCATCCTCCCTGTATCCGCATTTGCAGATGCAGGAACGTCTGCTGCGGCAGCAGAGACGACAGCTGCCGGTACGAACGAGGAAACAACAAATTCCGTCGTTACGATCAAGATCGGCGCGGACGACGGTCTGCCCGAAGAGCAGTCCGGCACCGGCTGGAGCTACGACAGCTCCAACAAATGGCTGGCCATTGCCGGCGTTGCAAATGCAAAGACAGAGTATATTCTGGATGGCGATGCCAGCTGCAATGTGGCCATCTCGACTTCCAGCAATGAAGTATATCTGCTGGACGGCGTTGTCAATGGCCAGCTTTGGATCAAGAACCCGAATGCCTGTGTTCTGGGCGGCAGCTACGCCGAAGCAGTGCTGGAAAACGGCACCATTGACGGCGGCACCTACGGTAAGCTGACCGAGAACGGCGGCAGCGTTAAGGGCGGCTACTTCAAGGATATTTCCGGCCTGAAGTCCGCTACGCAGAAGCAGGCACACAAGCTGATCCTGCAGGAAAGCTGCACCCCTGAACGGCCAGCCGGTGACCGGGGATGTGTATATGCTCAAGCTGTACAGCGATCACAGCCTGAAGCTGGAGGTGCAGTACACCCCCGGTTGCGTTGCATGGGCTGCATCGTTGACCGGCGGCAGCGTCGTCCCCCTGCCTGCGGGCGTCAGCAACGCTTCCTTGAACGGCTGTGCCACGGTTTCCATCAGTGCAAACGGTACAACGATCTCTGCCGAGGTCAGTATGTTCCCGCCGCTTTCAGAGAGCAACGCACCCATAGCACTGACTCCGATCCCGTCTATGGACAAGGAACTGAGTTTTACCGATAAGGGTACGCCCGATGTGAACGATGTGCCCCATGTGTACAGTCTGGACGAGGGCATATATCAGGTCTGCGTATACTTTGGCAAGGGCTGGACTTATACCTGCTACCCCAATGTCGCCAGTGCGACCGGACAACTGAAGCTCGGGGATCAGGGCGGTAAGGTGATCAATTTCAGCCAGCTGAGCGCAGTGCCCATCAACTGCTATGTCGAGCTTTCGAATGCTACCGTGACCGGCGGCATCATCCGTCAGGCTGACTTCAAAGATGTCACGATCGAGGGCGGCACCTTTGATTACCTCTCCTGCATGGGCAAGTGCACCATTTCCAAGGCAGTGGCCCAGAACTTCAGCTTTGACAGGTTTGGCGACCTTGCCATTTCCGACACCGTTCTGTGCAAGCTGTCTGGCAACGGCATAGAGAATGCGCTTGCCGATGGCCAGCAGCTCAGCACGCTGACCGTGCGCAACGGCGGTGGTGTGACTGCGATCAACGGCAGAGACCTGCCCCTTTCTGTCAATACCATCTATCTGGTGGGCAATGCCAGCGCAGAGCTTACCCTGAACACCGATGTGTTCAGCATCAACGGTGCAGCGGCCAACAGTTACAATGAACAGACCTATGCCGAGGGCACTGTACTGCATATCACCGGCAACAACGATGGCAAGGAGATTTTGGTAAATCAGGCTGGCGATCCCAGCAACCTCAAGCCCCTGCGCATTACCGAAGAAGGTCTGCCCGACCGGACCGGTGTGACCCCGCATTCCGTGAGCGAGGGTGGTGTGACCGGCGATGTCTACGAGGGTCTTGGCTGGCAGTACGCTGAGGTCTCCGGTGAGGGACGAGGATGGTTATAGAACGATGTCGGTGCTTATCCTCACCAGCCCCGATGGCAGCCCGGTGAATCTGACCTCGGATACCATCAACCCCCATCATGCAACTATTGCTTCCGATCAGATCGTGCTGACGGATGTGACGGTTGCTGGTATTCAGGCTGGCGCGCCTGTTATCGCCCAGAACGCCATTATTGAGGGCGGCACTTTCCAGAAGGCTGTTAACGCGGATGGAAACAGCAGCATCGCAGGCGGCACCTTCCAGGAGAGCGTCGAAGCTAATGGAACCATCGCCAACGGCATCTTCCAGAAGAGCGTCCAAGCTTACGGCGAGATCACCGATGGTCAGTTCGAAGCGGAGGTCCGTTTGGGCTATAACGGCACCATCGCAGGCGGCACCTTCCAGAAGAGCGTCCAAGCTTACGGCGAGATCACCGGCGGTCAGTTCAACGCAACTGTCCAGTTGAATAGTAGTAATGCCCAGATCCTTGGCGGCGTGTTCAACAATATCAAGCTGCCCGACTATTATAATACATCGGAAGGAACGGTCATCCAGAATGCCGTGATCACCGGCAGCCTGATGGCGAATACTTATAGCAAGGCTGCTATTTCCAATACGGTGAGCTGCGGCTATATTGAAAGCAAATACCTCGCCGCCGGTCAGCAGCAGAGCAAGCTGATGATCACAGACGGCACTGTGAAAACCGTCAAGGGCAATGCCGTAACGGCAGATGCGGTTTACCTTGTCGGCAATACTGCGGTGACGCTCACCTTCAGCACAGAGGTCACGAATATCAACGGCGAGGATGTCAGCGCTTACAACGGCGCACAGCTTTCCGCAGATGGCAAGACCCTGACCCTGACCGCCAAGAATGACGGCGAGCCTATTGTGGTGAACATGGCCACCACCGGAAAGCTGCCCTTCTCTTCCCTGAGCAAGAGCGACTTTACCGTTTCCGGGACGATCATCGGACCTCAGACCGTCACCAGCAGCAAGGAGGGCGTGGGCAAATTGAGCCTCGTCTATGTGCGCACCTACGACGACAGGGTGTTTGAAACTTACCCGGCGGGAGCGGACATGTACGGCCTCTACAAGCAGCGCATCGTAGCGCAAGAGGGCGACAAGTACACAGAAGGCTCGCTTGATATCGGCGAGGTGGTACGCAGATATCAAGCGAACAGAGCCGACTTTGAGTATGACTCCAAGACCCAAACTGCAAACTATACCGGCCCGATGTATTTTGACGATGCCCCGCATTATTCCATCCAGTATGTCCCGGAGGATGGCTCGTCCCCGTCTGTGACGAAGCCCACCAAGGCAGGCACTTACAGCGTTTACATCGTGGTGGATTCTAGTGACCACTACGTTGGCAACCAGTACGAAGTGGGCACCTATACTGTGTCTGAGTCGAAGTACACCCTGACCGTGGACGACAAGTCTACCGAGCACGTTGCAGGTGAGAAGCTCAGCTTCACCGCAGACGAGAAGGACGGTTACACCTTCACCGGTTGGAAAGTGACCGGTCTGCCCACTGACGTGGACACCACTAAGGCGACCATCTCCTTCACGATGCCCGCAAATAACGTCACGCTGAAGGCACAGTACACCGAGAACGCTCCCAAGACCTATAAACTCGATGTCTCCGGTGCACAGGTCACCCTGAAGGATGGCAGCGATGTTGCCGACCTGACAGCTGTGTCCGTGGGTACAGAGCTCAAGGCCACCGCAGACGAGGACACCGAGACCAGCGTGTTCAAGAGCTGGAGCTGCACCGGTCTGGAGCTGACCGAGGAGCAGCGCACCGCACGCGTGCTGGAATTCACCATGCCCGACCATGATGTGAATCTGAAGGCGGTGTTTGAAGTTCCTGCTACTCCCGATCCGGATCCCACTCCTGATCCTAAGCCGGACCCGAACCCCGATCCGAATCCCACTCCCGATCCTAAGCCGGACCCGACTCCCGATCCCGACCCCACCCCCGCACCCGGCGGTGACAGTGACGGCGGCGGTGCAGCCATTGTGGCAGTAGCCGCTGTGGGCGGCGCAGCCATTGGCGTGGGTGCCTATATCGCAGGCACCACGGCCTACCTGAAGAGCGTCCTGCCCGAGGGCATGGCCATCCCCGCTAACCGCCAGCAGCTGGCAGTTGCACTGTGGACCGCCGCAGGCAAGCCCGCTACCCAGAGCACTGCACTGTTCAACGATGTGGCAGCAGATGCCGCAGAGCTGCAGGCCATCCGCTGGGTCGTGGAGACCGGCCTGATGTCCGCACAGGACGGCAACTTCAAGCCCGGCAGCCGCGTGGGCCGCTTGGAGGTCATCCGCACTTGGAAGACTTACCAGCAGCGCGGCTAAAACCGCTGCCCCTTAACCCCTTATAACCCCGCAGGGACTGCCCCGCACAGCGCTGTGCGGCAGTCCCTTTTTTGCGTCCCAAAAGGGTGCGCAAGGGCTTTTTTAGGGCTTTTCAGGGCGATTCGATGCATTTCAGGGGCCATTCACGCAGAATTGCTCCACTTTTGCCGCCGTTCGTGGTATACTACAGGCACAGAGCAATACTCTGTTCAATATGCCATTCCCATAATTCCTATAGAGCAGAAAACCGTCCGGCAACCGCAAGCCGGCGGTTTTTCTGTTTTTTTGCGGGTGCGTGTAGGTGCACCGGGTCGTTTCAGCGCATTTGCGGGGCGATTCATGTCCCAAAACCGTACCAAAGCAGCCAAAACGTGGTACACTGGGTACAATAAAAAAGCGCCCGGCTTGGAGGGCGCTTGAAAAGGAGAGGATCTTATGCAAAAATGGCTCATCAGCATGGTTCTGGCGCTGAGCATGGCACTGACCGCAATGCCGCTGCCCGCCCTTGCCCAGAGCGCCCCGCCCGACACCGCCAGCGCCGCTGCACTGGCAGAGGAAAACGGCGGCACGGTCGAAAACAGCCAGAACACCCTGAAGCTGCCGGTGGAAAATACGGCCGGCTATGACGGCAATGCAGAGCCCTACCAGCCCATCATTGACGGCGGCGAGTGCACCGTTGTTTATAACGAGGGCGGCATCATTCAGAATAACCCCATCATCCACGCACTGGTGGCAAAGGATACCGAAGACCTGAACGGTGCTACGGATTACTACACCCTGAACTACACTGCACCGGAAGGTGCCGAGTACGCTAAAAAATACATCAACGGCATCAATGGCATGATGGAGGGTGTTTGGGACGCAGAAACCTCCACCCTCTACGTTGACACCGATCTGAACACCATCTCGGTCATCACGCATGCCCCCATCAAGAGCGTGAACGGCGTAGCTTATAGCGGCTCTGTGCCCTATGATGCAGAGCGCTACACCAGCACCATCGACCTGAGCAGGTACAATATCCCGCAGACCCATATCCTTAACCTGAGCGCCACCGGCGAGGGCGCGGCGGAATTGCCGCCGGCAGACCCCGCAGACTTTGCCTTTGTCCTGCCCAACAACTTGACCTATGACGGCAGTCCCAAGGAAGTAACTGTTAAGAACACCAGCAATAAGGACTACGGTGATGTTACCGTGACCTACATGCAGAATGGCAAAGTGCTGGACGGCGCTCCCATTGAGCCGGGCGATTACAGCTATACTGTGACCGTCGCAGGCAGTGCACAGTATGCGGGTGGAACTGTTAAAACAGGCTCGTTCCGCATCATCGCCGAGACCACCCCGGAGGAGCCGCCAGAGCAGCCGCCGCAGGGGGACAGCACCGAGTTCAGCCCACTGCAAACGGTGGCCACCGTAGCCGGTACAACGGCGTGGTTTGCAGGCAGCGCAGTAATGGGCTATGAGGCTGTTACTTACAGCATCCTTGCAGACCTGCTGCCCAAGGGCACGCCCATCCCGCGCACCCGGGAACAGCTGGCCGTGCTGCTGTGGAGCACCGCAGGCAAGCCTGAACCCGCTGCACCCGCTGTTTACAGCGATGTAGCGGAGCCGGATACCGCCAAGGCAGCCCGCTGGGCTGTGGAGGCCGGGCTGCTGCCCGACATGGGCGAGGGCGCCTTTACGCCCGGCAAGCGTGTGACCAAGGTACAGGTCATCCGCGCATGGAACCGGCTGAAAAAGCTGGGTCTGGCGAAATAACAATTGCCATCTCCTGATCGATCCTTTCCAATAAGTGCAGCAAGGCCGTCCGGCATTCGCCGGACGGCCTTGCTGCTTTTGGGGGAACGAACCCTCTCAGTCGTCGCTGCGCGGGAGCGCCTGAGAGGGTTTCAAACCGGTGGTGCCCACTTCATCGGGGTCAAAAGAGAACATCCCCCGGCAGGCAGAAACTTTCCCCGCAGAGGGCGTTTTCAATCGTTCTCCACCCAGGGACACCCGGCGGCGCGCCATGCGGCGCACAGCACCTCTTTTTCCGGCTTGGAGAGCTTTTTCAGGGCGGCTTCCCGGCGCAGGGCGGCGCGCTTGTCCGCGCAGCGCTCTATATAGGCAAAGCCCACCGCGCCGTGGGTGCGGGTGTAGCGGGCACCCTTGCCGCTCTGGTGCGCTTTCAGCCGGGCGGCGGGGTGGTTCGTCCAACCGGTGTACAGCTGCCCGCCGGTGCAGCGCACCATGTAAACGTAGGCGACGTCAGGCAAGGCGTCCATTGTTTTTCAACACCTGACGGCAGGCGGCAAGGGCGGTCTCCTTGTCCTTGGCGGTGATGAGGAAGCGGCTGGCGTGGCAGAAGCTGATGCCCGGGATGCCGCTCTTCTGCTCGATGACCTCCTGCGGCTGCCCCGCCCAAGACTGGGGGAAGGGCAGCTTGGACTTTTTGGTCTTGTGGTCGGTGACGCACTGGGCGCTCCACCCGCCGCGCTGGCTGGGATACACCACAAACAGAGCATCAGTCTTGTACAGGCCGTTTTTCCACGGCAGATAGCAGGGCAGCACCACGATGCCGTCGCGGGAGTTGCGGTAGGCCTGCTGCACCTTTTCGTCCGCGCGGTTCACGGCGTTGGCGCTGTCGATCTGGTTTTCCAAGATCTGCTTTGCCACAGCAACCGCCTTGAAAAAGCAGCTGTCCTGATCCTCCTTGGAGTCCCACACCGGGTTGAAAAAGCCAATGGCATCGCACAGGCTGTTCTGCTCGCCGGTGTTGTCGTTCAGGTCCAGCGGCTGGATGAAGTTTTCGTCAATGAGCCGCGCCTGCCGCTCGCCTACAAGACCCGGGCCCAGCACCCGCCACAGCAGGCCAAAGGCCGCGTAGGGCACGCCGTTGGCGCGGTACTCCCGGGGCTCCTGATGGTGGTCGAACATCCCAAAGCCGATATCGTACACGATGCCGTCAAAATCGTCAGGCACGGTAAAGCCGCGGGTGATCTTGATATCCGGGCGCAGAATTTGCAATAGCGCCGTAGCAAACACGTCATCGGCATGGAACTTGCCGGCGTGGGTAAAACCGTTTGCGGGAATTTTCATGGACTTGATACCTCGTTCTCCTAGTTTCGTCTGGTATCAGTATAGCACAATCCCGCCCGTGGGACAACAAAAAGGAGCTGCCGCACGGGTGCGGCAGCTCCAGATTGGTTCTATTTACAGCGCCGAGTAGCCGAAGCTGTTCACCAGCGCGTCGATGTGCTGCCCGGCCTTGCACAGGGGGCAGTCGCGGGAGTCGAAGCTGGCGTAATCCGGCAGGCTGGTGGGGTCGAAGATAGAGGTGACCGGGTAGCCAAGGCACTCGTGAGTGGTGGCAAAAATAGCCGAAAGCCCGGCCACGATGCCGCCGTAGTAGTTTACGGCTTCCACAGCTGCCTGAATGGTGTAGCCGGTGGTGATGGATGCGGCCAGAATGAGGACGTGCTTGCCCTTGACCATGGGAGCAAGATTATCCCGCAGAATGATCTGGCTGCCGGAGGTGTATTCCGGGGTGACGATGTAGATGGTCTTGTGGGCGTTCATATTGGTAAAGCCGTCCTTGGTCAGCTCGTTGGCAAGGCAGGTGCCAATGACCTGTGTGCCGTCCAAGCAGAGCACGGTATCCACGATGGTGCTGTGCTGATAGGCAGCCACCAGCTCCTTGGCGACAGCCTTCGCCTCCGAGAGGCGGGCTTTCTGGGTGGTGACGTCGATGTAGTAGTTGATGTGGCTGTGGCTGGTGGCGAAGTGGCCCTTTGCCACGCGCAGGAACAGACTGCTCTTGTTGGTGGGAAGCTTTACCATATTGATCATAACTGCACACTCCTGTTCTTGTGAAATCAGGCAGGACGCCCATCCCGAAAAACAAAACCGCGCGGCGGCACATCTGTCCGGCCGCTGCGCTCCCCGGTTGGTATGCTCTTATTGTAGCAGGAAAAGCACCTTATGCACAAGACACAAAACCACTAAAAATCCTTGCTTGTGTTTTGGCAGAATGACGGAGGGGTTGACAAATAAAAACGCCCAAGGCGTGAGCCTTGGGCGTAGAGTACAGAAAAAGATTATTCAAGGACGATGCCGCCGGAAGTGCCACCATCCTTGGCAACCATCTTCCAAGTGCAGAAAGCGCGGGTGTAGCCGCTGTTGCCGCTGCTGGCCTGAATGCGGGGCCAGTACATGAACTCGACCTTGTCACCGGCAACGATATTAAGGGGATTGCTCGTATTACCCTTGACGGTAATGGTGAAATCCTCTGCGTCATCTTTCTCAGCCAGCTTAAAGTTGGGCTTATCGACCGTAACATAACCCGAGTCGGCATAATTCGTTTTCTTGCCGTCGTGGATGACAGTGAGCTGGAAGCAGCCGGCTGCAACATACAGAGGAACCTTTTTGGTGGTACACTTGATGTTCAGCTTGCAGGTAAAAGTACCATTAGTGGCACCGACGGAATCGAGAGCGAACGTGGGAGCCGGGTTATCGTACATCTTGAAGGTACCCATCAGCTTCAGGGTGCTGCCGATTTTGCCGGTCTTCTGATACTCATCCTCACCACAGCCGGTCAGCAGGCTGGAACCAGCCACAGCCACGGCAGCGGCGGCGCTGTACTTCAGGAAAGAGCGGCGGTTGAATTCTAAGGACATGATCGTTCCTCCTTTATGCAGAAACAGATAAATTCATTGTACTGCCCCGAAGGGCGTCTTGCCTATACAATAGGCGAAAAATGAGCAGATGTCAATGGTTTTCACGAAATTTTTGCGGGGAAAGATCTGCCCGTGGGACGGAATTCCGTCTCGGAAAAATGCCTCAGACCT
>ENA-OQKJ01000317-OQKJ01000317.1-human-gut-metagenome-genome-assembly--contig:-NODE-317-length-11947-cov-2.419120_pt1 | contig 11947 bp, 12 predicted proteins | sample MGYA00242647_ERZ504795 | MGnify/ENA primary metagenome ERZ504795 (study PRJEB26092, sample SAMD00036398) | human gut metagenome | host: Homo sapiens | study: EMG produced TPA metagenomics assembly of...
ATCTCTGTCAAAAGCTGGTTCAGTGTCTGCTCACGCTCATCGTTTCCGCCGCCCATTCCGGAGCCGTCACGTTTCTTGCCGATGGTATCGATCTCATCAATAAATACGATACACGGTGCCTTCTCATTTGCCTGCTTGACAGATCGCGCACCTTGGCCGCACCCATGCCGCCGTCACCCTGCCGCGCACCCGGTTCACCCCGCCAGGAGGCTGGCAGCGCTGCGGGGAGGTGGGGCACTATCTGCCGCCGCACGCTGGAGGTGCCGCAGGTGACTCGTCCTGTCAAGGGCATGACACCCTGCTGTTCAGCGAAAGACCGGCGCTGCGGGCGGTAGTTCGGTGCGGCAAAGCGCTGCCGCCCGGGGCGAGGTTTCCGGCGATGCAGTGCAGCAATTTTGCAGCCCTACGGCGGCGCAGATGATTTTATGTGACGGTATGGGCACCGGACGCCCGGCGGCGGTGGATGGCAATCTGGCGGCAGAGCTGACCGCCCGGCTGCTCAAGGCGGGCTTTACCGCCGAGCTGGCGGCGCGGCTGGTGAACGTGGCGCTGGCGCTGAAAAGCGAGGACGAGAGCGGCGCAACGCTGGATCTCATCAGCGTGGACTTATACACCGGCACGGCGCGGCTGTTCAAGGCCGGAGCCGCCCCGGGGTTTCTGGTGCACGGCGGGCGGGTGCGGGCTGTGGGCGAAGCCACTTTGCCCATGGGGGTGCTGGGCGGGGTGAACGGACAGAGCCGGGTGGTGCACCTGACCGCCGGGGATTACGCAGTGCTGGTATCGGACGGCTTACTGGTGGATGGCGCGGGCTGGGTGGCAAAACAGGTGGAGCTTTCGGCGGCGGCAGGAGACGCACCGGAAAAGCTGGCCGAAACGCTGGTGCAGACCGCCCGCATCCGCGCACAAAAGACCGGCCGCCCGGACGATATCACCGCCGCCGTGCTCCGGCTGGAAAAGAGCGGGTAACGGCGGCAGAGTTTCCGTTGCAATTTTCAGGAAGGAGGGGTATACTGGAAGCATATTTTTTTGCCCGGCAGTGCCGGGCGCAGGAGGCGGCTTATGCTTACCATCAACGTTGCACCCGACGGCAGCGGACAGTTTACCACCATTTCCGAGGCGGTGCTGGCGGTGCCCTACGACTGCCCCGCGGTCATCCGCATCGCGCCGGGCATTTACCGGGAAAAACTGGTTTGTGAGAAAAAGGATATCACCCTTGCGGGCGCGGGCATGGATGCCACCGGCTGGTATGGAACGATGGCGGCAAGCTGCCGCACCCGGACGGACGGCCCACCCACACCTTCCGCAGCTATACCGCCTTTTTCAGCGGCGAAAAGCTGCGGGTGGAGGATATGACCATCGAGAACGACGCAGGCCCCGGCGCAAAGGCCGGGCAGGCCATCGCAGCCTATGTGGACAGCGCCCGGGCGGCGTTTGACCGTGTGCGGCTGCTGGGCAATCAGGATACTTTGTTCTGCGCCCCTCTGCCGGAGAAAGAGCGGGAGAAGGACGGCTTTCTGGGCCCGCGCGGGCTGGCACCCCGCCGGGCAAGCGCGCAGTATTACCACGCCTGCGAGATCGCCGGGGACATTGATTTTATCTTTGGCGGGGCAGACGCCCTGTTTGAGCACTGCACCCTGCGCACGGTTGGACAACGGCCTTGCGCACAGCTGGGTCACCGCGCCCTCCGGTGCGGCGGGTGGGCTGGGCTTTGTGTTCTGGGACTGCGATTTTGTCTCGGACTGCCCGGCGGGCAGCGTGTATCTGGGCAGACCGTGGCGGCCTACCGGTAAAACGGCGGTGCTGGACTGCCGCCTTGGGGCGCACATTGCGCCGGAGGGTTTTGCCGGCTGGAACGACCGCACCGACACGGCGCTGGCCGGCTTTGCCGAGGCAGGCAGCACCGGCGCAGGTGCAGGAGAGCGCCCCGGGTGGGTGCAGGCGCTTTCGGCTGCCGAGGCCGCTGCGCTGCTGCGCACTGCCCGGCAGAAGTGCCGCATGGAGACTACGGAAAGGATAACGGAATGAAAAAATTACCCGATGCAGTAAAATGGCTCATCATTCTGGTGGTGCTGGGCGCCATGGGCGCGATGATGTGGGCGGTGAACGACCGTGCTTCCCGGGTGGAGATGCCCGCCCCGGACAACACCTTTGGCATCTACCATACAGCAGAGAACGGAACATAATAAAGCACCGGCAGTTTCCCGATTGGAAGAGTTGGAAAACTGCCGGTGCTTTTTCTGTGTTACAGGGGGCGTTCACTTGCCCTCAAAAGTCGTCCACATAGGGCAGGTCACTCATGACGAACCAGAAGGTGGTGCCCTTGCCTACGGTGCTTTGTACGCCGAAGCGGAAGCTGTGCTGCTGGAAGATGGCTTTGGTGATGGAAAGCCCCAGACCGGTGCCCTGCTTGCCCGCGTCCGAGCGGGAGCGGTAGTACCGGTCAAAGATATAGGGCAGGTCGGCGGCGGCAATGCCCGGGCCGTGATCCTCCACCTCTACCCGCACGCCCTCAGAGCAGCGGAAGGCGCGCAGGATAAAAATGCCGTCCTGGCCGATGTGGTGCATGGCGTTGCCCAGCAAATTGTGCAGCGCGCGCTGCATCATGTCCGGGTCGGCGTAGACCGGCAGCTCCTCCTCCGGCAGCTCCAGCTGCAGCTGCCAGCCGTTCTGGGCGCAGATGGCGTCGTAGCGCTCGCTCACCTCGTCGCACAGCTGCCCCATGTCAAAGTGCACCCGTTCGCACTTGTAGGTGCCGCTGGTCACTTTGCTCAGCTCCATCACGCTGGAGACCAGCGCGGTCAGGCGGTCGGCCTCGTCCACGATGATGTTCATCTGCTCGTCCCGGTGGGCTTTGTCGTCGCCGGTCAGATCGCGCACCGTCTCGGCGTAGCCCTTGATGAGGGTCAACGGAGTGCGCAGGTCGTGGGAGACGTTGGCCAGCAGATCGCGCTGCATCTGCACCGCGTGCTGCACCTCCTCGGCCATGTGGTTAAAGTCCCGGGCAAGGTCGCCCAGCTCGTCGTTGCGGCGGTTGTCCACCTGCACGGCGTAATTGCCCAGCGCCATCTGCCGTGCGGCGCTGGAAAGCTGGCGCAGCGGCTTTGTGAACCACTCGCTGAACAGCCACGCCGCCGACATGGCAAAGCCGAAGATCAGCGCCGCCGCCAGCGGCAGCAGGGTGCTGAGCACCTTGCCGGCCTCGGTAACGTGCACAAGGCTGGTGGTCACCAGCACGGTATAGCTGCCGTCGGCGGTAATGCGCCCTACCAATAGCTGCGCCGAGCCGGAGAGCCGGGGCGGGTTGAGCGTCTGCACAAAGCTGCCCACGCTGCGGCACTTGCGGCGCATGGCAAGGGCAGTGGCAATGATCTTATCGTTGTTGGCAGAGTCTGAAAGATAGGTGCCGTGCAGGTTGCAGAAGGACTGGTTCTCGATCTTATAAATGGTGTGCAGGGTGGTGTCCGAGATATCCACGCAGAAACTGTTCAAAGAGCCTTTGGTGTACAGTTCCAGCGTGAGCTTATCAAAAAAATCACTGTTGACCGCAAGCTGCCCAAAAGACCAGCTGGACAGCACCTTGCCCTCGGCAATGGCATCGTCCAGCCGCTCCACGATGCTGTCGGCCTGATTGGTAAGCTGGGCCTCGATGTGTTTGGTGTACAAGGGCTCCAGCAGCTGGGTGGACAGCAGCCAGAACAACCCCAGCAGAAACAGGCAGATGAAGCACAAAAACCACATCAGCTGCCCGCGGATGCCAAGGGTATGCCGTGCTTTGGTGGTTTGCCGCATGCTCCGCACGCTCCTTCAGTCAACGGGCGGCATCGGGGTCGAACTTATAGCCGATGCCCCATACCGTAGCAATGTAGCTGCGGCATTTGCCCAGATGGCCGCGCAGCATCTTCACATGGGTGTCCACGGTGCGGTCCTCGCCGAAGTAGTCGTAGTTCCACACCTTCTGCAAAATCTTTTCCCGGCTCAGGGCAATGCCCTTGTTGGAGGCCAGAAATACCAGCAGATCAAATTCCTTGGGGGTCAGGGCGACTTCCTCGCCGGATACCCGCACGGTATGGCTGGCAGTGTCGATGGTCAATTCGCCAAAGGTCATGGTATCGGCGGCCTCGGTGGGGCGGGGCATGGTGCGGTTCAGCACTGCGCGCACCCGCGCTACAAGCTCCCGGGGGGAGAAGGGCTTTACCACATAGTCGTCCGCGCCGCTTTCCAGCCCGGCCAGCTTGTCGTATTCCTCGCCCCGGGCGGTCAGGATGATGACCGGGGTGTTGATGTGGCGGGCGCGCATCTCCCGCAGGCAGGTCATGCCGTCCATAAAGGGCATCATCAGGTCTAAGATCACCAGATCAAACCCGCCGCCGGACAGCTGTGCCAGCGCCGCAGAGCCGTCCCCGGCTTCCTCGCAGATATACCCGGAATATTGCAGATGCTCGTGGATCAGCTCCCGGATGCGGGGCTCATCATCAACGATCAGGATCTTTGCCATAAAACAGGACTCCTCCTATCATACATCAATATACAACTCTATTCTAAAGCAAGAATTGGAAAAAGCTGTGAATTTTAAGTGAATGGTTTGGAAAAACAAAACCGTCTGCACCCAGTATACCACACCGGGCGGCGGGGCGGCAATCTTTTTGCGGGAATACGCGGCAAAATGCGCCGGGGAAACTTGACAAGAAAACAGGGCCTTTTGTAAAATAAGGTCGTAGAGAGCAGAGCACTTGCGACAAAACAGGAGAAACAGGCATGAGCATCCCCAAGATCATCCACTACTGCTGGTTCGGCGGCGGGCCCATCAACCCGGAGAGCCGGAAATGTATCGAAAGCTGGAAAAAATACTGCCCGGATTACAAGATCATCGAATGGAACGAGCAGAACTTTGAGATCAGCCAAAACCGCTACGCGCAGCAGGCCTACGAAGCAAAGAAATATGCCTTTGTGTCGGACTATGTGCGGCTGGCAGTGCTGTATGAGTACGGCGGCATCTATCTGGACACGGACGTGGAGCTGGTGCGCCCGCTGGACGAACTGCTGGAGCACAAGGGCTTTATCGGCATGGAGCACAGTGCGCCCTCGCCCTACGGCCGCACGCTGCTGGTGAATACCGGCTCCGGCGTGGGCGCAGAGCCGGGCTGCGAGATGATCGGCAAAATGCTGGCGGCCTACCGCAATGCCGCTTTTATTCAGGAGACCGGCGAGCCGGATCTGCGCACCTGCACCCAGCGGGATACCCCGCTGTTTACCAAGGCCGGTTTGCAGCAGAAAGACGAGCAGCAGGAACTGGACGGCTTTCTGGTGCTGCCCACCGACTGCTTTTCCCCCTTTGATTATGTGACCGAGCGGATGCACCGGACACCGCGCACCTTCGGCATCCACTATTACAGTGGCAGCTGGCAAAGCGGCAACAAGGTAAACCGCTGGTGCAAGCGCTTCAAGTGCACCAAAGTCGGGCGCTGGTGTATGTGGCTGCGGCAGTGTTCGCCCCGCTGGCTGCGGGAAAAACGGCGCAGCCTGCATAACCGCTGCCGCCTGCAATGGAAAAAATGGTTCGGCTGCCGGGGACTGCAATTTGGCCGCTGCATCCTGCTGGACAGGGAACTCCGGCTGCGGCTGAACAGCGGCTCCCGGGTGACGCTGGGCGACCGGGTGGAGAGCGACGGGCGGATGTCCATCACCACCGGATATTCCAGCCAGCTGAACATTGGCAGCGGGGTCTACTTCAACGATGGCGCGGTCATCAGCTGCCTTGGAAAGATAACCATCGGCGATAACACCCTTTTCGGCCCCGGGGTGAAGATCTTTGATAACAACCACCGCTTCAGCCGGGAGGAGGGTGTCAGCCGGGAATGCACGGCGGGCTGCATCACTGTGGGGCGCAGCTGCTGGATCGCCTCAGACGTGGTGCTGCTCAAGGGCACGGACATCGGGGACAACTGCGTCATCGGCGCGGGCTGCGTTATCCGGGGCAAAGTGCCCGCCGGTTCCCTCGTGACCCGCAGCGGGGAGCAGACCACCCGGCCAATCGAGATAAGATGAGAATCCCCTTCTCGTAAAAATGTGTTCATCGCGGCCCGCAGGCCACGATGAACACTCAAATTTAAAAAAATCATTCCGCTGCGCATGGCCAGAGCAACGCGGAGGCCATCTGAAATCGTTGTTCTTAGAGGAACTGCTGCACGATGCTGTGCGGCAGTTCTTTTTTGTCCCGCTTGCCCTTTTTGCGCAGGAATGCTATACTTTAGCGATAAAGGACAGTGCGCTGTCCGCAGGTTTTTCGGAGATAAGGAAAAGCGCTTATGCGAATCGGACTGATCGAATTTTTGCTCATACTGGCCATTGCGTCCCTCACGGTAGGGCCGCGGGTGGCTTTGTTCGTGGACCGGTGGATGCGCCGCGCCAACCGCGCCAACGCCATGGCGGCGCGCCGCCGGGCAGAGTATGCCGCACAGATGGCCGCAGAACGGGACGCCATGCTCAAGCGGTTCCGCACCGCCAGCACCGTGTTCGGGGTGGGCATCCTGCTGGTGCTGGTGTACGCGCTGGGCTTCCGCCCCATCGACACCCCGCCGCAGATCTATAAAGCCCCCGACCTCCGGCAGGAGACGGGCGCGATGCAGACGGCCGTTTCCACCGACCGCAAGACCCGGCTGGAGCTGGGGGAGTATCAGGGCGTGGACTGCATCCGCGCCAAGGACGGCCTGTTGTATGCCGCCGCATGGAACGGTGCTGCCCTGAAAAAACGCACCAGCGACCTTGTGCGCACCGATGGCGGGCACTCTGCCGCCATCCTGAGCGTGGAGGGCGAGCTGACCGGCTTTGCCTTTGATGCCGCCGGGGATGTGTGGCTGACCCAGCTGACCACCGCCGGGGGCACCTTGTGCCGCGCTAAGCACGACAGCTGGGGCGCAGCGGTGGAGCAGGTGGTCACCCAGCTGGACGGTGCGACCACTGGGGGCGGTATCTGCCGTGGAGGTAAGCCCGGCGGGCAAGGTGTACTTTGCTGTGGCAGCGGCGGCAGGCGCGGAGAACGGGCTGGAAAGCGCCCTGCGCACCGAGCTGCTGGCGCACACCGCCACCGGCTGTGTGTATGTGTACGATCCCGCCGCCCGCACGGTGGAAAAGGTGCTGGGCGGGGTGGCAGGCGCTGCCGGTCTGGCGCTCAGCCCGGACGGCAGCACCCTGTATGTCTCCGACCTTGGCAGCCGCTGCATTTGGGCGGTGGACGCCGCTGCCCGGGAGCTGACCGCCGGGGGACGGGGCTGCACCGCTGCCTTTGCCGGTCTGCCGGGCTATCCCGGAGCGCTGGCTGCGGACACGGACGGCACGCTGTACATCAGCTACCGCTGGGCGCGCAGCGGCTGGCTGGAAAAGAACGCAGACAGCACCCTGCTGCGGGGCATTGCCCTGCGGCGGGGCAGAATACGCAGGAGCGGCTGTTCCGGTGCACCGCAGATGCCCCCTGCGCCGAGGCGGTAAGCCTTGCCACAGGGACTTGGGAGCAGACCTTTACCGGCCTTGTACAGGACAGCTGTGCGGCGGTGTGTCCGGTGGAAAGTAAAGTATATTTCGGTGCGGCAGGGGCAGACAGCCTGCTGGCTGCAAACCGATAAGTGAGGTGTTTTTTGTATGACCGAAGCATTTGCAAAACAGATCGAGACCGAGGCACGGCAGGCTATGACCGAGCTGGTGGCTGCGGCAAAGCTGAAAAAGGGAGATGTGCTCGTGGTGGGCTGCTCTTCCAGTGAGATGGTGGGCGGTCACATCGGCAAGGATTCCAGCATAGAAGCCGCCCGGGCACTGTACGCGGGCGCTGCGCCGGTGTTGGCGGAAAAAGGCATCTGGCTGGCAGCCCAGTGCTGCGAGCACCTGAACCGCGCCCTTATCCTTGAGCGGGAAGCCGCAGAGAAGTACGGCTGGGAGGAAGTGTGCGTCGTGCCCCGTCCCCATGCGGGCGGCAGCTGGGCCACTACCTGCTGGAAAAACTTCAAAGACCCGGTGGCGGTGGAAGAGATCCGCGCCAACGCGGGCATGGATATCGGCGGCACCCTGATCGGGATGCATCTGAAGCGGGTGGCAGTGCCGGTGCGGCTGAGCCTTAATAAGATCGGCGAAGCAAACATTCTGTGTGCCTACACCCGCCCGAAACTGATCGGCGGCGAGCGTGCCCGCTATACCGAGGAGGACTGAGCCAGATGGCAGAAAAAACGTTGGAAGAAATGCGGCAGGCCGTGGCCGAGATCCGGGAAAGATGGCAGCCGCCGCCCGGGAAGCCGGGCGCGACCCGGCAGCGGTGCAGCTGTGCGCCGCCTGCAAGACCCGCACGGCACAGACCATTGCCGCCAGTGCGGCTTTGCCCATTGATGTGTTTGGCGAAAACCATGTGCAGGAGCTGTGTGCAAACTACGATGCCGGAGCTTACTGCGGTAAGCCAAGCCATTTTATCGGCCATTTGCAGACCAATAAGATCAAAAAGGTACTGGGGCGGGCAAGCCTGATCCAGAGCGTGGACAGCGAGCATCTGCTGCTGGCTATCGAGAAGGAAGCCGCCAAGGCCGGCATCGTGCAGGATATCCTGCTGGAGGTGAACATCGGCGGGGAAGAGAGCAAGACCGGCGCAGCGCCGGAGCTGCTCTGGCCGCTGCTGGACACCGCCGCCGCACAACAGCATATCCGGGTCAAGGGTCTGATGGCCATCCCGCCCGTGAACGATGACGATGCCCAGAACCGCCGGTATCTGGCGCAGGTGTATCAGCTGTTCGTCCGGGCAGGGGAGCGCGGCTACCACAACGTGGAGATGCAGACCCTTTCCATGGGTATGAGCGGCGATTTTGAGAACGCTATCCGCGAGGGCGCTACCCTTGTGCGCATCGGTACCGCCATCTACGGCGCGCGGGATTACAGCAAAAAAGTACGATAAAAAACGGAGGAACCATGCCGAAAACTAAGACCAACGACCCCGGGCGCACCACGCAAGCAGCGGTGCGCTGATCCGGCGTTTTCTGCCGTATCTGGCAAACTATAAGATGGTGCTGTGCCTTGATTTGTTCTGCGCAGCACTGACGACCCTGTGCGATATCGTGCTGCCCAAGATCATGAGCACTATCACCAACTCCGCCATGGGGGTGGGCATCACCCTGACGGCGGGCATCGTGCTGAAGCTGGCGGCGCTCTACTTTGTGCTGCGCATTATCGACGGCGCAGCCAGCTACTATATGTCCAGCATCGGTCATATCATGGGTGTGCATATTGAAACGGATATGCGCCGCGATGCCTTTGACCATCTGTTGCAGCTGGATCACACCTACTACAACAACACCAAGGTGGGCACCATCATGGGGCGCATCACCAACGACCTGTTCGATGTGACCGAGTTCGCCCACCACTGCCCGGAGGAGTTTTTCATCGCGGGCATCAAGATCGTGGCGTCCTTTGTCATCCTGTGCCGCGCCAGCATCCCGCTGACCTTGGCAGTGTTTGCCTGTGTGCCGCTGATGGGCGTGGTGTCGGTGTACCTGAACGGTCGTCTGCGGGCGCGGTTTCGTCAGCAGCGCGTCCAGATCGGCGAGCTGAACTCCACCATCGAGGACAGCCTGCTGGGACAGGGCGTGGTCAAGGCCTTTGCCGCCGAGGACGAGGAGCGGGAAAAGTTCGCCAAGGGCAACCGCGCCTTTGAGCAGATCAAGACCCTTGGCTACTACGCCATGGGTGCCTTCAACACCTCCACCCGCCTGTTTGACGGGTTGATGTATCTGGTGGTCATTCTGGCGGGCGGTCTGTCGCTGGTATACGGTAAGATCACCGCCGGCGACCTTGTGGCCTATATGCTCTACGTCACCACTCTCATCGCCACCATCCGGCGCATCGTGGAGTTTGCCGAGCAGTTCCAGCGCGGCATGACCGGCATCGAGCGCTTTGCCGAGATCATGGACACCCCGGTTGCCATCAAGGACGCCCCGGACGCCGTGCCCCTGCAGCCCGGCCCCGGCGAGATCCGGTTCGAGAAGGTGTGCTTTGAGTACCCGGACGACCACAACAAGGTGCTGCACGACGTCAGCTTGGACATCCGCGCCGGGGAGCGTCTGGCGCTGGTGGGTGCCTCCGGCGGCGGCAAAACTACCCTGTGCAACCTGATCCCCCGCTTTTATGAGGTGACCAGTGGCCGCATCCTCATTGACGGACAGGATATCCGCCGGGTCACCCTGAAGAGCCTGCGGCAGGATATCGGTATCGTACAGCAGGACGTGTACCTGTTCAGCGGCACGGTGGCGCAGAACATCGCCTATGGCAAGCCCGGCGCCACCCGGCAGGAGATCGAGGCCGCCGCCCGGCTGGCGGGCGCGGAAAAGTTCATCCTTGCACTGAAGGACGGCTACGACACCTATGTGGGCGAGCGCGGCGTCAAGCTGTCCGGCGGACAGAAGCAGCGCATCGCCATTGCCCGGGTATTTTTGAAGAACCCGCCCATCCTGATCCTGGACGAGGCCACCAGTGCACTGGACAACGAGAGCGAGATCCTTGTGGGACAGAGCCTTGAAAAGCTGGCCCACGGCCGCACCACCCTGACCATCGCCCACCGCTTGACCACCATCAAGGACTACGACCGCATCCTTGTGCTGGGCGAGGAGGGCATCGTGGAAGAGGGTACCCATGCCCAGCTGCTGGAAAAGCAGGGCGTCTACTACCGCCTGTGGAACCAGCTGCCCGCAGAGGATGAGGAATAAAAGCGCCTGAAATACAAAAAAGACACCCGAAAGGGTGTCTTTTTTCGTATGGGCCAGGCAGGACTTGAACCCGCGACCAAGCGGTTATGAGAACGTCGCTAATTTTGAAATCCCATTTTTCTTGTGGAATCTTGTGACTATCTCATAATTCTGAAAAAACGCCTTTGTGTACTTTGACGTAACTTTTGGTGTCTTTTCGTGTCTAAAATGGCTCTTTGTACCCAGAACCGTACCCAAGAATTTTTGGGTACGAAACTCGACACTTACTGTTACCATTTTACCATGCCCATAAAAAAAGCCTGAACATCCTGTGTGTGTGTCGTTCTTCATAAGGGTACATCATTTCTGCCGTAAAAGCAATATCTATTTTTACATGGCTCACTTTCAAAAGAAGGTGAGCTTTTTCTTTTGCAGAAATCGAGAGGAGGTTTTCCACATGAACACACCCATACAGTTGAAAATCCGAGGCCACACCAAATGATGCTGGACTACTTCTACGGGCAGTCGGGCGAATTGTTCTCCTACTTCCGCATCCCAAAAGCACTGTTCCAAGACCACCGTTTCCGGCAGCTTTCCACCGATGCCCGGACACTGTACGGCATCCTGCTGGACCGTATGAGCCTGTCTGCAAAGAACGGCTGGCTGGACGAGCAAGGGCGGGTGTATATCATCTACACCGTCCGGGAGGTGCAGGAGTCCCTCTGCTGCGCCGAGCATAAAGCGGTCAAGCTGCTCCGGGAACTGGAGGACATCGACCTCATCGAGCGCAAACGCCGTGGTTTGGGCAGACCCAGCCTGATCTACGTCAAGGACTTTTCGTCCGGCTTGCCAAAAGCGCAAGTACAGAATTGCCCAAACAGCAATTCTGGTGCTGCCGAAAGCGCAATTCTGGAACAGCCAAAACCGCAAGCAAATAAGACTGATAAGAATAAGACAGAGTGGAACGATCCTGACCCTATCTGTTCCGGGGGCATCCGGGAGCAGCTTGAGGACATTTTTATCAGGTATTGGAGGTAGACCTTCTGCTCCGGCTTTGCCCGGACGATGAGGACACCATCTATCAGATCGTGGATTTGCTTGTGGATACCTGTTCTACCAAACGCAAGATGTTGCGGATTGCAGGAGATGACAAGCCCACCGAGGTGGTACGCAGTCGGCTGAAAAAGCTGAACGCCGACCACATCCGTTTTGTGCTGGATTCTCTTGCAGAAAACACC
>ENA-OQKJ01000318-OQKJ01000318.1-human-gut-metagenome-genome-assembly--contig:-NODE-318-length-11941-cov-3.047571_pt1 | contig 11941 bp, 11 predicted proteins | sample MGYA00242647_ERZ504795 | MGnify/ENA primary metagenome ERZ504795 (study PRJEB26092, sample SAMD00036398) | human gut metagenome | host: Homo sapiens | study: EMG produced TPA metagenomics assembly of...
GATTTCGAGCGTTTTTCCGACGTTTTGGATATACGGGAAAGGGCCTCTTTTTTCGGTAAACTGGTTCTTGCAGACAGGCACAGAACCTTGAAAATCGAATGACCGGTCTGCAAGGGGTATGGCCTCCGGGGAAGTAGACGCCAGGACAGAAATCGAGCACACCAAAGAGGCCGATACGCCGGGAGAAATTCCGGGCAGGAGCGGCTTGCAGGCAGACCGGCGGACAGGAAACAAGTTTATCATGCGGGGCGCATGGCTCCGCAGCAAAGAAATGGAGGAAATCATTATGACACTGAGTATGAAAGAAAAGAAGATTCTCTACGCTTACGGCTGTCTCAGCCACCACAATACGGTGACACGGCTGAAATGGCTGACGGCTCTGACGGTTGACCCGGAGGCCAAACGCCGGATGCTGGGGCTGGCCCGGAAGGTGGAGACGGAGATGAACGAAAGCTGGTACGAGGATTTTTATCACCATCTGCGCATGGAGATGGACGAGTACCGCCGTCTCAAGCGCAACCTGCGTGTGCTGAAATCTTACACCGATTATGAGGAGGATCTGTATGAAGAAGCTGTCTAAGTATGAGAAAGAAACCATCATCAACTGGAACGAGGCGGAGAACCTTGCCAGCGTCTACACCTTCAACGCCAGCTTGAAGCGCAGGCTGGCTGATTTCAGCCGGAAGTACCCACTGTTGTGCCGGTTGGAGCGCAGCACGCCGGAGGGCAGCGTGACCTATGTGCTGGACAAGTCCCGGCTGTCGATCCGGCTGGTGCCTCCGTACAGCGAAGAACGGAAAGCCGCCGCAAGGGAGTACGCAAAGGAGCATGGCTTTCAGGTGGTGGTAACGGAAGAAAAAATCGCCTAAAATCGGGGTGTTTACGGGAAAAATGACGGGTCTGCACCCGATGTTTTGACCGGCAATCCCCGCAGGCGTATTCCGTATCCACTCCCCGCCTATGGGCGCAAATGTGTGGATACGGAGCCGGTGAAACTGGCAAACACCGTTCCTGCGGTGGAAGCCAGCTTCGCCGGTGCGGAAGTACAGAGGGCGGCCAGCCCTTTGTGGCGGGGTGCAGGGGCGGCAGCGCACTGCTGGGGTCAAGGGGCAACGCCCATTGGCAGGTTAAGGGCGGCAGCCATTATCGGGTCAAGGACGAAGTGCCTTGGCAGGTTGAGGGCAGCCGCCCCATCGGGTCAAGGGTGAAACGCCTTGCCCAGGGAAAGTTGATGCCTGCGTCAACTTGTATTGGGTATTACCTGACGCAAAATTCGCAGGATTTGCGGCTTCGCCGCCCCTTCCCGGCCCCAGAACATCTTCGCAGGAAGGAGGAAATCTGTTTGAAACTGACACGACACAATGGACGCTCCGGCAAGCATGGCACCTATAATCCCCGCCACAATGACCGCCGGTTCGATGTGGAGAACAGCGAACACATTGACGCAGAACGGGCAAGGCAAAATGTCTACTGGGACTGCTACCGGGGCTTTACCACCCATGAGTTCCGGGAGAACCCGGAGCAGCCGGATTTCAGCTTTGAGGAAATCGAGCGGATGTATTACTACGAGCATTACGGCGGCTATGTGGAAGCTCAGAACGCCCGGAATGAGAAAACCCGGCACACCGAGCGCAACCGCACTGTGGAGGACTTGCTGAAAAACAACAAGACCTGCCCGGAGGAAAGTATCTACCAGATCGGCACGATGGGAGAATCCGTCTCGCCGGATACGCTCTTTTCCATCGTCAATGAGTTTTATCAGGAATTTGAGCGCCGCTTCGGTTCCCATATCCACATCCTGGACTGGGCGCTCCATCTGGACGAGGGGACGCCCCACATCCATGAGCGGCACGTCTTTGACTGTGAGAACCGCTATGGGGAACTGTGCCCCCAGCAGGAAAAGGCGCTGGAAGAACTTGGCATCCCTCTCCCCAACCCGGAGAAGCCCAAAGGCCGGAACAACAACCGCAAGCAGACCTTTGATGCGGTCTGCCGGACGATCCTGTTTGACATCGCCAGACGGCATGGGCTGCATCTGGATCAGGAGCCGTCCTACGGCGGGCGGGACTATCTGGAAAAACAGGATTATATCCTGATGAAGCAGAAGGAGCAGCTTGCGGCGCAGGAGCAGAAGCTGGAAGAACTGACGCTCAAAATCGAGGACGTGGAGACGCTGTTAGATGATGTTTCCGATGCGGCCTATGACAAGGCGGTGGAGGTGGTGACCGATACCGTCCGGCAGGAGACACACAAGGAAGATATTCGTCTGGTGGAAGAATCGAAAAAATGGGTGCTTTCGCCGGAGCGCAAGGCCCCGAAGAAGGAGCGTGACTACGCTGCCGCCCGTCTGGATGGAGTGATTACCAAAATCAAACGGGTCATGCAGAACGCCCTGGCAAAAATCCAGAAAACTCTCATGCAGCCGGAGGTCAAGAAGGCCGGTAAGGAGCAGATTAAGGAGAAGGCCAGAGAATCCATCCGGGAGAAGCTGGCGAAAGGCAGGCTGAACGCTGACCGAGATAACCGGGAACGCTGGGAACGTGAGGGGCGGATTGCTCCGAAAAAGAAACACGATATGGAGTTATGAGGCACCTGATTTTCTGCGGAAACGGGTGCTTTTTTCTCTGCCTGGAGGTGAGAAAATCGAATATATTTGAAGCGGTGAAGGAGTCTGTCACCACAAGGCAGGCTGCGGAATATTACGGGGTGCAGGTTGGCAGGAATGGCATGGCCTGCTGTCCCTTCCATGATGACAAACATCCCAGTATGAAGATTGACCATCGGTTCCACTGCTTTGGCTGTCAGGCAGATGGGGATGTGATTGATTTTACCGCCCGTCTGTTTAGTCTGAGCAGTAAGGAGGCGGCGCTGAAGCTGGCGGAGGATTTCTCTGTCCACTATGACGCCAAAGGCCATGACCCGCCCCGCAGGAGGCCGGTCAAGCGAAAAATCAGCGAGGAACTGCGTTACCGGCAGGCGGAGCAGAAATGTTTCCGGGTGCTGTGCAATTACCTGCATCTGCTGGAACGCTGGGAGAAGGAATACGCCCCGCAGACGCCGGATGAAGCGTGGAATCCGCTGTTCGTGGAGGCCCTGCAAAAGAAACCGTACACGGAATATCTGCTGGATATTCTCTTGTCCGGCAGCATGGAGGAACGTGCTTCCGTGGTCGCTGAGTATGGAAAAGAGGTGAGGAAGATTGAGCAGCGAATATCAGAGTTTACCGCTAGCCACCCGGCAGGCCGCCATGAGCGCAGCCGAAGCCTTAGCGCCGGAGCGGAGCGTTGATGAGGTGCGGGAAAGCCTGTCCGTCACCGAGAAGGGCCAGCCCGCCAACACCATCGGCAACTGCCGGACGGTGTTCTGCCATGACCCTCTCCTGCGTGGGGCGATCCGCCTGAACCTTTTGACTGACCGGGTGGACATTGTACAGGATTTAGGCTGGCGCAGGAATACCAGTGCCCTGACGGATACGGACGTGAAATATCTGCTTCTCTATTTTGAGCAGACCTATGGCCTGACCAGTGAGAAAAAGATGACGGCGGCGCTCTCCATCGTGGCGAATGAGAACTGCTACCATCCCATACAGGACGTGCTAAACGGCCTTGTCTGGGACGGGACGCCCCGCATCCGCTCCTGTCTCCATCATTTCTTAGGTGCGGACGAGAGCGACTATGTGGAGGAAATGCTGAAACACTTTTTGCTGGGGGCTATCCGGCGGGTATTCCGCCCCGGCTCCAAATATGAGGAAATGCTCTGTCTGGTGGGCGGTCAGGGGGCTGGCAAGTCCAGCTTCTTCCGCTTGCTGGCGATCCGGGACGAGTGGTTCAGTGACGACCTGAAAAAACTGGACGATGACAGGGTGTATCTGAAGCTGCAAGGACACTGGATTATCGAAATGTCGGAGATGCTGGCTACCAGCAGCGCCAAAAGCATTGAAGAAATCCGCTCCTTTATCAGCCGCCAGAAGGAAACCTACCGGACGCCCTACGAGGCCCAGCCCAAAGACCGGCTGCGGCAGTGTGTGTTCGGCGGTTCGTCCAACACACTGGACTTCCTGCCCCTTGACCGGGCCGGAAATCGGCGCTTTTTGCCGATCATGATTTACCCGGAGAATGCAGAGGTTCACATTTTGGAGGACGAGGACGCCTCCAGAGCCTATCTTTTACAGGTCTGGGCGGAGGCCATGACGATTTACCGCAGCGGCCACTACTCTATGAAGTTCAGCAAGTCCATCCAGCGCCAGCTGGTGGAGGTGCAGAAGGATTTCATGCCGGAGGACACCGAGGCCGGACAGATACAGGGCTTTCTGGAACACTACACCGGCAGCATGGTCTGCTCCAAACAGCTGTTCAAGGAGGCGCTGGGCCACACCTACGATGAGCCGAAGCGGTGGCAGCTGCACAATATCAACGAGATCATGAACACGGTGGTGACGGGCTGGAAACCATTCTCCAATCCCCGGATGTTCACCGGATATGGCAGGCAGAGGGGCTGGGAACGGGACGTTTTCGGCAACGAACTGCCCGGCAACGAAGATGGATTTGTGGAGCTGACCGAGGAAGAATGCTGCCAGCTGGAACTGCCGAAGGAGTGGATCGCATAAAATTAGCGGTCTGTTGCCGGGATGGTTGCCACTTGGTTGCCGGGTTTGTTGCCGGGGATTCTCCGGTCTGGATACGGAAAAAGCCTGTAAATAAGGTATTTTCTAATATCTATCTCTATCTCCGGCAACGAAAACAACGAGATTTTTCAAGAAAATTGATAAAGTAAGATTTGCAGGTCAGACGGTAGTTTACAGGTTTTCAGAGGTTCGTTGCCGGACTTCGTTGCCAGTGCTGCCGTCTGGCCTGCTACTCTATGGAGGTAGCCTATGGAAAAAAGCAAACAGCAGAAAAATAAAGTCCGTTTTGTGGTGGTGCGGGAGTTCTCCGGGGAGAAGTCCATGCGGGAAGCCTTTGAGCAGCTGATTGAGCGTCAGACCTGCGAACACTTCGAGGAATGGCGTCAGCAGCGGGAAATGGCCGAAAACGCTGCGTAAAAACGGTTGATTCAGGGGCAGGGACATGGTACTATAATGGTATCGTGTCCCTGTTCATAGAAGGAGAACGCTATGAGCAGGAAAAAACAAGTCTATGAGAAAATCACCGCTCTCTACTGCCGCATCTCTCTGGATGACGGCGGCGACAACGAGAGTATGAGCATCAGCAACCAGAAAATCATGCTTCGGGACTTTGCTGAAAAGCATGGAATGTTCCAGTATGAATATTATGTGGATGACGGCTATACGGGCCGCAATTTCAACCGCCCTGCCTTCCAGCGCATGATCGCTGACATTGAGGCGGGGAAGATCGGCTGCGTCATCACCAAAGACCTATCCAGGCTTGGTAGGAACTATATTGAAGCTGGCAGCTATATCGAAATCTTTTTCCCCAAACACAATGTACGCTATATCGCCATCACGGACGGCGTGGACAGCCTGACCCGTCAGGAGATGGACATTACGCCCTTTAAGAATATCCTGAACGATATGTACAGCCGGGATATTTCTAAAAAGGTGCTGGCAGGCATCACCACCCGCTCCCGGCAGGGGAAGTTCTGCGGAGGGACGCCGCCCTTCGGCCTGATGCGTGACCCGGAGGACAAGGGGCATCTCATCATTGACCCTGAGACAGCGCCAATCATCCGCAAAATCTATGACTATGCCCTTGACGGGCTGGGCTGCATGAGGATTTCCAAACGTCTGATGGAAGAAAAAATCCCAATCACCCATGTCAAAGCCAACACGGAGTTTGACGCCAACTATTATTTCTGGGGCGGAGCCAGAATCAGTCACATCCTGAGAAATCCATTCTATAAGGGCGCACATTTGGTCTTTCGGACGCATCAGAAAGGCATCCGCTCCAACACCTATGACATTATTCCCCGTGACCAGTGGGAAGTGATCGAGGGCTGCCATGAGGCCATTGTGACGCCGGAGGAATGGGAACAGGTGCAGGAACTCATTGACCGCAGGCCGACCATTCAGGGGAATTCCTGCCCCTTTTATAATCTGTTCCACGGTCTGGTCTACTGCGCCACCTGCGGGAAGTCCATGCAGGTGCGGTATGAGAAAGTGGGCCGAACCGGGAAGAACCGCTTCACCGGCGAAATGCGGGAGCCGATTGACAAGGCGTACTATATCTGCCAGACCTACAACCGCATGGGCTGCAAGGTCTGTTCCAGCCACAAGATCGAGGCCAGGGATTTATACAATCTGGTGCTGAAAGACATTCAGGAACTGGCGGCGCAGGCTATGAAGGATGCCGATGCGTTCTACCAGCGGCTCAGCCGCCGGATGGAGCACCGGTATCTGGTGGACGCCTCCCAGACAGAAAAGGAACGCCTGCGGCTGGAAGCCCGAAATCAGGAAATTGACGGGATGTTCCTGAGCCTGTACACCGATAAGGCCAAAGGCATCCTGACCGAGCAGCGGTTTGTGAAGCTGACGGCGGCGCTGGAACAGGAGCAGGAATCCAACCAGAAACGCCTGCATGACCTGGCAATGATGCAAGGTCGTGCCGATGCGCAAGAAAGCGAAGTCCGCACTTTTATCAAGGAAATCCGGCGCTATGCCGCCATCGAGGAACTGGACGAGGCGGTGCTGAACCGGCTCATTAGCCGGATTCTGATTGGAGAAATCAAGAAGATTGATGGTCAGAGGACACAGGAGGTTAAGATTATTTACAATTTTGTTGGGGAAATGTCAAGGTAGAATTTAGACGCTAAATACTTTTAATTTATATCAAAAGTGATACAACAATTTTCTTTTAATGCTATCAGGCAATAAAGTTATTCCTTTGGCCAGAGTAAAAGGGATAACTTTATTTTGCTAAAGCATACTAAAAAGGGCGCGTTGCAGAAAATTATCCGCAACACGCCCTCTTCTATAAGTCCTTATGTCAAAATCAAATTATTGGTAATCTTGAATATTGGGATAAGCGGCACCGTTATTATGCGCGTAAGCTGCTTCAAAGTAGTCGAGGCTTTCAAAAGTAATGCCCTGATAGTTTCCGACATTCAACACATCAAAAGTTAGATTCAGAACATCACCAGCGGAATATTGGTCAAGAAGATTTCCTGCAAATTTCCATCCTATGTTTTCCTCATAAGTATCCTCGGTAAAATAAAATGTAGTCGCATCCTCAGTCGCATCATAACTAATGTCAATAATTATATCAGAGAAATGAACTTGATCTCCAGCATTAAAGTCTTTGAGATAATCTACAGTTTTTCCATCAGCAGGATTAATAAATTGAGCATTAAGTTGTGTCATATCAACAACCTCTGGAGGAAGAGAATTAAGTCTGTAAGATTCTGCAACAGAGAATTGATAAACTCTGTTATTATCCCCAAAGTAAAATCCATCTTCCGTCATAGGAACACTTGAACGAGCATTGGCATTGTAATAATGGGCATAATACAACTGCCATTTGTATGTCTCAGTTGAAACAAACTGTGCTTTCCATGTACCAGAACTGTCTCCTGCTTTCTTTGTATAAAACATATACTGATTTGTACCAGTAGTTGCTTGACTTACCGTATCACCAGAGGCATCTGACAAGATGAGTGCAATCTGTGTAAAAATATCGACAAAGATAATCCTATGTCCATGCATACGGATAGAACCAACGCTGTTATCTACTTCTGGACGAAAATAAACCTCAGGCCCCATATCACCCGTGTTATATTCTATGCTAGGTGAAACAAGATAGGCCCAACTACTATCCTTTTCACTCTGTCCATCGAGATCGATAAGCTTTTCCACATAATCTGAAAGGATAATCCAGCCAATCTTCCACCAATTCACTTTGCTTGCTTCAGCAGAAGAACTGATATTCTCGTTGTCGGCATTAAGCAAAAGTAGTGTTAGAAAAACTTATGCACATAACCCAACGGAAAGAGTAAGTGCAACAATCTTACGTGTTAGCTTTTTCATTAAAAGCCCCCCTTCTCTTATAAAACCAAAACAATAATGCAAATGATGGATGCAATAAAAAAGATACTCCAGCAACCCGCATCAAACCAAGATATAAATCTGTAGGTTCACCGCCTTTTACAGAAAAGAAGTGTTCAATTTTCCATAAAAGTTCCGGCTTAAAAATCATAAAAAAACTTAATAGAAGCAAAAGGATAAGCCATATGTTATCTATGTATAACACTTCCTTTCTGCTAATACTGAAAATTCAAATAAAAAAGCGCATAAGTAGACAAATAATCATGCCTAACTTATGCGCAAATAGAAACAATTTTAATTCTAAGCCTCCAAAGCTGGCAGCGTCGGTAAAAATGCTCCATTATTAAGTTAGGCAACTTAACCTTAAAACAAATCATCGGTCTTACCTCCCAACAATATAAATTTCGACTTTTCACTTTTATTTTATCACCTAAAGCAGAACTTGTCAATGAATTTGTCTAAAATAAGTCGATTTTCTTTTTTGATTATGTGCATTTTTTAACTAATAGAAAGAAAGTTGTATTGAGGGCGATTGGTGTTCCTTATTCCATATGTCGGAACTGTATGAAGTGAAAATAGTTTATCCGTTGAAGAGTCACTCCACAGGTTATGCTTGATTCTTTCAAAGTTATGTTTCTATAATATGCATCCGTACTGTCATATTATAATTCACATTATTGGATAAATATAAATTGACAAGTATAAGATAAACAGACAAGGAGTCGCTGCCACCCGTAAAACGGGTGGCTCGGGACGCAGGCTTTAAGCCCACTCTACTTGGCCGCGCCTCAAGGCGCTAGCTTTCTCTTTTAGGCTATACTAAAGTTTTTATTTCCCTGGTACAACCGGGGATTTTTTTGCTTCAAGCCGCCAATTAGAACGGCAGCCACAAAGATTTTTCTTTGCGGCTGCCGTTTTCTTGAATTCATCACTTGACAATGTGGCAAAGAGCTGATGAGCCAGGATGAGCTTGCTGTTATGGATGGCGGCAAGTGTATTCTCCAGCTGCGCGGTGTGCGTCCTTTTCTTTCGGACAAGTACGACATTACCAAGCACCCCAATTTCAAGTACACTGCCGACGCGGATGACAAGAACGCTTTTGATATTGAAGCATTCTTGTCCGCAAGGCTGAAACTCAAGCCCAATGAGGTCTGCGATGTATATGAAGTAGACACAAAGGGCGCTTAATTTCGTTCCGCTTTAGAAGGGAGTGATCTTATCTATTCGCCGCACCTGCCCTCTATGGGCCATTGGCGTACAAAGCGGACAATCGCAAGAAAAAATAATGAAAAAGGAGGACAGCCGGAATCATGCCCCCCGGAAACCGGGCGGCAGATTGTTCCGGCTTTTGTATGCCTATGAAACATGACAAACCTATTTTTTAATCAGATTCCGGCTAACAAACTATATGGCATTTTTTGAACAGGCAATCACCGTTCTTCAGACCCTCGTTATCGCGCTCGGTGCCGGTCTCGGTATCTGGGGCGTTATCAACCTGCTGGAAGGTTACGGCAACGACAACCCCGGCGCCAATGCTCATGTGCCATAAAGTAACACACCGATAAATGCAGACAGCCAACCTCTATTCCGTATAAAATGGCGTATGTGGCATTTCAAATATGTGGTTTAGAAGTAGAAGAAAACTGAAAACCGTATTCCACGATTTGAAAGGATAGAGGTAAATGAGCATGGAAAAAACAGTATATATCACAGAGAAAGAACGGGAAATGTGCTACAAAGTAATTGGTGCGTTTGCGGAACTGTACGAAATGGAAGATGAAGATATTTTAGTGGTTGATGTTGGTAGGTACGGTTTTGTTAAATTGCAGTGCTATACATCGTCATATGGCTTTGAAGAACTTGACACCTATACAGACAGCCATAGTTTATTTGAAGGGCTTTGGGAGGAATGGCTTAGTCTAAATGTGTTTTTACTTGCTAGGGAAATGCAGTTAGACGATATTCTTTATGAGGATTTATTCAATAATCTGCCAAAGGAAAAACAGTCGGAACTTACCGGGAGAAAAGGCTATTTTGCAAAAAAAAGCGGGTATCATTCTAGTAAAATGAATTTTGCAGAAAGAAAACGCTCTATGTAGAGGGTAAAAAGATTAGAATGGCTCTGTATATGATAATATGCAGGGCTTTTCTTAATAACCAATATGCTCATTTTGATAAAGACCAAAAGACAAGCATTGTGGAAATGTGCATAACTGGCTATGGAATCATGGATAACTCTATTCACAGCACATGGAAAAGCTAAAGTGCAGCTTTCCCACGTCCTGCAAACAGAGTTACCCACAATTCCATGATACAGCCAGTTATACACATTACGCACAATGCCGACTACTACGGAATCCAAATCATTTTTTCACAGAACAAGATTTGCTTTTACAGAAAGAGATTATAGGTTGGAATGGAGATAAGGGAACCTGCATAGAGCACAGCGGAAAAGTTGAAGAAACTGATTGAGGAAGAATTTGCCGGGCTTGTGTTTCTGTCTGCTGAAGATATGGAGTAATAACAAATTGGGACATAATGGTATAACTCTTTGTCCCAATTTGTTTATTGTTTAAATTACCCGTATTAGAATTGATATGCTTGCAGAAATCAAATATCTAACATAATTCCTCCCACTGTAATAATACCATACAAATTTTATGAATACAAGACTGTTTATATAAGCTGACACATGCTAAACTAGCCTAGCAATGTTTCAGTAAAACTTTCTTTCATTTTTCAAGGAGGTCATAATCATTATGGGGAATAATCAGACAGAAAAAGCGTTTGAAGAAAAAAGATTAGCACAAACAATCTCTTTAGCCGAGGAACAATTAAAGCAGGCAAAAGAAGCGGCAGACAAAAAAAAATCAGAAATTATCGAAGCCAAAAAAGATGTGCGTGAAATACAGAACACGGCATTACATCACTGTACACATCAGACGGTTTCGAGGCACTTGTTGAATTAAGCCAATATATCAATCCTGTTACAGACAAAATTATAGATTATGAAGAAGAAGAAACATAAAAATAACTTTCTAGTTAGAAAAGATGATAAAATCGCCCTATTTTGCACGAATTGATTTTAAATTTGAATGATGAGGACGAATTTGAAAAAATATACATTGACGTTCTTCTCTACGAAAAAATAGCTATCAAGAGATGTATGTTTATGATTGGAGATCGCCGATTGCCAGTGTTTTCTATCGTTTTATGACAGGCGAAGCGTTTTATGACGCTCCATGTGGACGAGTAACAGGCGAACTCAATTTGAAACGCCAATATGAAATAAAAAACGGAACACTGGAATATTTTTTTGATTCAGATGTTCAGATTGTTGATGAATTTTTAAGGCAATTACTGTCACAAAACACTACTGCTAAAATGAAAGCTATTGTTGAAACAATTCAGCATGAACAGGACGTGGTTATTAGAGATATGGAAAATGACCTGCTAATGGTACAGGGTGTAGCGGGAAGTGGAAAAACCTCTATTGCTCTCCACCGGGCTGCTTATCTTATGTATCAAGGTTTACAAACAAAGCTGTCCGCAAATAACATTATGATTATTTCCCCAAATTCTATATTTGAGCAATATATTTCAAATGTATTGCCCGAATTGGGAGAAGATAATGTTATTTCTTCCGTGTTTGAAGATATACTTAGTGAGTTATTAAATGGCAGGAAAATTCAGTCAAGAAATGATTTTTTAGAAAACTTGATTGTCAATTCAAAATACAAGGAAATTTCAAGAAATAGTATAGAATTTAAAACGTCAAGTTTTTTTAGGGAAATTTTAGACCAATTTCTCATTGATATACCCCGACAGTGGATAGAATTTGAAGATGTTTATTATGAAGGAAAATGCGTTGTAAGCGGGCAAATTCTAAAAGACAAGATATTAGGAAGACCAGAAACACCATTAGGCATAAAATTAGAACAATTA
>ENA-OQKJ01000319-OQKJ01000319.1-human-gut-metagenome-genome-assembly--contig:-NODE-319-length-11814-cov-2.404124_pt1 | contig 11814 bp, 9 predicted proteins | sample MGYA00242647_ERZ504795 | MGnify/ENA primary metagenome ERZ504795 (study PRJEB26092, sample SAMD00036398) | human gut metagenome | host: Homo sapiens | study: EMG produced TPA metagenomics assembly of...
GCCGCACACATAAGCCTCCATGCCTTCCTTCTGTGCAACGTCCCAGATCTGGAAGGTCAGTGCCTTCTTGCCGCCGGAAGACCGTTGCCGCTGTTGCCGCCGCAGGCTGCCAGCATGGATGACGGCGCTCATTGCTGCCATTGCCTTTACGAATTGTCTGCGAGAGATCTTCATTTTTGTTCTCCTCCAAAGTCATTATTCCGTAGTGTGATCTTCGTATGGTGTTGCACCGGCCGGGTCGATTTTTCCTGCTTTTGTCAGCTCTTACAAAAGCAGCGAGAAAATTTTGTGCATCATCACATTACACAGTTTCTTTTCTCTTGTTGTGTCATTATTATACTATCTGCCAGTAGTTTCGTAAATGCAAAATGCGACTTGTTATATCTCAATTTGAAGGAATACTGCGAATTATGTTGAAGTCATAACGCATTTTGGTATATAATAAGAAAAAGCGGACAGGAGGCATCTTGTATGCAAGAATGTACAAAAAGAAACGTATCAACGGAAACAAAATGCAGGTTCCATGTGTTTCAGGATGAGCGATTCGTCGATCTCAACTTATACCAATATGGCTGGGAGCAGACAGAGCCTCTACACTCCTATGGTCCCTATGCCCGCAACCACTATCTGTTCCACTATGTCATCTCCGGCAAAGGGCTTCTACTTGCAAACGAGCAGGAATACGCCATCGAGGGCGGGCATGGTTTTCTGATTGCTCCCGGTCAGGTCACCACCTACCGTGCCGATGAACAGGAGCCGTGGGAATACACATGGATCGAGTTTGACGGTCTGCGTGCCCACGAAGCCCTGAACCTTGCAGGCATCAGCGGACAGAACCCGGTGTACTCGCCTGCGAGCACCAAAGCCGGACAGCTGCTGCAAGAGCAGATGCTCTTTCTGGTAAATCACAGTCAGGACAGCCCCATGCGTCAGATCGGCTACGGCTTTCTGTTTCTGGATCAGCTTGTACAGTCCTCTGCCTCCCATCAGGCACAAAGTCCCCGCCGCCTGCGGGACTTCTATATGAAGGAGGCTCTGTCTTTCATAGAGCAGCATTACAGCGAAGATATTTCCATCGAGGACATCTCCTCCTTCTGCGGACTGAACCGCAGCTATTTCAGCAAGGTGTTCCGGGATACCATGGGCGAAAGCCCGCAGGGGTTCCTGCTGCACTACCGCATGGCACGGGCGGCACAGCTGCTGACCGAAAGTCGCCTGCCCATCAGCACCATCAGCACCATGGTCAGCTATCCCAATCAGCTTCACTTTTCCCGTGCGTTCAAAAATGTATATGGCATCAGTCCACGGGACTATCGTGCAAAGCATCTTGCACTATAAAAATCGGTCTCATTCTCCGCTATACGCCTTTCGTTTTTCCGACATATAAAAACGCCCCATTTGTCAGACCGAATACTGTCGGACAAATGGGGTGCTGTTCATTCAGGGGCGCACTCTGTTTTTTGTTTGCGTTTAATCTTCTAACCCATGGCTCCCGGTTATGGTTTTCAAGTATTTCTCCGGGTCGCCATTCAAAATCAAGTCCGCATAGCCTAGCGGGTCATTATAGATGAGACAGTCTAACTCCGTCCTCTGCGCCATGGTCACATCCAGCGCATCTTCGACCCCAGTACAGTCGATAAAAACCTTTCTGCCATCCCGGAGCAGCAGCTCCACGCAGCCGGTGTCCATGTTGAAATGGCAAGCTCTTGCATCGTACTTCATGTTTGTGTCCTTTCTGCCTTACGGCACTCTTACAGTGGTCTGTCGTGCTTTCTTATGATAAGGTCTAGGACGTTTTTCGATGGAAGCAAGGGATTCGTTCTGTTTTCCAAAGAATACAAAAAACCCGAACCCTTCTCCTATTGAGAAAAGGTTCGGATTTTCATTGTTTGGTGCGGATAAGAGGACTTGAACCTCCACCGAGTTGCCCCGATTAGAACCTGAATCTAACGCGTCTGCCAATTCCGCCATATCCGCATATTCTGTTGTGTTCCTGCGCCGTTGCGCCGGGAACGATAGTTATTATACCAGATGCAGCAGAATTGTCAAGCACTTTTTTGAAAAACTTTTCATCTTTTTGGAAAGGATCATACTTTCGTAAAAAAAGCTGTCGTAGGCTGTAGTTCCGGTCAACATAGTGTCGCACCGGGTATCCTGTAAGCGTTTTTGCGGTGCCTTGCGTGCGCTGTGCACGGTTTTGGATTTGACAGGGTTTTCGCGGCGATGTAGAATAGAGGTACTGTTTTCTTACAATTATATAGAGGAGCGTTTTGCCATGCTGTATTTTGAAAACGACTACTGCGAGGGTGCACACCCCGCCATTCTGCAAAAGCTGACCGAGACCAACTTTGAAAAGGTCTCCGGCTACGGCACCGACCCCTACTGCGCCAGCGCCCGCGAGAAGATCCGCGCCGCCTGCGCCTGCCCGGAGGCCGATGTGCAGTTCATCTCCGGCGGCACCCAGAGCAACGCCATCGTCATCGCGTCCATGCTGCAGCGGTGGCAGGGCGTAGTGGCTGCTGCCACCGGTCATGTGGCCGGGCACGAGGCAGGTGCCATCGAGTATACCGGCCACAAGGTCATCACCCTGCCGCAGCACAACGGCAAGCTGGACGCCGCCGAGCTGCGGGCACTGGTGGCCACCTTCTACGCCGACGACAACCACGACCACATGGTGTTCCCCGGCATGGTGTACATCTCTCACCCCACCGAGTACGGCACCCTGTACACCAAGGCGGAGCTGGAAGCCCTGCACGCTGTGTGTCAGGAGTACAAGATGCCGCTGTTCCTCGATGGTGCACGGCTGGGCTACGGTCTGGCTGCCGAGGGCACGGACGTGACGCTGGCCGACCTTGCCCGGCTGACCGATGTGTTCTACATCGGCGGCACCAAGGTGGGTGCGCTGTGCGGCGAGGCTGTGGTGTTCCCCCACGGCGCACCGGCGCATTTTATGACCATGGTCAAGCAGCAGGGCGCACTGCTGGCAAAGGGGCGGCTGCTGGGCATCCAGTTTGACGTGCTGTTCACCGATGGCCTGTATTTCTCCATCAGCAAAAACGCCATTGCCACCGCCAACCGCCTGAAGGCCGGGTTTGCGGCAAAGGGCTACCGCTTCTTTATGGACTCCCCCACCAACCAGATCTTCCTTGTGCTGGAAAACACCCAGCTGGCTGCGCTGGAAGGCAAGGCAAAGTTCGGCTTCTGGGAGAAGTTCGACGACACCCACACCGTGGTGCGCATCGCCACCAGCTGGGCCACCCGCATGGACGAGGTGGAAGCGCTGATCGACCTGATGTGATCCTGCGCCCCTTTCGGGGGGGTATAACGATTTGAATGCCCTCCGCGTTGCTCTGGGCATTTTTAGCGGAAAAGCATTTATAATTTTGGGACAGCGGAGCGTCTGCGGACGCTCCGCTGTCCCGTTTTCACGGAAAAGGCTCAGAAGCACCTGTCGGCGCTTCTGAGCCTTTTTTATTTTTCTTCTGTATTCCACGGCTGCGGGGTGCTTTCCACTGGCTGTCCGGCGGCAAGGGAACGCTCCATCAGCAGGGCAAGGTAGGCGTCCTGCAAGGCGTCTGCCAGCGGGTACACCTCTGCCCCGCCGGCAAGATAGCCCTGCATCCTGTCCAGAAAACAGGCGATGGCGGTCTCGTCCTCGTTCAGCCCCGCCTGCGCGGCGGCAGCTGCCAGCGGGTCGGGCAGCGGGGTCAGTTGACGGCACACCGGCTCCCCGGCGGCATCCAGACAGCGCAGGGTGTCGTCGAACACTTCGCCCCGCTCTCCCTGCACACTGGTGTGGGGTGCTGCGCAGATAGGAGTGGTACTGCACACCGTTAAAATCCAGAAACGCTGTGCCGCCGCCCGCAAAATTCCAGCGTGTGCTGCTGCAAGGTCTTTTCCACCAATGCGCCGTTATGCACCGCACCCCAGCGGGAATCCGTTTCGATGATCTTTTCCGTCCAGCTGCGTCCGGTCACCCGCACCGGCTGCTGCCCGGCGTTCAGGAACTGCCGCGCCAAGCTGACCGCGTGGTAGCCGTGCGCCACCGACAGCCGGACAAACTGCGGCGTGCCCAGTGCGCCGCTGCGCACTGCTGCCAGCCGTTTTGCCAGCGTGGGGTACAGCCAGTACTGTTCTGCAACCTGCAGCTTTGCGCCCTGCCGGTGCAGCTGCCAGAGGGCGCGCAATGCGTCCTCCTCCAGCGCCGCCGGGGTCTCGCACAGCACGGCAAAGCCCCGGGCAAGCCATTCGGTGCTGACGGCGGCGATGGACGCTTTATTCACCGCCACCACCACAAGGTCCGGGTGCAGGGCAATGCACTGCTCCGCCGAGGTGCTTACCGGCACGCCGTACTCCCGGTGCATTTTTTCGGCCTTTTCCTCGGTGCGGCAAAGCATGGCGCACAGCGCGAACCGTTCCGGCAGCGCCTGCGCGATGCGCCAGTAAAACAGCGACCGCCAGCCGGAGCCTACTACAATAAACCGCAGTTTAGCCATTTGTCTGTTCCTCCTGAATATGCTTTTGCAGCTCCTGTTCAAACCGGTCTGCGTCCAGCGGCAGGGTGATCTTCTCCCCCAGCCATGCGGACAGGTAAGCCGCATCGGTCAGCTCCAGCGCCCGCACGCCCTCCACGCCGGGGGCGGTCAGGGGCGTGCCGTGCAGGATGGCATCCGCAAAGTTTGCCAGCATCTCCGGGTAAGGCTCGGCCTGCGGCGCGAACTGCTCGGTAACGGTGGTCTCGGTAAGCTGCTGGCGCTCGGTGCAGTCTGCGGTACGGCGGTAGGTCTCGGTGTCCGGCGTGTAGGTGTGCAGGGTGAGGGTGTCCTCTTCCAGCAGGGCGGTGCCCTTGGTGCCCACGATCTCCAACCGCTCGGTGTAGCTGCCCTCGCCGGTGGAAAGAATAAAGGTTGCCGTGCGCTGCTGCGGGTACTCCATGAGCAGGGTGGCTTCGTCGTCCACCATGAAGTCGTTATACTTCCCGTAGGGGATCACGGCATAAATACTGGTCGGCATCCCGAACAGCCACTGCCAGATGTCCAGAATGTGCTGGCCCTGATTGAGCAGCGCGCCGCCGCCCTCCCCTGCCCAGCTGGAACGCCAGCTGCCGGAGCGGTGGTACATCCATGTGCGGAAGTAGCGGCTGTTTTCCAGCTGCACCCGCTTGATCTCGCCCAATGCCCCATCATCCAGTAATTTTTTTAGCCGCATATACTTTTTGTAGCGGCGCTGATGGAACATCATGGCGAAACAAGGCCGCTTTTTTTCGGCGGCGCGGTTCATTTCCAGTGCCGGTGCCAGCGCGTTTGCGCTGGGCTTGTCGCACAAGACGTGCTTGCCGTGGGCAAAAGCCTGCATCACCAGCGCCGGGTGGGTCTTGTGCGGGGTGACCACCAGCACGGCGTCAAACTCTTCTGCATAATCGTACAGCTGGTCGGCGCTGGAGCACACCCGCACCGTATCCGGCAGGGTATCCTTTGCCCACTGCTGCGCCCCGGCGCTGCGGCAGACCACGGCGGTCAGGCGCAATGCGCCCGCCTTTCCTTCTGCGATCATCTGGGCATACTTGCGCCCCATGACCCCGGTGCCAATAACGGCTGCGCGTACTTCCTGCATGATGTGCCCTCCTGTTTTTCCACAATGCGTTTTGTTATGGGGGAAAACTGCCTTTCACCCCTTCAGGTTTGCTTCAATGGCAGCTTTATCCAGTGCTTCACCGATGACGATGACTACCTCCTGCCCCTGCGGGATGGGCGCAAGGGTGCAGCCGGCGGCGGTGGCGTTCAGCTCCAGCCAGCCGCCAGCCGGGGCGGGCGCAAAGCCCTTGACCCGCAGCACCTGCCCGCACTCGGGCGCTGCGAACAGCCGCTGTGCGGCGGTCTGCAGCTGCTGTGGGGTGAGGTGCAGTTCCAGAAAGCAAAGGGAGGTAAAGGCCGCGTGCTGGTCAAAATGCAGCTTTTCGCAGCTGGCCTGCCGGTAGCCGCAGGCGGCAAGGGCGGCAAGGTCGGCATCGGTCAGGGCGTCCCAGTCCTTGGCAAGGATCTCCCCCGGCGCAAAGCGGCGGGAAGATTTTGCGGCTTCCAGTGCACGCTCCAAGTGGGCAGCGGCGGCATCGCACTGGGCGGGCGCTGCCAGCTGGGCGCGGCTCAGCAGCACGCAGCCCGCGTTCATGGTCTCGGACGCCAGCAGGTACTCTGCCTGCGGCGAAAGCGTTTCCGGCAGAAGGGCGTCCACAATGGCAATGACGCTGCCCAGCTGATACCACCGGTCCAGCGGGTCGTCCCGCAGGATATCGAAAAACTCGTCCACATCAAAGATGCCGCTGGGCTCCACCACCACCCGGTCAAAGCCGCGCATGGCCATGGCGATGAGTTTGGTGCGCATCCGGCGCTGGTGGGTGTCGCAGTCGCAGCCGCCGCTGATGGTCTCCACATCGCAGCCGGGGCCCAGCACCTCCTGCACCAGCATGGCGTCCACGTTCACCGCGCCAAAGTCGTTTTCCAGAATGCACACCTTATGCCCCTGCTGTACCAGATACCGCACATAGCGGCGCAGAAAGGTGGTCTTGCCTGCGCCCAAAAAGCCGGTGATGAGATCCACCTGTACCATATTTTTCTACCTCCGTTGCAAAAGCCCTCCCAGCGCCGCAGCGCCCGGGAGGGCATATATTTCAGTCTTTTTTCCGGCGCTGCAACTCCTGGATGATCCCCGCTGCTTCCGGCGCGATTGCTCCCGGCACAATGGCCGGGCGTGCCAGAAAATAGCCCTGCAAAAGGTCTGCGCCCAGCTCGATGACCGTGCGCAGCTCGGCGGCGGTCTCCACGCCCTCGGCAACGATCTTCATGCTGCGGGGGTGGGCGTAAGCCACCACATTGCGCAGGATCTGCTGCTTGTCCGGCGAGGTGTCGATGCCACGGATGATGGTAATATCCACCTTGACGAACCGGGGTGCAAGCTGCAATAGCGTATTCTCGTTGGAATAGCCGCTGCCGTAATCGTCCAGCGCAAACATCCCGGAAAAGCCCGGTGCATTGCGCTTTCTCTCCAGTGCTTCGTAGTCGATTTCTTCCTCTTCGGTGATCTCGACGACCATGCGGCGGCACAGCTCGTGCCAATGGCTGTTTATATATTTGCCGTCCTCATGCGACAGGCAGGTGTTGGCGATGGAGTTGACAAAGAGCATGGCATCCCCGGACACGCTGCCCGCCCGGCACAGGCTGTCGAAGGTCTCCAGCGCCTTGGTAAAGGTGATGCGTTCGATCTCGTACAGTGCCCCCTGCTCCCGCGCCAGCTTCATGATGGTGGCCGGGGAGCGCAGGGTGGGCAGGTCGGAGCGCATCAGCGCCTCGTAGGCGACTACCCTGCCGCTGCGCGCCGAGAAGATGGGCTGGAAGCAGTAGAACACCTGCGCATTGCTGAGCAGCTGCCGGAACTCCCTGCGGGTGCGCTCGGCGTAGGCTTCGCGGTTGTACACCCCGATGTCGAACTCCTCCACCCGGCCCTTCTCCGAATGCTTGACCTGATACATGGCAAAGTCGGCGTATTTTTTTAAGGTCTCCCAGTCCTGCCCGTCGTCCGGGTACCACGCAATGCCGCCGGAAAGGCTGATGTGCAAAGCGTTGCCGCTGGGCAGCAGCGCCACGCTCTTCTGCATGGCATTGGTCAGGCAGTCGATCTTTTCCCGCACTGCGTCCCGGCTGCGGTAGCCATGGAACAGCACAAGGAACTCATCGCCGGAAAGGCGGGCGCACACCGTCCCGGCGGGGGTATTGTCCCGCAGGCACTGACCGGTGCGGCGGATGTACTGGTCGCCCCAGTCGTGGCCGTAGGTATCGTTGATGTGCTTGAGGTTATCCAGATCCATCATCATCAGCGCCGCTACGCCCATGCGCTCCGGCGCGGCGAACAGCTCGGTGCACACCCGGTTGAAGGCCTGCCGGTTGTACAGCCCGGTCAGAATATCGTGATCGCGCTCGTGCTCGATGCGCTTCCGCTCCAGCACGGCGGCGGTCACGTCCTCGGCAAGGCCGATCTTGGCGTGCCCCTCGATGGTGCTGCGCAGCATGATGTACCGCACGCCGTCCGGCTGCTGAATGGTCAGCAGCTCGTCCCCCTCGGCGGTGTGGTCACAGGGATTCTTTTCCCGGATGCCCTTGAGCACCTCCTCGAACCGGCGCACGCTCAGCGGCTTGCCCTGCATCTCGGGCTTACCCAGCAGGGAGAAGAAATTATCGGTCACAAACACGCTGCCGGTGTCGGTGCGCAGCTCGTAGCCGCCGATCTCCACACTGGCCATATCCATGATGCGCAAAAACTTGGTGGAGTTGGTCACCAGCTCCTTGTTCAGCTCGGTAATGGTCTCGGCAAAGCGATCCACCTCCCGGATGGCGGTGCGGGACAGGCGGGGGAAGGTCTTTTTCTCCTGCGCGTCTATCACCTCGCGGTACAAACGGTTGATGGGTCTGGCCAGCCGTGCCGAGACCAGCAGGCTGCCCAAAACGCTCAGCACCAGCGTGATCGCTATGGTGGTCAGCAGCACCTCGCGCACCCGGCTGGAAAAAGCCAGCAGCACCGACTGTTCCATGGTACCCGCCAGAAACCACTTTTCGGCGGCAAAGGGCGCGTTGCGGTTATACACCTGCAGCGGCTCCAGCACCATATAATAGCGCTTATCGTTCAGCTCCACCCAGTTGCCGCCGTTGCCGTTGCTGCGGCAGTTCAAAACGCCCAGCGGTGCATCTGCCGTTACCAGGTCCTCGCCGGAGGTCACGGTCTTGCGCAGGGTGAGCACGCCGTCCGTCAGCGCATCATCGGTAGTGGTCACGATAAAATAGGTGCCTGCCTTGTCCTCGTCCAGCTCGGTGAAGGGCAGTTTTGTTTGCAGATAGTCCGTGAGCAGTTCCACGCCCACCACGCCGTATACCGTGCCGTCCGGCAGGATCAGCGGCATGGAGTAGGCAATGGCGTGCCGGTCGTCCCCGGCCAGACAGTAGGAGTTGGTGGTCCAGCGGCCATAGCTTTCCGCCGAAAGGCCGGCATCGCCCTTATACGCGGTCTGAAACACCGTGCGCAGGATGCCGCCCTTGGTATCTCCCTGATAGGGGAAAGCGGGCTGCCAGCCCTTATCCGTGCCGATGGCCAGCTCTTTTACCACTGTGGCGCTGGCGCGTTCCAGCAAAAGGTCGCTGTTGCGCTCCGAAGGGCGGGCGTCCGGGTCCATATCCCGCAGGTAGATGCCGGGCATTTTTTTGCCCACCTCGCAGGTGTCCAGATCGTGGGTGTTCAGGATGAGAAAGATGCCGGTCACCTGCTTTGTGCGCAGGGTGTCCAGAAGCTGCGGGGCAAGGGCTACCAGCAGGGCATCGCTCTGTTCGCTGCTGTTATCCAGCGTGTCCAGCGAGATATCGCCGCTTTTTAGCAGCTGCTGGGTGGTGGCGGTGATCTGCTCGCTCAGCTGCTCCAGATCCTCCGCGTTCCGCAGGATCTCCTGCACATAGCTGGCGCGGTTGCGCACCCGCATGGTAAGCAGATCCTTGGCGTTTTCGTCCAGCTGCCCGGTCACGTTGATGGCAAGGATGCTGGCGACCGCCATCAGCAGCTCCACCGCCAGCACCAGCATCATGGTGGCAAAAATATTGTAGAACACGGTTCTTTCCGGTCTGTTTTCCAAGCGCTGCCGCTGGCGCTGTTTCCATGCGTCAAACATCGCCCTGCCTCCTTTCCGCTTTTTTGCGGGCGGTCAGCCCTCGTACTGCTGTAACTGCGCAAGGGTGGCCTGATACCACGCCTCAAAATAGTCGTCGGTCAGTTCCAGCCCGCTTGCGCGGATGGCGTCCATGTCGTTGGCGGCGGTGGTCACCGGCAGATAGCCCGACTCCACCGCGAAAGCGATATTATTCTGCGGTTCGGTGAACCACTTTAAAAAGGTGACTGCGCCGTTGATCTCGGCCTCGGTGCCGCCGCCGAGACCGCAGCCGCCGCCAGAAAGCTGCGGCGCGAGATCTTGTTCTTCATCCCATACCCTCCCGGAGTACGCAGGCGCATTTTACCCCATACCATACTATTTTATATAATACCACCGTTTCCGGCATAGTGTAAACTCTTTCTTAAAAAATCTGGTAAAAAAGTGCAGATGACGAATTTTCGTCTTATTTTTTGGCAGTTCTGCCAAAAGCACGCGTCCCCTATAAAAATGGGATAGCGGAGCGTCCGCAGACGCTCCGCTATCCCGATAATAAAACTAATTTTTCCGCTGTTTATGCGCAGAGCAGCGCGGAGCGCATGCAAAGCCAGTCCCGTTACATGCGTATCCGCTGCGCGGCGCGGGCGATGGAGGCCAGCAGGGTCACAAGGCGCTTTTCGTCCATCTGGCCGCAGTAGGTGGTAAAGGTGTAGTAGCACCCCTGCACGCAGAAGGAAAGCACCACCTTGCGCACTACGTCCGTCTCAAAGGTGGGGTCGGTCTGGGCGATGCACTGGCACATGGCCTGTTCCACCCGGTTGATGAACAGCCCCTGCCGGGAGCCGGAGAAGAGCACGCTGATCTCGGCCTGATGCGCGGTGAAGGCGCGGAACATCTCCCGCGCAAGCCACTCGGTGCGCTCGCTCACATCGCTGGCGGTCAGGCGGGGCAAGCTTTCCACCACCGCGTGCACCATCTCGTCCTCCATGGCGTTGGCCAGCGCATAGATATCCTGATAATGGGCGTAGAATGTGGATTTATTGATGCAGGCACGGTCGCACAGCTCCTTGACACGGATCTTTTCCACCGGCTTTTCGCGGCGCAGCTCCATAAAGGCCTGCTTGATGGCGCGCTCGGTCTTTTCAATGCGGATATCCAGAAAACCCACCTCTTTTGCATTTTTGTTGATTTTCCAACATTTTTCCGGTTTTGCGGATAGACAAGCCCCGCAGCCCTTTTTATACTGGGTATAAGCGGAGCGGCGTTACTCCTTGCGGTACAAAAGCCCCTGCTGCTCCAAAGCCGTGCGGATGCGGGCAAAGGTGTCCTTGTCCGGGCAGCGCAGGGTGTGCAGGTGCACGCCGCCGGTCATGCGGCTCAAAAGGCTCTCGGGTGCATCCGCAGCCTGACGGATAAAGTTATCCACGTCGTACCGGTTGCACAGGTTCAAGGTGGCGCGGATCTCGCCGTACAGGCTGTTTTCCACCGCCACATCCACCACCGTGCCGCCCTGATCCACCACGGTGTACAGCTCCCGGCGCATCTCCTCCTGTGTGCGGTGCACACAGGCCAGAATGCCGGTATAGCCCTTCTCCGCCGGGTGCAGCTGGTAGCCCCGGGGGGTGGCATCGATCTGCGCCCCACCGGCGCGCAGCAGCGCCACATCCCCTACCACGATCTGCCGCGACACCCCCAGCTCTGCCGCCAGCGTGCTGGCACTTAAAGGGGCACCGGCGCTGTTCAGCCGGGTCAGGATGCGTTCTCTGCGCTGTGCTGCATTCATAGGGGGTCAGGCTTCCTTTCCGTAAAACGACTTTTCTCTCCTTATTGTAGCAAAACGCGGCAAAATGTGCAAGGTTATTCCAATCTCAGCTTTCTGAACAAAGGCTTCCCCCGGAAGGGGGAAACCTATCTCCAAAGGGTAAAGGCTTTTGCGCCGGTCACGCCGCAGGCGTTGCTTTATTCTACCCGCAGCAGGGTGGCGTAATTGGAGGGCAGCTGCACCTTCATGCGGTCCCACTCGGTGGAGACCAGCACCTCCTGCGCACCCACGGTGTCCGCCAGCAGGTCGGTGACCTTGGCGGTTTCCACGGCAGCTGGAACTCCAGCTGTGCGGGGGTATCGCCGTTGTTCAG
>ENA-OQKJ01000320-OQKJ01000320.1-human-gut-metagenome-genome-assembly--contig:-NODE-320-length-11797-cov-3.521680_pt1 | contig 11797 bp, 7 predicted proteins | sample MGYA00242647_ERZ504795 | MGnify/ENA primary metagenome ERZ504795 (study PRJEB26092, sample SAMD00036398) | human gut metagenome | host: Homo sapiens | study: EMG produced TPA metagenomics assembly of...
GAGCTTATGAAGAGTGGTGTCGTGTACTGAAACCGGGCGGAAAGCTTCTTAATTTCGATGCAAACTGGTACGGTTATCTTTATGATGAGGAAAAACGCCTGTCTTATGAGGAAGACCGAAAGAGTGTGGAGAGTGAGCATCTGGATGATCATTACCTCTGTACGGATATTGACAGAATGGAGAAGATTGCACTGCAGATGCCTCTTTCTTCTATTAACAGACCGTCTTGGGACAGGAAGTTTCTGAAGGAGAACGGGTTTGAATCTGTGGCAGTGGATACCGGGATCTGGCAGCGGGTGTGGAGTCAGGAAGAGAAGCTGAATTATCATTCTACGCCGATGTTTATGATCAGCGCTGTGAAGGAAGAGAAAAACGTCTGGTCCGAGAATGATGGAATGGGTGATTCTGATAGCGGATATGACAGGAAAAGAGATTTGGAGGATGCCATGCTGTGTGCTGCTCCGGGTATGAAAAAGAGCGGATTCCTGAAACTGGGCGGAGGTGAGTTTTCGCTTCCTTATACAGTAATCTGCGGTTCTCATCCCGGAAAGACAGTTCTGATCACCGCTGCGGTTCATGGAGGAGAATATGTGGGAATCCAGGCTGCTGTTGAGCTTGCAGATAAACTGAAGCCTGAGAAGATCCATGGAAGAGTAATCCTGGTTAAGACTGTGTGCAGGAAGGAATTTGAGGAGAGGAGCGGCAGTGTCTGCCCGGAGGATGAGAAGAATCTGAATCGTGTATTTCCGGGGAATCCGCAGGGAACCAGGATGGACCGTCTGGCGTATGAGGTGGTTCAGAAGCTTCACAGTGCAGCAGATTATTATATTGATCTTCACAGCGGGGATGATTATGAGCAGCTTACGCCTTATATTTACTATGCCGGATGTGCAGATGAAGATGTAGTTCAGATGTCAAGGAAGATGGCAGAGCAGGCAGATGTTCCCTATATGGTAAAGTCTAATGTGGCATCCGGTGGTTCTTACAATTATGCTGCCGCATGTGGCATTCCCAGTGTTCTGATCGAACGTGGCCAGATGGGAGGCTGGAGTCCGGAGGAGGTTCATTCTACAGGAAAAGATGTGCGTAATATTCTGTGTGCGCTGGGTGTTTACGATGGCATGAGAAGTTACAGTAATTATTATCCCATGGAAATTGAAGATGTGCGTTATCAGTCTGCCAGTGTATCCGGGCTGTGGTATCCTGCCAAAAAACCGGGAGATATCATTAAGGTTGGAGAGTATCTTGGCTGTGTTAAGGATTATGAGGGAAATATTCTGGAGACAAGTTTATCCGATTTAAATGGAGTGGTTCTATATCAGGCGGGAAGTCTTCAGGTTATTAAGGATGGTCCGATGATCGCATATGGCAGTTTCAGCAGAAGAAAGGATGAACGCAAGGAAAAGATCACAAATTACTGGGCGAAAAGAAGCGACAGTTTTATGGAACAGAGAAGAGCTGAGCTTCACAGTGATATGGCTGATAAATGGCTGAAAGAGATCGGGACTTTTCTTCCTGATGGAAAATTAAGGATTCTGGATGTGGGATGCGGTGCAGGCTTCTTTTCCATTCTTTTAGCAAAACTGGGACATGAAGTTACAGGAATCGATCTGACACCGGATATGATCATTCATTCCAGGGAACTGGCAAAAGAAGAGAATGCCTCCTGTACGTTTGAAGTAATGGATGCGGAAAATCCGGATTTTCCCGATGGTACCTTTGATGTGATCGTATCCAGAAATCTTACCTGGACACTTCCGGATGCAGCAAGAGCATATAAAGAATGGATTCGTGTGCTGAAAACGGGAGGAATCCTGATCAACGCAGATGCCAATTATGGTGCAGATGATTTCTCAGATACTGCTGATCTGCCTGCCAATCATGCTCATTTTACAGTAGGCGATGCCATGATGCAGGAATGCGAGGAAATTAAACGCCAGCTTCCTATCAGTTCCTATGTACGCCCTGCCTGGGATCTGGAGACACTGGGAAAACTGGGTATCAACAGATTCTCCATTGATCTGGGTATCAGCAGCAGAATTTATACAAAGAAAGATGAGTTTTATAATCCAACCCCTATGTTCCTGATCTGCGGCGAAAAAAATAAATGTAATAATTGAGAAAAATGAAGCATATATTAAAGGGAGATTTCATTGATGGAACCTTCCTTTTTTCTTTTTTGCAAGCTAAAATGTTACAAAAATATGAAAAAAAGCTTGACAAAATCAATTATATTAAATATAATTTTCTTATAAGTTACAGAAATGTTACAACCATAAAAACCTGTAATTAAAAAAACTCAAGGAATGATAAGTATGAAAGTTCAGAAAAAAGAGTCAAAACAGTCCGGCAATCCGGCGCGGAGTCTGATACTGGTTACAGTGTGTACCTGTACGGCGATTGCGTTTGCAGCAGGCGGCAGAATAGCAGATTTTAATGGAAAAAACAAAGTATATGCAGCTTCTGAAAATAGGGAGAAAACTTTTTCCTCCCATGCTGACGAAACAGATGTACTGCCAACAGGAATTGCAGGAGTAGTATCCGGAATGAATGATACAGCTTCTCCCAAAAAATCAGTCACACGTATCGGAACTTCCTGTGAACAGGTAATGGTCGGTCAGAGAATCAAAGTTATTGAAGATAATATGGCAGAATTCGATGTCAGCTCTTCTATGGAGAGCAGCATCAATGAGTTGGATGCAAGGACAGCGGCTCTTGCAGAGAGTGCCCGGATGATGTCGGATGAGGACTATGATACATTGCTTCATATTGTAGAGGCTGAAGCAGGTACTGAGGATGTCAAGGGACGCATTCTGGTTGCCAATGTGATCATGAACCGTATAAAGAATAAGGAATTTCCCGATACAGTCACAGAAGTGGTATGGCAGAATACCAATGGTGTTCCGCAGTTTTCACCGACTTATGACGGACGTATCAATGAAGTAACTGTTACAGATGAGACAAGAGAAGCCGTCAGACAGGCTCTTGAAGGTGTGGATTATTCAGAAGGAGCACTGTTTTTTATCCAGAAATCTGAAGCTGAAAGCCAGAATGTCTCCTGGTTTGAGAAAGATCTGAAAAGGCTGTTTAAATACGGCGTACATGAATTTTATACCTATCCGGATTCAGCAGAAAGTTCCACAGGATCGTAATAAACGATACTCTTCATATAACTCATTTAACAGGATTGCGGTAATACTGCTCAAAATATGGACATATTCTTCGGGAACAAAAGAATATGTCCATATTTTTGATTTATAGTAATCAATCATAAAAAGACAGAAAAAAGAGAAATAATTTAGGATAGTATTTTGCTAAAGTATATGCTATAATGTGCTCAATTGGCGAAATGAATAACTGTAACTGTTCAGCGGTTTATTATTACTGCCAATATACTGAACAGTTACGAATAACTTTGGAAAGGCAGGAAATATCATGCAGGTATTATACAAAAGCACAAGAGGAAAAGAAGAAACCGTAACAGCTTCTATGGCTATTTTAAAGGGGCTTTCTGAGGATGGCGGCTTATTTGTGCCGACAGAGATTCCGAAGCTGGATGTCCCAATGGATGAGCTGGCAAAGATGAGCTATCAGGAGACAGCATATGAAGTAATGAAATGTTTCCTTACTGATTTTACAGAAGAAGAATTAAAGAACTGCATCAACAATGCCTATGATGAAAAATTTGATACAAAAGAGATTGCACCGCTTCATGAAGCAGACGGAGCTTATTTCCTTGAGCTGTATCATGGTGCGACCATTGCGTTTAAGGATATGGCATTATCAATTCTTCCACATCTTATGACTACAGCTGCTAAGAAGAATCAGGTAAAAAATGAGATTGTTATTCTTACCGCTACTTCCGGAGATACAGGTAAAGCGGCAATGGCCGGATTTGCAGATGTTCCGGGAACCAAGATTATCGTTTTCTATCCGAAACATGGTGTAAGTCCTATCCAGGAGAAACAGATGGTAACTCAGAAAGGCAACAATACATATGTTGTGGGAATTACCGGAAACTTTGACGATGCACAGACTGCAGTAAAGAAAATGTTCAATGATAAGGAACTGGAAGCAGAACTTGATGCTGCAGGATATCAGTTCTCATCTGCGAACTCTATCAATATCGGACGTCTGGTACCGCAGATCGTTTATTATGTATATGCATATGCATCACTTGTACGTCAGGGCAAGATCAAAGACGGTCAGGAGATCAATGTGGTAGTACCTACCGGAAACTTTGGAAATATCCTCGCTGCTTATTATGCAAAACAGATGGGACTTCCGGCTCACAAACTTATCTGTGCATCCAATGATAACAAGGTTCTGTATGATTTCTTCCGCACAGGAACCTATGACAGAAAGCGTGACTTTATCCTTACAACCTCACCGTCCATGGATATTCTGATCTCCAGCAATCTGGAACGTCTGATCTACCGTATTGCAGGCGGTGATGCAAAAAAATAGTGCAGAGCTGATGCAGTCTCTTACTGCAGGCGGCGAGTATACCATCACAGAAGACATGAAGGCACAGCTTGCAGACTTCTATGGCAATTACTGTACAGAAGACGAAACAGCAAAAACAATCGCAGAAATCTTCAAAGACAGTCATTATGTGATAGATACCCATACTGCAGTTGCAGCAGGTGTTTATGACAAATATGTAAAAGATACCAATGATACCACACCAACTGTCATTGCATCCACAGCAAGCCCATATAAATTTACAAGAAGTGTAATGGAAGCACTTGGAGCAGATACAGACGGTAAGGATGATTTTGCACTGGCTGATGAACTGAGTGCGCTTTCCGGAGTGAAACTTCCACAGGCAGTTGAGACGATCCGCACAGCACCGGTGCTTCATAACCGGGTGGTAGATGCGCCGGATATGCCAAAGGCAGTAAAAGATATCCTTGGAATCCGATAATCGTTACTGTTCACTCCGTTCACAGTAACGTAGCCAAAATTCATTCCAGATTGCCTGCGGCAATGGAATTTTGGCTTGTATGTCTCGGGATTTTGGCATATTCATGCCAAAACACCTCGCGGGATAGTGGTGTGTGAACAGTAACCGATAATCTCCATATTATAAAAAATATAATTAATTCTACATTTTATGTTGAAAAAGAACATATACTGGAGTATAATAAGAATCAGTTAAAAACAGTGAATATCCTGAAATGTACGAGGCCCCTTCTTTTTTTGAACCTACATCGACTTTAACGGGAACCCAACATCGCAGGCCGGATGTCAGGCCGTCATTATGCAGCGGAAGACAGAAGGTCTGTTGAGGATACCCACCTAGCTGCGGCTAGGCGTCAATGGGAAGGGAACGGCATTTCGGGAACTGTAAAAATGAGCCGTAGAGAGGCTCTTTTTTATTATCTTTTGGATTTAATATTATTTTATGATACGGGAGGTTGGAAACAATGAGTGTTTCTGAAAGAAAGTTCGGTGTATTACAGACTGGGGAAACAGTAAAAATTTTTCATCTGGAAAACAAATCCGGGGCATATGCGGAAGTGACAGATTTTGGAGCAATCCTGGTTAAGGTCTGCGTACCTGATAAAGATGGTACTTTAACAGACGTAGTACTTGGATATGATGATCTGGCATCTTATGAAGTAAATGGATGCTTTTTCGGTTCAACCATCGGCAGAAACGGAAACCGCATCGGCGGTGCGAAATTCTCTGTCAATGGCAAAGAAGTAGTTCTTGCTCAGAATGAGAATGACAATAATCTTCACAGCGGTCCTGACGGATTTGAAAAAAAGCTCTGGAAAGTGGCTGAGATTTCCGATGATAAAAACAGTGTTATATTTAACCGTATAAGTCCGGATGGCGAGAATGGTTTCCCGGGAGAATTTGATGTGTCTGTAAAATATGAGTTTACGGAAGACAACGAACTGAGGATCCATTATCAGGGAATCTGCGATGAGCCGACAGTTGCCAATATGACAAATCATTCTTATTTCAATCTGAATGGTGAAGGAAGCGGAACCGCCATGGATCAGTATCTTACAATCCATGCAAAATATTATACACCTGTAGCCGACAGTCATTCCATTCCTACAGGAGTGTATGAGGAAGTTGCAGGGACTCCCATGGATTTCAGAACTGCCAAACAGATCGGGCAGGATATTGAAGCAGAATTTGACCAGCTGAAATTCACAGGCGGATATGACCACAATTATGTGACAGACAACTATGCAAAAGGAAACAGAAGACTGATCGCAACCGCATACAGTGATAAAACCGGAATTGCCATGGATGTCACTTCCGACTGTCCATGTGTACAGTTTTACGCAGCAAATTTTGTCGAAAATGAACATGGTAAAAATGGTCATACTTACAATAAGCGGGATGCTTTCTGTCTGGAAACGCAGGTTGAACCGAATGCGGTCAATGTTGAAGATTTCCACTCCCCGATTCTTAATGCAGGTGAACAGTATGATTCTGTGACTGCTTATCATTTCTACATCAGAAAGTAAAAATCTGACCATAAAACTAATTACATATTGATCCGGTTTTTTTCATATCTACAGCATTCCAGCATGAAAAGAACCGGATTTTATTATCCATAATTCATGTTTGTCATAACGGCAGTTTCATGGTATGATAGTAAACAGAGATATTCGAAACAGTTATCTTTATAATTACAGCAATCACCATAAATGCCTTATCAGAAATGACTGCTGTAAAATAACAGAATGGAGACATATATGAAAAAGAAAATAAAACCCGGTCTGTTACAGGGCTTTTATTCGGGTTTATGGAACGTGTATCCGGAGATCACGTAGGAGCTTATGCGACACAGGCAGCGTATTTTCTGATCATGTCTTTTATTCCCTGTATTCTGTTTCTGACTACACTGGTACGGTATACACCTCTGACCTATAATGTAGTCAGGGATGCGATCGTTGCTTTTATTCCGGAGAATCTGCAGAGTTTTGTTCTGGGGATCGTGGTAGATGTATACAAAAGAAGTACTGCAATTGTCCCTTTGTCAGCAATTGTGGCACTGTGGTCTGCCGGAAAAGGAATGCAGTCTATCATCAATGGATTAAATACCATTTATCACGTAAAAGAAACCCGTAACTGGCTGTTAACCAGAATTTATGCAGTATTCTATACTTTATCACTGGTGATTGCGGTAATCGTGTCTCTGCTTATGCTTGTACTCGGAAACGAAATACAGAAAGTTGTATCAAAATATATTCCTTTTCTTGGAAAAGTTCTGGGAAAAATACTGGGGGCAAGAGCACTGTTGGTATTTGGTGTGTTGTTTCTGGTTTTTCTTATGTTGTATAAGGTTCTTCCGAACAGAAAAGCCACATTCAAAAGCCAGATTCCCGGAGCCTTGATCATAGCAGTTGCATGGTCGATATTTTCATACGGATTCTCTTTTTATTTTGAGATTTTTCCGGGGTTCAGTAATATGTACGGAAACCTTGCGACGATCATCATGGTCATGGTATGGTTGTATATCTGTATGAATCTTCTGTTATACGGTGCAGAGATCAATGCTTATTTTGAAAAAGAATTCCGGATTGCACATAAATCGGTACAGGAACTGCTGGCACATGAAAAAGAAAAAGCAGCAGGAAATGAATGAATTTTGGCTACGTTGTGAACATGACAGTCAGGGGGCTTTTTATTGTAAAGCCTTTCTGAGTGTGCTATAATAAACCATAATTTTGGAGAAACAAAAAGGAATCAGTTCTATGATCGTTGTATATTTGATATTTTTGGCTGTCATTCAGGCTGTGACGGAATTTCTTCCTGTCAGCAGCCTGGGACATTTATGCATATTGGAACAATATATGGGAATCGGCCACGAAACCGGATTGCTGTCAGAAACGATGCTCCATCTTGGAAGTGCGGCAGCAATTATATTTTTGTTCCGCAAAGATTTAAAGAAAATCGGGCTGGGACTTCTGGGGATGTTTATGGATATGATCGGTAATCTGAATCTATATATCCATAACAAGAAGACAGGGGAAAGTTTGGGCTATGCCAGAATAGTCACCGGAACATATCGGAAAACAGGTGCACTTCTTGTGATTTCCATGATTCCAACAGCACTTCTGGGACTTACAGGAAAACGGCTGGCTCTTCTGGCCGCGGACTCTCAGATTGTTCCGGGAATCGGATTTTTACTTACAGGCGTATTTCTTCTGGTAACAGATCTGAATAAATCCGGTGGAAAAAAGGGACCGAGAGAGGCTTCTTATGACAGCGCCATGTGGATTGGAATTTGTCAGGGGCTTGCTGTCTTTCCGGGGATTTCCAGAATGGGATTTACGTTATGTGCTGCACTGTTATGCGGATATAACCGCAAATTTGCGGTTCGTTTTTCTGTTTTTATGAGTCTGCCTGCTATCATAGGTGCTTTTTTTACGGAAATCGGAAATTTTGGTGCTTCTGAAATGACGGCAGGACTTGGGTTTACCTATGTATTTGCAATGATCATCGCCGGTTTTGCGGGATGTCTTGTTATACGAAATACAATAGCCATGACTCAGAATGTAAAATTACGCTATTTTGCATACTATTCATTTATAGTCGGTATTATTACACTGGCATTAAATTTTGCCCTGTAAAGGGAAGATATTTACGAGAAGATCAAGGAGGGGAGCCTTAGAATGGCAGCATCAAAGAGTAAGAATACCGGGCATTCGGGAAGAAATACAAAAAAGAAGACAGCAATGGAACAGGAAGTCGGCAGATTTCAGACAGAAATCATATTATTTGTGATTTTGGCCGCATGTGTGATCCTGATGGCAAGCAATTTTGGAGCAGGTGGTTTTGTGGGAGATGCGATCAGTAATTTCTGTTTCGGACTGATGGGACTGATGGCATATCTGTTTCCAATCGTATTTTTCCTTGAATCAGCATTTATTCTGATCAATAAAACAAACCGGCTGGCATATAAGAAACTTGCAGCGGCGTTTGTGATGTTTCTGTTTCTGTGTGGGGCAGCGCAGCTTCTCACAGACGGATATATGCAGAGTACAACTTTACTGGATTATTATGCTTTAAGCGCAGATTATAAAACAGGCGGTGGTCTGATCGGAGGAGCGATCTGTATTTCTGTCACATCTGCTTTTGGAACTATCGGCGGATATGTGATCATTATACTGGCATTTGTTGTATGTATGATCATTATCACACAGCGCTCTCTGCTTGATTTTGTAACGCGGCTGGTTATAAAGGTGTGTGATTTTGTAAAGGACAGGCATGAGTGCTATATGCAGGGACAGCCTGAACGTGAGAGATACAGAGAAGAACGTGCCAGAGAACGTCAGCTTATAAGAGAACAGCGGCGTGAAGAAAAAATCCGCAAACTGGAAGAAGAAATCGGTGATGATGAATTTTCAGATGATGACTTTTTCATGGACCCTTCGGAAGCAAAGAAAATGAAAAAAGGCGGCTTCCTGGAAGGAACCAAGCTGACAGGTTATTCTGAACAGAAGTCAAAGAAAAAGGGGAAACTTCTGAAAAAAGCGGCAGATACAGATAAAGCGGCATCAGGAACTGCCGAAATTGCGGAGGATACCGAGAATACAGGGATTAAATCCTCTGATGATGCGGATAATAAACCATACATCGATGCTCCGATGAATTTTGAGATCCACAGAGCGGATACATCCCCGGATACATACGAAGCAGATAATGAATCACAACAGCCGGAAGACCTTCCATTTGAAGACACAGTCACTGACCGGAAGAAATCTGTAGTTTCAGAACAGGAGGAAGATCTGCCCCCTTTTCAGGATGAGAAGGCAGTGCGGCCGCCTTCAAAAAACCCCAAATCTTCTGAAAAGGAGATACAGAGCGGAATTGTAAACATTCAGCATGAGATCACCCAACAGGAAGCAGCCGTAAAAAAAGAATATAAATTTCCAGCCTTAAATCTGCTGAAAAAAGGAAGCAGCAAGGCTCAGGGGGATTCTGATGCCTATCTGCGTAAGACTGCAAAAAAACTCCAGGAAGTACTTCACAATTTCGGCGTGAACGTGACTGTCACTAATGTGAGCTGCGGACCAACTGTTACCCGTTATGAACTTCAGCCCGAGATGGGAGTGAAGGTCAGCAAAATTGTAGGTCTTGCAGATGACATCAAACTGAATCTTGCCACTCCTGATATCCGTATTGAAGCACCGATCCCCGGCAAAGCAGCAGTGGGCATTGAGGTTCCCAATAAAGAGAACAGTACGGTTATGCTCAGAGATCTGCTCCAGTCAGAAGAATTTCAGAAGGCAAAATCCAAACTTTCTTTTGCGGTAGGAAAGGATATTGCAGGTAAGACTGTAGTTGCGGATATTGCCAAAATGCCACATCTTCTCATCGCAGGTGCAACCGGTTCAGGTAAATCAGTATGTATCAATACACTTATCATCAGTATCCTGTACAAGGCAAATCCGGATGAAGTAAAGCTTATCATGATCGATCCTAAAGTAGTAGAGCTCAGTGTGTATAACGGAATTCCACATTTGTTTATTCCGGTTGTGACAGATCCGAAGAAAGCAGCAGGCGCATTAAACTGGGCAGTACAGGAGATGACAAACCGTTACAATACATTTGCGGAGTACGGTGTCCGTAATCTGGATGAATATAATAAGAAGGCAGAGCAGATCAAGGCGGCCGGAGCTGAAGAAGAACCTGTGAAAATGCCGCAGATTGTGATCATCGTGGATGAGCTTGCAGACCTTATGATGGTTGCACCCGGAGAGGTGGAGGATGCTATCTGTCGTCTGGCTCAGCTTGCACGTGCGGCAGGTATCCATCTGATCATTGCCACACAGAGACCGTCTGTAAATGTTATCACCGGTCTGATCAAGGCGAATATGCCTTCCAGAATTGCTTTCTCTGTATCTTCCGGTGTGGATTCCAGAACAATTCTGGATATGAACGGAGCCGAGAAGCTTCTTGGAAAAGGTGATATGCTCTTTTATCCTCAGGGATATCAGAAGCCTGCAAGACTTCAGGGTGCATTTGTATCTGACGATGAGGTAAGTGCTGTGGTTGAATTTCTTGCAGATAAAAATCCGGGTGTCCAGTATAACCAACAGATCGAGCAGCAGGTAAATTCTCCTGTAACAACAGGTATGTCCGGAGATGAAAGGGACATCCATTTTGAAGAAGCAGGTAAGTTTATCATAGAGAAAGAGAAAGCTTCTATTGGTATGCTGCAGAGAATGTTTAAGATTGGTTTCAACAGAGCGGCAAGAATCATGGATCAGCTCTGCGACGCAGGTGTAGTGGGACCGGAAGAGGGAACAAAACCGAGAAAAGTTCTTATGTCTATGGAGGAGTTTCAGAATTATCTGGAAAATCAGTAAGTGAGGACTGTCTATGAAATGTCCTAAATGTCATAAAGAGGTGGAAAAAGGCTCTCTGTACTGCCCCTACTGCCTTGCGGAGATACCCTGGGTAAGAGAATTCAGCACAGTGGAAACTCTGATGAAAAAGGAGCAGCAGAACCGCCCATCCGAAAGGAAACATAAAACAAAAATTGTAAAATATTTCAAACATCGCAAAAGAAGAAAGCTGAAATTCAGCAAAAAAACAGATTCTATGTCTGCTTCTGTGTGCGGCTACACTGCTGGGGTTCTTTTGTTATCGGCAGTTAAATACTTTTTCTGCCTTATATTCCAGGGACAAAAAAACAATATGCACAGACAAAACTATGAAGAAGCACAGCGGATTGCAGAAATGCTCTGGATAAAAATTCAAAATGAAGCTGCCAATCTTCTTCTGGCCAAAAGTATGGAGAAATCAGGTGATACTCAGT
>ENA-OQKJ01000321-OQKJ01000321.1-human-gut-metagenome-genome-assembly--contig:-NODE-321-length-11780-cov-5.101347_pt1 | contig 11780 bp, 12 predicted proteins | sample MGYA00242647_ERZ504795 | MGnify/ENA primary metagenome ERZ504795 (study PRJEB26092, sample SAMD00036398) | human gut metagenome | host: Homo sapiens | study: EMG produced TPA metagenomics assembly of...
CTTGACAGAGACGCCGCCTCTGGTGATAATGGCTTCCTTGAATTCGCCCATTCCTGTGATCGTGAATGGGAAGGCTTTGATAAGATCTATGAAGTGCTGACGTTCTTCCCTGGAGATATCGTGGATCTTTTTCTCTGCAGGAATACCCCCCAGCTCTATCATTACAGGTGTCAGAGATGATGGGAAAAGTACTCCAATCACGTTCTTGAACTGTTTGTTAGGTCCTGCCTCGAATTCACGCAGAATTCTGGCATCCAGCTGCTCCTTTGTGAGTGCAGGCTTCAGATCCAGATATGCGGACAGCTCGCCGTTTGGTGCTTTTGCCAGTTTTGCACCGATGTGGGCACTGGCAGAGAGGATCATTGGACCTGTAACTCCGAAATGGGTGAACATCATCTCTCCGAAATCCTCGTAAAGTACTTTCTTTCCATTCTTTATGGTAAGTCCTGTATTCTTAAGGGAAAGTCCCTGAAGCTTAGGGATATAGTCTTCTTTTGTCTTTAATGGCACAAGGGAGGGAGCAATGTCCGTGACTTTCAGTCCCAGTTCTCTTGCGAAACGATATCCGTCACCTGTGGAACCGGTACTCTGATAAGAGAATCCACCTGTGGCTACGATGACTGCATCGCCTTCTATGAAGGTACCATCTGTAAGTATAACTCCTGTGATCTTCTCCTGCTGTATGTCAGATGATTTTTTCCTTTTCTGTTTTTTCCTGCATCAGATCCTGATTCTGTTAATGCGGCTTCTGATTCAAGGGTATTTACGGAATCTGTTACAGATTCCGTTATAGGTTTCTTTACAATTTCCTGTACAGCAGTGTGAAGATGAATCTTTGCTCCTGCTTTCTTCAGCTCACGCTCCAGAGCGCGGATGATGTCTGAAGAATGGTCAGACTGTGGGAATACTCTGTTTCCACGCTCTACCTTCAGAGGGACACCTGCTTTCTCAAAGAACTCCATTACATCCTGAGGGGTAAATGAATAGAAACTGCTGTAGAGGAACTTGGGATTGCTCATCATTGCAGGAAAGAGTTCTTCTGTGTCGCAGGCATTTGTCACATTGCATCTGCCTTTTCCTGTGATGAAGACTTTCTTTCCCAGTTTCTCGTTCTTCTCTAATATATGAACTTCATGATGGTTACGGGCTGCAAAAACCCCTGCCATCATTCCGGCGGCTCCGCCGCCGATTATTATAACTTTGCTCATGGAATATTCTCCTGTATTTATTTTACCCTGCAGATTGTCTATTTCATCATGGTTCCACGTCTCCGCTTCGCTACGATCAATATAGATATGTACCACTGGCAGCATATACCCATTGACACATTATATTCCCGGGTATCATATTCTTCCATAATAACGCAAAGGAGCCTGCTTACGCAAGCTCCTTTTTTCGTTTGGACATATTTAATTACGGATCAATTATACAGGATATGCTCCGTTCTTTTTGTCAGCTGCTTTCTCGTCAACTTTTGTTTTCTGAGCCTGACGGTATTTGAAGAAGTCCATAGCTACCTGTGGGAACAGTGCGTATGTTAATACGTCTTCATCCTGTTCCTTGTACTGAGCCATTTCGCTCTCAAGTTTCTCAAGCTCGTTGTCAAGAAGGTCTGCAGGACGGCATGTGATCGGTTTCTCATCGCCGATGCACTTCTTCTGTACTTCCGGATTAAACGGTTTTACAGTTGCGCCGTATTTTCCTAACAGGATATCTTTTGTTTCTTTTGTAACCATTTTGTATCTCTCGCCCATAAGTACGTTGAATACAGCCTGTGTACCAACGATCTGTGAAGACGGAGTAACAAGCGGCGGTTCACCAAGGTCTTTACGTACACGCGGAACTTCCTCGAGAACATCGTAGAATTTGTCTTCTGCGTGCTGTTCTTTCAGCTGGGAAGTCAGGTTGGAGAGCATACCGCCCGGTACCTGATACAGTAAAGTCTTGATGTTAACACCAAGGTTCTTCGGATTGAGCAGTCCGCTGTCAAGAGCTTCGTCACGGATCGGACGGAAGTAGTCAGCGATCTCGGAGAGAAGCTTCTGATCAAATCCTGTGTCGTATGGTGTATCTTTGAATGTCTCAACCATAACCTCTGTTGCAGGCTGGGATGTTCCCAGTGCAAATGGAGACATTGCTGTATCGATGATATCCACACCTGCTTCTACTGCTTTTAAGTAAGTCATGGAAGCTACACCTGAGGTGTAATGTGTATGAAGGTCGATCGGGATCTTAACTGTTTCTTTTAATGCTGTTACAAGCTCTGTAGCTTTGTTTGGAAGGAGAAGACCTGCCATATCTTTGATACAGATGGAATCAGCGCCCATATCTTCAATACGTTTTGCAATGTCTGTCCAGTATTCCAGTGTGTAAGCATCTCCTAATGTGTAGGAAAGAGCTACCTGTGCATGAGCCTTCTCTTTGTTTGCAGCGCTTACAGCTGTCTGCAGGTTACGAAGGTCATTGAGGCAGTCAAAAATACGGATGATGTCGATTCCGTTTGCAGCAGATTTCTGTACGAAGTATTCTACAACGTCATCTGCGTATGGACGGTATCCAAGGATGTTCTGTCCACGGAAAAGCATCTGAAGTTTTGTGTTTTTGAAGCCGTCACGTAATTTACGAAGTCTTTCCCATGGATCTTCGTGAAGGAAACGAAGGGATGCATCGAATGTTGCACCGCCCCAGCACTCTACTGCGTGATAGCCGACTTTGTCAAGTTTATCTACGATCGGAAGCATCTGTTCTGTGGTCATACGTGTTGCGATCTGGGACTGATGAGCATCACGGAGAATGGTTTCCACAATTTTAACAGGTTTTTTCTCTAATTCTGCCATTATTAAATCTCCTTTATAGTTCTGTTTAATCGGATATTCGCAATCCGCTTCGCTACTTGCTCATAACCAAATAGCTGCTCCGCAGCTTATCAGAAGGAGTTGCACTCCTCCTGATACAAGCAAGATAGCTTGCTTGATTTGGTTATACTCCGAAAATAGCCATGAATGTTCCGGCTGCTACGGCTGTACCGATAACACCGGCAACGTTCGGGCCCATTGCGTGCATCAGAAGGAAGTTTGTAGGATCTGCCTCTGCACCCACTTTCTGGGATACACGGGCTGCCATAGGTACTGCGGATACACCTGCGGAACCGATCAGCGGGTTGATCTTTCCATGAGTCAGTTTGCAGAGCAGTTTACCAAGCATACATCCGCCGAATGTACCGATTGCGAATGCAACAAGACCTAAAACTACGATCTTCAGAGTATCTGCGTTTAAGAATGCTTCTGCACTTGTGGAAGCACCTACGGATGTACCCAGAAGGATAACTACGATATACATCAGGGCATTGGAAGCTGTTTCTGTCAGCTGTTTTACAACACCGCACTCTCTGAACAGGTTACCAAGCATGAGCATACCAACCAGCGGAGCTGTTGTAGGCAGAATCAGGCAGACAACGATTGTGATAACGATCGGGAACAGGATCTTCTCCAGTTTGGAAACCGGGCGAAGCTGATCCATTTTGATCTTACGTTCTTTCTCTGTTGTGCAGAGTTTCATGATAGGCGGCTGGATGATCGGAACCAGTGACATATAGGAATATGCTGCCACTGCAATCGGTCCCATCAGTGCAGACTGTCCAAGTTTACCTGCAAGGAAAATGGAAGTCGGACCGTCAGCACCACCGATGATGGAGATAGCTGCTGCTGCTTTTCCGTTGAATCCAAGAAAGATTGCAAGGAAGTAAGCTGCATAGATACCAAGCTGTGCCGCAGCACCCATCAGGAAGCTAATCGGGTTTGCAATAAGCGGGCCGAAGTCTGTCATGGCACCTACACCCATGAAGATCAGGGATGGTAAGATACTCCACTCATCAAGGATGTAGAAATAATGAAGAAGTCCACCTACACCATTGGACATATCTTCCGGGTTTGCCATAATGTCCGGATAGATATTTACAAGCAGCATACCGAATGCGATAGGAACAAGCAGAAGCGGCTCGAATCCCTTCTTGATAGCAAGGTAAAGGAATACGCAGGCTACTGCGATCATCAGGTAATTGCCCCATGTCAGATTGAAGAATGCTGTCTGATGAATCAGGTTGGACAATGTTTCTGTTACATAAGACATTTGACTACCTCCCGTCTTAGTTCATTGTTGCTAAAGTATCTCCGTTTTCTACAGAGGCACCTTCTGCAACATCAATGCTTGCGATAGTACCGTCCTGAGGAGCTACTACAGGGATTTCCATTTTCATGGATTCAAGAATAACTACGCTGTCTCCGGCTTTTACTGCCTGTCCAACGCTTGCTGCTACTTTGACAACTTTACCAGGTACGGAAGCAGTTACTTTTACTGCGCCGGCGCCGGCTGCAGGAGCTGCTGCTTTCGGAGCTGCTGCAGGTGCAGCCTTAGGTGCTGCTTTCGGAGCTGCTGCAGGTGCGGATACGCTTCCTGTTTCTTCAACAGTTACTTCATATGCTGTACCGTTTACTGTAATTGTATAGCTTTTCATTTTAAAATCCTCCTAAATAAATAAATGACAATTATCTTCTATTTCTTTTTACTTTGCGGATAGAGCGAACGACGAATCCGTCTGTTGTAGTTCCCTCTGCTGCTGCGATTGCTGCTGCGATAACAGCTACCAGTTCTCCGTCATCTGCAAGGTTCTCTTCTGCCTGTGCAGGTGCTGCTGCGATTGCTGCTGCCTCTGCCTCTTTTGCAGTTTTGGCTGCTTTTGCTTCTGCTGCTTTCTTTGCTTCCGGATTCGGAATAAATCTGAACAGAGAAATCAGAAGGCTTAATAAAATCAGCATTACGAATACAGTTCCAATACCCATCAAAGTATTAAGACCTGCTCTCTGAAGAGTCTTGCCCATACCATACTGTACATCTACAGACATGGAAGTCGGTGTTCCCTGTGAGTCAAAGACATATACAAAGTTTGCATCTGCTTTCTCAAATTTAAGAGGAACAGTAACTGTGTACTGATCATCTTTGAAAATTACAGTAGTTTCACCATTGCTGTCCTTCTTTGCGCCAAGTTCATCCTTGGATGTCTGCCAGGACTGCATGGCACTTGTTGTAAAGTCATCTCCTGAACTCATGTAATTCTCGATTTCTTCATCTTTAAGCTGGACAATGGCATCTGTCAGTCCTTCTGCTGTAGTTACCAGTGTGGACTTAACAGTATCATCAACCTTATCTGCGGCAAATACCACAGAGGTGCTGCCGATCACCAGCGCAGCCATTACGAGAAATGTCATGAATACAGAAGTTATTTTTTTGATCATTTTCATATGCGTCACCCCGCTTAGACCGTTCCATGTTTCTTAGACGGACGATCTTCTCTCTTTGTGAACAGCATCTCAAATGCACCGATTACATATTTTCTTGTGTCAGCCGGGCTGATCACAGTGTCAACATAGCCTCTTGCTGCTGCGGAAGCAACACCATTCTGAAGCTCTCTGTACTGAGCAGCTTTTTCATTCAGTTCAGCAGCATCTGCATCTGCATACATGATCTTGGCTGCCAGGGAAGCATCCATCATACCGATCTCTGCGTTATCCCATGCATATACAAGGTCTGCACCGATAGATTTGCTGTTCATTGCCACGTAAGCTGTACCGTAAGCTTTGCCGATGATCACATTTACCTTCGGAACAGTTGCATCTGCGAATGCAGCTACCAGTTCACCTACGGATTTCGCCATCATCTTCTCGCTGCATAAGGTTGCCATGAAGCCTGTTGCGTTTGTAAGTGTAAGTACCGGAATATCAAAAGCGTCGCAGAATTTCACGAAATCTGCTGCTTTTCTTGCGCCTCTTGCAGAGATGCTTCCGTCAAATGTTTCTGTTTTCTTGCCTTCTGCGTCATATACTTCGCTTCTGTTTGCAACAGCACCTACTGTAGCGCCGTTTAAACGGATAAAGCCTGTAACCATGTCTTTTGCATAGTCTGCTTTTGTCTCGAAGAATTCACCGTTGTCAGCGATCTGGGAAAGTGCGATTGCTGTGTCACCTGCACAGTTTGCAAGATCTGCGCATACGCGGTTAAGATCATCTGTACACTCTGTGTAATTGTCTGTGTCTTCATTATTAGAAGGAAGAAGTGATACTAAGGAACGGATCTGGCCAAGAATCTCATCCTCTGTACCAACGCCATCGATCACACCTGTCTCTTTGCTCTGGAAATCAGCTGCTGCTGTGTCGCATTTGTCTGTGTTGTTTCCTTCCAGTGCGTTTGGTGTGTTGACGAACATTTTCCTTTTTTGGATTCCATGAATGTGAAATCTGTCAGGGACGGGATAACTGCCATACCACCGCCGCATGTTCCGAAGATTGCTGTAATCTGCGGGATCACACCGGATGCCAGTGTCTGTTTCAGATAGATCTGTCCGAAAGCTTCCAGTGCGTCTGTTGCTTCCTGAAGACGGATACCTGCACAGTCAACAAGTCCGATAACCGGAGCGCCTGTTTTCATGGCAAGATCATAAAGTCTTGTGATCTTCTTTGCATGCATTTCACCAACAGTACCGTTTAATACAGATGCATCCTGGCTGTATACATAAACCAGTTTGTCATCGATCACACCATATCCGGTGATAACACCGTCAGATGGTGCCTTGTTTGCAGTCATGTTGAAATCTGTGGATCTGGCTGTTACACCCTGTCCGATTTCGACAAAACTGTTTGCGTCAAGCAAAGAAGTAATTCTTGTGCCTGCTAAGCTTTGTGTTGCATTACTCATTCTTGTTTGCCCTCCATCTTTATGAGAATATTTAAAAGTTAACCCAAAAATTTTAGCCGATTTTAATTTTACCTTTTCCGGCAGAAAATTTCAACATTTATTTGTCATTTTCGTTAAAAATATAGCAGAAAAATTTAGTCAGGTTTCTCCAAAATTTTGTTTTTTTGAGCATTTCTTCCTATTTAATAGAGGAAAACATAAATGAAAAGCACTTATCAGCATATTTTTTTCACCTCTGACCGTAAAAAATATGACTATCAAAAACCGTATTGTTATGATGCCTATGGGCACAAAGGATCATCGATGGAACTCTGGAAGGAAGAAATATCCTTAATACACTGACTCAGATGGGATACCGTGAACAAAAACCTTTACAACAAAATACGAAAGGGGATATTATAATGGCTGAAAGAATTACCGGACATACTGAATTAATCGGTCTGATGGCTTACCCGATCCTACACCCAGCTCTCCTGCAATGCAGAATGAGGCTTTTGCAAAACTCGGGTATGACTACGCTTACCTTGCTTTCGAGGTTGGCACAGGTGAAAGAGATTCTTCACATCTCCTATGATGACTGATACCCCGGTTATTCTTAATAAGATAAGAAATATGAGGATAAGAAAATGAACACTGTTCAGGTAAAAAACACTGTGATCGGTGAAGGCAGACCTAAGATCTGCGTTCCGATCGTTGGAAAAACAAAACCGACATTCTCGAAGAAGCCAAAAAGATCACTTCTCTTCCGGTTGATGTGGTTGAGTGGCGTGTTGACTGGTTCGATGATGTCTTTGCTACTGAAAAAGTATTAGAAACCGCAAAAGAGCTTCAGGAAGTCTTAAAAGATATCCCTGTTCTCCTTACATTCCGTACTTCCAAAGAGGGCGGGGAAAAAGAGATTTCCGTAAGTGATTACGCTGCTTTAAATATCGCAGCTGCTCAGAGCGGTTATGTAGATTTAATCGATGTAGAAGCATTTACAGGCGATGATGTTGTAAAAACGATCATTGACGCTGCTCATGAGGCAGGTGTGAAGGTAATTGCTTCCAACCATGATTTCTTTAAGACTCCTGAGAAGGAGGAGATCATCAGACGTCTTCGTATGATGCAGGATTTCGGTGCTGATATTCCGAAAATGGCTGTTATGCCAACCTGCAAACAGGATGTTCTTACACTCCTCTCTGCTACTCTGGAAATGTCTGAGAAATATGCAGACCGTCCAATCATTACCATGTCCATGGCAGGAACAGGCGTTGTAAGCCGTCTGACAGGTGAGACATTTGGCTCCGCTCTCACCTTCGGTGCTGCTTCCAAAGCTTCTGCTCCGGGGCAGGTCGATGTGCATGAATTAAAACAGGTACTGGATATCATTCACAACAGCCTGTAATCTGTTGATGAATGATGTGATATCAGATGTTATTCTTGCCCATAGTTGTCTGATATCACTCATATCTGACAGCAGAAGAGTATTATCTTATAATATCTTATGAGATCTTATGTCATCTTATGAAATGGCAATAGATATTAATCAAATCAAGCAAATCCCCTGCTTCTCGCAATTGAGGCAGGGGACTTGCTTGATTTGGTTAAGGTATCTGGGGTAATTCAAAATATGGCTATTCTTGACTTGTAAATAGTATAACATTGCTTATATTCCAGCGCCAGATTGCGGGAATGGTTTTTCAAGTACGCGCTAAGGAACTGATAATATGATTAGGAGTGACTGTATATGAGATAAGCGCTGTGGCGGTCAACTGTAATTCACTTCAAGGATGACCGTATTTAATATAAGCGCAATCTCGGTCAACTGTAGTTCACTTCGGGGATGACCGCATTTAATATAAGCGCAATCTCGGTCAACTGCAGTTTGCTTCGGGGATGACCGCATTTAATATAAGCGCAATCTCGGTCAACTGTAATTCGCTTCGGGGGTGACCGTATTTGAGATAAGTGCAATTGCAGTCAACTATAATCAAAATTATAGTTGACCTAAAATAGAAATTGAAAAATAAAGTCAATGTAAATGATATTTTGGTTGATCCTATTGAGCATATGTAAAATCTCAATCAACTCATACATGAATATCTCTTTTGAGAAATTTTCCTAATCTAAAAAAGGTTGCCGGATAATACGACTATTTCCGACAGACAATCATGAGAAAATCTCACCACAATAAATGAAAACTGGATACTAGCTATACGTTATGTAGTGGTATACTTAAGGTGCCGAATAAGATCGGAAGGGGATTGGTGCTTACAAGCCCGTCCGACAGACTGATTTTCAGCTCCTTAGGTGTACCACTTTTTGTTTCCATCGGGTTTTGATGAGGACGCAGGACAGCCAACAATTAAGCAAGGAGCTGCATCGGCTTATGCGAAGGAGGTTTGCTTTATGGAAGTATTGTATAAGCGGTGTTGTGGGATTGACATTCATAAAAATATGATGGTAGCCTGTATTTTTACGAGTGTCAGAAAAAAAGAAATCCGTCAGTTTTCAACAATGACGGAAGATATTCTCCAATTAGTTTCGTGGCTGAAAGAAACAGATTGTGAGATGGCTGCCATGGAAAGTACGGGCTCTTATTGGAAACCTGTATATAATATATTTGAAGAAGAACAGATACCGATCATGGTTGTGAATGCGCAGCATATCAAAGGAGTTCCCGGACGTAAGACGGATGTAAAAGATGCAGAGTGGATTGCCGATCTGGTACGCCATGGATTAGTAAAAGCAAGTTACATACCAAATAGGGATCAAAGAGAACTGCGAGAAATAACCCGTTACCGCCAGGAGATAACTGAAGAACGTGCTCGTGAATTAAATCGAATCCAGGCTGTGTTAGAAGGCTGCAATGTTAAATTGAGCAGTGTAATTACCGATATCAGCGGAAAAAGCGGTATGACAATTTTAAAGGCAATTGTATCTGGAGAAACAGATCCGGTTGTTTTAAGTGAACTTGCCGAAGGAAGAGCCAGAGATAAAATTCCAGAAATGCAGAAATCCCTACAAGGACGGATATCAGAACATCAGCAAAAAATGTTGAAACATCAACTTGGGCATATTGAAAGCCTGACCGCTTTAATTATGGATTTAGATGCAGATATTAAAAAAAAAACAGAATCCATAAATTGGGCAATCGAAGCTTTGGATGATATGCCTGGGATTGGAAGAAAAAGTGCAGAACGAATTTTAGCGGAAACTGGTGTGGAAATGGAGCACTTTCAAAATGAATCCCGTTTCAGCTCATGGGCGGGGCTTGTGCCTGAGTGTAAGGAAAGCGCCGGAAAAAAGATGAGTACACGAATACGGAAAGGAAATAAATATTTGAAAGCAACGTTGGTGGAATGTGCTCGTGCTGGAATACGAAACAAGCAAAGTTATCTCTACTCCCGTTATCAAAGAATTGCCGCGCGCAGAGGTGGGAAAAGGGCTTTAATTGCAGTAGCCCATGCCATGTTAATCGCGATTTATCATATACTAAAAGAGAAAGTTCCTTATCATGACCTTGGAGCGGACTACTACTCCGTTATCAATCAAGAAAAGATGATCAATAGGAATATTCGTACATTAGAAAAGTTAGGGGTAAATGTAATGATTCAGCCGAAATGAATCTCTTTAACTGTATAATTAAGAGAAGGAAATAAGCCCGCCAAAAGGCGAGCTTATTTAGAATGCTTGTTTATAGGTTATCGCTGAACTACGTTTTCAGGACAGCCCCTTTAGTAAAATAGAATATGGGTGAATTTTCTGTCTGTCGATAGTACTCTGTATGTTTATAGGCAGAGTACTTGACCGTAAAAAAAGAATTACTTGTGCGGTTCAGTTCTCCTGTTTCGTCCTGTTGGGAAGCAATACTGCAGCTTGGGCTTTCCGCGGATATTACATAGTCCATGTCAGAAATATTCTATAATTAATGCTAAGAAAATTCGTCTATGTGTCCTTTGTGGAATGGAAAATCTATAGCTAATATATTGGTTAATGTGGACAAGGTGAATATATTACGGTGCTGTCAAGTGAAAAATCTTTAGTGTAATTACACTTTGTACAAATTTTTCCTTTATATGTTTTTACAGTACACCCTCCATTTTTATTACGAGAATGATTTTTATGCTTACCGTTTACAAAGATATGAGAACAGCCAGCATAAGTTTGAATATCTCCTGGTTCAATAATTATAATATCCCCATTATCTGTAATAAAATAGTTCTCTGTATCTTTGAAATATATTTCGTCAGAAGGAATCATACTGCTTTCGTCTTCAAACGTAATACATTCTATTTCATTCCCATTATCAAAAACAGATACCTGAGCTCCTTCGGCAGGATCAAAAAACCGGTCCATGGAACAGAACGTAAATCTGCAGTAGGAGGATTGTACGCAAACACTGGAATACAGGAAATACTTATCATAAAGATAATAATTGATACATTTAAAGACAATTTAGGCTTAACAAAATACCGATCCTTTTACTCTTCTTTTAAGAAAATACCGGTTGTTTTTTGTAAAACATTAATGTAATTCTGGATTTCACTTCTGAACGTTCCTTTGCGGCGGTCATGATTAACAGATATCCATAACATCTTGTTCTTCTCTGGAAAGATATTTCATTACATTTTCATCACAAGCAAGTTCCTGTACCTCTATTACCTCGCGAAAGAAAAAGTATACAAAAGGGTTATAGCAATGTAGCATCAGTACCAGAAAAGCCAGCTGCCGAAAAAGAAAATCGTGTGATTTTATGTGTTGCAACTCATGTCGAATGATTAAAGGTAAGTTATTTTTATCCGATAATGAGGTTAAAACAATAGATGGATGAAAAGTACCATATGTAAATGGAGAAGATGCTAAACTATTCTCATATACTGTAACTTTGTGCTGTAACTGCATTTCCTGTGATAACATTTCTACGATTTTTATGATTTCAGGATCTGACAACACATTTTGTGAAATTTTTCGGTGAAATCTGGAAAAATTGATTGCCTTATAAAAAATTATTATACTTAAGGAACAAATCCATAATCCTATAAATATTT
>ENA-OQKJ01000322-OQKJ01000322.1-human-gut-metagenome-genome-assembly--contig:-NODE-322-length-11746-cov-2.613306_pt1 | contig 11746 bp, 13 predicted proteins | sample MGYA00242647_ERZ504795 | MGnify/ENA primary metagenome ERZ504795 (study PRJEB26092, sample SAMD00036398) | human gut metagenome | host: Homo sapiens | study: EMG produced TPA metagenomics assembly of...
GCCGTCCTTTTCCTCGTACTCCACCTCGGCATCCGAGATGGAGGTGTTGCAATGGGGGCACCAGTTGACCATCCGGTTGCCGCGGTAGATCAGTCCCTTGTCGTACAGGCGCACGAACACTTCCTTGACGGCATCCGAGCAGCCCTCGTCCATGGTAAAGCGCTCCCGCTGCCAGTCACAGCTGGTGCCCAGCTTTTTCAGCTGGCTGACGATGCGGTTGCCGTACTTGGTCTTCCAATCCCAGGCGCGCTCCAGGAAACCGTCGCGGCCCACCATCTCCTTGGTCAGGCCCTCGGCACGCATGGCCTCCACGACCTTGGCCTCGGTGGCGATGGATGCGTGGTCGGTGCCGGGCACCCACAGGGCGGCATAGCCCTGCATCCGCTTGGTGCGGATGAGCACATCCTGCATGGTGTTATCCAGCGCATGGCCCATGTGGAGCTGACCGGTCACGTTCGGAGGGGGCATAACGATGGTGTAAGGCTTCTTGTCGGGGTCCGCTTCCGTGTGGAAGTAGCCGCCGTCCTGCCAGAACTGGTAGATACGGTCTTCCACCTGGCTGGGATCGTACTGTTTTGCGAGTTCTTTCATAGTATCCTCCCAGATGAATAATTGGAGTGGGACGAAAAAAGCCGCCCCACGGAGCGTTCCATGGGACGGCTGTAATATAACCGCGGTACCACCCAAATTGCACACGGCTTTCTGCCGCATGCCCCTTGATGCCCCGATAACGTGGGGCAGACCCGGAGGCGACTACTCCTGTTTCCCCGCCTCTGCTCAAAAGTGACAGCACGCCGCACCGCCATACCGGGTTTTCAGCAGCCCCCGGCTCTCTGGATGGCGAAAACGACGCACACTCTTTTTCAACGCATTTATAAAAAGAATATAGCGTTTTTTGTGCGTTTTGTCAATCTCTTTTTCATCGGAACAAAATTTTCACATCCTTGTGCGGGGCCTTCGCTCCCTGCGTCAGGCAGATTTTTTCTTCTCACCCTTCCGCGTCCAGAAGCTCCGTTTTCAGCCGGGCAATGAGCCGTTCCATCAGGGCCACACGGTTGAAGGGGGTCATGAGATAGAAGCCGTCGGCGTAGGGCAGAGCCTCCCGGGCCATCTGCATCGACACCTCAAGGCCCAGCGCCTCGCCCTGCTCCCGGTCGAGGCCCGCGAAGCGCTGGATGATGTCCTCCTCCACATGGATGCCGTTGATCTCGTTTTCCATAAAGATTGCGTTCCGCTGGCTGACCACGGGCATGATGCCGGCCAGAATTTTAGCCCGTTCGCCCAGTGTCTGGCGGGCCTTGCGGAGATTTTCCACCGCCTGTGCCGACAGCACCGGCTGGGTCAGGAAGCCCGACATCCCGTTTTCCAGCTTTTCCACGGCGCGGCGCAGCTCCACGTCAAAGTTGCGGGCATTCAGGTTCAGCGCACCAAAGACGGTCATGGCCGAGGGCATCTCCCGGCCCTCCCCGGCCAGCGAGACGATGTACTGGGCCAGCTTGCGGGAGTTGAACTGGTACACATTTTTCACCTCGTCCCGCTCGGCGGTGGGGATGGGGTCGCCGGTAATGGCCAGTACCTCCCGCACGCCCTCGGCGTACAGTCCCAGCAGCAGCGCTTTGGTAGCATTCAGGTTGCGGTCCCGGCAGGTCATGTGGGGCAGTACGTTCATGCCCAGCTCCCGGTGCACCCGGCAGGCCACCAGCGAGGAATCCATCCGTGCCCGGGCAATGGGGCAGTCCGCAATGGTCAGCAGGTCCGCACCGGCAGCCTGCAACCGACGGGCACCCTCGAGATACGCGGTCAGGTCAGCGTCCTTGGGGGAGTCCAACTCCACCGCGATGACCCGCTGTCCGGCGTGCAGCTTGCGCAGAAAGGCATCGTCCGTTTCCACTGCAGGCTTTGCCGCTGCAGCGGGCTTTGCCGCCGGGGCGGCGGGCAGCGTTTTCGGCAAAGCATCCAGCGCGGTGCGCAGGGCAGCAATGTGCTGCGGCGTTGTACCGCAGCAGCCGCCCAGAATGCGCACGCCCTCGCTGGCCAAGCGGCTCAACTCCCGGGCAAAATATTCCGGCTTGCCCTGATAGCGCACCTGCGCCCGTGCCACCACCGGGTAGCCCGCATTGGGCATGACCGAAAGGGGCAGCCCGCATCCCCCAGCTGCTGTACCAGTGCACGCATCGCGCCCGGGGCAGATACGCAGTTCAGGCCCACGGCATCCACCACGCCGCTCTGCGCCACGCGGCGCACCAACTCGGCGCAGTAACGGCCCTCGCGGGTGTAGCCGTCCGGCAGCACCGCAAAGGATACCAGTACAAAGGCCTCCGGCACAGTCTGCTTCAGCGCACGAATCGCTTCCAGCACACCGTCCTCGGCGCTCAGGGTCTCGAACAGAAAATTTCGTGCACCCAGCAGCGCAAAGCGCTTTGCCACAGCAAGATACACCTGCTCCGCCGGGAGATTTTCGGTATCCGGTGCGGGGCCAAGGTCGGCAAACACTGCCGCGCCGGTCTCCCCGGCGGCCTTTGCTGCCAGCTGCCAGCCTGCATCCGCCAGCTGCTCCCAGCCCGGCTGCTGTGCCGCCGCCAGACGCGGCAGGCTGAAGGTATTGGTCTTGATGGCGTCCGCTCCGGCGGCAAGATACGCCCGGTGCACCGCCAGAATGCCCTCGGGGTCGGTCAGGTTTGCCTGCTCGCACTCCTGCCCCGGCTTTGCTTTATAATAGGTACCCATACCGCCATCGAACAGCAGCGGCCGCTGGGCTAACAGTTTGCGCACATCTAGCATAGATACTTTTCCCTCTTCCTATAAAGGATTTCATCTTTCAGTTTATCGTAGTTCACCCATCCGGTCAAGCGGTTTTCTTCATTTAGCTTGCGGCGCGGCCGTTTTTGTGCTATCTTAGGGATAACTTTTGAGAAAAGGGAGAGGATGGATCATGCGCCACACCGGCACACCTGAACTGGAGACCGACCGTCTGCTGCTGCGCCGTCTGCTGCCGCAGGACGCCCCGCAGATGTACGAAAACTGGGCAAATGACCCGGCTGTGACCCGGTTTTTGCGCTGGGAACCGCACAAAAGCCCTGCCGAGACCCGGGAACTGCTTTCGGCGTGGGCAGAGCTGTATCCGAACCCGGATTATTACCAGTGGGCCATGGTGGAAAAGGCCACCGGACAGGTGTTTGGCTCCATCTCCGTATACAACGCCCTGCTGGGTGAGCCGCAGCAAAAGGCCAAGTGGCCGGGGCTGGAACTCTCCGGCGGCATCTGGGAGCCGGGCTACTGCATCGGGCAGAAGTGGTGGGGCAAGGGCCTTACCACCGAAGCGCTGCAAGCTGTGGTGGATTTCTGGTTCAGACAGGTGGGCGGCACCTTTCTCACCTGCTGCCACGCGGTGCACAACCCCGCCAGCGGCCGGGTGATGGAAAAGGCCGGCTTTGTGTATCATCACAACGACGTTTACCACAAATTTGACGGCACACCGATGGAATGCCGGTGCTACCTGCTGACAAAAAAACACTACGATAACAGAAAGGACTTACTTTGAGCGAGCTTTATGATATTCTGACCGAGACCCCTCCACAAAGGTGGTGCTGCTGGCACTGGATCAGGGTCTGTGGGACTGCGAGCGCAGTCTGGCAGAGCTTTCTGCCCTGTGCGAAGCCAACCACATGGAGGCCGTGGCGCAGATCACCCAGAAGCGCCAGACCCCGGAAACCGGCATCGTGCTGGGCAGCGGCAAGCTGGAAGAGGCTTCCCTTGCCGCCCAGACGCTGGGCGCGGAATGCGCCGTGTTTGACGGCGAGTTGACCGGCAGCCAGATCCGCAACATCTCCAACGCGCTGGGCGGGCTGGAAGTCATCGACCGCACCATGCTGATCTTGGAAATTTTCCGCAGCCGCGCCGTGACCAACGAGGGCAAGCTGCAGACCGAACTGGCGCTGCTGCGCTACCGTCTGCCCCGCCTGCAGGGCATGGGCGAAGCGTTGAGCCGTCAGGGCGGCGGCGGTGGCGGCGGCGGCGGTGCCCGCCGCGGTGCCGGTGAGACCAAGCTGGAGCTGGACCGCCGCCATGTGCACGCCCGCATTGATGCGCTGGCCGAGAAGCTGGCCGAGATGGAAAAGCGCCGGGGCGAGAGCCGCAAGGCCCGCGCTAAGACCGGGATGCCGGTAGTAAGCCTTGTTGGTTACACCAACGTGGGCAAATCCAGCCTGATGAACTCCCTGTGCGGCCCCAGCGTAGCCGAAGCCGATATGCTGTTTGCCACACTGGACCCCACCAGCCGCAAGCTGGTGCTGCCCAGCGGCATGGCGGTGCTGCTGGTGGACACGGTAGGTTTTGTGTCCCGCCTGCCCCACAATCTGGTGGAGGCGTTCAAATCCACCTTGGAGGAGGCCGCATGGTCTGATGTGATCATCCGGGTGGCAGACGCCGGGGATGAACAGCGCGAGGAGCAGCTTGCCGTCACCGACGAGGTTCTGGATGGGCTGGACTGCGCCGATATCCCCCGCCTGACCGTCTACAACAAGTGCGATAAGCCCAACACCCTGAGCTTTGACCCCGACATCCTGCTGACCAGCGCCAAAACCGGCTACGGGCTGGACAAGCTGCTGCAAAAGCTGGACGAGGTGCTCAGTGACCGGGTGCACACCATCCGGGTGCTGCTGCCCTACGACAAGCTTGGGCTTGCCGCCCCCATGCGGGAGTGCGGCAGCGTACAGGTGGAGGAATACCGGGAGGACGGGCTGTATCTGGAGGGCATCGTCAAGACCGAGGACCTGCACTGCTTTGAGGGCTATCTGGTCTGATAGGCGCATACGACTTAAATAGCCTCCGCTGCGCTCTGGCTATCATCAGCGGAATAATATTTTGATATAGAGCAAACCCGGAAAGTCTGCGGACTTTCCGGGTTTGCATTTTCACGGGTGGGGTCGTGACCGGAAACAGCTGCTCCACGGTTCAAGTCCGTGGTTTACCGCCACTCCCTTTTGTGAAAAAGAAAAAAGCCCCAACAAACACAAAAACCCGCCTGGCAGCGGGTTTTTGTGTATAGAGGGGTGGGAAAGTATATAAAGTGGTGAATCTCAATATCATTGGCAGACTTTTATTCATTGCGCTGCCTTGCATGATGTATTATACCCGTTTTTCTTTTCTTGTCAAACAGGATTTTCGGATTTTGCTTTAAAATAATACTTTACTTTTTTGCAAAAACTTTATATAATTAACATAGAATTTCAGAAACGAAATTTTATTCCATTTCCGTGGGTTTGCACAACATAAAAACTTTACTTTCAGAAAATTTTATACAATCCAACATATTTTGAAGGAGGCTCTTCTCATGGACGATCTTGACCGCAAAATCCTCACCCTTCTGGCAAAAAACGCACGGATGCCCGTCAAAGAAATTGCGGAGCAGGTGTCCCTTACCAGCCCGGCAGTCTCCAGCCGTATCCATAAGCTGGAAACGGACGGCATCATCAGCAGCTATACCGTCACACTGAACCGTCCGGCAGACCGGATGTATGTGGATGCGCTCATCAGCCTTTCGGTTGCCCCCTCCAAGCAGGATGCCTTTCTGGAGCTGCTGCAAAACAGCCGTGAGGTGCTGCAATGCTACCACGTTACCGGTGCGTACACCTTTCTGGTCAAGGTCAGCTGCGGCAGCATGGCACAGCTGGAGCATCTGATTTTGCAGTTCCAGAAGCTGGGCACCACCAGCACCCAGATCATCCTGTCCACCCCGGTGAACCACGGCGATCTGGACGCTTTGATGCTGTAAGCGAGTGTTGTTCATAAAACTGTTACTTTTTCCCTGCAATTTTGCAGTGCGGTGGTTCGTATCCAGAATAGCAGCCCAAAACCGGCACACACTACCTGTAACGTGTGCGCCCGGCTGCGCCTTCCACACACAGCACTATGAAAGGAAATGCAATACTATGAAAAAATTCATCGCCGCCCTGTTGGCAGGGCTGACCCTGTTTACTCTGGTGGGCTGCTCCGGCGGAAGCAAGGCCGACAGTTCCACCCCCAAGGACTACTCCCAGATCATCCACGACGCCCGCAGCGATGAGGACAACGAGTACGATATGATCTTTACCAAGGGCGAGGACGGCAAGTTTACCGCCATTGACGGTTACAGCGCCGAGTACAAGGCCGACCAGCTGAACGAGGAGATCCGGGACATCCTGATGCCCCCGCTGAATCTGGAGGACGGCCAGTATACCGCCTTTGCTGCCAGCATTTCCAGCATGATGGTACGCAGCTACGCTGTTGCCATCGTAAAGCCTGCCGAGGGCAAGACCGACGAGGTAAAGGCCGCACTAGAGGCCTATGTTGCCAGCGAGCTAGACAGTCCATGGAGCATTATCTGGAGGATCAGTATCTCGTGGCTAAGGCTGCACCGTCACCGTGCTCCCACGGCGAGGTGTTCTGGTCTGCGTACCGAGGACCACGTACACTATTCTGGCCAACATCGAAGCCGCTCTCGCAAAATAATTTTCCCGCATAAACCCCGGCCTTTGCAGTATGTTTCATCTGCAACGGCCGGGGTTGGTTTTTATGCTTATTCCAGATCCAGCTTATTTTTCATCAGCCAGCTGGTAAGGACAAAATAGACTGCGCCGATCAGAATCGTTACAAGAAGGACGAGCCAGAGATTGCCGCTGGCGGAATAAGCCATCGGCATCGCTGCCACAGAGCCAACGATCACCCGGATCCCGCCGCCTGCATCCAGTTTGCCCTGAATCAGCTGCAACAGGAAGAAGGCCAGAATGCTGGCAATCGTGGAATGGTTCCTGAACTGATGCCCGATCATGCAGGCGGCGTAGATACAGAGGATGAGGACTGCAACGCCCGCCAGACCAAGGACGATGATCCACGCCAGCTCGCTCCAGAATTCACCGCCGATACTCTGGATCGCCTTCCAGCTGAATTTCAGGACATCGCCCCAGCCCGTCGTGATCGTCTCCCCATTGATGACCGTTTTGGGATCCTCGAAGGCGCCCAGGCCGACCAGCATCAGAAGGACGGACAGGATCCCGACCACTCCGCTGCAGATCACCCAGACCATGCTGGAAATGAGTTTGGACGCAACCAGCTGCTCTGGATGGACCGGAAGGGTGTGCATGAGATAGCCCTCCCGCCCCAACAGATTTTTGGTGAACCGCTGGATAATCGTCACAATACAGACCACTCCGATGGCAACCCCGATGGCAAAGTAGGCAAACATCAGGTATGCCCAGATCTGGCTGCTGCCATTGTCCCAGACTTCGTCCCGCATCGAGATCCCCATTGCCAGCGCAACCAGCAGCCAGACCAGATACAGGCCGCCATAGGTCCGTCCGGTCGCCCGGAATTCATACTTCAACAGATTTTTCAGCATTTGAATACCTCCCGGAAATATGCGTCCACGCTCATTCCCTCATTCTCACGGATCTCATCCACACTGCGGTGAGCAAAGACCGTTCCCTCTTTCAGGAAGATGGCCTCATCCAGCACCGGCTCGATATCCTCGATCAGGTGGGTCGAGATGAGGACGGTCGCGTCCTTGCTGTAATTGGACAGGATGGTGTGCAGGATATAATCCCGTGCCGCCGGGTCCACGCCGCCGATGGGTTCATCCAGCAGATAGAGCCGGGCATTCCGGCTCATGGCAAGGATGAGCTGCACCTTTTCCCGGTTGCCCTTGGAAAGGGTCTTGAGGACGTCTTTGGGGGAAAGTTCCAGATTTGCCAGCATCTCATTCGCCCGGGCCGGATCGAAGTCCTTATAGAAGTCCCCAAACATCTTCACCAGCTGCTCCACCCGCATCCAGCCGGGAAGCCAGTCGGCATCGGGCAGGTAGGATACGATTGCCTTGCTCTCCACGCCGGGCTTCATCCCGGCGATCCGGATGCTGCCGCTGTCAGGCTGCAGCAGACCGTTTGCCAGTTTGATCAGGGTGGTCTTGCCGCTGCCGTTCGGCCCCAGCAGGCCAACGATCTTCCCAAAGCCGATGTGCAGATCCACACCGTCCAGCGCGGTTTTTTGCGCCGTAGTGTTTTGTCAGCCCTTCACAGGTCAGAAGTTCACTCATGATTCGGTTCTCCTTTCGTCTGACGGGCCAGCAATTCGGCGACCTGCGCCGGGCTGTACCCGATGCCCCGCATCTTTTCCAGAAATTCTTCCGCGAACTTTTCCGCGGTCGCGGCACGCAATTGTTCGATCAACATGGTATCCTCCGTCACATAGCGGCCCGCCGTCCGTTCGGTCCGGACAAGCCCCTCCGTTTCCAGCTGTGCCAGCGCACGCTGCATGGTATTCGGGTTCACCCCTGCGGCTGCGGCCATATCCCGCACCGAGTCAAGATGTCCTCCGGGCGGGTATGTTCCCGCAAGGATCTTCGCCTTCAACCGCTCTACCAGCTGCGCATAGATCGGACGGCTGGAATCAAATTGTTCACTCATCGTAGCCCTCCCTGCATTTTGTGTTTCTGTGTTAAGTGCCTAATACAATAATACTCATTTTTCAGATTGTGTCAAGGGGTTCATACAATTTTTTTAGCCAATTCTGTCACAGCTCCCCGGGCATTGCCTTGCAAACGAGGACAGGCGTTATCCGAGAGGTTTGCATTTTTGCGATAATATGATATACTCTCTCTGTAATTGACGAAAACAGGAGTAACTTTTATGATAAAAGCGACCATCATTATCCCAAACATCAACGGCAAGGGCTGGCTGAAGGACTCCATCGAGTCCATCTACGCCCAGACTGAGCAGGATTTTGACCTGATCGTGGTGGACAACGGCTCCACCGACGAAAGTCTGGAACAAGCCCGCAGCTACTGCACCCGCCCCAATTTTACCCTGATCGAAAACGGACGCAACACCGGCTTTTCCTACGCAGTGAATCAGGGCATTGCCCGGGCGCAGAGCAAGTATGTGGTGCTGTTCAACAACGACGCCTTTGCCGAGCCGCAGTGGCTGGCCGAGCTTTTGCGCACCGCCGATGCGGACCCCAAGATCTTTGCGGTGCAGAGTTTGATGATCCGGCACTTTGAGCGGGAACTGGCCGATGATGCCGGGGACTATGTAACATGGATGGGCTTTGCCTGCAAGACCGGCGATGGCCGCCGCGTCAGCCGCTACACCAAGCAAAAGCGAATCTTCTCGGCCTGCGGCGGCGCAGCGCTGTACCGCAAAAGCATTCTGGACGAGATCGGCGGCTTTGACGAGCACTTTTTTGCCTACTTTGAGGACGTAGACCTGAGCTGGCGCGCCAACAATGCCGGCTACAAAAACGTGCTCTGCCCCACTGCCAAGTGCTACCACATCTGCGGTGCCAGCACCGGCGCTGTGCGCTACAACGCCTTTAAAAGCCAGCAGAGCGGCCGCAACAGCATTCTGCTGCCGCTCAAAAACGAGCCGCTGCTGATGCTGGTGCTCAACTTTATCCCGCTGGCGCTGGGCTATCTGCTCAAGTGCTACAAGTTCCACAAGCAGGGCTTTGGCGAGGCCTGGGACAAGGGCATGCACGAGGCCTTTGCTCTGCTCAAAGCGGGCAAGCTGGGCAAGCGCCCCTTCCGCTGGCGCGATCTGCCCAACTACATCCTGATGGAACTGTGGATGATCTGGAACATGGTGCCATACCTGTGGTATCGGCTGGTGGTGGTCAGGTTTGATTTAAAATAAAACGTACAAAAACCCCCGACTGTGAAAGCAAACGCACAGTCGGGGGTTTCCTTTTACCTTTTATTCTGCGGTGCTGGCGGCATCCTCAGCGGCGGGGGCTTCTGCCACGGCGCTGTCAGCGCCCGTTTCTGCCTGCGCTTCCGGCTGCACAGCCGAGGCAGCAGCCGAATCTGCCGCAGCAGAGTCTCCGCCAGTGGCCAGAATGGCGTCCTGCACATCGCTTTCCGCCATGGGCTCCGGCTGCGCGGCCGCAGAGCTTGCGGCGCTTTCGGGCTTGGTCTCACTCTCGGTCAGGCCGGTCAGATACCAGCTGCCGCTCTGGCGCTCGAACAGGTAGTCCATATATTTGGTGGGGGTGTCCGAGGAGGGATTGATGATGCTGTCATCTGCGCTGGCGGTGGGGATATAGCCCACGGTGACGTGCAGCTTGCCGCTGCGTTTGAACAGCTTGACCACGGTGGCGCGGTAGTAGCCCACCGTGCCGGTGATTGGGGATTTTGTAGCACTGGGTGGTCTCGTCAAACTCGACGGTCATATCCTCCATGTCAAAGCTGCGGTGGGTCAGCTTGAAGCCGGGGCCCAGCAGCTTTGCCAGATAGGCGTCCACTTCCACCGAGGGCAGCAGCAGCTGCTCGGTCTCGGGGTCAGTATTGTAATTCTCAAAGCCGCCCTGCGTCTCCTGAATACTGTACACACAGCCCCACACGGCTGCTTCCCGCAGGGTCAGGTCGTCGATGTTCTCAATGCCGTCAAAGGGCATGGGGTCGAACAATACCATACCCTCCAGCTTGTCCTCGTATTCCTGCTTTTGTGCGGTATCGTCAAACAGGTTTGCCACAAGGCCCACACCGGCCCGCAGCACCGTAATAAACCCGATAAGCACCAGCACCGTGATCAGCAGACCCAAGGTCTGCCGCCAGCGGCGGCGCTTGATCCGGGCGTGTTCTTCCGGGGTGATCGTATTTTTCATTGGTCTGAGTCTCCCAAAGTTTTTTGTCTACCCAACAGTATACCACATCCGGCCGCAGAGTGCAAAACCTGTACCGGTGGTTTTTTTGTGAAAGCAGGTTTTTTATTCCCAGTCCTTCCATATTTCGGGCTGATAGCCCACAGTGGCCTTGCGGCCGTTACGCACGATGGGGGTCTTGAACAGCTGCTGATTTTCAAACAGCTTATCTTCTTTCTGCCAGTCCACCAGTGCATCCAGCAGCGCAAGGGTCTGCTTGTCCTTTGCTGCCGGATTTACCAGCGCTTCCCAGCCGCCCAAGGCGCGCGCCACGTTATCAAACTCGCCCCGGCTCATACCCTTTTCCTTCAGGTCGATCATCTGGAACTTGATGCCCCGCTCCTTGAAATAGCGCTGGGCCTTTTTGGTATCAAAGCACTTGCTGGTGCCAAAGATCTGAATGTTCATCGTTTTTCCTCCTGGATCCTGTGTGCTCTATTGTATCATATCTGCCGGAAAAAACCTAGGGATAATTCATCTTCTTTCCGTCCATACTTGCTTTATCACAAGCCGACCCTGAGATTGAACGAAGGGCGGACCATTTCAGAAAGAGAGGAACTTCCCATGAAAGCATTCGTTGACCCCGATCTCTGCATCGGCTGCACCCAGTGCACCGGGATCTGCCCCGAGGTGTTCCAGATGACAGGCATCCTGGCCGTTGCCGTGCCAGGCGAGCTGCCGCCCGACACCGTACCCACCGCCGTGGAAGCCGCACAGGCCTGCCCGGTGAGCGCCATCACCATCTCGGAGTAACACCTTCACCTGCCTTCCCCACACGGGAGGGCATTTTTGTTTTTTCTGCAAAAATCCCCCGCTGGCCCCCATTTTGTGTTATACTATAAATTGAGTTATAATGCAATGGAGGAGACTGACTATGCGTTTACTGGTCATTGACGGCAACAGCATTGCCAACCGCGCTTTTTACGGCATCAAGCTGCTGACCACCAAGGACGGACGTTATACCAACGCCATCTATGGCTTTTTGAACATTCTGCTCTCCCTGCTCAAGGAGTGCCAGCCGGATGAGGTGGCCGTGGCTTTTGACCTGAAAGCCCCCACCTTCCGGCATAAAATGTAC
>ENA-OQKJ01000323-OQKJ01000323.1-human-gut-metagenome-genome-assembly--contig:-NODE-323-length-11698-cov-2.351482_pt1 | contig 11698 bp, 10 predicted proteins | sample MGYA00242647_ERZ504795 | MGnify/ENA primary metagenome ERZ504795 (study PRJEB26092, sample SAMD00036398) | human gut metagenome | host: Homo sapiens | study: EMG produced TPA metagenomics assembly of...
GGCGACCGGGGTCATCGGCGGTGCAGTGGGACTTTCCGGCGCGTTCCTGACCCTGTTCGTCCGGGCGGCGTTGCGGGGCTTTGGCCCGGTGCAGGGGATCCGGGGCGCGTTCTGGGCGCTTGGCGCGCTCACCCTGCCGGTGTGCCTTGCGGGCAGTGCGGTACTCAGCGACCCACCGCAGAAAAACAGCAGCCAAGCGTCAAAAACACCCTCGACCTCTCCCCGGGGCAGATGCTGCGCACAAAGCAGTACTGGTTGTGTGCGGGCGCGGTGTGCTTTTCCACTCCGGCGGTGCTGCTGTTCAGCCCCATCATCTTAAAGCTGGGCATGGAACGCGGGCTGGACGAGACTGCTGCGCTGTGGAGCATCGTACTGGGCAGTGTGGGCAGCGCTGCGGGACGGATGCTGATGCCCATGCTCAGCGACCACATCGGCCGCCGCGCCACCGACCTTGGGCTGTTTGCGGCTTCGCTTGCGCTGTCGGCGGCGTTCTGGGCAGCGCAGGGCTGGTGGGTGGTGGTGTGCTACGCCGGGCTCACCTTCTGCTACTCAGCGCTGGCTGCGGTGCTGCCCGCCCTTTCCACCGACCTGTTCGGCCTGCCCCATGCCGGGGTGAACTACGGCTTTCTGGCCTTGGGGCAGAGCGTGGGCAGCCTTGCGTTTCCTTTTGCAGCCAACCTGCTGGCGCTGGAAAACGGGCGGCACCTGCTTGCCATGGCCGGTGCGGCGGCGGGTTTTGCAGCCATTTGGGCGCTGCATCCGGTGCAGAAAGACCCGCGCTGAAACGCGCAAAAAGAAAAGGATGCAAAAAAGTTTGCCGGTGCTTACGGCAGAATTGACAAAAACTTGACGACTGTTTTGTATAAAGCGGTGGAAATGCCAGTTAGCTCTGCATGACCGTAAAACCCGGCTGCACTTTTTGCAGGAAATGACTTGCAAAATTCGTCTGTTTTCTCTATAATAAAATCATGCGTGGTAGTACCGGTGCAGGCGCTGAAAGAGAGCAGTGCACCCGGTTCGGATGCAAGCAGTATGGAGCAGCAGCTGTGCCGGCAGGGCGCGGCGGCGGTTTTGTGCTGCCAAAGCGACATTTGTCAAAAGGAGAGTATGATTATGACCTATTCGCAGCAAGTACAGAATATGTGCCCGATCACCAAAGGTCCTAAGCATGGTCCGGCTCCCATCCCCGAAGAGGGCGCATGGGTCAAGGCCTATGAGATCAAGGACATCAGCGGCTACACCCATGGTGTGGGCTGGTGTGCACCCCAGCAGGGCACCTGCAAGCTGTCCCTGAACATCAAGAACGGCGTCATCGAAGAGGCTCTGGTGGAGACCATCGGCTGCTCCGGCATGACCCACTCTGCTGCTATGGCAGGCGAGATCCTGCCCGGCAAGACCATTCTGGAAGCTCTGAACACCGACCTGGTGTGCGACGCCATCAACGTGGCTATGCGCGAGCTGTTCCTGCAGATCGTCTACGGCCGCAGCCAGACCGCTTTCTCTGAGGACGGTCTGCCCATCGGCGCAGGTCTGGACGACCTGGGCAAGGGTCTGCGCTCCATGACCGGCACCATCTTCTCCACCAAGGAGAAGGGCGTGCGTTATCTGGAGCTGACCGAGGGCTACATCAACAAGCTGGCAGTGGACGCTAACGATGAGGTCATCGGCTATCAGTTCGTTAAGCTGGGCAAGATGATGGAGGATATCCGTCACGGCAAGACCCCCAACGAGGCTTACGAGAAGAACGTGGGTACTTACGGCCGCTTCAGCAAGGAGCAGGGCGCTGTGAAGTACATCGACCCGCGTGAGGAATAAGAGAGGAGGAACAACTCATGGCAACTTTTGAATCTATGGATCGCCGTATGCCGAAAATCGAGGCATGCCTGAAGGCCAACGGCCTGGAGTCTCTGGACGCTTGCAACGAGATGCTCCTCGCTAAGGGCATCGACTGCGACAAGATCGTGCGCGGCGTGCAGCCCATCTGCTTTGATAACGCTGTCTGGGCATACACCCTGGGCACCGCCATCGCCGTCAAGCGCGGCCTGACCGACGCTGCCGAGTGCGCTGCTGCCATCGGCGAAGGTCTGGAAGCATTCACCATCCCCGGCTCTGTTGCTGAGCAGCGTCAGGTCGGTCTGGGCCACGGCAACCTGGGCGCTCGTCTGCTGAGCGAGGACACCACCTGCTTCGCTTTCCTGGCAGGCCACGAGTCCTTTGCTGCTGCTGAGGGTGCCATTGGCATTGCCCGCACTGCAAACAAGGTCCGCAAGACCCCCCTGCGTGTTATCCTGAACGGCCTGGGCAAGGATGCAGCTTACATCATTTCCCGTATCAACGGCTTCACCTATGTGCAGACCGAGTACGATATCCCCACCCAGACCCTGAAGGTCGTCAAGGAGATCCCCTTCTCCGAGGGTGAGCGCGCTGCTGTCAAGTGCTACGGCGCTAACGACGTTATGGAAGGCGTTGCCATTATGAAGAAGGAGGACGTTCAGTGCTCCATCACCGGCAACTCCACCAACCCCGTCCGCTTCCAGCACCTGGTCGCCGGCACCTACAAGAAGTGGGCCATCGAGAACGGCAAGAAGTACTTCTCCGTTGCTTCCGGCGGCGGCACCGGCCGTACCCTGCACCCCGATAACGTGGCTGCAGGCCCCGCAAGCTACGGCCTGACCGACTCTCTGGGCCGCGTGCACGGCGATGCTCAGTTCGCAGGCTCCTCTTCTGTGCCCGCACACGTTGAGATGATGGGTCTGATCGGCATGGGCAACAACCCCATGGTCGGCGCTACCGTTGCCTGCGCTGTTGCTGCAGCTCAGGCCAACGCCTAAGTCTTTCCTAAGTTTCAGCGAGGGGAACTGCTTTCCGAATGAGCAGCTCCCCCTTTTTTGCTGATAGATATCCGAACACAAGCAACCCAAAACAAGAAGGATGAAACAATGAAAAAGAATCAGATCCGCAAGAGCGTGGCTGCGTTGGCCATGGCGGCTGTTGTAAGTGTCAGCCTGCTGGGCTACGGCTGCGGCAGCAAGTCTGCCTCCTCCACCGCAGGCGTGTCCGGCGAGTTCACCGGTACAGCCAAGGGTATGGGCGGCGATGTTACCGTCACGCTGACTTTGACCGACGGCAAGATCACCGGCTGCACCGCCGAGGGCAAGGACGAGACCCCGGCATCGGCACCATGGCTCTGGAGCAGCTGCCCGGCGCGATTGCCGAGAGCGGCAGCATTGCCGTGGACGGCGTGGCCACTGCAACCATCACCTCCGACGCCATCAAGGAGGCTGCCGCTGCCGCTCTGGCCGCAGCCGGCCTGAACGCTGATGACTACAAGACCGAGGTCAAGGCCGATACGACCAAGGCCGAGGACTCCACCATTGATGCAGACATTGCCATCGTGGGTGCAGGCGGTGCAGGCATGACTGCTGCCATCACGGCTGCTGCCGAGGGCAAGAGCGTGGTCATTCTGGAAAGCCAGCCCATGGTGGGCGGCAACTCCGTGCGCGCTACCGGCGGCATGAACGCCGGCAAGAACCGTGTATCAGGATGAGAACGAGTTCGGCGAGTCTGCCGGTGTCGAAAAAGACCCTGAAGACCGCTGCTGAAAAGTACGCTGACAACGAGACCATCACCGCTCTGGCAAAGACCGTCTCTGAGCAGTGGGCAGAGTACCAGAAGAACCCCACCGGCTACTTCGACTCTGTTGAGCTGATGGAGCTGGACACCATGATCGGCGGCAAGGGCATCAACGACCCTGCTCTGGTGGAGACCCTGTGCTCCAACTCTGCTGATGCCATCGATTGGCTGGACGAGCACGGCATCACCCTGCACAGCGTTTCCAGCTTTGGCGGTGCATCCGTCAAGCGCATCCATCGCCCTGTGGACGCAGAGGGCAAGACCGTTTCTGTCGGTTCCTACATGATCCCCCTGCTGCAGGAGAACTGCGACAAGGCCGGCGTGCAGACCCTGCTGAACACCACCGCTACCGAGCTGCTGACCGATGCAAACGGCGCTGTTGTGGGCGTGAAGGCTACCGGTTCCACCGGCGAGACCATCACCGTGAATGCCAAGGCTGTGGTGCTGACCACCGGCGGCTTCGGCGCAAATCTGGACATGGTCACCGAGTACAAGCCTGAGCTGAAGGGCTTTATGACCACCAACGCCGCAGGCGCACAGGGTCAGGGCATTGAGATGGCTACCGCTGTGGGCGCTGACACTGTGGACATGGATCAGATCCAGATCCACCCCACCGTGGAGGCTAACACCGCTGCCCTGATCACCGAGGGTCTGCGCGGCGATGGCGCTGTGCTGATCAACGCCGAGGGCAAGCGCTTCATCGACGAAGTGGGCACCCGTGACGTGGTTTCCGCTGCCGAGATCGCTCAGACCGGCAGCTACAGCTGGCTGGTGGTGGATCAGGCTATGGTCGATGCCTCCAGCGTCATTCAGGGCTACATCAAGAAGGGCTACACCGTGACCGGCCAGACCTACGAGGAACTGGCAAAGGCTATGGGCGTGGACGAGGCTGCTTTTGCCGAGACCATGAAGACCTGGAACGGCTACGTTGAGGCCAAGAACGACCCCGACTTTGGCCGTACCAGCTTTGCAAAGGCTCTGGATACCGCTCCCTACTACGCTATCAAGGTCACCGCAGGTGTGCACCACACCATGGGCGGCCTGAAGATCAACACCAACACCGAGGTGCTGAAGGCTGACGGCTCTGTGATCCCCGGCCTGTTCGCAGCAGGTGAGGTGACCGGCGGCGTGCACGGTGCAAACCGTCTGGGCGGCAACGCTGTGGCCGACTTTACCGTCTTTGGCCGCATTGCCGGTGCAGCTGCCAGCAAGTACGCTGCATGAGCATAAAGCCAAAAAACTCTGACACCGCCGCCCCCAAGGGCAGCGCGTGGAAGAAAAATGTGATCTTTGCACTGGTGGTGCTGGCACTGGCCGCAGGTATTTTTCTTGCGGTGCGGGCGCAGCACCCCGCCAAGGGCAGCGGCTTACAGGCCGTTGTGGATTTCGGTGACGGCGTTACCGAGACCTTGCCCCTTGCGCAGGATCATGATTACCTGTACGAGGTAGGGGACTACATCGTGCATCTGCAGGTGAAGGATGGTGCCATCGCGTTTTTGGACAGCCAGTGCCCGGACCATGTCTGTGAGCAATTCGGCTGGCTGGACAAGGACGGCGCATGGGCCGCCTGTGTGCCCGCAGGGGTGTATGTGGTGGTAGAGCCCACCGCAGACGCAGAGTAAAAAAGAATAAATCAGCCGGGCCTTCGGGTCCGGCTGATTTTCTTTTTGAGGAAAAAACGGCAAAAGAACCCTCTCAGGCATCGCTGTACGATGCCAGCTCCCCCGAAGGGGGAGCTTTTTAGCGTGAGCCGATAGTTGCAGAGAATCTCCCCCATCTGAGATTCTGAAAAGCCTGCGGGCTTTTCAGAATCCTTTTTCACAGGAAGGAGAGCAGAGAAGAGGCAGTTTGAATCGTATTATATAAAGATATGCAACTGCTCAGCGGCGCACAAAGAAAGCCATTCTTTGTTAAAAAAAGTCTGAAACTTTGTGGAAATGCCGTGAAACGAAAATTGGACGCTTGTTTATCGGGGCAAAATGCGATACACTACAAATAAGAGTTTCTGACGGGTGCTTTTGCAAAAAGCACCTTGTCATAAAAGAACCTAGGAGGAACGGCAAGAATGATCTGGAACAAGTCTAAACAGCCCGCCGACCCGCAGCAGGACGCAGCGGCTGCACCAAAAAAGGCGGTGCGGCAGCCTTTGCCCAAAAGAACTGGAAGTGGCTGGTGCCGGTGGCCATCGTGGTGCTGGCAGGCGGCTGGTGGCTGCTGAAGCCCAAGGGGGCAAAGCCCGCCAACGTGGATACTTCCTATACAGAAGCAGTGCCGGAGACCCGGGATGTCTCCAACACGCTCAGCGGCACTGGCACGCTGAAGCCTGCCAATACTTACAGCGTCAAATCGCTGGTGCCCGGCAAGGTGCTGACCGGCGGCTTTGAGGAGGGCGATATCGTGGAGGAGGGCACTGTGCTCTACACGGTGGATTCCTCCGATGCAACCACCAAGGTGGAGCAGGCAGCCATCACCCTGCAGCAGGCGCAGCGCAGCTACGACAAGACCGCCGACCATCAGTATGTGCGTGCCGAGGTGGCGGGCGTCGTCAGCAGCCTGAAGGTGAACAAGGGCGATGAGGTAAAGAGCGGTCAGGAGGTGGCCGTGGTGCGGGACAGCTCCAAGATGAATCTGGTGCTGGAGTTCCCGGCTGCGGATGCTGCTAACTTCTCGGTAGGGCAGACCGCCCAGGTGACGCTGGACGGTACTTTTGAGGTGCTGCCCGGCACTATTACCGCTGTGACCGGCACCGATGCCCTGAGCACGGGCAACCTGCTCACCCGCACTGTGACCCTCTCGGTGTCCAATGACGGGCGGTCTGACCACGGCACAGGCGGCAACGGCTACTATCAACGGGGTGAGCTCCGATTGCAGCAGCCAACTTCCAGTATCAAGGCCGAACGTACCCTGACTGGCGCTGGGCTTCCGGTACCGTCGACCGCCATCAATGTGCGGGAGGCGGCAGCGTGAACAAGGACGATATCATCCTGACCCTCAGCGGTGAGGAACTGACAGAGTCCATCCAGTCTGCCTCCGAGACCCTGCGCGGCGCGGAGCTGTCCATGCAGAATATGCAGGACACTATGGATAGATACACCATCACCTCGCCCATCAGCGGCACCATCATCGAGAAAAATGCCAAGGTAGGCGATGCCCTGAGCACCGGCAGCGACCTGTGCACCATCTACGACCTGAGTTATCTGGAAATGACCATCAACGTGGACGAGCTGCAGGTCAGCAGCCTGAAGGTGGGGCAGACCGTACAGGTTACTGCAGACGCCGTGAAGGATAAGACCTACGAGGGTCTGGTCACCCGTGTGTCCATGAAGGGCGATACCAGCGGCGGTACCACCACCTATCCGGTGACCGTGCGCATCGATGAGACAACCGGTCTGCGCCCGGGTATGAACGCCAACGCCGAGATCGTGGTGGCACAGGCTAAAAATGCGCTCACCGTGCCCAATGCCGCCATCGTGCGGGGCGGTTATGTGCTGGTGCGGCAGGATTCGCCCAGCGCCGTGAACGCCGATGACTCCATGAGCGCACCGGAGGGCTATGTATACGTCAAGGTCAAGACCGGTGTCAGCGACGATAACTATACGCAGGTGACCAGCGGTCTGTCCGAGAGCGATACCATCGCCTACGACCCCAGTTCCGTGAGCAGCGACAGCTACTATGACGATGGCGGCTATGATGATATGGGCGGCGGAGAGCTCGAGGATACCGGAAACAATGCAGACCTTGCCGAGGGCGGCGAGGAGACGCTGCCGGAGGAGACGGAAAACGGTGAAGCCCCCGCAGCGGACGCTGAAGAGCCCGCAGAGGGCATCGACCCCGCCGAGGCCGGCGCAGTCGTGGTGAATTGACGCAGGAGGGATGAATGAGCGCTCTGATCGAGTTTGATGCGGTGTGCAAGTACTACCAGATGGGCGATACCACGGTAAAAGCTGCCGACCACATCACCATGAAAATCGAAAAAGGCGAGTTCGTGGCCATCGTGGGCCAGTCCGGCTCGGGCAAATCCACCTGTATGAACATCATCGGCTGTCTGGATGTGCCCACGGCGGGCACCTACCGGCTGAACGGCCGGGATGTGGGCAAGATGAGCCGGAACGAGCTGGCCTCCATCCGCAACGAGATGCTGGGGTTCATCTTCCAGCAGTATAATCTTCTGCCCAAATTAAACTTACTGGAAAACGTGGAGGTGCCGCTGGTCTATGCGGGCATCCCACGCGCCGAGCGCCACCGCCGGGCCCGCGAGGTGCTGGAGCAGGTGGGGCTGGGCGATAAGCTGAAAAACAAGCCCAACCAGCTTTCGGGCGGCCAGCAGCAGCGCGTATCCATCGCGCGGGCGCTGGTGCGCAACCCGGCGATCATTCTGGCGGATGAGCCCACCGGCGCGCTGGACAGCCACACCGGCCGCGAGGTGCTGGGAATGCTGCAGGACCTGCATGGGCAGGGCCATACGGTGGTGCTTATCACCCATGACAACTCCATTGCCGTGCAGGCCGACCGCATCATCCGGCTGGAGGACGGTCAGGTGGTGTATGACGGCGACTCCCACGCACCGGAGGCCATGGTGCAGCCCACCCTGCTGCCCGAAACGCCGGAAAAGGAGGAACAGGCATGATCTTTGAAACCTTCCGGCAGGCTATCCAGAACGTGTGGAGCAACAAGCTGCGCACCTTTCTGACCATGCTGGGTATCATCATCGGCGTGATGGCGGTCATCGTCATCGTGGGTCTGGGCAACGGCATGACCAAAAGTATGCGGGACAGCTTTTCCGCACTGGGCACTAACACCCTCAGCATTCAGGTGTGGGGCTACGGCTCCCGCTCCGTGTCGGTGGAGGAGATGTACGACATCTGCCAGCGGCATTCCGACCTGATCAAGGCGGTGTCGCCGCAGGTCAACTTCAGCGGCAAAGCCAGCGGTACGCTGAAAATCGGTACCACCAGCTACCGCTGGTCCAAGATGAGCGGTGTGGACGAAAACTTTACCGAAATGAAGAATTACCAGATCGTTCAGGGGCGCGGCCTGCAGTACATGGATATGCAGGACAACAAGCAGGTCTGCGTCATCGGCGATTACCTCAACCGCGTAGCCTTTGGCGGCAACGGTGTGGGGCAGACGCTCAAGATCGGTGCCAACAAGTTCCGCGTCGTAGGTGTGCTGTCTGCCAAAGTCAGCGACCCCACTATGCAGCAGGGCAGCGATGACGACTGCGTTTACCTGCCCTACACCACCGTGATGCGGCTCTCCAGCCAAAGCATGGTGGACTGCTACACCGCCATGATGGCCGACGAAAGCCTTGCCAACGAGGCCAAGAGCACGATGGAAGAGGAATTGATGTCGATCCTCAAGACCGAAAACGGCTACTATGTGTACAGTGCCAGCGAGTGGCTGGAGGAAATGAACAAGATGATCAACATGGTCATCGTGATACTTACCGGCATTGCCAGTATCTCGCTGCTGGTGGGCGGCATCGGCATTATGAACATCATGCTGGTGTCTGTGACCGAGCGCACCCGTGAGATCGGCATCCGCAAGGCGCTGGGCGCAAAGGAGCGCACCATTCTGGCGCAGTTTGTAGTGGAAGCAGCCACCACCTCCGCGCTGGGCGGCGTTTTAGGCATTGCACTGGGCTATGCGGTGTCCATGGCGGCCAACAAGGTGCTGCCCATGTTCATGACCGATACCACCGTTACGGTAAGCCCCTCCTTCAACTCCATTGTGGTGGCCTTTGGCATCTCGGTGGGCATCGGCGTGCTGTTCGGCTACCTGCCGGCACGGCGCGCAGCCCGGCTGAACCCCATTGAAGCATTGCGCTACGATTGATCGCGGCGGCGTGATAAACAAAGAACAAGAGGTACGACCAATGAAAAAACGGATTCTCGCATTTCTGCTGGCGGTCAGCATTGCGGTGTCGGTGCTGGTGCTGCCGGTCTCGGCGGCCAGCATCAACAACACGGCCCTGCAGACGGCTATTACTCTGGGCGCTGTGCCCACCGGTCAGGAACTGAGCGCTAACATTACCCGCGGTGCCTTTGCCAAAATGCTGGTGTCCTTTTCCACTTACCGGGAGAGCGTAGGCGCACAGGGCACGGTGGGCACTTTGTACCGGGATGTGCCCGGCAGCTCCCAGTGGGCACCCTACATCCGCATTGCGGTGCAGCAGGGCTGGATGAACGGTTACACCGACGGCTCCTTCCGCCCGGACAACACCGTCACGCTGGAGGAAGCCTGTGCGGCGGTGCTGAAGCTGCTGAGCTATAAGACCACCGACATGACCGGCTCCTTCCCGCAGGCACAGCTGAACAAGGCGCAGCAGATCGGTCTGCGGGATCAGCTGACCTGCACGCAGGGACAGGCCATGACCTACGAGCAGAGCACCCTGCTGCTGTACAACGCCCTGCGCGCCAACACCGCCAGCGGCAGCGCTTACGGCAGCTCGCTGGGCTTTACGGTGTCCAATGGTCAGGTGGATACCTCTTCGGTGCTGCTCAAGAGCCGCAAGGGCCCCTTTGTGGCCGCAGAGGGCACACAGCTGCCCTTTACACCGGTGAGCGTCTACCGCAACGATAAGGCCTCTGCCTCGGCAGAGCTGAACAGGTACGACGTGTACTATTACAGCGAGAGCCTGCAGACGGTGTGGATCTACACCCGCCGCGCCGCAGGCCGCATCACGGCAGTATCGCCCAGCGCCAGCGCGCCTACCGCGCTGACCGTGGCGGGCAGCAATTACACGCTGGGCAGCTCTGCCGTGGCGTCCAAGATCTCCTCCCTGAACGGCGGCGGCGTGGGCGAAGTGGTCACCCTGCTGCTGGGCATGGACAACGAGGTAGCCGATGTGATCACCGGCGAGGAAGCCGACAGCGTGTTCTACGGCGTGGTGCAGACCGCTACCCGCAGCCTTGTAGAGGATAACGGCGCAGACGTGCTGCAAAAGATCTCGGTGATGTGCACCGACGGCATTACCCGCACTGTGAATATCGACAAAAGCCTGAACTACCCCACCGGCTGGCTGGTGGAGATCAGCGTGACCCCCGAAGGGGAACAGGTGACCGCCATCGAGTCCAAATCGGTCAGCGGCACCATCAACGACACCGCCACCGCGCTGGGGGACTATACTCTGGCCGATGACGTACAAATTCTGGATACGACATCGGAGGGGTTGGCTGGGACGGTTCGTCCCAGCCGAATAGCGGGGACAAAGCTGAACGCACTGGCCGTGCGCTACTATACGCTGAATGAGCAGGGACAGATCGACCGCCTGATCCTGAACGATGTCACCGGCGATCTGTGGAAATACGGCGTGCTGGACGATGTGAAGAATCTGGCCTTCAACGCCAGTTCCATTCTGGGCACCCTGACCGGCAGTGGCTCCTCCGGCTCGGGGGATAGCTCTTCCGGGAACGGTTCTTCCGGCTCCGGCAGTGGTTCCACCGGGGACGGCTCCTCCGGTTCCGGCTCTACCGGCGGCACCACCAACACCACCACCGTGGTGGACGATCTGCGCAGTGTGCTGGTGCCCACCACCAGCGAGATCCTGTGGGGCGTGATCGACGGCTCGCTGCTGAGCACGGTCTGGAACCGCATCACCAGCAGTTCCGGCTCGCTGCTGAGCATCGGTCTCAAGCAGCTGGCCAACATTACCGGCCAGCCTATGAGCACCATCCTCAATTTTGTGGGCGGCGGCGCTACCTACATCTGCTACGTCAACGGCAGTCAGGCCAGCTTTTCCACCTCCATCAAGTATCCGGTGCTGGCGGGCGGTTTGGCAGTGCGGCAAAACGTGAACGGCACTGTAAAGGCCATGATCCAGCTGATGCCCATGAAGATCGATCAGGTGGGTGCAGCCTCGGTGATGAGCAACGGCACCCGCTACGAGACGGCTGACGATATGCAGGTGTACCTATGGTACAAGGGGCAGTATTACGCCACCAAGCTCTCTGAGGTGAACTCTGAGGGCTACTACCTGACCGGCTGGTACGATAACTTTGGCTGCGCAGCAGGCAAGCGCGTGCGGGTGATCGTGGCGGTCAAAAAGGACTGATGGACTACTATG
>ENA-OQKJ01000324-OQKJ01000324.1-human-gut-metagenome-genome-assembly--contig:-NODE-324-length-11686-cov-4.120685_pt1 | contig 11686 bp, 13 predicted proteins | sample MGYA00242647_ERZ504795 | MGnify/ENA primary metagenome ERZ504795 (study PRJEB26092, sample SAMD00036398) | human gut metagenome | host: Homo sapiens | study: EMG produced TPA metagenomics assembly of...
CGGAAATCACCGGGCGGATCCTGGATGCCATTGAAGCAGCCGACCTTGATCCTTCGCAGGAGGAAAAGCTGGAACGAGAATTTGCCAAGGAGATCCATATTCTCACCGCAGATGAACGGCTGCGCTCCATTGCAAAGGATTTTGTGGAGCATTACTCTGACCTTTGGACCAGCGGCAAGGCGATGTTTGTCTGCCTGAATAAGGTCACCTGTGTGCGGATGTATAACTATGTGCAGGAATGCTGGCGGGCAAAGATCAGGGAACTGGAAGCCCGGCAGGGTACAGCGACCCAGCAGGAAGCACAGGAACTTGCCCGCAAACTGGCATGGATGAAAGAAACCGAAATGGCAGTGGTGATCAGTCAGGAGCAGAACGAGGTGCAGACCTTCAAAAAGTGGGGGCTGGATATTCTGCCGCACCGTGCCAAAATGGAAAAACGGGAGTTGGATAAAGAATTCAAGGACAGCAAGAACCCGTTCCGGGTGGTGTTCGTCTGTGCCATGTGGCTGACGGGCTTTGATGTAAAGTGTCTGTCCTGCCTGTATCTGGACAAGCCGTTGAAAGCCCATACCCTGATGCAGACCATCGCTCGTGCAAACCGTGTTTCGGAGGGCAAGAGCAACGGCCTGATCGTGGACTATATTGGTATCGTAAAGGCGCTGCGCAAGGCTCTGGCAGATTATACGGTCAGCAAGAACAGCCCGGCGGGCATTGACCCAACGGTGGATAAAACGGAGCTGATTCAGCGTATTTGCACGGTCATCGGAAAAACGGACGGCTTTCTGGCAGAACACGGGTTCCGGCTGCAGGAATTGGTGGACGCACAGGACTTTGAAAAGATGAGCCTTGTACAGGATGCAGTCAACGCGATGTGCGAGACGTTGGAAACCAAGAAAACCTTCCAGACCTATGCGTCTGAACTGGCGCGGCTGTTCCGCTACGCAGACCGTGACGATGTGGACGATACCGTGCGTGCCCGGAAAAACGCAATTCTCGCCATCTACGAGGGCTTGCAGCAGAAGCGGAAACACGCGGACAATACCGACCTGATGGTGCAGATCAACGGCATCGTCGACGAGTACATCCATGTGGAAAAGCCGGATCAGGAGGCTGTACCATCCCGGCAGTTTGACATCAGCAAAATTGACTTTGACCTGTTGAGCCGGGAGTTTGCCCACACCCGGCGGAAGAATCTCTTGCTGCGCGATCTGGATGAACTGGTGAATCAGCAATTGGCGAAAATGCTGTTTGCAAACCCGCACCGCATGGATTATTATGACCGCTATCAGGAGATCATAGATGCCTATAATGCAGAGCAGAACCGGGCAACCATCGAGAAAACCTTCATGGATCTGATGGAGCTTGCAAGTTCACTGGACACGGAGCAGCAGCGCTATGTACGTGAGGGCTTTTCCAGCGATGAGGAGCTTTCGGTGTACGATTTGCTGTTTTCGGAGAACCTCACGAAGCAGGAAATTGAAACGATCAAGAAGGTGTCTGTGGACTTGTTGACAAAAATCAAACAGCAGATCGCCAAACTCGACCATTGGACGGACAAGCAGGAAACTAAGGCGATTGTGGATAACCTGATTCGCAATACCCTTTGGCAAGAACTTCCCAATAGCTATGATGTAAGCGATATCCAGACCTACCAGAAGAAAATCTACGAGTATGTATATATGCGCTACCCGGAAGTAGCATAACGCAAAAATCACCCCAGAGAGAACGCACAAGAGGCTATTCTCTCTGGGGTGATTGCGTATCAAATCATCTTAAAATGCTTCAACGCTTCCACGATCGCATCCTCTTTTTCCTTCGGACACTGGGGCTGCTTTGTCATTCTCGTTTTTCGCTTTATGATAATTCTCACGCTCGATGATGCCGTACTTCTGCTTCACCTGCGCAATATAGAGATTGGAAACCTTGAGTTGATGATGCTCCCATACATGCTCCCGAATCTCATTGTAAGTTGCCTTGCTTTCCACAGCAGTCACATCCAACTCGTCCATGCTGACGTCCACTTCGATGTGCCGGTCGACATTGAGTTTGGTCAAAAGGAGAACCGCTTCAACAGTTGTTTCAGTTTCCAAGGGAAGTTCTTTCACTTCCTCACCATCAACAGGCACAGGAAAATTGAATACGATCTTCTTTATCCAGCTTCCGTCTTTCCTTTTCTCCGGGAACATCTCAATTCGCTCGATAAAGGCCTTCATAAACTCCTTCTGCTCCGCTTCCGTTGCGGAATGGTAGACTTCATCAAATGCCAGTAACAAGCGATAGATATTGTCACCGGAAATCTTCTCCTGCTGTATGTTGCGGATCTGACTTTGCAATTCGCCAATCTGAACTTCGATTTCCTCTATGGTATCATACTGCTCATCATAGCGGCGCTGCAAGTCTAAAATCTTTCTGTCATAGTGGACATCGTTGATGTCCAAGGTATCCATCTGACGCTCCAAGCGACTTTTCGTTCCAAAGGCTTGCTTTAGCTGCCCTTGCAGAACGGCGATCTGCTTTTCCATATCCTCTGTATCAACCGCCGTTCCGATTTTCGCTTGAATCGCTTCCACAAACCGGGGATTGTTAACCATAGCAGAAATAATCTTCGCCACAAATTTATTGATTTCCGTCTGCTCGATATTCAGACGGAAGCTGCACTCATGCCCGGTAGGTGTAACCGTATTTTTGCAGTAGTAATAAGTACCGTGTTTTTTTGTCCTTGCTGTGCGCCTTGGCGATATTGCCGTACATACTCTTACCGCAGCATGGGCATTTCAAGATACCGGACAGGATGTGTGCATGGTCTGGATTGTTGACCTTTTCCCGCTTGAAAGAATTGATCTTGCGCTTTTCCTGTGCCAGATGCCAATCTTCTTCGGAAATGATAGCTTCGTGCTGTCCTTCATAAACCGGGAACTCCGACTGCTCAACCACGTGCATCTCGTTTCTTGTACCCTGTTTCTTTTCTGTTCTTCGTCTGCCGTAAGCAATCTTTCCCATATAAACAGGATTGTACAATACATTTTTCACAAAATCTCTTGAAAATCCCGGAATGGTATTATTCTGTCTTAGTTTCTTTACATAACCATTGCGGTTCAGATATTTTGCAACTCCAGCAACGCCCTCGTTGGTATGGATGTAGCGGTCATAAATGACACGGATTACTTCCACTTCATCCTCTGCAATAACAAGGTTTCCGTCTTCCAGTTTGTATCCATAGGGAGCGAAACCGCCGTTCCATTTGCCCTCACGAGCCTTTTGCTCCCGTCCTGCCATTGTCTGTGTGCGGATATTTTCTCGCTCAATCTCTGCCACCGCAGACAGCACAGAGATCATCAGCTTTCCGGCATCCTTGGAGCTGTCAATGCCGTCCTCCACGCAGATCAGGTTGACACCAAAATCCTGCATAAGCTGCAAAGAGTTCAGAACATCCGCCGCATTTCTGCCAAATCGGGACAGCTTAAAGACCAGCACATAAGAAACATCATCTTTGCCGTCCTGGATATCGTTCAGCATCCGTTGGAAGTCCTGCCGCCCTTGGATGTTCTTGCCGGAAAATCCCTCGTCAGAATACTCCCCGGCAACGATCATATCCTCGTATGCCGCATACTTCCGTAGCTTGTCACGTTGGGCATCCAAACTGTATCCGTCAACCTGCATCGAGGTGGACACTCTTGTATAAAGATAGCATTTAAGTTGTTTCTTTTTCAGAATCTCCACCTCCCTCATTCCTTCCTTTTACCATAAGTCCCTCGTTGCGGATATAATACTCCAAAAGCCACAGCACATAATCCGGTGCATGGCGGTTGTCCAATTCCCATTCAGTCATAGTCCGGTAAGGAATATGGACGAGCTTGCAAAAATCTTTCCGGTTCAGTCCTGTGCTTTCACGCAACTTTATAATTCTGTTTTTACAATCCATCCGTCTTTTCTCCACAAAAGCAAAAAGTACACGTTGCGTAATCATTATAGCATAGCTGTAACGAATACGCAACGTGTAAATTGCGAGATTTTACGCAGCCTTATCCGTCAAAGGCTGTGCTTGATTACTTTCCTCGGAATGCTCCACTTCCTGCGGAGCGTCCTGTTCCAATTTATCCAAAACCTGATGTCCATATTTCTGGAGCATCTGGCTCATAACATCCACACAGCGGTCAAATGCCGCATTATATTTCGCTTCTTCATAATATTTCTTCAATAGGCGATTCCTCCATCAAAGTTCCATATCCTGTCCACGCTTCCGGGCAGGGTGTTCGTGTTCCTGTGTTTCCTTTCCTCTGATGAGGATAGAATTGATAAAAGCCCGAACCTTTTCGGATGCGATTTCCAGTGCATCCAGAAAGGGTTGGGCTTTCTGTTTGAGTTCCATATATTTTTCGCTTACCGCTTCATACCGCTGCTTCCAGATGGAAACCGTCTTTTCTGCGGAAGCCAATTTTTCTTTCAGTCGCTTGTTGTCAGCATTGGCAATAATACCATTGACCGCATAGTGTTTGAGCGTGTCGCATTCATCCGGAGTCAGCACAACATTGTTTCCGAATGTGGCTTTTTTGCCCATTGTTTCAATCTCCTGCACCGTCAGAGCAACGGTCTTTGCTGTTTTGGTTTCCTTTTTGTCAGAGCTTCCAGTTTCTGTTTCTGCTTCTCCGTGGCAGCTTTGGCATTCTACAAACCCCGCTCCACCTGTGCCACCTGTCCGGCCACAGTTTCCAGCCGCTGCTGTTCTGCCTGCACCTTGAACTGGGTCACAGTCAGATGTTCCTCGGTGCTTCCACGTTCTCCACGCTCCAGATCGGTATATCCGGCAACTCGCATGAAATGAAAAAAGTCATCCTGCAACACACTGTAGGATGACCTCAAAATCTTTTTTCCTCTTGCGTTCAACATTGGATTACCGTCCTCGTCAAGCACCGGCTTGGACTCCCATTTCTTACTGCGGCTGACCTGTGTGATGACCTCCTTAACGGCTCCCCGGAGGGCTTCATCCTTGCATCGCTTCGACCAAAGGATCTGCTTTTCCACCACCGGGATATAAACCACATGAAGATGATAGTGGTACACATCCTCGCCCAGAGCTTCGGACATTGCCCGGTTGCGCTCATCGGCGTGCATCACAGCGGAGAGGATATACTGCTCACCGCCTACAATCTCCACGGCGGCTTTGTAAGCATCAGCATAAAACTGTTTTGCAAAATTCATAGCCGCCATGATTGTAGAAATAAGCAGAGTTCACATCAAATACTAACTCGCCGTATTTGACGGCATCCGGTTTCAGACCTCTGGTGGAGATTACGCCGTCCTGTTCCATCTGCTCAAACATTTTTACATAATCGTCCGTGGGTGCTTTGAAATGAACGTTCAGAGAAGTGCGTTCCGGCACGATGTCCTGATTGCTGTAGCTGTCCTTTTCACGCTCATTGTGTTCCTGTACCTTAGCCACATCTGCCGGGGTTTCCAAGTCCTGATTTCTGGCTACGGTACGGTCTATTCCATCATTTCTTGCCATAGAATTTTTGTCCTTTCTTTGAGATTTGCAGACAGCGGAGAACTACGGAGAGGCACTTTTTCAAAGTGTAATAACCCACTATGACACTTTCATCCATACTGGCTGCAAAGTGCCGTGGGCTCTCCGAGGGCTCTCCCGAGGGGGAATGCGGTCACTGCGGTGACCTCTGCTGAACTGCCCGAAAACTGTCTGCATCGTTTTCTGTTGTTCAGCCGGGATAGCTGCTGTTTTGCGAAACACCACCCATCCCGGCGGCAGTGAAAATCAAATCTTTCACTGCAATAGAAACAGCCCAAATAAAGGAAATGAGCTGTTTCTATCACAAGCGTTTCACGCTCTTTTGCTGCGTACATACGTACCAGCCAATGGGATTTACTCGACCTGCCGCCATTCCTCCGGAATGTCCTCCGGTACGTACGTACACGGCGAATTTCCGTAAAACCCATTTATATGAGGTCTTGCCACAGCCTCCACACCCATAAATCCCCATACCCGCCGTCCGGCAGAGTTGGTGATGTTGTTGCAATGCTCCAGATTAAATTTCTTGGCATTGGCAATCATGGCGTCGCTGAAGCTACGGGCTTTCAGCGGAGCAAGGGAATTTTCCTCGCACCACATCCGGTAGATTTCATAGAAATCCTTGGAGCTGATGGAAGCATCCGCTTTCAATCGGATGTATCCCTCCGACTCCATGAAATCAAAGATATTGTTGTTGTCACGCTTGACCGCTTCCCGGTTTTCCTGGATACGGTCACTCTCCGTAAACTTAAAGTTGTTGGCAACAAGCCGCTGTAAGCCTTCAAATGCCCACAGGAAGATACCCTCGGCTTCAGCTTTCATCTTCTCTGCAAGGTCAGGATCATCGGCTCTGTCCATGGGCTTTTCTTTGGTGGTCAGCACAAGTTGTCTGCGGTAAAAACCGTCGCTGCGGTCATACAGAGCTTGCAGATCGCCGTTGCTGAATGCCAGCAACCGGGCAAACATCCAGCCCTGATAACTCTGCTTTCCCTTGCGTTCCAGATCCATCTTGCCCTGTGCAGTCACAATGGATTTTACATAGTTGGTCTGACGCAGAGCTTCCATCCGCATATCATCATCCACGCACAGCAGGATGTGTTCCAGATCAGCACGGGCGAAGCGGTTTTCGGAAATTTTTCCGATGCTGCCGTCTTTCATATTCGTGCCGAATATAGCGGACAGCACCGCACCAATTTGGGATTTGCCCTCGCCGCCGTTGCCTTTAATCACCATCATGCGCTGCCCCTTGTTGGAAGGAATCAGACAGTAGCCGAAAAACTCCTGCAAAGTGGGGATGTCCTCCGCATGGAGCAGCCCATCCAGAAATTTTAGCCAGGTCACAGGTGTAGGTGCATGAGGATTGTAAACAACAGGCAGACGGTTTCGCACGATAGCCGGTCTGCCCTTGGTAAATGTGCCGTTCAATAGCAGCGTACCGTTGGACAAATGAATCCGATCCTGCTCCGGTGGAAAGTCCGGCACTTGTGCTTCCAGTTTCAGCACTTCCAGAATGTTGGTGATCTTCCGGGGGATATTGTTTACGGCACAAAATTTCAGCTTGTCGTAAATCTCCCCACGCAGTGGGAGATCGTCCGTCACTCGACCATCGGGCGTAAAAAAAGCTCCGTTTGCGAAGATAATTCTGCGCTCATGCAGAAATTCTTCACAAAACAGAGCTTCGTTGATGTTCTGCCCATCAAACCAGACAGGCAAATTCATATCAGGCGTTTTCCGGTTCTTCGCCATGGTGCGCCACCTCCTTTTTCTTTCGTGTGATGTACTCTTGCAGAAAAGTAATTTTTCCCTCCTTCATCAGCTCGTCCACCAATGCCACCCGCTCTTCCAGATCACCCACGGTCAGCACATCTGCCATATATTCGATAGGACAGTGCATCTGGCAGGCTTCCACAAAACGATCATCCAGAGCCTCCTCCGGTGTTTTGGGTGCATACCGCACTTTCCAATCTTCCAGCAGATGCAGATAATCCGTCAGCACCCGGAAACACAGCATTTCATCCTCCCGGAACTGACGGATATAAGGACGCTTTGGCTTGGCCATAGCTGCGGCAGTGGGCGGTTTCGGGTCAAGTCCGAAGTCCGAAGCCAGCTTTTGCGCTGCTTCATAGCTGCTCATATTGAACAGCCTTGCCACAAGGTCGATCACATCTCCTTTGCTCCACAGCCAAAGCAGAAAAAATAGTCCTCATTCAGCTTCAAGCTCGGATGCCTGTCGTTGTGGAACGGGCAGCAAGCCATGCCGTTGTGGCTCACTTTCAGCCCGTAGTGTTCGGCGGCTTGCTTGACGCTGATTGCCGCCTTGATGGTTTCATAGATTGTCATAGAAAACCCTCCGTTCATAATATTCTGGAAAGCACGAAGCACCCGCCGTGATTGGCAGGTGCTTCGCTCCTTCTATTATGGTTATGACGGATTTTTCAAAAAACAGGCTAATGGCAGGACAATCCTGTTTCAAAAAACAGGACAACTTATTGATAGATGTAGATTTCTTTACATTAGCATGATACAATTAAGAAAGTGAAAAAACAGGACAGGAGGGTAAGCATGAACCAAGAATTGATGACATTGGACTTCTGGCAGGATACGGTCATATATGAGGGCAAAACATTCCCTGTCGGCACGCTTGCCTGTGATGCGCTGAATGTTCCTGCGGATACTATTACAAGAATGAACGAGCAATGCGAGAAAATCAATCTGCTGCTCGGGATGCTGAATGCCGGACAGGATACTTCTGCACTCTTTCCTATGGCAAAGGAAGCTGCATTGACAATGTTAGAGATTCTCAGCAAAACGCCGCCGTTCTCCTATATGGATATACCAAAGCACAGGGAACGGATAGAAAAGGTTTTTACTGCGGACAATGCTCTGAAATATGTGGAGTTCGCCATAAAAGCCGTAACCAATTCTTTACCGTTCGAAGAAGTTCCAAAATATGCTGATGCGGTGATGCTCCAGCGCTATACCGCTGTATGCGGGCATCTGGCATACTCTCTTGAGGAATATCAAAAGGCAATGCTTGATTTTGCAGAAAAATCAGACGGCAACGAGGCAGACCGCACAGCGGAGGGCTTTGCAAAAATGTTCGGCAGCTATTTCCCGCCTAAGTTCTCTATCACAGAGGGCAATGCCTGGATGTCTGTTGCAAATAACTCTGTTCAGTATGTGGCTACCATCCGTCCCGGCGAGGACATAGCGAAGCTGGTCAAGCGGATGCACTATGTATCCTTTGTGGGAATGTTCCGTTCTGATCTCTTTGAGGGCTTGTGTTGTGGGTCATGCACCGAAAAAAATGCCGGATCTGCGGCAAATGGTTTCTGACCACCAAACGCAAAGGCACACCAAAGTACTGCGGCGGTTATGCGCCGGGGGACAAGCTGCACCGCACCTGTCGGCAGATCGGCAATCTAAAAGGCAGAGAACAGCGGGAGCTTGCAGACGATCATCCGATTATCCAGATATATGAAAAGCGTCTGAACACCATAAACCGCTATGTGAAGCGTGGTACTCTGGACGCTGATCTTGCAGAGGTTATGAAGAAACTGGCGAAAGATAAAATGCTCCGGGCATTGAGCAATGTAGCCTATGCCAAGGGCGATTATGAAAAAGAAATGGGACAAGGCGTATTAAGAAAAGAAGCGTTGGAAGGAAAAAACTATGATTAATGTGGATGCTATAAAAGAATTGATTGATCAAGCACCGGAAATCAAAACACTATTTACCACAGAGAGCTACCCAGTGGCTTCAATGTATGACTACAATACTGGAACGCATAAAACATCCAGCATAGATCTGCAAACCATATATAAGAATCCAGTCTTTTTGCAGTGGAAAGACCGAGTGTGTTTTGAACTTGCCAAAATAGAAGGTGACGCATACATTGACGAAATAATTGCATTGTCATCCCATTTTACCGGATGGGATGACAAAACACGATTTGACAAATTAGAGTCAAAATTATATGTATTGAAGGATCATTTGGACGAATACAAAGAAGATTGTAGTACTGCACAAATAGAAGATGATAGCCGAATACCCGAAAAAGAAATATGCGACAAAATGTTACGAGCACTTTCAAAGCTACAGCGTAATCACCACTACAACGCAGATAGTAGCGAAGATACAATGAATGATTATATTCGGGATATTTTGGGCGAGAGCTATTTCATGAAAGATCAAACAAGGCAAGGAGACTCAGAAAACGGTGACGAGGCTGGGGAGGTTGATATTCAGCTTTGTTATGATGGATTACCTGTTGTAATGATAGAGGGAATAAAGGTATCTTCATTGGAAAGAGAGCGATTAGACTCCCACATGAATAAAGTTCTTACAAAATACGACCCCAACGGTTGCCCGTACACTTTTTTGATAGTTTATACCACTGCCAAAAACTTCGATTTGGGTTATAAAAACATTTTCAACCATTTTGATAAATATTCCTACCCGTTTCCACGAGAATGTAGTCTTTTAGATGTGGAAACGGGATATGGAGAGTTGAAGCATGCTCAAATCATTTTGAATAGAAATGGTCAAAAAATCAGGGTACATATTTGGGCAGCACATATTGTTTGACTGAATAGATTTTGAAAGTTGAAAGAAGGTGCGCTATGCTGAATGATTTTACATGGAATATGACCGGATACATACCAAAACACCAAGTCAATCCGCACGATGACGGCATCATTTCCTATGTGGCAGAGCACATTTTCCAACTGGAACCGGAGCCTCCAGCGGTGGGCAATCTGAACGAATATATCCTGTCTGCCTTGCAGGAAAAGAATTTGATATATTTCTCATTCTTCCTACACCACTACGAGCCGCAGCTTAACAAGCGCATCAAAGACTTTCTCGGTGTGGATGGCGGCGATCTGTACGACACAGACCGATTTATAGATATAAAGCTCTCCTGCCGGGAGCAAATGCTCCAAAAGCTGATGGACTATGACCTTGCCAAGGGTGCAGAGTATGCTACATACATTTTCCCGTTCATCCGGGATGCTATGCTCCGTTTTCGCATGGGCGAAGAAAAATGGTCGGTATCCTCTCTGACCAATTACAAAATGGTGCGGTCAATGGCTTGGCTGTACCACAATACCAAGGATGCGGTCAACGAGTTTTCCAAGAAATACAACTGCGATCTTGCCCTTGCGGAAGAATATCTGAAAGTTGTCCGTGGAATCCGCAATCAGCAGCCTTTCTATGTCACAGACGAGGACGGCGAAGAAACAGGCGAGGATGTAGCCCTTGACGATAGCTGGAACTATACCGATATCCTCTGGAACGGCATACAGGCAGAAAAGGTGCAGCGGGCATTTGAGAAACTGAATTATCGGGAACAGACCTTGCTCGAAAAACGGTTAGCAATTTGCATGACCTGTGGGCGTGTCAGTTCATGGAAAGACCGCCCCACCTTTGAAGAACTGGCGGTTATGTTTGAGGGCAGTACAGCCAGCGGTGCAGAACGAGCCTACCGAAAAGCAGTGGACAAGTTGACGGAATTGTTGGTTGCCGAGGGCGCAATCCATGCAGTCCGGCTAAAACAGAAATCCAAGATTAAGCGAAAAAAGAAAATCGCCGCCGCAATCTACGAATATCAGGCAGACTGCGACGGCGAATGGGGCGAAATATCATTAGATTTTGAGAACGGCAAGGCAGAGGTCATTTTGCTTGCCGATTGGGATACAGTGAAAACAAACAAATTTGCAAGCAGAGCAATCGCCTATCTTCTGAACTGTGAGAACGAAAAATTACCCAAGGAAATAATGGTGGCCTTTGAATAACGAGGGAGTGAGATACATGGAACAATTATTGATTATTGAAGATGATATAGGGTTGAATCAGGGTTTAAGTAAAGCACTGAAAGCAGACGACCGTCAGATTATATCCTGCCAAGACCTAAAAAACGGCGAAGGAACAGCTTCTTTGCGGCGGTGTATCCCTGATCCTGCTGGATATCAATCTGCCGGATGGCAGCGGGCTCGAGTTGCTCCGGGAGGTCAAGGAAAACACACCCTATATTCCTGTTGTTCTGCTGACTGCCAATGACACCGATCTGGACATTGTAGACGGACTGGAGAGGGGCGCTGATGATTATATTACCAAGCCCTTTTCTCTTTCGGTTTTGCGGGCAAGGGTGAATACCCAACT
>ENA-OQKJ01000325-OQKJ01000325.1-human-gut-metagenome-genome-assembly--contig:-NODE-325-length-11674-cov-2.772408_pt1 | contig 11674 bp, 14 predicted proteins | sample MGYA00242647_ERZ504795 | MGnify/ENA primary metagenome ERZ504795 (study PRJEB26092, sample SAMD00036398) | human gut metagenome | host: Homo sapiens | study: EMG produced TPA metagenomics assembly of...
CTCGCTATACAATCGCTCCCCGGCACGGTAGGCGGCAGAAGCAATAGCGGACTGTCCTGCGCTTCGCTTAGTCTGCGTGACGCTCAGATGAAATAGTGCCATCGGCTTTCAACTCCTTTTCTCTGTTCGCTTGGTTGGTGTGAGTAATCGCCATGTGCCGGACGGCTCGCTGGACTTCGGACAGAGAAAAGATGTGTTCCATCAGCTCTGTCATTTCGGTGCGTGTGAGATCTTTGACCTCCGGGGCAAGGCTCTCAATCGTGCCGCCCAGATTGCAAAGGCGGTGGGTGCGTTTCTTTCGCTCGCCCTGTTCCAGAAACTTCTTTCGGTTCTCCAGACGCTCCAGCTTGTGCTGTTCCTGTGCAAGCTGCGTCTCGGCTCGTTCCTTTTCGGCTCGGAGATGTTCAAGGGTTTTCAGTTTTGCCATTTTTCGTGACCTCCTTTTTTGATTTTGGGGATAAAAAAAGACCGCCGACTTTTCGCATAGTGCGACCAGTCAACGGTCTGATTTTCCGTATTTACTTGTTAATCTGGGTATGAGAAATTGAAAATTATTTAATTCTCTGTGTGCCTAATTGTAATTGTTCAACCGCTATTTTTGTTTTATTGTCATCTTCCTTTTGGAGATTTTCTATTTCCGAATTCCGAATAGTCAAAATGATTTCGTCCCCAACCTGTAAATCATCAAGAGTTATAGCTACAACATTTTGTGTATCATAATTACAATAAATCATTGGAATTTTGGAACAGTCAATAAGACAATCATTCCCTAAAACACCTTTTTTCTTCGCTATCTTTTGTGGTTATGATTTTATTTTCTTTATCAATTTCTGTTATTATCGCATTGACACCTAAAGTAAGTGGTTCGTTTGTTTGTTGTCCAGAACACGCAACTAAAGTAAAGGTACAAACGAATATACATAATGCCATCATCATTCTTTTTATCATAAGTTCCTCCAAATTATTGATATCAAACTTGCTGGCGGCGAACAGCATTTTATGCTGTTTGCAGACGGCAAGTCCACAAGGGATAGCCGCATAAGCGGCGCAAGGGAGTGTAGCTCCCTTGACGGAACAAAGTGACGAAACATTCTCGGTCTGGAAGTTTTTTCTGCTGACGGAGAATGAAGCTCCGCAGGACGCACGATACTCCCGATAGGAGAGTATAGAAGTGCGCCCTTAGAGTTCTAAGGGTATTTTTAGATAATTGGGAATGTTTCTTTGTCAAACTGCGTAACATTGAACACGATACGCCACTCGACATCATCACCAACCGGTTCAAAGTGCAGAGCAGAACAAGCAGCATGAAGTTTTTCTTGTGAATTGTTCCATATATAACTGCTAGTCGGACCATCCTGCACCACCAATTAACACCAACAACAAAACAGGAACTACTGCCAACTGGACGGAACGAATGATCGTCTGGTGTAACTTCTATCGGTCTATCGCCTTCATCACAGTCAAAAACCGAAATGTTCTCCATCGGTTCAGGGGTAAGTGTATAACTCATGGCAATATAATGTGTCGGATAAATCCAGCGATCAGAACCAAAACTATTTTGAGGAACTGTCTGCTGTTCTATTTCCTGCACGGTCAGTGTATGGGTTATTCCGCTAACAGGATGGGAAAACATAAATGAATCTCCGGGTGCGTGAACTTTGAAATGTGAGCCTGGAACTTGTCCTGGTTGCTGCTCCATTGTAAGAAAAAGTTTATTGATTTCAGGGTGATGCTTGGTTCCCCAAGGAAATACGTCTCTGCATATGACCCAGCCATAAGTACTATCCAGCCCATAATGGTCGATTGCCCATTTTGCTTCCAACTCATTGATAACGCCATCTGGCAGACAAGGATTAAAGCTCACAGCGCAGCCATGGGTTGTCTGTAATATTTTCTCGTTTAACTTCAAGCAAGGTTTGAAGTTAAAACAAAGTGGGTTTTCCCATTCCATCTGCATCTGTTGCTCACGGGTAAAATTTTCACATGAGTCATTTTCCCAGTCCAGATTCCATTTTTTCATGAAGTCACGGATGCTTTCTGAATCAACTCGCATACAAAAATCAACGACAAGTCCTTTGCTACATGAATAAGCTGCCGGAATTACCCAATGATATCCAGCCCAATCGAATTGTTTATCCAGCTTGATCTCTTTTCCGGCACGGTCTTTACCTCGATGTCCCCAGAAATCTCCATCAAAGTAGACCTTCCATTCAGGGGCAACCAATTCTGCTTCTGAAGTCATATCATTATCGTAATAATCTTCTGTGTATTTAATCTGACTGTAATCAAAGGAAGATTGCAGGTTTTTGATATATGTCCACGGTTGTTCCATAGGCAACAAATTCATCTTCTCTGAAATTTCCGATAAAGTTTGCTGTTGTTCCTGGGTTGTAGGGTTTTCATTGAGAAAGGCTTCAAACTGTGCTTCGTTCCACATCCACGCTTGTTCCACTGCCGCCACATCACCACAAGCCAGTATAAGCCGCAGAAAGTCGGTAAAATTTTCAGCTACTGGATGAACATAATCAGGAGAAGTATTCATGGGGCTGACAGAGAAAACCATCTCTCCAAATCCACGAATGAAACAGAAGTGGATACCATCTATCCCTGCCCATCCAAAAACCGATGCCCCTTTTGGGGTACAAAAATAATTTGTATTATCCTCACGGAGTTCAACTCCCACAGGACTTAAATCGACACCCCGCTGTAAAAATTTTTTCAAAATTCTATTCATTAAGCATCCCCCCATAAAATTAGTGCTATCACGCTCTTGATTGTAGTAAATTTTATCACAAGAGTGTGAATAAATCTACTGGCGAATGCTGAAACCGCCCGAACAGTTTCTTTCTGCTCAGGCGGCTTTCTTCATCCATTTTTCTTTCTTCTGCTGCACTTGTTCATGGGCTTCCTGCTGAACATCAGCCCAGCGGAAAAGCCATACTTGAAGTGACTTTCACTTTCTTCACATTGGGCGATTGCTGTCTGCGCCCGGAGTTCCTGCACCAGCTCATAGTCCTCTTTGCTGAGCCGCTGGGACAACTGCTCCATGAGCTTTTCACAGGCTATGACTGCCTTTCGGTATTCCGGTGATGTAGGTACAACTGTCTCTCAGGGATAAAACTCCCCATTATACATGGCTTCCAAAATCATAGCTTTACCTCTCTCAACAGTAGATTAGTTCCGTCTTGATGATTTCCTCTGCCCGGCAGCGGATGGAGTTCATTGACTGCACCCATAACATCTGATTTTCCGCTTTCATGGCTTCGGTCACGCCCTCGGCTTTCATCATCTGCCGGATAATCAAGTCCAGCCTGTCTGCCGCCTGCTCGTTCAGATCGGCAACGACGGTGTGGAGGCTGCCGGACAAAATTAGCTCGTTGTAAAGCATGGGACGGTGCAATTTCAGATAGGACTGGTGCAAGCGTCCCCAATGCCCAATAGGTCGGCGTTCCTCCGGCAGCTTCAAGTCCGGCACATAGTAGTCGCCCACCAACACATAGTCCATACCGTTCTCATGGATTCTCGGTTTCAACTCTTTCATAAAATCACGCTCCCTTTCTCGGTCCCAGCTGCGGCAAACTGCTCACCGGGATAAATACCCCTCTGGCAATATCCTCGGTGCGGATTGCCTGTTTTCTGGCTTCAATCTCCGCTTTTTTTCTGGCTTTCGTGCGCTCCTCATACTCTTTCTGTTTACCATTGGCTTTCCGCTTCAAGTAGTTCTGGGTGGAGCCTGTCCTTGCGTTCCTCACGCTTGCGGATTTCCTCTAATTCCTCCGGGGTAAGCTCCACTTCGCCAAACGCAGGGGGAACGAAACGACCCACGAAATTGAAGTAAATCTCGACCTCCTGTGTGGTCTGTATACTGCCTTTACGGTCACGCTCATGCACAAGGATTTTCTCGATAAACTCGTTGAGCATGGCAATGGTCAGCTTGTCGAAGTTCTCATACTTGTCAATCAGAGCGATAAAACGGTCAGCGTCCTTTTCGTGCTTCTCGTAGCTCTTGATAGCCTTTTCCAGATCGGAGATTTCAACGGTAAGCTCGGACTGTTCCTTTTCGTATTGAGCGTCCAGAGTGGCGTATCTGCTGTCGGACAGCTTTCCTAAAATGTTGTCCTCATAGATTTTGCAGAGCAGGACTTCCAGCTCGGAAACTCTCTGCTTTGCGGTGGCAAGGCGTGTCCGCTGTTTCTTGACCTCTGCCGTCTGCTGGCTGGACTGCGCTTCCTGCACCACACGGACAAACTCGGCTCTGTCATGCTTCGCATACTCGGCAATGGCTTTCAGCATTTCCGAGACAAGGGACAGTACCACATCTTCATTGATACGGTGCTGGGTCTTGCAGAGCGTTCCGCAAGGAACTTTGGTGTACTGTGAGCAGGTGTATTGAGAAATGCGCTTGCCGTTATTGGTACGGTGGACATACATCTTGCCGCCGCAATCGGCACAATAAAGCAAGCCTGTGAGGGGAGCTGCTTCGCCCCAGCCGTCCGGGTAGCGTCTGACATTCCCACGGATTTTCTGCACAAGGTCAAAGGTCTGCTGGTCAATAATGGCTTCGTGCGTATTCTCAAAAATCGTCCATTCGTCCTCCGGGACATAATGGCTTTTCTTGTCCTTGAAGTGCTTTCGGGTCTTGAAATTGATGGTGTGTCCCAGATACTCACGCTTTTCAAGAATGTTGCAGATGGTGGAAGAACCCCAGCCGTACACATCTTTGAAAGTCTTGTTTTTGTTCACGCCCTCGCCGTGTTGGGCAAGGTAAGCAGACGGAATAAGCACCTTTTCCGATTTCAGTTTGCTGGCGATCTGATACGGACCGTAGCCGTCAATCGTCATGGCAAAGATACGCTTGACCACCTCTGCGGCTTCGGGGTCAACCAACCATTGGTCTCTGGCTTCGTTCCAGAGATAGCCGTAAATGACCGTGCCTGTGAGGTGCTTGCCGGACTTGCCTTTGGACTGGAAAGTGGAACGGATTTTACGGCTGGTGTCTCTGGCGTAATACTCGTTCATAATGTTGCGGAAAGGGGTAAAATCATCGTCCCCTCTGGCACTGTCCACGCCGTCATTGATGGCGATAAGGCGAACGCCACGCTGACGCAGGATTTCCATAATCTGACCGACTTTCAGATAGTCACGACCCATGCGGCTCATGTCCTTGATACACAGGTACTCCACATTCCCAGCTTCCACTTCTTTCATCATTGCCAAAAATCCGGGACGGTCAAAGCAAGTACCACTAATGCCATCGTCCGTGAAATGGACAATGTTTGTAAAGCCCTGCCGTGCGGCGAACTCCTCCAACATTGCTTTTTGATTCGATATGGAGTTGCTCTCACGCTGTTGGTCATCATCTTTGCCAAAGTCATCACGGCTCAACCGTTCATACAGAGCAGTGATTTTTTCGTTTTTCTCATAACTTGCGCTCCTTTCTTCGGTTTTAGGTTGTGTGTTCTAAGAGACTTCCAAACCGCTTGATTAAGAAGTCTTTTAGAGCATACAACACCGGCAGCCAGCTTATAAAGTTTGTACTGCCGCACGGCAAAGGATTTTGGCTTCTTCTTGCCCAGATCCTCAAACAGTAGGTCAACTGGATTCTGATAGGTTTCATCATCTTCCGAAACCTGCATAGTGTTTAGCATTTCCAGCAATGTTGCGAAGTTTTGCTCCTCGACAGGGGCTTCGTAGTGGAGGTATGCGATCAGCGAAACGAGCAGAAGCCGTTCCGCTTTGTCCCAGAATGGATCGCCGCCCTGACCTTCACCTTTGGTGTTGGTCATCAGTGCGGTCACGAGTTTCAGAACATCCTTTTCGCTGTGGATGTACGCCATGGGGTTATAGCGCATACTCTTGGAAAAGTTGATGGTGTTGAAGAATTTTAGCTTGTAGCCGTGCTTTAACAGGGCTTCTCCACATTCCACGCCGATACTACCTTTCGGATCTGTAACTACGAATGATACCGGAAAATTCTTGGAATCACATTGCAGCAGATTCGGCTTGATAAAGAACCTTGTCTTACCGCTGCCGGAGCCGCCGACTACCAGCACATTTTTGTTTCGGGCATTCTTGGGGTCCGGCGGGCGGTTGGACATCATCAGGCGTTCTGTTTTGGTCAGGATGATATTGTCCTCAAATTTCGGAGCCATGAACGGCTCGATATCTTTGGGTCCGCCCCACCGGGCAGAGCCGTACTCCATGCCGTGACGGTACTTCTTGGCGTTTTTGCCTTTCAGGTACACCGCCAGCCGCATTCCAGCGCCGCAGCACAGACCAATGAACAAGTCAAATGGGTGCAGGCTGGGCAGCGGATTGGCAAACGCTGCCGGGATAGTTCCCATCAGCGATACGATTTTATCGCCCAGTTCCTTGCCCACGGCCAGCCGCCACGCCTCGCCCAGATTAGTGGCTAGCAAGCCAATTACCACATAGGGCAGATAGAGCGCCAGCAGCTTGGAAAGCTTCTTTTTGCTCATAGGCCGCGCTCCTCCTGCTTGTGCCGCACTTTGTCTGGCAGATTTGCAACGGACTGCGCCAGATCATGCAGCTTTGCCAGCACGGAAGGACGCTTGGTTTTATCCAGCACCGATGCCGAATATTCCTTGAACGCTGCGCTCAAGGCATCCGTGTCCTGTGCCTTGAAGTAGACCAGATACCGGGGCGGTGTGCAGGACAGGTCTTTCTGGATGGAGTAGTCAATGTGATACCGCTTAGCATAGCGGTCAAAATCCTTGATGCCAGTTTTCTGGATCTCCACATTGGTCACGCCACGGTTCTGCCGTACCAGCCGCTTCATGGACTGCTTGCCCTGCGAAGCGTGCTTGTCGTACTGCCGCAGCAGAAACTGCATCCCACGCAGCAGGGTGCGGGCAGACAGTTTTGTGGTCGAGATGGCAAGGTTGACCGTCTTATGCTCGATTTCTTCCTGCATCGTTACCACCTCCTGTGCAGAAAATCGCCTTAACGGTCATGTTCCACCGGGGGCTTACTCACAGCCTTTTCTGCATCACTCTGAACTGATTCATCCGGAACCGGAATGACCATCAGGCGACGCCCCAGAGGGAGAAAGGCTTCGGGTTGATGGAATTCTTCTTCATACTTCTGCGCCAGCTCCGGGGAGAGCGATACAAAATCTTCCTCGCCCAGACCTACCACCAGAAAGGTTCCGGCAATAACATCGTACATCAGCCCGTCCTCGTCCCATAAGGCTCGGTTCAGCGGCAGACCCATGAGCTTGCCGTCATCGTTATAAACGATGGCGACCGGATCTTCAAAAGGGTAGCTTGCGCCGATGGAGCCGCCCACCGTCTGCTGCAAGGCTTTCAGGTCGTTATCGATCTCGACCTGCTGCGGATACTGTCCCGGCGCAATTTTCAGCACCGACAGAGTGTTCTCGTTCTGCTCCATTATCTTCCTCCTCGAATTTGATGGTGATCTCCTGCCCGGCACGAGCGGCATTCATCAGTGCGGCGATGAAAAAACCACAAAGGGCACCAGCTTCAAAAATGATAAACGAATAAATAAAATTCATAACAACCCTCCTACATTGACTGAACTGTGAGAAAAAATCTCTCAGGGAGGACGAGGAACGCAAGATGCGATAACGGTATGCTTAGTGGAAACATTGGCATGAGTATGCGGTGCGGCATCGGTAAGAAAAATAGTCGTACAGAGCATCCCGCAGAGAATGGAAGCAACAAGCATGGTAGTCGTGCAGACGGAGAACCAGAATCTTCAAAACATCAACGGCGGAACAGTAAAAGTCCTCCGTGACTTCTGCGAAACTCGCATAGCAGGTCATTTCAGTATCCATACTGCACCTCTCAGTCAATGCAGATGCAGACCATCTTCTCGCGGCCAGCCATCAGAGGAACACTGTTCTCGCCCAGATAACACTGGATCAGGTACAGGTCGGCGGTGGTAAGTGCAACAAAATTGCCATCGGTGTCGTAGCGTACAAAGATGACTGCGCCGGACAGGTAACGCTTGCCAGCCAGCGTAATGACCTGACGAGGATCATAACAGAGAGCCAGCGGCACATCTTCGCTGATGCTGTAGCAGGAATCAGTTTCATCAAAGCAAGGCAGGTAACTGCGAACATTCGCCAGCGGAGTGATGGTCAGTTCGACCTCCGGGGCAATCACGGCGGCGTAAACTTCATCATCGCCGAGCTGCCGCTCCAGCACATCGCTCATCTTGTTGAAGAAGTCGGTCACAGCATTGTCCATGTGGTTGATTTTCTGGTTCATGGCTTCGATGGTCTTTGCGGTCTTGAGATCAATGGTAGTGTTCATAGTGCTTTTTCTCCTAATTTTTGCAAAAAAGAAAGACCCGGTTGGGTCTTACATTCAAAATGTGTGTTAGCGTTCATTCTGCCGATGCTGTTTGCGTTGCCACTGATCCAGCAGCTTGATGATGGTGTCCTCCATCTGTTTCGGGGTGTAGCTGCGGGGAAAGTATTTCCGCAGGGTGTCGTTTTTGATGACCACCTTGTCCAGCTCGTCCTTTTTTTCTTCTCCCATGACAGTCAAAGGCAACATCATACGAAAAGTGCCCTTCCTGCGCCAGCTTTTTAAGCCGCTGCGCTTGGGAAAGGGACGGTGCATTCTGGGTGTCGTTCATCGCTTCTAAAAAATCCCGCTGTTGGCTTTCGTCCAGATAGGACAACTCCACAGCGGGATTGAAGGCAATTTTCTTTCGTCTACCATGTCCAGCAGTTCGGGGATAAGGTTGGTCAGGCGGATAAAACGCTGGACGGTTTTATATCCCTCGCCAGCATCTTCCGCAACCCGTTCAATGGACAACTTCGACTTCTGGACAATTTGTCCAGAAGTTAAATCCGACCTAGCACCTTGATTTTTTATTGCTTCCAGCTTCATTTTGTAGGCGAAAGCTCTTTCACTGGGCAAGATGTTTTCACGTTGGAGATTGCTGTCCACCATGAGCAAAACTGCGGCATCATCATCCATCTGACGGACGATGACAGGCAGGGCATCCAGCCCAGCAAGCTGTGCAGCGTGCTGACGGCGGTGCCCGGAGATGATCTCATAGCCACCTTCCGGGCGTGGGCGAGCAATCAGTGGAGACAGCACACCGTACTGCTCTACGCTCTCTACGGTGCGCTGCATGGATTCATCGTCCAAAACCTTAAAGGGGTGGTTTTTGAAAGGAAACAGCTCTCCAATGGGGATTTGCTGCACCTGCTCTCGCTGCTGCTCCTGTCGTGATTCCTCGGTGGAGAAAATGTCATCTGCCCCTTTCAGCGACACGTTTAAGCTGCCTTTCGACATTCGCCATCACCTCCTTCGTCAGAGAGCGGTAGGCTTCTGCCACCTTGCCTTTGGGGTCGTGCTGGAAAATGCTCTTGCCCACGGCACTGATCTCCGCAGCACGGACAGACCGGGGAATGGTCTGGTCGAACACTTTAATCTTGCTGCCGTAGGCACCTCGAATCAGGTTGTCGATCTGCTGTCCATAGTTGGTGCGGCTGTCGGTCATGGTCAGCAGGATGCCCTCGATTTTCAGCTTCGGGTTGATCTGCCGCCGGACTTTCTGCACGGTCTGCAAAAGCTGTTCCAGACCCTTTGCGGAAAGATACTGCGCCTGCACGGGAATCAGGGTGGTGTCGGCTGCTGCCAGTGCATTCACGGTCAGCATCCCAAGGGAAGGGGTGCAGTCCAGCAGAATAAAGTCGTATTCGTGCTTTGCACCTTCCAGCACCTGCTTGAGCATCTTTTCCCGGTTCATGCAGTTGACAAGGGAAACTTCCAGCCCTGCCAGTTCAATGTTTGCCGGAATCAGGTCAACGCCTTCTGCATGGTGCAGGATGCCTTCACCGGGCGGAATACTTTGATCGTTCATAGCTTTTGCCATCAGGGTGGAAAGGGTGGTGGGCAGTTCATCGGGCTGCTGCCAGCCCATGCTGATGGTCAAGCTGCCCTGCGGGTCAGCGTCCACCAACAGAACTTTCTTGCCTTCCATTGCCAGTCCGATGCCTAAGTTTTCACAGGTAGTGGTCTTGCCTGTGCCGCCTTTCTGGTTGACGATGGCAATCGTGGTTGCTTTCTTTGAAATTTTTATCACCTCCGCATCGCTAAATCGTGATTAGTTTGGCTTTGATAGGAAAGCTGCATCGTGGTGGGTGCGTTGTACAGAGAAGCAAGCAGATACTGTTTCATGTTTCGGATCGGGCTGCTGTTCTCTGCAAGGCACTTCAGCACAAAACGGATATGGTCGGCGTTCAGCTTCATAAACCGGCTGCGTACCACCTCGGCGGGCTTATCGTCCCCGGCAATGTGCAGCAGTTTGCGGTTGGTGGCACAGGTGTCCACCAGCAAATCTACGATCTGATAGATGGTATCTTCATCATCCGGGTAAAGCCGGAGAAGAAGGTCCATCTCCAAAGAGCATGAAAAATATTCTTCGAGCAGTTCGCGATTCTTCATCTTCTCCGATTCGTCGGAAAGGATAAGATTCGTATTATTCATCTCTGTTTTATTCTCTTTCTTCTTAATACCTCGTGATTTTACCGGGTCTTGACAAGCGATTTTAGAGCTACAAGAATCGTCATTATCACGATTCTTGACACTCTCCTTTGAAGATTCTGCCGAAAAGTTTTTCACATACACCAAACATGGCTTTCCTTGCCCTCGACGTTTTCGTTCAATCAAACCAAATTTTTCAAGTTCCCGGAGTAGTCTGGTCGCTTTGTTGTCTGCGCAACGCAAAGTCCTCTTGACATCCTCAATCGTGAAGATGATGAACACTCGACCTTTTTTGTCAAACCATTCATTTTTAACAGAAAGGCTCATACGGTCAAGCAGGATGCCGTACAGAGTTTTTGCATCGGTTGACAGATCTTGAAACTGCTGCTCCTGAAAAAGAGCCTTTGGAATGCGGAAGAACGAAAAGAGTTCTCCGGCCTGTCCGTAAAAGTAGTCAAGGGTCATACAATTCTGTCAAGGATGAAAAAACAACGATGATTCATTGACATGGTTGACAAATCCTCCTTATAGATAATTCGTGCAAACAAAAAGCGCAACTTCGATTGGTGAAAATCGAAATTGCGCGATGTAACTTAGCTGGGGGAGAAAGGTCATTTGTCGGGGTCGTTTGACCACAATTTGACCACAAAAGGAATGAAACGTCTTGACATCCAATGAAACAGAATGGTATAATGCATTTGAAATTTAACGATACTGAGTCTAGGCAGTATCGGATTGTACATTGTGTTTTCGAGAGAAGCACAATGGGGTTCAAGAGGCCGTGAGTTCGATTCTCGCCACTCGGACCAAACAAAAATAATCCGAACTTGTTTCCGATAGGAGATGGGTTCGGATTATTTGTTTTCTTCGGAAAATTCAACGCAGGTGTCCGTGGAAGATGAAATCCGAAATCATAGATCGACCGATATAAGCTACGACATGATTTCAGGAGGACATGAACATGAAGTACGATGCAAGAGCTTGCCATTTCAACATGGACACCGGCTGCGTGGAGCTGCTGCTCCGGGATGGGAGAATGATCTCTATCAACTGTACCGGGGTCGAGGATGCGCTGGATGTCACTATGGCGCAGCGGTTTGAATTGGACTATCTCATCTACAATGACCCGCTGGCGTATGCTGAACTGATCCTGAACGGCGAACCGGAGAAATATCTTCGGAATGTAG
>ENA-OQKJ01000326-OQKJ01000326.1-human-gut-metagenome-genome-assembly--contig:-NODE-326-length-11650-cov-2.189187_pt1 | contig 11650 bp, 12 predicted proteins | sample MGYA00242647_ERZ504795 | MGnify/ENA primary metagenome ERZ504795 (study PRJEB26092, sample SAMD00036398) | human gut metagenome | host: Homo sapiens | study: EMG produced TPA metagenomics assembly of...
CGCTCCAGGCGTGCTAGCACGTTGATGAGCGCAAAGTGCGACTGCATGGACGAGCGCGCCAAATCGTAGAGACGACGCACCTCGGGCAGTGCACGCTCAAAGTCCTCTTGTTCGGCGTAAAAGCTGCAGATCTCGTGCTGGGCAAAGTACAGCGCATCGGGCGCACGAAGGATTCGCACAGAGCGGTCCTCTTCCAACACCGGCAGTACCATACGCACCAGCTGGTTGTCGCAGAACTGGGTCTGCACCGGTCCCGTCGCCAAAAGCTCAGCAACAGTACACTTGGCTTCCAGTTCCTCGACAAGGCGAGAAAAGCCCTCGAAAGCACCAGCTCGGTCAACTTTGGATTGCTCGCGCAGCTCGACGACGCGGGCAACATACGGATCGTTGTCCTCCTCCATGACCTCAAGCTCGTCAGCCGTATCAGCGAGCAGTAAATCGCGAAGCGCAGGCGGCAATGGACGATGGTCATCACGTGGTCGGGCGTGAACTTCTGCAGACTCAATCATGTCCGGCGCATCTGCCTCATACGCCTCAAGCACACGCTTGCACGGCATATCGTCCATGTCCATGCTCTCAAGATCCTTGGCGACAGAAACGCAATCGGCCAGATAAGCCGCACGGCCAAAGGAGTACGTTTTAACAACGCGCTCGCCCTGCTCGCCGTCGGGAGCCGCAATCTGCACGTAGCAGCGCGTGATGCGAGCACCCGAGGCAAAGCAAGCCGCTGCGAGTGTAAGCGCAATACGCGCATCGTGCTCGGTGGCCCATGCTGCGCGCTTAGGCTCATCTACCTCGCGCCAGGCGTCATCTTGAGCATCGTATTCGCGCTGCGGCATAGCATCGACAACCGTGCGGCCAAATCGCACCAGCATGATGCCCTCGGCGACGTTCACTCGATAGGTGTAATCGAGCCGCGTGACCACGTTGAGCGCTTCTACGATACGTGCAAAGCGGGTGCGAACGTCCCACTCGCCACCCGGCTGGCACGCAACCGTCCCCGGCTTGGCCCACGGGTTGTCATTCGACAGCGTTTCGAGCAGGCGAGGAACGTCGTTTGTCGTCTTGCTGATGTGCCATAGGTCAAAGAGCGAGCAGCCCTCAAAGCTTGGCGACGAGGCAACGGGGCCCAACCCTGCCCCAATACGCTCAAGAATGCCCGATAGGCGGTTCAGGCGGCTCTCGACGGCAAGCAGGATATCGATCTCGTCCTGGTCCAGCAGGCTACGGTCAAAATTGAGATAAAAGAGCCTCGAGCGATCGATGCGCGCCAGGCTCATTTCGGTTTTGGCCGCAATGGTGCGCAGGCGAGGCAGATTGACTTCACCCATCAAAGCGGCGGCATAGCGCTCAATGCCACCTGGATTATCTGTATGGTCAATGCGGTAGAGCAACGTTTCGATTGCATCGGGCAGCGGCGTGGAATCAAAACCCAGCAGTACCTCAACCGGCTCGGGGAGTTTTACAAGTTTGATCTTGTCGACGGCATTTTCATGCCCTCGTCAAGGCCGTCACCGTCTGCCGCGCCTAAGACAGCGTTTTCAGAATCGGCGAATATGACGTAGCGCAAGAACATCGAGGCCATGAACTCACCGTAAGGAAGGGAGCGGGTCGAATTCCATGTCTCGTGATCGGACTGTTCGCGCATGGGACCTTCGGGAGAGCCGACGGTTCGCGCGCGCACGCGCATCGTGCCGTTTGCTCCCCTCACCATAATCTCACCAATACTGGAATCCGACTCGTCAAGGACCAGTTCCATGTCGGGATCGTTGGGCAGCGGAGCCTCGCTGACGGGGCGGTCCACCTTGTACACCTCGCCCGAAACGCTTACGTAGCCCAAAAGCGACACATGACTTTTGCCAACGAATTCGACGACATAGCAAGATTCATGCTGATCCTCGCCAAAGAGTTTCCAGACCACGCCATATGAGCGTCCCGCAGGCTGCTCGGGCATCGCCGGAAAGCGCTTTTTGGGATCGAGAAACCTGAGCTTGTATGTCGGACGCTCTGCCACGAAGTATCACCCTGATCGGTCGCTTGAAGAAGGAGTGGTCGCGAATTAGTCGCGACATCTACTCGGAATCTTACACGAGTCGACAGGAAATCGTCCGCTTTACGCCCGCGCCTCGACCGAGGTTCGAATCAATGCGGTGTTTACGTAAAAGAAAAGCCCCCGTTGCCGGGAGCTTTAATCTCAAATGGTGCGGCGTATAGGATTCGAACCTATGACGTTCTGATTCGTAGTCAGACCCTCTATCCAGCTGAGGTAACGCCGCAGCGCAAGACATATAAAACCACTTTAGCTTATTGGAGTCAAGCACAATTTCAAACTTTTTTGTGGAACGCAGTCTTGTCATGCTGCTCCGCATATACCGCCATTCCCCGTACGATCGATTGGCTTTTCGATCACGTCAAACTTAGCATCAAGTTCCCTCAGGAGCGATCTCACCCGCTGGGCACAATCATAATCGGCAAACGAGATGCTCAACATGCGAGCAACCTGATTAGATGTCTGGACCCCATAGAAATGCTCTAGGGCCACAAGCCCCTCGTGCGCCACAAACGTCTCAACCACATGAGGCGACTCCTCGTAGCACCATTGCGTCAACGGCCCCTCGCTCGTCTGTCGAACCACCAGGCCACCCCATGCCAGACGGCTCACACGTCACAAGCAGGTACTCCCCGCCCTCGTCGCTCTCAACAAAACCACCCGATCATCAAACAGCTCCATCGCGTCCCCTTTCTCTCGCTCTTATTTAGCAAAAGCATAGCAGGTAGATGGCTGTATACAGAACAGTTGTTCGTGTGTTTTCTATTGAGCTGTCCGCACGGCATGGTATGGCCGCACACAAAAAGGGCACCCCAAAAAGGAGTGCCCTAGCAAATCGCTTATGCAGCCAATCTACGCGACCGGCTCGATCTTCTCGAGGCCGCCCATGTAGGGACGCAGAACCTCGGGGATCGTGATGGTGCCGTCAGCGTTCTGGTAGTTCTCCAGAATGGCTGCCATGGTACGGCCAGCCGGCAGACCGGAACCGTTGAGGGTGTGCAGATAGCGCGAACCCTTGAAGTTCTCGGGGTCGCGATACTTGATGTTGGCGCGACGGGCCTGGAAGTCACCGCAGTTGGAGCAGGAGCTGATCTCCTTGTAGGCGTTGTAGCTCGGCAGCCAGACCTCGACGTCGTAGGTCTGACGGGCAGAGAAGCCCAGGTCGCCGGTGCACAGGCTAATCACGCGATACGGAAGACCCAGCTGCTGCAGCAGGAACTCGGCCTCGGCGGTCATGCTCTCGAGCTCCTCGTCGGACTCCTCCGGCTTGGCAAACTTTACCATCTCGACCTTGTCGAACTCGTGCTGGCGAATGATGCCGCGGGTATCGCGACCAGCGGAGCCGGCCTCCTCGCGGAAGCAGGGGGTGAAGGCGGTGTAGCGGCGCGGCAGGGTATCGGCGTCGAGGACCTCACCGGCGTGCAGGTTGGTGAGCACGACCTCGGCGGTGGGGATCAGGAAGTTGTCGCCCGAGACGTGATAGGCGTCGTCCTCGAACTTGGGCAGCTGGCCCGTGCCGAACATGGTCTGACGCTTGACGACGATGGGCGGCCACCACTCCTTAAAACCACGGCTGGTGTGCGTATCGAGGAAGAAGTTGATGAGGGCGCGCTCAAGACGGGCGCCGGCGCCACCGAGAACGGTGAAGCGGCTGCCGGAGAGCTTGTTGCCGCGCTCGAAGTCAAGGATGTCGAGGTCGGTGCCCAGATCCCAATGCGGCTTAAAGTCGAAGTCGAACTCGCGCGGGTGCCCCAACGACGGCGCTCGATGTTCTCGTCCTCGTCCTTGCCGTACGGCGTGGCCTCGCAAGGAATGTTGGGCAGGTGAGCCATGAAGTCGTACTGCTCCTGCTCGAGGGCGGTGCGGCGCTCGGCCAGACCGTCAATCTTCTCGTTGACGGCGCGCACGGCCTCTTTGGCGGCCTCGGCCTCGTCCTTCTTGCCCTCCTTCATCAGGGCGCCGATCTTCTTGGACTCGGCATTGCGCGTGGCTTGAAGTTCCTCAACCTCAGTGATGACGGCACGACGCTCGTCGTCGAGCTCAAAGAACTTCTCGCGATCCCAAGACGTCTGGCGGTTAGCCATGGCGACATCGATGGCATCGGGGTTCTCGCGAACAAACTTGATATCAAGCATTAGATCCTCCGGCGATATACATTCCATTTAGGTTGCAACCTTGTACATGTATGGGCAAGTATATACTTATGAGCGTTTACGACCCAACTCAACTACGCAAGAAGGCACCCAATGGACGCAGTTTTTCCTTTTTGTTTGGCACCCGCACCGGTTTTGCCATCCTTTTCGCCGGCGGCATCCTGCTGTTTGCGATTATTGCCTTTGTAATGGAGAAGCGCACCCATAAGATGTATGTCGACCGCGGCCCCAAGTCCGAGGACGAAGAAGACAGCTTCTGGGACTAACCTGCCAAAAAGGGACAGGTTTATTTTGGTCGGTTTTATCTGGGCAAACGCAAGTGCCCCGCAACTGGAATTGAGCCAGTTGCGGGGCACTTTTCGCTAAAAGGACAAAACCGCAGGAAAAACCTGCCAACATAAACCTGTCCCTTTTTTGGTCGGTTTTACTGGAGGGTTGCGTCGATTGCCTTGACCAGGGCGCTGCGCATGCCGGCGTCCTCGAGCGCAACGACGCCCTTGATGGTGGCACCACCGGGCGAGCATACGGCATCCTTCATCGCCGCAGGATGCTGGCCAGTTGCAAGCTGCAGCTTTGCCGTACCCAGCACCATCTGGCTCACAATGCGATAAGCATCCGCACGCGGGATACCGTGCTTGACCGCCGCATCGCCCAGGGCCTCGATTGCCATGGCGACAAACGCCGGAGCGCAACCACCCACCGTGCCGCCCACAAACAGCAGGCTTGTGTCGAGCTCGACGACAGCGCCAAGCTTACCGAGCAGGTCGAGCACCACAGCACGCTGCTCGTCGTTAAGCGTCGAAGCCTTCTCGCAGGCGATGACGCCCTCGCCTACCGAAACCGGCGTGTTGGGCACCGTCGAGATATGCGCGACGCCCGGCAGGACCTGCTCCCACTTGGCACTGTCCCAGGTCCAGGCAACCGACAGAACGACCTTTTTGGCAAGAGCATCCTTGATCGGGGCGAATACCTTCTCGATCATGTACGGTTTGACCGCAGCGACCACGATATCGGATGCGGCGACAACCTCGGCGGCATCGTGGCAGGCGACCATGCCGCGCGCCTCGCAGCGCTCAACCAGCGCGTCGTAGCGACCCGCGCAGGCGCACATGTCGCTCGCAGCTACACCGGCAGCGATCCAGCCATCGGCCATAGCGCTCGCCATGTTGCCAAAACCGACAAATCCAATCTTCATATCTCATAGTCCTTTCAGACACATTCCTCAAAACGAAAGGTATTGTCCCACGCCATTGTTTCGTATTGCCGACCTATTTGTGATACGGCTCGCCACGACTGATCTTGCAGGCACGGTAAATCTGCTCTAGCAGCACCACACGCGCCAGGTTATGCGGCAAGGTAATGCGTCCAAAGCTGAGCATCTCGTCGGCGCGGGCGCGCACCTCATCACTCACGCCGTCCGAACCGCCGATTACAAAGGCAATGTCGCTGCTGCCTCGCAGCATAAGATCGTCGAGCCTCGCCGAAAACTCCTCGCTCGAGCGCTCCTTGCCCTCGATAGCCAGCAGGATCACATGCGCTCGAGATGGCAAGGCGGCAAGAATCGCCGCCCCCTCCTTGTCGCGCGCGGCATCCACGCCGCCCGCCTTAGCCGGGTCGATATCGGCCACCTCGCGGATATCCACCTTGGCATAGGCACCTAGGCGCTTGGTGTACTCAGCGCACGCGTCCTTCCAAAAGCGCTCCTTGAGCTTACCGACGCAAACGACGGTGTATTTCACGCGCGTCTACTCCTTCGAATCGTTTTGAACTTTGCCGGCGGCCAGCATCTGCTCGAACATCGAGGCCGACTGCGAAAAGTCGCTCGGCAGCACGACCGTCGAGGTTTTACCCGTGCGAGCGAACTCCGTCATCATCTCGGACCACTGCGTAAACATGAACAGTTGGTTGGCCTCGTCATTGCCGACACCCGTCTCCTGGATGATCTCGAGCGAATCTTTGATACCCAGCGCGATGGCCTTGCGCTGGTTGGCGATGCCCTCGCCCGCCTTTTCCATAGCCTCGGCCTCGGCGGTCGCCTCGGTGACGCGCTTGATGCGGTCGGCCTCGGCGAGCTCCTGCGCGGCAGCGCGCTTGCGCTGGGCAGCGTTGATGTCGTTCATGGAGTTCTCAACCTCGGTCGGCAGTGCGATTTTGGTGATGAGCGTCGACACGAGGGTGAAGCCGTAGGCGGCCATCTGCTCGGAAACGGTAGCGTTGACATCCTTGGCGATGTCATCCTTCTTGGCAAAGACCTCATCGAGTGTGTAGACGGGGATGGAGGAGCGCAGGGCGTCGGTGATGAAGTCGCGCATCTGGTCGACGGGCTCCTGCAGCATGTAGTAGCTCTTGTAGATGCCCGAATCTGCCGGGCCGGCGCCCATGTCGTAGCTCACGTGGTACTGAGCGGAGACCTCAAGACCGATGGTCACGTTGTCCTGGGTCTTAACGTCGATGTCAAAACCGTTTTTCATGGTGCGCAGGCTCACCGTGGCGGCCTTGCGGTCGATCACGGGCACCTTCACGTGGAAGCCCGCGTTGACGATACGGTTGAACTTACCCAAGCGCTCGATGATTACGGCGCGCTGCTGTTCAACGACATAACAGGCGTTGGGGAGCAGCAGCAACAGGATGATGATGGGAATCAAAAGGCTGGTAAGGGCGGCGATGATACCGGAAAACAGCATGGTCTCTCCTCTGATAGGCACACGTTGGTACTAGGATACCCGTCCAAGGAGTTCGTGCATAACAAAAAGAGCTCCCATTGCTGGGAGCTCTTTCAATCAATGGTGCGGGCGAAAGGACGTCCGCGTATCCGCTTCGCGGATCCGCACCGGCTTCGCCCGCCTGCCGGCGGACTCGCCAGCTCGCTAAAAACGACTCCGCGTTTTCTTTACGCTCGCTCCTTCGCAGGTTCAAGTCCCCGCGGTGGGCCCATAACAAAAAGAGCTCCCATTGCTGGGAGCTCTTTCAATCAATGGTGCGGGCGAAAGGACTTGAACCTTCATGGGGTTGCCCCCATACGGACCTGAACCGTACGCGTCTGCCAATTCCGCCACGCCCGCGTGCAGGAATTAGAATAACGGAGCGCCACCGCGAACGCAAGAACTATTTTTGAAAAAGTTTGCAGGCATTTTCCCAAGCGGCTTGCGCGATTGTTTCGGCGTCCTCACCAGTGCGATCGACACGGTCGTTAACCAGCGCGTTTGCCGTAATGGAGATCATTGCGGGCTCGCATTCAAGACCGCGGATGGGCTCCGGAGCCATATACGGGCAATCCGTCTCGAACAAAATGCGGTCGAGCGGGGTCGCCGCAAATGCCTCGCGCACGTCGTCGTTGCGCTTAAAGGTGGCCGCACCACCATAGGCGATATAGCAGCCCAGCTTCACAAAGCGCTCCATCGTGGCGCGGTCCTCGCCAAAGCAGTGCAGCACACAACCGGCCTGGGGCACGCCCACCTCACGAAGCACGTTGTACGCATCCATATGCGAGGTGCGCTCCCCATCCGAGTCCTCGTGCCGCAGGTGCAACTCCACCGGCACGTTACGGCACGCGGCAAGCTCGAGCTGGCGCGCCATGCAGTCAATCTGCACGTTATGAGGTGCCGGCGCGATATCGTCATCATAGTCCATGTGGTAGTCCAGGCCGATTTCGCCAATACCGGCGCATAAGGGGTCATCGAGTGCGGCAACGACCTGTGCGTGAACGTCGTCGGTATAGTCCGGCGCGCCATACGGATGCACGCCGGCAAGATACTTGATCTGCGGGATATCCTGCATCGGCAGAATCTCGCGCGTCAGCCAGTCGCTATAGTCCGTCACGCTGCGCTTATCGGCAATGGGATCGAAGACCGTCACCAACAGGTCGATGCCCGCGGCTTTGGCGCGCACGAGTGTCTCGGGCACTTCTTTGCCCCAAAACGAAAGCAGATGCGCATGCGTGTCAGCAAGCGGTGCCAAGGGCACGGGACAAGCAACCGTCTTCTTTTTCTTGGTAAACGTCACGCGTTCGGCATTAGGCATCATGGATTAGCTCCTGGGCCAGACGGACAAAGTCGGCAACATCAAGCGTCTCGGCGCGCGTGGTGGGTGCGATACCGCAAGCCTCAAAGGCGGCATCGAGCACGTCCTTGGCAAAACCGTTGGCGCTCATGGAATTGCGGATGGTCTTGCGACGCTGAGCAAATGCAGCGTCAATCACGCGGGCCATAAATTCGCGATCGAGTTCTTCGGGCACCACACCGTCAACACGGTCGATACGCACGACGGCCGAGTCCACGTGCGGCGCCGGCATAAAGCAACGCGGCGGCACCTCAAAGCGACCCGTCACCTGCGCATACAGGCCGAGCTTTGCCGTATAGCCGCCATAGGTCTTGTTGCCCGGCACTGCGGCAATGCGATCGGCAACCTCCTTTTGCACCATGACGACAGCGCGCTTAAGCGCGGGCATCGTCTGGAAGAACTGAAGAATGATCGTCGCCGCCACGTTATAGGGCAGATTCGCGACAAACACCGTGGGTTCACCACCGGCGGCCTGCTCAATCTGCTCCGGCGTCACCTTGAGCGCATCGCCCATGATAAAGCGGAAGTTGGCATAGTCGGCGGCGTGGGCATCGAGCACCGGCTCAAGCTCGGGATCGGCCTCAATGGACGTAACGCACGCCGCTTCCTGCAGTAACGCAAGTGTCAACGTTCCACAACCCGGACCCACCTCGAGTACGCGCTCGTCACCTGCAAGCTCGGCAAGCTCGCAGATACGCTCGATCACATGATTGTCGATTAGAAAGTTCTGGCCCAGGCGATGCTTGGTCGCAAGGCCAAACTCCTCCAGCAGCTCCCTGGTGGCCGTGGGGTTTGCCAAAGGCGAAGTTGTCATGGTTGCCTCCTTAGCATGATGGCGGCGTCTTGAAACAAAAGGGCATGGACCGTGGCGGCCATGCCCTTACAGCTAAACAGCAAATTGCCGATATGGCGCTCGCGCGGTCTCTACGCCAGACGCGGGAACAGCGGATCGCCCTTCTCGACGGGCTGACCACCAGCAAGCAGGCCCCAAGCGCAAATGCCCTTGAGGTCGTCGCTCGCGGCCTCGCCCTCACAGGACAGGCGGCGCAGAGCCTCGACAGAAGTCTGGGGCATGAGCGGCATCAGCAGGTGGGCGGCGATGCGGATGGCCTCGAGCAGGTTGTAAATCACAAATGCCAGCTCGTCAGCCTTGGCCTCGTCCTTGGCAAGCGCCCAGGGCTCGGAGTCCTCGATGTAGTGGTTGGCGGCATGGATGAGCTCCATGACCTCATCCTTGGCTCCGCCGTAATCGAGCATGTCCATCTTGGCCATGTAGCGCTCGACCAAACCGTCGGCAATCTTTGCCAGCGGGTTATCGAACGCGTCGGCAGACGCCGGTTTAGCCGGGGCGCAGCCGTCAAAGTACTTTGCGCTCATGTTGAGCGAGCGCGAAATGAGGTTGCCCCAGCTGTTGGCCAGATCGGCGTTGTAGACCTGCTCCATGCGATCGAAGCTGATGGCGCCGTCGGTGCCGGGGACCACGTCGGTCATAAAGTAATAGCGATAGCCCTCGACGCCCAGCATGTCGATAACGTCCTGCGGAGCGATGGCGTTACCGCGGCTCTTGGACATCTTCTCGGCCTTGCCTGTCTCGGCATTGCGCACGGTCAGGAAGCCGTGGGCAAAGACGTGCTCGGGCAGGGCCTCGCCGATGGCCATGAGCATGGCGGGCCAAATGACGCAGTGGAAGCGGATGATGTCCTTACCCACGATGTGGAACTGCGCGGGCCAGCGATAGGCCAGCTCGGCACGCGCCTCGTCGGTGTCGACACCGTAGCCGACGGCCGTCATATAGTTGAGCAGCGCATCGAACCACACGTAGGTCACGTGACCCTCGTCAAACGGGACCTGAATGCCCCAGTCAAAGCTCGTGCGGCTCACGGAAAGGTCGTTAAGGCCGCCCTCGACAAAGCTACGTACCTCGTTCATGCGGAACGCAGGCTCGACAAAGTCGGGGTGCTCGTCATAGAGCTTGAGAAGCTTGTCCTGGAAGGCGGAAAGCTTAAAGAAGTAGGACTCCTCCTGCACGCGCTCAAGCGGACGGTGGCAGTCGGGGCATAGATGCTGGCCGACGCTGCCGTACTCCTCGTCGCCCTTCTGGACCTGCGTATCAGTGAAGTAGGTCTCGTCAGGCACGCAATACCAACCGTCGTAGCTGCCCTTATACAGGTAACCGGACTCCTTCATGCGCTCCCACAGATACTGCACGGCATGATGCTGGCGCGGCTCGGTGGTGCGGATGAAGTCGTCGTTGGAAATCTCGAGCTTGCTCCAAAGCTCCTTGAAGTGCGGGGCCTGGCTATCGGTCCACTCCTGCGGCGTCATGCCATGCTTGGCTGCGGCCTCGGCGACCTTCTCGCCGTGCTCGTCCATGCCGGTCAGGAACTTGACGTTATAGCCGGCGGAACGGCGATAGCGAGCCTGAACGTCGGCGATGATGGTGGAATAAGCCGTGCCCAGGTGCGGATCGGCGTTGACGTAGTAGATGGGCGTCGTGATAAAGAACGAAGGCTTGCTTTGATCCATGGGGTTTGTCCTCCAGAAAAACGTTGCATACAGAGGATGATTCTAGCGCAAGGGCTGGATATCCTCCATCTATTGCATATCGAGCACCATGGCATAGACATCGCGCTTGCGGCGCGAATACTTCTGAGACAGGCGCTTGGCCACCGCAGACGCGGGCTCCCCCTCCTCGAGCGCGGCGCGGATATCCTCGCGCAGGGCCTCGTCGGGATCCGCTACCGCAGCGCCAACCGGCGCGATGCCGGCCTCCTCATCCTCGCTCGGCGGCGCGATGACCAGCGCAATCTCGCCCTTTACCTCGCCGCGAGCACGCAGCTCCTCGGCAAGCTGGTCAGCGGGCCCGCGCAAGACCTCCTCGTGCAGCTTGGTGAGTTCGCGGCAGACGGCAACCTCACGCTGGGGAAAGACCTCCGCCACGGCCTCGAGCGTCGCCACGATGCGATGTGGAGACTCGTAGAAGATGAGTGCGCCGGGCACCACGGCAAGGCGCTGCAAACGGCGCACACGGTCGCCGTGCTTTCGGCCCAAAAAGCCCTCGAAGAAAAAATGCTCGCAGGGAATGCCGGACGAAACGAGCGCCGTGACGCAAGCAGAGGGCCCGGGAATAACTTCGACGGGCAAATCGGCCTCACGCGCCGCCTCGACCAGCGCCTGGCCGGGATCGGACACGCTCGGCATGCCGGCGTCCGAGGCAAAGGCGAGGGTCTCCCCGCAGCAGACGGTCGACCAGGCCGGCAGCGCGGCTAGCGATCACATTCTCGTCGCAACGGACAAGCGGCTTGGAAATGCCCAGGTGCATCAGCAGCTTTGACGTCACACGCGTGTCTTCGCAGCAGATGACATCGGCAGCGGCAAAGGCCTCGCC
>ENA-OQKJ01000327-OQKJ01000327.1-human-gut-metagenome-genome-assembly--contig:-NODE-327-length-11640-cov-2.409971_pt1 | contig 11640 bp, 10 predicted proteins | sample MGYA00242647_ERZ504795 | MGnify/ENA primary metagenome ERZ504795 (study PRJEB26092, sample SAMD00036398) | human gut metagenome | host: Homo sapiens | study: EMG produced TPA metagenomics assembly of...
GGACAAGAACGGCTCGAACGTTCTGCTCAGCGAAACGAAGGTAGGAGGAAAGAGCAATGGTTGATCTGGTCATTATTGGCGGTGGCCCTGCGGGCCTTGCTGCTGCCTGCAAGGCATGGGAAAGCGGTCTGCGCGACATTCTTATTCTGGAGCGCGACAAGGAACTGGGCGGCATTCTGAACCAGTGCATCCACAACGGCTTTGGTCTGCACCGCTTCGGCGAACAGCTGACCGGCCCGGAGTATGCCGGGCGCTTTATTGAGATGCTCAAGGAAACCGGCGTAAAGGTGCAGCTGGACACCATGGTGCTGGAAGTGACCCCGGACAAAAAGGTGCACTGCGTCTCCAAGGAGCACGGCTACCAGATCATCGAAGCCAAGAGCATCGTTCTGGGCATGGGCTGCCGCGAGCGCACCCGCGGTGCCATTGGTACCCCGGGCACCCGCCCTGCCGGTGTGTACACCGCTGGTGCCGCACAGCGCTATGTGAACATGGAAGGCTATCTGGTGGGCAAGCGGGTGCTGATCCTCGGCAGCGGCGACATCGGCCTGATCATGGCCCGCCGCATGACCCTTGAGGGTGCAAAGGTGCTGGCCTGCGTAGAAGTGATGCCCTACTCCGGCGGCCTGACCCGCAATATCGTGCAGTGCCTGAACGACTTTGACATCCCCCTGTACCTCTCCCACACCATCGTGGATATTCAGGGCAAGAACCGCGTAGAAAAGGCCATCGTGGCTGAGATCGGCCCCGACCGCAAGCCCATCCCCGGCACTGAGATGGAGTTTGATGTGGACACCATTCTGCTGAGCGTGGGGCTGATCCCCGAAAACGAGCTGACCAAGCAGGCCGGTATCGAGATGGACCCCCGCACCAAGGGTGCCATTGTGTACGAAAACATGGAGACCAGCATTCCCGGCGTGTTTGCCTGCGGCAACGTGGTGCAGGTGCACGATCTGGTGGACTTTGTTTCCGACGAGAGTGAACTGGCCGGTGTGGCTGCTGCCAACTATATCCAGAACGGCCCTGTGGCCGAGGGCCGTGTGCTGACCGTGAAGCCCGGCGCAGACCTTGGCTACACCCTGCCGCAGCGCATCCGTCTGGAAGGCGTGGAAAAGAGCACCAACGTGTCCTTCCGCGTCCGCCGCATCTGCGGCAAGAGCACCATCCTTGTCAAGAGCGGTGATACGGTGATCGCACGCTTCAAGCGTGACCGCCTTGCCCCCGGCGAGATGGAGCACATTGCCCTGCCCAAAGTGCTGCTGGACAGAGCCCCCATGGACGAAGTGACCATTGAGATCGAGGAGGCATGAGCGAGATGAAAGAAGTAATTTGCACCTGCTGCCCGCAGGGCTGCCATCTGCAGGTGGATGAAGCCAACGACTATAAAGTGACCGGCAACGGCTGCCCCAACGGCATCGCCTACGGCAAGGAAGAGCTGACCCACCCCACCCGCATCATCACCAGCACCGTGCGCGCCGAGGGCTGCCTGCACTCCCGCTGCCCGGTCAAGACTTCCAAACCTGTGCCCAAGGGACAGATGGCCGAGGTGGTCGCAGCGCTGGACAGCGTGGTGCTGCACGCCCCCATCCATGTGGGCGATGTGGTGCTGCAAAATGTCTGCGGCACCGGGGCAGACATTGTGACCTGCCGTGATATGGCATAAGTACTCCCCTTTTTACACAAATAAGCAAAGCAGCCGCTGCATCTTACCGTGCAGCGGCTGCTTTGCGTGTGGGGAAATCCCCTATTTTCAAATGATTCTTTCCGCTGAATATAGCCGGAACGCAGTGCAGGCCATTCGTTTTCTCAACCTTTCAGCGGCATGATGCTCTCCGGGGCGGCACACAGATACTGGGGCGGCTCCGGGGCGGCGGCAGAAAGGCTGGTTTTGCCTACTTCCACCACAGCTGCGCCGTACCCTTCGGCGAGGTGCAGATGAGGTTCCAGTCAAAGGGGTTTTCACTGGTGGAGACCGCCTTTACCGGGATGGCGTTGGGCGCATCCGCAGCGCAGGGCGTAAAGTCGTGGGCGCGGATGCCCACGGCGGTGCAGCCCGCCGGGACGGGCAGCGTCAGCCGCAAGGTGGTGCCCCAGCCGTCCAGCCGGACGGTGCGGCTGTCCAGCGGGGTGCAGGGCAAAATGTTCTTGCAGCCGGTCAGCCGTGCGGCGGCAACGCTCTGCGGGTCGGCAAAAACCTCTTTTGTTTTACCGGCACGCAGCACCTGCCCCTCGTTCAGCACGATCATCTCTTTGCACAGGCGGTAGGCCTCGTCCCGGTTGTGGGTCACCAGCAGAGCGGTGCCCGCAAAGTTTGCCAGCAGGCTGCCTACCTCGCCCTCTACCTCTTCCCGCAGGTAACTGTCCAGCGCGCTGAAGGGCTCGTCCAGCATCAGGATGCGGGGCTTGCCCACCAGAATGCGTGCCAGCGCGGCGCGCTGCTGCTGCCCGCCGGAAAGCTGGGCGGGATAGCGCTTGGCAAGCGTCTCCAGCCGCATGGCACGCAGCATTTCGGCGCAGGCAGCGCGGCGGGCGGCGGGGTCTTTTTCCGCCTTCAGACCGCAGCGGATATTCTGTTCTACGGTCATATTGGGGAACAACGCGTAGTTCTGGAACAGCAGCCCCACGCCCCGCTGCTGCGGCGGCAGGTCGATGTGCTGTGCGCTGTCGAACAGCACCCGCCCGTCCAGCACGATGCGGCCTTTGTCGGGCTTCACGATGCCCGCGATGCAGCGCAACGTCATGCTTTTGCCGCAGCCCGACGCGCCCAGAATGGCCGTGGCAGTGTTCCCGGCGGTGAAGTCGGAGCGGAGGGTGAAGCCGTTCAGCTTTTTCTCGATATGTACTTCCAGGCTCATGCGCGGCCACCTGCTTTCTGCTTTTTCTCCAAGAAGTTCACAGCCAGCAGCACCACAGCAGAGATGACGATGTCCACCAGCACCCACCGCATGGCACCGGCCTCATCGTTGGTGCGCCAGAGCTGGTACACCGTGGTGGCAATGGTGGCGGTCTTGCCGGGGGTGTAGCCCGCGATCATGCTGGTAGCGCCGTATTCGCCCAGTGCCCGGGCAAAAGCCAGCACCGTGCCCGCCAGAATGCCCTGACGGCAGGCGGGCATCCGCACCCGCCAGAAGATCCATGGATCGGACTGTCCCAGCGTCTGCGCCGACCACGCCAGCGTTTCGTCAAAGCTTTCAAACGCGCCGCGCGCGGTGCGGTACATCAGCGGAAAAGCCACCACGATGGAGGCAAAGATGGCGCTGTACCAGTTCATGACCAGCTTTACCCCGAACTGCTGCATGAAAAAGATGCCCAGCGGCCGCTTTGCGCCGAAGAGCAGCAGCAGAAAGTAGCCCACCACCGTAGGCGGCAGCACCATGGGCAGGGTGAGCAGCACGTCCAGCACACCCTTGACTACCCGGGGCAGCCGGGCAATATAATAGGCTGCAAAAATGCCAAGAAAGAACACCGCTGCGCAGCTGATCAAAGCAATGCGCAGGCTGTTCCACAACGGATACCAGTCCATGTCTGCTCCTTTATACGGCGCTGAAGCCCACACCCTCGAACACGGTCATGGCCTTGTCGGTCTGTAAGTAAGCCAAGAACTCCTTGGCAGCCTCGGCGTTGGGGGCGGCCTTCAGTACGGCGGCGGGGTAGATGACCTGACCGCACATCTCCTTGGTGGCCTCGTCCACGGGGGTCAGACCGGCGCTGTACGCATCGGTGCAGTAAACGACACCTGCATCCACACTGCCTTCGGTGACCTGTGTGGTCACCTCCTTGACGTTGGAGCCGTAGGTGATCACGCCCGCAGCAGCCAGCGCAGCCTCGTCCAACTGGTAGTAGGTAAGGATCTTCTGGGTATACTGTCCCACGGGCACATCGCTGTTGCCCATGCAGAACAGGATATCCTGCGCCTTCAGGTGCTCGGCCAGTGCGTCAAAACTGTCAATGCCCTTGTCGCTGCCCTCCGGCACGCAGAGCACCACCTTGTTTTCCAGCAGGTTCACGCGGCTGTCGGCATCCACAAAGTCAAGGCCGTCCTTGTTCACATCGGCAGAAGCGGTGATGTCCAGCTGATTCATCTGCTTCTGACCGGCAGAGATGAACAGATCGCAATCCGCGCCCTCCTGGATCTGGGTCTTGAGGGTACCGGAGGAGTCGAAGTTGAAACGGAAGGTCACATCCGGGTGCTCTGCCGTGTAGCACTCACCGATAGCGTTCAGCGTCTCGGTGAGGGAGGCGGCGGCAAACACGATCAGCTCCATGGATCCACCGGCAGCTTCAGAAGAAGCAGCGGCAGAGCCTGCCACGGAAGATGCAGTGCTGGAAGCGGAGGAGCCGCAGGCGGTCAGGGCCGCAGCGGCACCGGCGATACCGGCAGCAGCCAGAAAGCTGCGGCGAGTAATACGTCTTGTTCCTATCATGATTGACATCTCCAGTTTCTTGTTTGATTGACTGCGTACAAAACCGGTTTTGATCTCCTGTCGGTCAGAGTGAAATTTATCCCTTCGCAAAGGGCTTCAGGCTGCGCATTCCCTACCATTTCTATTCTGCCATGTGCAACAGGCTTTCTATCAATAAAAATAGCGCAAACGCGTTGTAATGTACAGGCCTTTTTTGACAAAAACCTTGCATTTCTTGGTATAATCCAACCTTTTTTGCAAAATTATTGGCATTTATTGGTCAAAACATTGCATATATTGGTACATCGTGTTATGATGAACTAGCCCAAAAGAATTTTTTGACCGGAGGTATTTTTCTGTGAAAGCCATCAAAACCGATAAACATTACATGGCCGAGCCGGATTTTGAGATCGACCATTACAAGGACGCCAGCTATCCCCCGGTCGCTTCTCATTACCATGAATTCTATGAAATTTTTCTCTTTGTCAGCGGAAATGCGGATTATGTTGTCCACGACAAAATGTTCCGGCTCAAACCGGGAGACCTGCTGATCATCCCACCTGCCATTATGCACCATCCCATCTTCCGGGACTTTGAGATCCCCTATGAGCGGTATGTGTTGTGGCTCAGTCCTCCGGCTTTTGATACCATGAAAAAAATCGACCCAGACATCGATTACTTTCTCCGTCCGGGTCATGCAAAAACATTTTTGATTCGGGATAGCGTGGACAGCTCCCGCGCCCGGTTCGGGCAGTTTGAAGCCCTGACCCACGCTTACCGGGAGGAAAGCCTGTGTTACCACAGTGAGGGCATGGCCGATATTCTCCGCATCCTGATCGGCATCAACCGCTCCTTATATAATCGGGAGCACGTTTTTGCCAAGGCGCAGAAACCAAGCGTCCTGAGCAACGCCCTGCATTATATCGATTTGAACCTCAGCGGCGATCTTTCACTGGACACGGTGGCAAAGGCGCTTTTCATTGATAAATACAATTTTTCCCACATGTTCAAGCAGAATATGCAGATCAGCTTTTACCAGTATGTCATCCAGCAGCGGCTGCTGGAAGCCAAACGGCTGCTCATGAAAAAAGAGCCGATCTCTTCCATCCCGGCCAAATGCGGTTTTTCTGATTATAACGCCTTTTACCGCTCCTTCAAAAAGAATTACGGTGTCAATCCGCGCGAATATGTCGCTTACCACATAAAGGCCATCCACGGTGAAGTTGGCGGCTTGTCTCTTGATATCGACCACCAGAGCACAGAATCCTGATAGGTTCCTCTGATTTCCGTCCTTTTTCCGTCCTTTTTATAGAATTACAGCCTTTTTCTTCTTGGCGGCAGCACATTTGCTCCCAGATCAGCTTCGGATGCAGCCCGGTATAGCTGATGTCATCCCTGTTGAAAAAGCAGCGTCACCGTTCCGGGCAGCCGTATTCTGCGCAGGTAGTCGTCCATACCAGCCTTGGAATACAGCACCACCTATACCGGCGTGGATGGCGCTGTGAGTTTGCGGAAAACCGCCTGATTTAGCAAAATACAGCATAAAACGGCAAGGTCGCTTGGCAGCAGGCGGCCTTGCCGTTTTATCTCCACCGACTTGGCGGCATTGATTTGCGTGGCTGCACACCAAAACCAAGTCCAGGTCCAGGAGGACACTACTATGATGAAACTGCTTTCCTGCCGCTACAACATGGATACCGCAATTCAACTTTTTAATGTAGCAGCTACATCGTTGGATTGCGTATCGCCAATATACTATTTATATGTTGCACTGATTTTTATCTCGTTACGGTTTCGCAATAAGACCAAAGGGGCAGGTATCACGATGATCCCCAACCACTTTAGTGAAGTAAATTTTTATTTTTGAATCGAAAAATGGAACGAGGTTCTCTTCTCCACCGCAAAGCAGGCGTCTGCATGGGGCTTTGCACCCCAGCTGTTGTCGCCGCCCACGCCGCGCTGGAAGGCAGCGCAACGGACAACCGTCTTATTGTCGTCCCGGGGCAGCTCATAGAGATGGCGGGCATTTTCCAGCTCATGGGGCGTATAGGGCAGTGCCGAGAAGGTCATGCTGTCCCCTGCAAAGCCGATGCCTATGTTCAATCCGCTGCCGGTGACCGCTGCGCGGTACACGCCGGTACGGCTGCCGCACTCCTGCGGGTAGACGGGGGTGTTCTGGGCAAAGTCCTGCCGGACATTGTAGCTCCAAGCGCCCATTTTGCCGCCTGCGGTGCGGTCGGCGGTGGTCTCCCGGGGGCCAAGACCGAGATAGGATACCTCAGTCAGTTCCCGGCGCAGCGGGAAGAGCAGACCGAACTCCGGCAGTTCAGTGCGCGCGCCCTGCCATGTCATGGTGATGTCACAGCGGCCTGCGCCGTCGATGGCAAAATCAATGGGAAGCGTCTGCCCATCTGGCAGGGTGTAGTTTGCGCGGACGATGACGAACTCATCCTTTGCTTCGACAGTCAGATTATCGCACCGGGCGTAGAGACCGGCGGTTTTCCAGAAGGCAAATGTAAAAGGTTCTGCGCAGCCCTCGTCGTTGTTGGTGGGCGCACGCCAAAAGTTGGGGCGCACGGTATCGTCCAACAGCTGCACACCGTTGTAGCGGATGGACACAAGGCCCTTGCCGCGGCCAAAGATGTACTCGAAGCCCTTGCCCTTCACGCCGATGTTGCAGTCCATCTCCACCAGCTGCGGGGCGGGCAGGGTCAGCCGGGCGGCGGCGTAGTTGTGCCATACCTGCCCAAAGGCAGCTTCATAGCCCGCCGGGATGCCGGGCTTTGCAGCCCGCTGGATAGCGATAACGGTCATGCAGGCAAGCCCTGTCTCCGGCAAGGCAAAGGGGAACAGCAGATGCACCGTTTCGCCGGGTGCACAGTCTGCCCGCAGCACCGCCCGGCGCTCCGGCTTGCCGTTGACCGAGGACGCAAACACAAGGTCGTAGGCGTTCAGGTCGGTAAAGAGATTCCGGTTTTCAATCACGGCTTCGGTGTCGGTCAGGGTGATCTTCAGCGGTGCGTAGGCCGCCTTGACGGCGTCCATTTTGGGGGTGTTACGGCGGTCGGGCAGTACAAGGCCGTCCACGCAGAATTCCCGGTCGGTGGGACGGTCGCCAAAGTCGCCGCCGTAGGCAAAGCCGGGCTTGCCATCCGGGTCAGTCACCGCGATGCCGTGGTCCATGTACTCCCAGATAAACCCGCCCTGATACAGCGGCTCTTCGTAGGCATACTCGGTGTAGTCGGTGATGCCGCCGTTGGAGTTACCCATAGCGTGGCTGTACTCACACATAATAAAAGGCTTTTCCGGGTGCTCTGCCAGAAACTTTTTGATATCTGCCACCGGGGTGTACATCTGGCTTTCCATATCGGAGGTGGCGGGGTATTCCCGGTTCCAGAAAATGCCCTCATAGTGCACAAGGCGGCTGGGGTCGGTGCGGCGGAAATATTCGCTCATCTCCCACAGGGTCTTGCCGCCGTAGCTCTCGTTGCCGCAAGACCAAATCAGGATGGCAGGATGATTTTTGTCCCGCTCCAGCATGGCTTCGGCACGGGCCAGCACATTCTCCCGCCACTCCGGGCGGGCACCGGGCAGGGTCCACTCGTCCGAGCCGTCTGCGCCCAGCTTCTGCCATGTGCCGTGGGTCTCCAGATTGGTCTCCCCGATGACATACAGGCCGTATTCATCGCAGAGCTGCAAAAAAATACGGGTCGTCCGGGTAGTGGCTGGTGCGCACGGCGTTCACGTTGTGGGCTTTCAGGTTTTTCACGTCCCACAGCATCTCTTCCCGGCTAACGGTGCGGCCGGTGCGGCAGCTCCACTCGTGGCGGTTGACGCCCTTGAACACGATGCGCTTGCCGTTCAAAAGCATCTGGCGGTCCTTCAGTTCAAATTTGCGCAGACCGACTTTCAGGCTGGTGCGCTCTGCCAAATCACCCTCGCGCAGCAGGGCAATTTCTGCCTCGTACAGGTTCGGCTGCTCGGCGCTCCACAGAGCGGGATGCTCCACCGTAAAGGTGAAGGAGACATCCTGCACGTCCTCTTCCACGTCCGGGTCAGCCTCGCCCTTGCCGAACACCACGCCGCTGTCGTATTCCGCAGGCTCGCCCACCTCAGCGGACTGCTCCTCGCCGTCAAATACCACCGAGATGGTTCCCGCGCCGCTGACCTTGCAATCAAAGGTGACGGCAGCACTGGAAAAATCATCTGCAAAGCTCTGCTTCACAAAGACGTCCTCGAGGTGAACTTCCGGCTTTGTGAACAGCTCCACGGAGCGGAATAAGCCGCTCATGCGCCAGAAATCCTGATCTTCCAGCCAGCTGCCGGAGGAGAAACGGTACACCTGCACCGTCAGGGTATTTTCGCCGGGGTGGACGGCGGCGGTCATGTCAAATTCAGCGGGAGTGAAGGTATCTCGGTGTAGCCGATGTAAACGTCATTGCACCAGACGCGGCAGCGCTGTCCGCGCCGTTCAGGTGCAGATAGCAGCTTGCCCAGCTTTCCGGCAGGGTGAAACTACGCTGGTACTCTCCAATGGGGTTATAATCCTGCGGAATCTGGCCGGGGTGCAGCTTTTCGTGGCCGTCCCACGGGTACTGGGTGTTGACGTAATGGGGCGTGCCGTAGGGCTGGCCGGGCTTTTGCAGGCTCTGCATCTGGATAAAGCCGGGCACAGTCAGGGTATCCCAGTCCGTAAAGGGTGCGGTCAGGTTTTCCGCATAGCGAAAGTTCCACTCGCCATCCAAGCTGACGGTCAGGGACAGTTCGGGGCTTGTCTGGTCCGCAAAGTGGGCATGGAAGGGCAGGCGGTTCTGCTGGAAAATTTCCGGGTCGGCCAGAAGCGCCGGGGTAATGGGATGATTCAAAGGCATACATATCACCTCGCAGCATTTTCTGCTTTTATTATAGCACAGGATATAAGAAAAACAGCCGCACAAAACGACTGTTTTTCTGGAGAGAAACGGCATCAGTCCGCTTCGTCAAGGATCTCGGTGTCCAACACCGTGTGCCCCTTGGGGATATGGTACTTCACGGCGGGCAGATGGACGTTGGTAAAATACAGGCTGGTGTTGGGGTCGCAGCCGATGACCACTGCCTCTCCCCTGCCGCGCACGGTGCAGCGCAACGTGTCGCAATGGGCTTCGGCGGTATCGTTTTCCACGCTTTCGGCGTAGCCCGGTGCAAAATTGGGCACGGCAAAACCGCAGTCGTAGGCTTCGCAGTCGAAACTGCTGTCAATCTCATGATGGCGGCGGTGGCCGGTGGCCGTGGGGGTGATGGTAGTGGTCACCTCAATGCCGGGGAAGGGCGACCACTGCGCAGTCACAGCCCCGGCTTCAATTTCCCACGTTTTGCTCACCTTGCGTACAAACACGTTATCGTCGATGACAAAGGCCAGCATACTGTCGGGAGCCGCCTGATTGAGCACCTCCCGGCTGCGGGAGGCGCAGAAGCCAAAGCGGGTATCGTAGGCAAATTTTGCGTACTTTTCCGGGAACTGTCCCGTGGCCGTGCCCCTCGTTGACACCGGCGGCATAGGCCGTTACCCGCCCCGCCCGGCGCTGCACCAGCATATTGGCGTATGGCATGGGCTTGAGCCGCTCCAATGCGGGCATGGGCGCGGCTTCGGCAGACCAGAAGGGGTGGTCATCCGGCAGAGCAAGCAACAAAAAGCTCTTCATGCCCCAGTAGGGGCTGCCGGGGGCGTTGTACCGCTCGGCCATGTACATCTGCGGGTAGCAGTAGCCGATGGTCAGGATGCCGTCCCGGTCGAACATTTTCTGCCCCAGCCACCAGTTGAAGTTGCGGACGATGAGCCCTTTCATCACCGGCAGGGGCAGCGGTTCCAGCCCTGCCCAGATGCAGGCCGCCCAGAAGCTGTTCTGGGCAAAGCGGTAGGTCAGGCTGCGGCCAAAGGGCAGCGCCGCGCCATTGGCATCGAACCAGTAGACGAACTGCTGCGCGAACAGCTGGGCGCGCTGGCGGTAAAGGGCAGCACGCCGGGGGTCGGTATCTGCGGCAAATTTAGAGTAGAGCAGCCCGTAATACTGGATGGCCCACGGGATGTAGTAATCCTTCTGCACCGAGGCGCCATCGGTGGACCAGCCGTCGCCGCTGTAATAGCTGTCGATTTTGCAAAGACCGTCCTCCAGCAGCTCCGGGCTGTAAGGCATCCCCACGCTTTTCAGGGCAAGGTTTACAAGGATGCGGAAAAACTGCCAGTTGCAGTCCGGGATGGTGTGGGCGTTGATCTGCCCCAGCCATGCGGCAAGGTTCTGTTTTTCGGTGTCAGAAAGCGGGGTCCACAGCTTTTCCGGTGCGGTGAGGATGCCGCAGGCAATGGCAGCCATCTCCACATAACACTGGTCGTACTCCCCGGTGGTGCCCCAGTATTCGGGGTTTTCCGGGTCGGCGCCGGCGGCAAGACCCTTGCGGTAGATTTTTTCAAATTCCGGGTCAGAGCCGCCACCTACCCAGAAGGGCACCAGCGCCCACAGCGGGCGGCTGAAGGCTTCCAGCTCAATGGCATTTTGGTTGTAGGTCACGCCCGTCTCGCCCAGATGCAGCCGGGAACAGCCTGCGGAATAATAAGGCTTGAGCGGGTCGAGAAATTTGTGCATCAGTGCGGTAAAATCCGCTTTGGTCTGCAAGTTCATCACCAGTACATCTCCCAATCTTTGGTCAGGCGGGTCAGCGCCTCCATGTAAAAATAATCGCCCCAGCTCGTACATTCATCCACGCCCTCCGGGGTGCAGGTGTTGTAGGGGCTTTTTTTGCTGTAAGTGCCGTGCAGCAGCTGGCCGGAGCCGAGGGTGCCGGGCTTTACTGCGTAGTTTGCGGCAAGGCTGGCCAGCATCTGCCGTGCCAGCGTGCGCCACTGGGCAGCTTCTGTTTCGTCCACATACTTTGCCGCTTCCAGCAGGCCGCAGGCCACGATGGCCGCAGAGGAGGAATCCCGGGGTTCGCCGCTTTCCGGGGCAAAGAGCATATCCCAGCAGGGGATCATATCCTCCGGCAGGCGGGAAAGGTAAAACGCCAGCGCTTTGCGGAACACATCCAAAAACTTTTCATCGTGGGTGTAGGTGTAGCCAATGGCGCTGCCGTACACGCCCCACGCCTGTCCCCGTGCCCAGAAGCTGTCATCCTTATAGCCCTGACAGGTGCGGCCGCCCTTGGGGGTGCCGTCCGGGTTCATAAAGAAGGTGTGGTAGGTGCTGCCGTCCGGCCGGAAGGAGTT
>ENA-OQKJ01000328-OQKJ01000328.1-human-gut-metagenome-genome-assembly--contig:-NODE-328-length-11631-cov-2.307893_pt1 | contig 11631 bp, 14 predicted proteins | sample MGYA00242647_ERZ504795 | MGnify/ENA primary metagenome ERZ504795 (study PRJEB26092, sample SAMD00036398) | human gut metagenome | host: Homo sapiens | study: EMG produced TPA metagenomics assembly of...
TATGGTTGCCGTCATCGGAGCATTTGCTTTCGTACACCCACCCGCGCTTGTTGATGCCACGGACGTTTTCGCCAAGACCATACAGGACATCCTGCGGCTCCATGGCATAGGAGAAGCCATCCGGCTCCTTGGTCAGATAGGGTATCGTTTCCATCATGGGCAAAAAAGAACCCACTACACTTTCGGTATCAAACGGTTGACCGTATTGCTTTTTGTAGATCATAGTAAAATATCTCTCCTTTGTTTTTTGAATCGTCACAGTGTAAAACGTACAAATTTTCCCAGCCTTACCGTATCGGAAGTGTAGATTTCATCTGTAAGTCTTCTATCGAATTTCATTTTCATCCTCGCAGGGTTTTGATCCTGCCGCGCACTTCAATTCTGGTATGTCTTTTATGGTCAACTGGCATACTGATTTGTGATCAAGCTTGTACAGTATAGCTAGTATAGTCTACTTGCGCAGCGTTTCGTTTTCAAGCGCTGATTGGCATTGGCTGTGTAAAAAAGAGAGACCGATCTGCGTAAAAATTTACGCAGGTTGCTCCCTGTACTTTTCCACAGTCCGGCTATCGGTATAGACAGTCGTCCTGCGATGCGGAAAGATCGTGGGGAAAATATACGGGTAACAGGCGCATTGCTCCGCAAAACTGCTGTATAAACTAAAAAATCCGCCGAGGATGCCTCCCAACTGGGAAGCTCCTCGGCGGTATTCGTTTAGCGGGTCTGTGTTTTCTCGGTGGTTTCTTTTTTGCCCTGTGCTTTTAATCCAGAATTTTACCGTCAATGGAGATGGTGACCACCTGCCACGGAATGAACTTTCCGCTGGTCTGAAGCGCCTTTTTCGCCGCCATCTCCAAGCCGCCGCAGCAGGGCACCTCCATGCGGAGGATGGTCACGCTCTGGATATCGTTGCTGCGCAGGATCTCGGTCAGCTTTTCGCTGTAATCCACAGCATCCAGCTTCGGGCAGCCGATAAGGGTCACCTTGCCGCGCATAAACTCCTGATGGAAATTGGCGTAGGCATAGGCCGTGCAGTCCGCTGCAATCAGGAGCTTTGCACCCTCAAAGTAGGGCGCATGGATGGGTGCCAGCTTGATCTGCACCGGCCAGTTGCGCAGGCGGGAGACCGGCTGCACAGGGGCGGCAACTGCACTTTCGGCAGCCTCCGGCTGTTCCAGCATCCGCATCCGGGAGCCGGGGCAGCCGCCCTCGTGGAGGTGCTTCATCTTCTCCTGCAATTCCTTTTTCTTTTTGTTCTCCTGCACCGCTGCCTCGTCGTAGGCAGGGGCTTCCCGCTCCTCAAAAGTGATAGCTCCGGTGGGGCAGCCCGGCAGGCAGTCGCCAAAGCCATCGCAGAAATTTTCCCGCACCAGCTTTGCCTTGCCGTTGATGATATCAATGGCTCCCTCGTGGCAGGCGGTTGCGCACAAGCCGCAGCCGTTGCATTTTTCTTCGTCAATATGGATGATCTTCCGAATCATATCTATACTCTCCTGTTGTGGGTGTTTTTTGCATTTGCAGGTTTATTATAGTATACTAAAGCCATCTTGTATGTTTGAATTCCAACAAGGAGAGCCTTTATGCAAAAATATCTGCCTGTTCTGCGGAGCTGCCCCTTCTTCACCGGGCTTGCTGACGATGAGATTTTGTCCATCCTGCACTGTGTCAGTGCAGCGAAAATCACCGGCCCCGGGGTTCCTACATTTTCCGTGCCGGAGATTCCACGGAGGTCATGGGGCTCATGTTGTCCGGCTCCACCCTTGTGATACAGGAGGATCTTTGGGGACACCGCAATATCCTGTCCAAGTGCAATACCGGGGACTTTTTCGGGGAGCCTTACGCCGCCACCCCCGGTGCCATCCTGAACATCAGCGTGGTGGCAGAGGAGGATTGCGAGATCCTGCTGCTGAACGTCAAGCGGCTGCTCACCTCCTGCCCCACCGCCTGCGACCATCACCAGAAACTCATCCGCAATTTGGTCAGCGTTCTGGCAAACAAAATACTGCTTTTTAACGATAAGATCACCCATGTCAGCAAGCGGACCACCCGGGAAAAGCTGCTGTCCTACCTGTCTGCCGAATCCATCCGGCAGTCCTCCCTTTCCTTTGACATCCCCTTTGACCGTCAGCAGCTGGCGGATTTTCTCTGCGTGGAGCGTGCCGCCATGTCGGTGGAGCTTTCCAAGCTGCAAAAAGAAGGGCTGCTGGTCACCAAACGGAATCACTTTGAGCTGTTGACCCGCTGACCGCTTGGTACACTGCCTGCAAGCACCGGCTTCTTTGTGGAAACCGGTGCTTTTTTTGCAGTTGCACTTTTCCCGGGAGATTATTATACTTATCTTATAAAAAAGACCGGGTGCTGCAAGGGCAGGAGGGAAAGCGTATGGCACGGAACAAAACCACGCAGGACGGTATTTCCCTGCGCAGCAGGGTCACGGCATGGCTTGCCGCGATTTTGCTGGTCACAATGCTTTCCACCGGCATTGCTACCATGGCAGGTCAATGGACGGTGCACTCCTTTGATACGCTGCTGGCCGACAACGCCGTCTGCTACACGGTGCAGAACGCCCTCAAGGACGAAGCACAGGCCTTTGCGCGCTATGTGCGCCAGCCTACTTCTGAAACCGAACAAGCCTATACCGCCGCCTGCACCGCTTCCGAGCAAAGCCTTGCGGCCCTGCCCTTCGATTACGCCCGTATCGGCGAAGAACGCTATGCCCGCACATGGAACCTTTTGCAGGGGTACGCGGGTTACCGGCAGGAGCGGGATGCCTTTTTGCAGCTTTCGCCCTCAGCAGATACCTATATTGAACAGATGTACCATGTGATGGCTTTGCAGGACTACCTTGCCGAGTATGCACTGCGGCTGACACAGGCCACGCTGGAACAGGAAAACGCCCTTTACAGCAGCACGGCGGCTCACATCCGGCATCTGCCGTGGCTGTATCTGGGGCTGTTCCTGACGGCGGCCGTGCTGATGCTGCTGCTCATCCGGGTGCTGAGCCGTGCGGTGGTGCGTCCGCTGCTGCGGCTGGCGCAGGCTTCTCACAGCATTGCCGAGGGAGATTTTTCCAGCCCGGATCTTCCGGTGAAAAGCAGCGACGAGGTGGGGCGGCTGACGGCCACCTTCAACCAGATGAAACACGCCATGGCGCAGCAGCTGACCACCCAGCAGGCCTTGCACCGGGAAGAGGTGCGGAACCTTGCGCTGGAAAAAGATCTGGAACACACCCGGCTGGAGGTGCTCAAAAGTCAGGTAAACCCACATTTTCTGTTCAATACCCTGAACATGATCTCCTGCATGGCGCGGCTGGAGGATGCTGCCACCACCGACCAGATGATCGTGCATTTGGGCAGTTTGTTCCGGCACAACCTGCGCACCAAGCGCCAGCAGATCACGCTGGAGGAGGAATTGGACGGGCTGGAGGACTACATTTATTTGCAGCAGATGCGGTTTGATGGACGCATTACCGTAGAAAAAAGCATCCATGTACAGTCTGCGGCGGTTTTGGTGCCGTCCTTTATGCTGCAGCCGGTGGTGGAAAACGCTTACTCGCACGGGCTCAAGTCCCGCGAGGAAGGCGGACGCATCCTGCTGCGGGCATGGATGCAGGGCAAGGTGCTGGTGCTCACGGTCGCGGACAACGGCAAGGGGATGACCCCAGAGGAGCTGGACGCCGTGCAGGCAAAAATTGCCCGGAGCGAGCAGACCGGCCGCAGCATCGGCCTTGGCAACATTTCCCGCCGCATCGGGATGCTGTATCCGGGCGGTAAAATGCAGGTGTACAGCCGCGCAGGTCATGGCACTGTGGTGCGGTTTGAACTGCCGCAAACGCAGCAGCCGGAAGAAAAGGAGGAGACGCTCTCGTGAAGTGCAAATTGCTGGTGGCAGAGGATGAATTGATCGAGCGCAAGGTGCTGTGCCGGACTTTGCAGAAGTATCTGGGAGATCTGATAAGTCTGTATGAAGCCAAAAACGGCAGGGAAGCGCTGGAAATTTTTTCCCGCGAAGCGCCGCAGGTGGCGGTGCTGGACATTGAAATGCCGGGTCTCACCGGGCTGGAGGTGGCGCGTAAGATCCGCGAAACGGACAAAAATTGCGCCATCCTGTTCCTGACCGGCTTTGATAAGTTCGACTATGCGCGGCAGGCGATCTCTGTGCGGGCGATGGACTATCTGCTCAAACCCTACAATGAGCAGGAGTTGGTATTCGCGGTGGAGGATGCCATCCGGCAGGTGTCGGTGCAGCTGCCCGCCCGCCCAGCACAGCCCCCTGCGCCTGCAGAGCCCCTCCGCCGGGAAGAGGATGAGGATATGCGCACCGCCATCATCCGGGCAGAGATCAGCCGCTTCATCGACGCTCACTATGGGGAGGATATCTCCATGCAGGATGCCGCCGCTGCGCTGCGCTACTCGGACGCTTACTTCTGCAAGCTGTTCAAGCAGTGCTTTAAGGTGAACTTTTCGGCCTACCTGAACGAATATCGGGTGAACAAGGCGCGCCAGCTGATTTTGGACCCGCGCCTGAGCCTGAAAGATATCGGCGCTGCTGTGGGTTACAGCGACGCCAACTATTTTACAAGGGTGTTCAAGCGCCTGACCGGCCAGACCCCTTCGGAATACCGCATGGCCGCAGCGGAAAAAGCGGTACAAGGATAAATCCGACACAAAAGAAGCGCTCGTTCTTTCCTGCCTGTCAGCAGGAGAGGGACGGGCGCTTTTTTGTTTTTGCCAGTTTCTTTCGTCCGCAAAACACAAAAATTGTACTTGGATACAACAAAGACAAAATCGTGCTGCGTTTCACAAAATAATCCGGTTTCGCAAAAATGAACGAGTTGTTAAAATATAATCATAGAAAAAGCGCGAAAAGAGAGGATGCCATTCATGAAGAGAAGAACGTTTCTGTCGCTGATGGGCGCGGCGGCACTGACCAGCAGCATGATGCTTACCGGCTGCGGCGCCGGCTCCGATGACGACCGCAAGATCGTGCGCATCGGCCATGTGCAGTCCCAGACCCACCCGGATCATCTGGGACTGGAAGCCTTCGCCAACTATATCAACGAGAAGCTGGGCGACAAGTACCGCGTGGAGGTGTACCCCAGCGAGCTGCTGGGCTCCCAGACCGAAATGGTGCAGCTGACCCAGACCGGTGCTATCGACTTTGTGGTGGCGTCCAATGCCATTATGGAGACCTTCAGCGCCAAATACCAGATCTTCAACCTGCCTTACCTGTTCTCCAGCGTGGAAGCCTACCACGAGGCCATGGATGACCCCGAGGTGACAGACCCCATCTTCCAGACCACCTCCAAGGCCGGTCTGGAAACAGTGGCGTGGCTGGATGCCGGTACCCGCAACTTCTACACCATCAAGACCCCTATCAACCAGCCCTCCGACCTGAAGGGGCTGAAGATCCGCGTACAGCAGTCGCCCACCAATGTGGAAATGATGCGTCTGCTGGGCGGCACCGCTACCCCCATGGGCTTCGGCGATGTGTATACCGCGCTGCAGGCCGGTATTCTGGATGGTGCCGAAAACAACGAGCTGGCTCTGACCGATAACGGTCACGGTGATATCTGCAAGTATTACTCCTATGATATGCACCAGATGGTGCCGGACCTGCTGGTGGCAAACTACGCCTTCCTGAACGAGCTCAGCGATGAGGAGCGCGCGATCTTTGAAGAGGGCTTCCAGATCGTGAAGCGCACCGAGCAGGACGCTTGGGAGGATGCTGTGGCTGAGGCGAAAGACAAGGCCGAGAATGAGCAGCACGTCAACTTTATTTACCCGGACACTGCACCGTTTCAGGAGGCTATGGCTCCCCTGCACGATTCCGTGCTGGCAGCAAACCCGGAATTGCAGCCCATTTATGACCTGATCCAGCAGCACAACGCTGCCCATACTGCGGACTGAGGAGGAGCATCATGGAAAAACTGAGAAATACCCTGAACAAGGTGCTCAACCTGCTGGCAGGTCTAAGCATGACGGTCATGGTGGTTCTGACCACCTATCAGGTCATCGTGCGTTACATCTTCAACTCTCCCTCCACATGGTCGGAAGAGCTGGTGGGTTATCTGTTCGGCTGGAGCACCATGCTGGGTGCCACCATCGTCTCCGGCGAGCGCGGCCACATGAACATTCCCGTGCTGGTGGACCGGTTCAACCCCACCATGCGCAAGGCGTTCCACATCTTTGCCGAGGTCATCGCCTTCCTCTTCTCCGCCACCATTCTGGTGTTCGGCGGTTTTCAGGTGTCCCAGCTGGCCATGGGACAGCAGACCTCCTCGCTGGGCGTTGCCGTGGGCGTGTTCTACTGGGTCATGCCCATCTGCGGCGTGATCATTCTGGTATATTCCGTGCTGAACATTATCGGCATCGCCAACGGCTCCATCTGTCTGGATGCCCCGGAGGATGCAGACTTTGCAAAGGTGGAAGCCGAAATGGCTGCCGATGCCGACAAGGAAAACAAGGAGGACTAAGCTGTGGCAATTCAAGCGTTACTCGTAATTCTGGCAGTGCTGCTGGTGCTGCTGTTCCTCGGCGTGCCCATCTCGTACGCCATTGCAGTCTCTTCTCTGACTGCTATCCTTTCTTCCATTGATCTGAATGTGGCCGTGCTGACCGCTGCCCAGCGCACCTTTGTGGGCATGAGCAAGTTCAGCCTGACCGCCATCCCATTCTTTATTCTGGCGGGCAACATCATGAATCAGGGCGCATCGCCAAGCGTCTGGTGGATTTCGTCATGGCCATTCTGGGCAAGCTGCCCGGCGCACTGCTGGTGACCAACATCGGCACCAACGCCCTGTTCGGTGCCATCTCCGGCTCTGCATCCGCTGCGGCTGCTGCCGTTGGCTCTATGATCCGCGACGGTGCCGACGAGCAGGGCTACGACCCCGCCGTGACCGCTGCCACCAACGCTGCTTCCTCCTGCTCCGGCCTGCTGATCCCGCCGTCCAACGCCCTGATCACCTACTCTCTGGCGTCCGGCGGCACCTCTGTGGCTGCACTGTTCATGGCGGGTTACATTCCCGGCATCATCTGGGCGCTGTGCTGCTGCGTGGTGGGTGTGCTGCTGGCTGTCAAGCTGGGGTACAAGGGCACACCCGGCAAGTTTGACTGGAAAAATCTCGGCATCTGTACCCTGCGCGCTCTGCCGTCTCTGTCCCTGATCATCGTGGTCATTGGCGGCATCATCGGCGGTGTGTTCTCTGCCACCGAAGGCTCTGCCATTGCCGTTGTCTATGCGCTGATCCTTGCTTTCTGCTACCGCTCCATCAACCTGAAGAGCCTGTGGAAGATCATCGTGGACTCTGCCAAGATGTCCGGCATGGTGGTGTTCCTTGTGGGTGTCTCCAACATTCTGGGCTGGGTCATGGCCTTTTTGCAAATCCCGGATGCTGTGGCAGCAGCCCTGCTGAGCCTGACCAGCAATAAGTACATCATCCTGCTCATCATGAACGTGATCCTGCTGGTGTCCGGCACCTTCATGGATGTGACCCCGGCCATCCTCATCTTCACTCCGCTGTTTCTGCCCATCTGCCAGAGCTTTGGCATGAGCACCATCCATTTCGGTCTGATCCTCGTGTATAACCTGTGCATCGGCAACATCACCCCGCCCGTGGGCAACGCCCTGTTCGTGGGTATCAAGGTGGGGCGCACCTCGCTTTCCAGGGTCATGCCGTATATGCTTATGTACTATGTGGCCATCATCGGCGGACTGCTGCTGGTCACCTTTATCCCGGCAGTGTCTACCGCACTGCCGCAGGCAATGGGCCTGATGTAACTGAGACATCTCCTTTTTCTTCTCCTAAAAGGCGGTACCTGCTTTGCGGCGGGCACCGCCTTTTCTTGTCTCTTGCACAAAGGCAGTCTTGTGCGCTATACTATCTGCAAAGGGAGGGAGAGACCATGCGCAGACGGACCTTTTTAGCCGGGCTGGGCTTTGCAGCCTTGCAGCTGGCAGGCTGTGGCACAAAGCCGCAGACCACACCGGACTATGTGCTGACCTATGCCGACAACCAGCCCGCCGGGTACCCCACCACGCAGGGCGCACAGTATTTTGCGGACCTTGTGCAGCAGCAGACCGGGGGCAAGGTGGTCATTCAGGTCAAAGCGAACGGCGAGTACGGCTCGGAACAGCAGGTGTGGGAGCAGCTTGCCATTGGCGGCGTAGATTTTGCGCGTGTGTCGCTTTCGGCGGCCACAGACGATCTGCCCCGGCTCAACGTACTGCTGCTGCCGTATCTCTACCGGAATGCCGACCATATGTGGCGTGTGCTGGATGGCAGCATCGGAGCAGAGTTTTTGCAGGACTTTACCGCGCATGGGCGGGTGGGCCTGAGCTGGTACGACGCGGGTGCCCGCTCGTTCTATGCCCGTCAGCCGGTGCGCAGCCTGAACGATCTGCAGGGCAAGACCATCCGCGTGCAGGATTCGCAGATTGTGATCGACATGATCCGCCTGCTGGGTGCAGTGCCGGAGACCACGGCTTACAGCGACGTGTACTCGGCGTTTGAGACCGGGCAGATCGATGCCGACCGAAAACAACTGGCCGGCCTACTATTCCATGGAGCACTACAAGGTGGCGCGGTACTACATGGCCGATGAGCACAGCCGCGTACCGGAGGTGCAGCTGGCTTCCGGCCACACATGGGATGCACTGCCGGAGGAATACCAGCAGATTCTGCAGAAATGCCGCCCGGGCATCGGCGCAATACGAGCGCCAACTCGTGGGCACAGGAAGAACTGCCGCCGAGAAGCGGCATTGGCTGGCGGGTGCCGGGAACTGCCGCTGCCCAAAGAGGAAATGCAGAACTTCCGGCAGCTGGTACAGCCGCTGTACCGGAAATATTGTGCCGACTATCTGCCGCTGGTGGAAGAGATACAGGCAGAATGACAACAGAGAAAGTCCTTTAAGGGTGCAGGGAACTGCTCCCCACCATTGTGCGCGATTTTCAGGCGGTCATCTCCAAGGAGATCAAGGAGTTGCTGCTGGGAAAGCGGAGAGCGGCTTTTATACCGTTCTCCGCGCTTTGTTCTTATTTTATCTCCGGTGTTTCCTTTCGCTGCCGGGTGGATCTCAGATATTCCAGCAGCATCTGGCTCACCACCGAGCTTGCCGTCTTGGAAAACGCCAGCCCCAATGTCCGGCAGCAGGCAGGCTCCAGCGGGCGGGACACCACACCGGGGCAGCCGAACGCCTGCATCACCAGTTCCTGCGAGATGGTCACGCCCAGCCCGCTGCGCACGAACGCCATGATGAGGGTATCGTCCCGGAAGCTGTAAGAAATGTTCGGCTTCACCGGGCATTTGAGCATCAGGTGCTGGATGTCGTTATCACAGCCGGGCGTTTCGATGATGAGCGGATACTGAAACAGCTGCGACAGCGTTACGCTGGGTCGTGCAGCCAGTGGATGCCCCTCCGGGGACACGGCACACAACGGGGTCGTCCCAGAGTCGGGTAGAATTTCAGGTCGTCTGCCACAATGGATGAGAGAAAACCGCAATCCACCTGCCCATGGATGATCCATTCCCGGATCTCATCATAGTTGCCGTCCAGGATCTCTATACTCACCGTTCGGGTAGTTCTCCTTGAAATAATGCACCACTTCCGGCATCCAGAGCGTTGTGGTGCTGGAAAAGCTGCCCACCCGCAGCTTGCCCTCCACCTTGTGATTGATATTGAACGCAGCCTGCCGCAGCCGGTTCTTCTGGTTGGCCAGTTCCCGGACGTAGGGCAAAAGACGTGTCCCGTTGTCGGTCAGGGTCACGCCTCGGTTGATGCGGGCGAACAGCTTCACGCCCAGTTCTTCTTCCAACCCCGCCATCATCTGGCTGATGCCGGATTGGGTATAGTTCAGTGCCTCCGCTGCTTTGGAAAAACTGCCCGTTTCGCACACTTTCAAGAATATCTCATATCGGTCTTTCTGTTCCCGCATCTCAAGCGCTCCATAAGTAAAATTTATAGGTCGTAGTAATTTTATTCGGTTTACTGATATGATACTCCATGTTATCCTATATTACAATAGGAAATACGGATAGGAGTTTCAGAATCATGGAAAAGAAAGCAAGCAGTTTCTCCGGACAAATCGGATTTGTCCTTGCTGCCGCCGGAAGTGCGGTGGGTGTCGGCAACCTGTGGCGGTTCCCGTACCTTGCCGCAAAAGATGGCGGCGGTTTGTTTTTGCTGGTGTATCTGGTGCTGGTGCTGACCTTCGGTTTCACGCTGCTCACCTCGGATATCGCCATTGGCCGCCGCACCAAACAGAGTGCCATCCGCGCCTACGAGAGCATGCGCCCCAAGTGGAAATTCCTCGGCATCCTGACCTTTCTGGTGCCGGTTCTGATCATGACCTACTATGCCGTCATCGCGGGTGGATCACGAAATATGCGGTGGTCTACCTCACCGGACAGTCTGCCGCCGCTGCGGAGGACGGTTATTTTACCAGCTTCATTACCTCGCCGGTGTCTCCTGTGGTGTTCGCTCTGCTGTTCATGGGCGTGACGGCTTTCATCGTGTACAACGGCGTGGAGGGCGGCATTGAGCGGGTGTCCCGCTACATGATGCCCATTCTGCTGGTACTGGTGGTGGTGATTGCGGGCTACGCCCTCACCCTGCGCCACGAGGATGCCTCCGGCCAGATGCGCACCGGTCTGGAAGGTCTGCGCTACTACCTGACCCCGCACATGGAAGGGCTGACCATCAGCCGCTTTTTGCAGATTTTGCTGGATGCCATGAGCCAGCTGTTCTTTTCCCTCAGCGTGTCCATGGGCATTATGATCACCTACGGTTCCTACGTCAAACCGGAAGTAGACCTGAACAAAGCGGTGAATCAGATCGAGATCTTCGATACCGGCGTAGCCCTGCTGGCCGGTGCCATGATCATCCCCGCCGTGTATGTTTTCTCTGGCACCGAGGGCATGAGCGCAGGCCCCAGCCTGATGTTCGTCTCGCTGCCCAAGGTATTCAACGCCATGGGCAAGGCGGGCGTGTTCGTTGGCATCCTGTTCTTTGTCACTGCCATTTTTGCCACCCTGACCTCCTGCATCTCGGTGCTGGAATCCATCACCGCCAACTGCATGGAGATCTTCCACTCGGGCCGCAAAAAGACGGTGCTTGTGCTGGCGGTCATCTATCTGGCCGCTTCCGCCATCATTGCGCTGGGTTACAGCATCTTCTATTTTGAAGTACAGCTCCCCAACGGATCGGTGGGTCAGCTGTTGGATATCATGGACTATGTCAGCAACAGTGTTATGATGCCTTTCATTGCCCTGCTGTCCACCATCCTGATTGGCTGGGTCATGACGCCGGATTACGTCATTGACGAGATGCAGCGCAACGGCGAGACCTTCCGCCGCAAGAAACTCTACCGGGTGATGATCCGATACGTTGCTCCGGTGATGATGCTGGTGCTGTTTTTGCAGTCCACCGGGATCCTTGCTTAAGCCGAAAAGCCCCCGTGGGCTTTTGGGAAACCGGACGAGCAGAAAGGGATTTACCCCGACACACTCGGTTCCGTTATCATCTGATCCACGCCATTGAGGGTGCGTATAAGTATCGGAAAGACTGATGATACCAGTTTTAGCGGATGGTTCTGCGGAGCCATCCGTTTTTCTATTCTGATCGCATTTTTTC
>ENA-OQKJ01000329-OQKJ01000329.1-human-gut-metagenome-genome-assembly--contig:-NODE-329-length-11593-cov-3.294000_pt1 | contig 11593 bp, 9 predicted proteins | sample MGYA00242647_ERZ504795 | MGnify/ENA primary metagenome ERZ504795 (study PRJEB26092, sample SAMD00036398) | human gut metagenome | host: Homo sapiens | study: EMG produced TPA metagenomics assembly of...
CGCTGCTGCCGTCCTTCATTGCCTTCGAGAACGCTTTGACCGCCTCGTCCTGCTCCTCCAGATAGTAGTATGCGCAGCCGATGTTATAATAATCCTCGGTCGTTTTCGACTCAATCTTCACTGCCGCTTCGAGGTAACGGTCTCCGTCCGCCTTCATGCTGCTCTCCTGATACAGCTCGTAAATGTCAAGGCAGAGCTGATAGCTCTCCTTCGTCTCCACTGCCGCATCAAAATCCACCTTCGCCTGCTCGTAATTCTTCTGCAGGAAGTACGCGCGTCCCCTAAGGAACAGCGCATCGGCATCGGCCTTTTCTTCCTGAATATTGGTGCAGATCTCAATGGCTCCATCCAGATCTCCGGCCTGTACGCAGGTTTCCGCCTCGTAATACATGACATCGCGCGAAAACTCCGCGTCTTTGTGCTTCATGCTCGAAAGACTGCTCTTGAAAGCCTCTTTTGCCTTGTCATACTCCTGGCTTTTCAGATAAGCGATGCCGAGCGACCGGTAGCTCTCCGCCAGTCGGTCGCCTGCCTTTACGGCTCCCTCCAGCATCGCAATCGACGTTACGTAGTCCTTCTGTTCGAGCGCCTCGATGCCCTTTTTATAAAGCTTTGAATTTTTATTTTCACAGCCGCCAAGCACCATTGCCGCCGCCAGAAAAAAGATTACCAGTCTTTTTTTCATTCTGTCACAAGTCCTTCTTTATGCATCACAGAAACAACCTGGTCTACGTATTTTGCACACGTTGCGTCGTCCGGTGCTTCCACCATGACACGGATCACCGGCTCGGTGCCGCTCTCTCTTACGAGGATGCGTCCGTCATCGCCCAGGGCCTCTGCTACGTCTTCTATTGCTTTCTGTACTGCCGGGTTGGCCTTTGCAGCTGCTTTGTTTGCCACGCGGACATTCTTTAAGAGCTGCGGGTAAATCACTACCTCGGCTGTCAGGGTGCTGAGCGGGAGTTTCTTATCTATCAGCACTTCCATCACCATCAGGGAGGTCAGGATTCCGTCACCGGTCGTCGCGTGCTTGCTGAAAATGATGTGGCCGGACTGCTCTCCGCCGAGAGAATAGCCGTTTGCCATCATGTTCTCGCACACGTATTTGTCGCCGACTGCCGTCTTCTCATACCGGATACCGGCGCGGTCACACGCTTTGTAAAGACCGAGGTTTGACATGATCGTGGTCACAATCGTATCTCCGTTTAACTGGCCTTTTTCTTTTAAGTATTTACCGCAGACATACATGATCAGGTCTCCGTCTACCACATTTCCCAGCTCATCGACAGCGATGCAGCGGTCTGCGTCTCCGTCGTAGGCAAATCCGACATCGAGGTGTTTCTCTCTTACATATTTCTGAAGCTCTTCGATGTGGGTGGAACCACAGCCGCAGTTGATGTTTGTTCCGTCCGGCTCGTTGTGGATCACATATGTCTTGGCGCCGATGGCATCAAACACGCTCTTGGCTACGGAAGAGGCACTTCCGTTGGAGCAGTCGAGTCCGACTCTCATGTTTTTAAAGGATTTTGTCGGAATCGAGATCAGGTGTCCAATGTAGCGGTTCCTTCCGGCTGCAAAATCCACGGTACGTCCGATGTCTTCTCTCGTTGCGAACGGGATCTTCGGTGTTCCGTCGTCGATGTAGGCTTCGATCTGCGCTTCGATGTCGGCTTCCAGTTTCTGCCCCAGGCCGTTGATGACTTTGATTCCGTTGTCATAGAACGGGTTGTGGCTGGCGGAGATCATAATTCCGCAGTCAAAGTTTTCGGTACGGACAACATAGGAAACGCTCGGGGTGGTCGTTACATGCAGCAGATAAGCGTCTGCTCCCGATGCGGTCAGTCCTGCTACCAGCGAATATTCGAACATGTAGCTGGAGCGTCTGGTGTCTTTTCCAATGACGATCTGTGCTTTGTGGTCTTTTCCGAAATACCATCCGAGGAATCTTCCCACTTTATATGCATGCTCAACCGTCAGATCAATGTTTGCTTCTCCGCGAAATCCATCTGTTCCAAAATATTTACCCATGGTATGCTCCTTTCCCCTTTCGGGCAGAAAGCGTGTCTGAAATTTTTTGCAATCATTCAAACACGCTTTTTCTGGTTATTCACTCAAATAACAAAATATCGTAATTAGTCGTACAGCTTCTCGCTGTATACGCCGTCCGCAATCAGTTTGCGGAATGCTTCTGTTACGGAAGCTTTGTCTTCCTGATACGTTACGCCGAACCACTCTGCGTCGGTCGGAAGAACTTTTACTTCTGCTTTTCCTGCGTGCAGCAGCTCGTCGATGTAGATCGGAAGGAGGTACTCGCCTTTTACATCTCCCTCTTTCTGTGCAGAAAGGAATTCAACAAAGCCTTTCTCCAGAAGATCAATGAACTCCGGCTGCAGTCCCCACATGTTCATGGAAACAAGCGAGTTTTTGTCGATCGGATCAACCGTTCCGTCTTCTTTTTCAACGCCTGCGCCCTCTGCGGTCTTTACGATGTTTTTCGTCTCGTTGACACCAGTCAGATTTCCGTTTTCATCAACGACGCAGACACCTCTTGTAACACCGCCGTTGTCACTTAAGGTGTTTCCAAGCACGAATCCTGCCATGGAGATCGGCATAACTTCATCCACATCATGCTCCTGTACAAGGTAGTCGTGCAGTTTTACGAACGGATCTTTTCCGTAATAGTCATCAGCATTGATAACAGCAAACGGCTCTTTTACAAGACCTTTGCAGGCAAGAACGGCCTGGCCGGTTCCCCACGGTTTGGTACGGCCTTCCGGTTTTGCAAAGCCTGCCGGCAGATCATCGAGCTCCTGGAATGCATATTCCACCTCTGTGATTTTGCTGATGCGGTTGCCGATGACTTCCTTAAAATCTTTCTCCAGATCCTTGCGGATGATGAAGACTACTTTGTTGAAGCCGGCTTCCAGTGCATCGTGGATGGAATAATCCATGATGATCTCCCCGTTTGGTCCTACTGGCTCAAGCTGTTTGATTCCCTTTCCAAATCTGCTGCCGATTCCGGCTGCCATGATCACAAGTGCTGTTTTCTTCATAGCGTTTTCCCTTTCTCTTTTCCCCTTTTTTCTCTTGTTTATTCTATCAACAATCGATCCTGTAGACCAATCGTGACTCGCAGCGTTTATTATTATGCTTCTTCCTGCATGCTGCTCAGCTTTGCGGCCTGATCGGCTGCAATCAGACTGTCGATGATTTCATCCAGATCGCCGTTCATAATGGCGTCCAGTTTGTATAAGGTCAGTTTGATTCTGTGATCCGTCACACGTCCCTGCGGGAAGTTGTACGTACGGATCTTCTCAGAGCGGTCTCCCGTTCCGACCTGGCTCTTTCGAAGCTCGGCCATCTCATCGTGCTGTTTCTGCTGCTCTAAGTCGTACAGACGGGCACGCAGAATCTTCAGTGCCTTGTCCTTATTCTTTAACTGTGATTTCTCATCCTGGCAGGAAATGACGATGCCGCTCGGGAAGTGGGTCAGACGGACTGCTGAGTCGGTCGTATTGACACACTGGCCGCCGTTTCCGGAAGCACGGAATACATCGAATTTGTAATCTTTCGGGTCGATCTGTACTTCGACGTCGTCCACCTCCGGCATGATCGCTACGGTCATGGTTGAGGTATGGATTCTTCCGCCGGACTCGGTTTCCGGCACACGCTGTACGCGGTGCGTGCCGCTCTCGTACTTCATCCGGGAGTACGCGCCTGCTCCGTTGATCAGAAGTGTTGCGTCTTTAAAGCCGCCGATTCCGTTTTCATCGGCGCTGGTCAGCTCTGTTTTCCAGCCGCGGCTCTCTGCGTATTTGATGTACATACGGCAGATTTCTGCGGTAAAGAGTGCCGCCTCGTCTCCGCCGGCACCTGCGCGGAACTCTACGATAACGTTCTTGTCATCGTTCGGGTCTTTCGGCAGAAGCAGGACTTTGAGCTCCTGCTCCAGCTCCTCTACGCGTTTTTTCGCATCGGAGAGCTCTTCTTTCAGCATTTCGCGCATCTCTTCGTCGGATTCCTCCTCAAGAAGCATCAGGCTCTCTTCGATGGTCTGTTTCTGTGTTTTATAGTCCTTATATGCGTCTGCGATCGGCTGGAGTTCTGCCTGCTCCTTCATCAGCTTCTGGAACTTCGCCGCATCGGCAGCGACGTCCGGCTCGCTTAACTGATTCAGTACCTCCTCGAGACGCATGAGGATATCATCAAGTTTATCAAACATAAAATGACTGCTCCTTTTTGCTGTTTTCGTCTGTTTATGATGTCATTATGGTGTCAAAATTAAAATTCATTTCTGTCAGGGTTTTTTGTGCCAGATACCGGTCACCACGCGGTCCAGGCCTGCCAGATCTTTCAGAACCTGTACATCGGCAAAGCCGTGGGTTTCCATCAGCTCCCGCACTTCATCTCCCTGAGCATATCCAATTTCAAAACAGAGCTTTCCGCCCTCTTTTAAATAGCTTCCTGCCTGCTCTGTAATCTTCCGGTAAAAGACAAGACCGTCCGCACTGCCGTCGAGTGCCATCCGCGGCTCATGGTCGCGCACCTCCGGCATCAGCGTTTCAATCACATCCGTGCGGATATACGGCGGATTGCTTGCGATCACATCGAAGGTTCCCTCGATGTTTTCAAATAAGTTGCTCTTTACGAACGATGCCCGTCCGCCCGCCTGTGCGCCGTTCTTTTCCGCAACCTGTAAGGCTTTCTCGGAGAGATCCGCGCCGATTCCAGTGCAGTCCTCTCTCGTCACAAGAAGCGATATGAGAATGCATCCCGAACCGGTGCAGAGATCGAGAATCCGTGCATCTTTTGGAAGGCCGCGGAGCGCTTCCTCCACAAGAATCTCGGTGTCCTGCCGCGGAATCAGTACATGCTCATTCACAAAAAAAGGGATTCCGTAGAACCACGCCTCTCCGGTCAGCTGCTGCAGCGGAATGTGTTCGCCGCGCTTTCTGACCAGCGCTTCGTACTGCTCCTGCTGTTCTTTTGGCATTTCATCTTCACTGTGTACAAAGTAGGTGCTGTGGCTGATCCCGCAGACATGCTCCAGTAAAAGCCATGCGTCCTGCCGGGCCTCCTCCACCCCCTGCTTTTGTAAGTACAGAATAGCGGATTCCAGTGCAGATTTCAAGTTTTTTCTTATCGTGCACACTCATCGGTCACGGCTCCTCATTGTTCTTTTTTTTCGGTTTTTGGTCCGGGTACGTATAACCAAAGTTTTCGTTCAGGTACGCTCTCCAGTCAAACACAGCCTCCACAGCGGCGATCGCAACCTCTGCCATCTCGGCATCCGGCTCGCGCGTCGTCAGGTGCTGCAGCATCAGGCCCGGTTTACTGATCAGGTTGACCAGTTTATTGTCACTTTTTCCCGCCAGGCGGATAATTTCATACGAAACTCCCGCGATCACCGGAATGAGAAGCAGGCGGATCACAATTTTCAGCACCGGGGAATCGACCCGGATGAACATGAAAAAGATGATGCTGATGACGATGACGTACATCAGAAAGCTCGTTCCGCAGCGCTTGTGCTCCCGGGAACTCTTTAAGACGTTTTCCACGTTCAGTTCCAGACCGTGCTCAACGCAGTTGATGCATTTATGCTCGGCGCCGTGGTACATGAACACGCGCTGAATGTCTTCCATACGGGAAATGGCTGCCAGATAGCCGAGGAACAGTGCCACACGCACAAAGGCCTCTGCCACCGCAGTCAGTGTCGTTCCGGCTCCCGCTTTGCGCAGCAGTTCGGACAGGAAGTACGGCACCATCAGAAAGAGAACGACGGCGATGACAACGGAAAATGTGACGGTTCCGTACATCATCAGCTTGTCTGTCTTTTCTTTTTTCGCTTTCTGCTGCTCCTCTTCCTCTTTCGTCGCCGGCTTTTTCTTTTCCTCCTCCTCGTCCTCATAGAACGAAGCGGAGTACATAAGGGAACTCATGCCGACGATCATCGAATCGGCAAAGCTGAAGACACCGCGCAGAATCGGAACTTTTAAGAGCTCCTTGTGCTTCGTCAGCGGCTTGTGCTGCTCTACTTTAACCTCAATCTCCCCGTCCGGCCGGCGTACTGCGACGGAATAGCGGTCCTTGTTCATCATCATGACGCCTTCCATCACGGCCTGGCCGCCAATATTGGATGATTTCATAATTTACGTTTACCTCCTCAAAGGGGATTTTCTGCATCCGTAACGCAAGAACGGGCTGAGATCTTCCAACCTCAGCCCGTTTTTCATCTTGCTTGATTCAATTCTTATTTCATGCCGTATTTCTTGTTGAACTTCTCGATACGTCCACGAGCTGCAGCAGCTTTCTGCTGGCCAGTGTAGAACGGATGGCATTTAGAACAGATCTCAACGTGGATCTCTTTCTTGGTAGAACCTGTTACAAAAGTATTTCCGCAGTTGCAGGTAACAGTTGCCTGATGGTATTCTGGATGGATTCCTTCTCTCATTTTATTCACCTCTTCTTAATATTGTTATCTTCTCAGATTTACTCTGATGATTTCGTATTTCAGGCTGACAAAATCTCATCAACCTTGCACAGCTTTCTCATTGTATCACACAATTTTGAAAATTGCAAGCCTTATACTATTTTTTGTTTTTTTAAAATTTGAATCAGTTCGCCGTTGTTTCCGGTGCGGGCAAACATGTTCAGAATATTTTCCACGGCTTCCTCGGATTTCATGCCGTTTAATGCCTTCCGCATATTGTAAACGGCCTCCTGCTCATCCGGTGTCAGAAGCAGATCTTCTCTTCTTGTTCCCGATTTGGCTATGTCGATGGCCGGGAAGACGCGGCGTTCCTGCAGTTTCCGGTCGAGCACGAGTTCCATGTTTCCGGTGCCTTTGAATTCCTCGTAAACGACATCGTCCATCTTGCTTCCGGTGTCCACAAGCGCCGTTGCAAGAATCGTCAGGCTTCCGCCCTCGCGCATGTTTCTGGCCGCGCCGAAGAACCGTTTCGGCATGTAGAGTGCTGCCGGATCGATACCGCCGGAAAGGGTACGGCCGCTCGGCGGAACGGTCAGGTTGTAAGCTCTGGCGAGACGTGTGATGCTGTCGATGAAGATCGTAACGTCTTTTTTACTCTCCACAAGACGTTTCGCGCGCTCAATGACCATCTCGGACACGCGTTTGTGGTGCTCCGGCTGCTCATCGAAGGTGGAATAGATGACTTCCACATTCGATCCCTGAATCGCTTCTTTAATGTCGGTGACCTCCTCCGGCCGCTCGTCGATCAGAAGGATGATCAGATACATCTCCGGGTTGTTCCGCAGGATGGATTTTGCCGCATCCTTCAAAAGCGTCGTTTTTCCGGCTTTCGGCGGGGAGACGATCATGCCTCGCTGGCCTTTTCCGATCGGACTTACAAGATCCACGATCCGCATCGCCATGCTTCCGCCCGGGCGCTCAAGGCGCAGCCGCTCATCCGGGAAGACCGGTGTCATATCTTCGAAATTGCCGCGGCGCATGATCTGGTCGAGCGGCAGATTGTTGACGCTCTTTAAGTATAAAAGGGCGCTGAATTTTTCGGTTGCGGACTTTACTCTCGTGTTTCCACGGATGATATCTCCCGTTTTCAGTCCGAAACGGCGGATTTGGGACGGAGAAACGTAGACATCGCTGTCGCCCGGCATATAGTTGTCGGAGCGGATAAATCCAAATCCGTCCGGCATGACCTCGAGGATGCCGCAGGCCTCCTGGCCGCTGTCGAGCGTGCTGGTTTCCTGACGCGGTTCCTGTCTCGTCTCTGGTCTTGCTTCCTGACGCAGCGGCTCCTGTCTCATTTCCTGCCCTGCTTCCTGACGCGGCTCCTGTCTTTGCTCTTCCTCACGGTTATTCTGATTATAATTCCGTGGTTCCTGAAATCTACGCTCATTGAAACGCGGCGCTCTTGGACGGTACTCCTGGCGCTCTCCGTTTTCACTGCGCTCTTCCCGGCGGACATACCGCGGTCTCTGGTACGGGCGCGCGGTGCCGTTTTCCGAGGTTTCCCGATTCTGGCGCTCCATACCGTCCTCCCGCTTTTCCTGCGGTTCCTGATTCTGATCCTGTACAGTTTCCGTCTTTTTTTCCTCTTTTAGAACCGCCGGCTCTTCCATGTTTTTCTGGTTTTCTTTCTGATCTTCTTCCAGCATCCGCTCAATCAGCGCTTCTTTCCGCAGGGTGGAAATCCCCTTCATGTTTCTGGATTTTGCCAGCGCTTTCAGCATGCTCAAAGGCAATGACTCATACTTTTCTCTTGTCATACCATTTTTCCTCTATCTATTCTCTATTTGATTTTCGGTTCTGTTTGGAGTTTTTAAGATATTTGATGCGCGAATATTTTTGCTGCAATTATTTAGAATCTGATTTTTGTCATTTTACTGCTGTGGATTTTTCTGCGGTTAGTGGGACTCGAACCCACACGCCGAAAGGCACAGGAACCTAAATCCTGCACGTCTGCCAATTCCGTCATAACCGCATATTATTTTTTCAAAAAAGAAAACCCCATAGAAAACCTCCATGGGCGTTTTCTATGGGTTATTTAGTGAAGCATCGGGGATTCGAACCCCGGACAACTTGATTAAAAGTCAAGTGCTCTACCGACTGAGCTAATGCTCCGTATACTTTTGCATCCAACTGGGCTAGCTGGATTCGAACCAGCGAATGCAGCAGTCAAAGTGCTGTGCCTTACCGCTTGGCGATAGCCCAATGTTTCGCCTTGCTGGCAGGGTGGATAAAGGGATTCGAACCCTTGGCCTCCAGAGCCACAATCTGGCGCGCTAACCAACTGCGCTATACCCACCATAATTACGACTTACAGTCTTTTTCACTATTTAATTTTAGTGAAGCGTGCTTGGAGGGATTCGAACCCCCGACCCACGGCTTAGAAGGCCGTTGCTCTATCCAACTGAGCTACAAGCACACAGCTTCTACAAAATTGTAGCAGCAAGCGGGTGATGGGAATCGAACCCACGTATCCAGCTTGGAAGGCTGGTGTTCTACCATTGAACTACACCCGCACGACATCGGGGTGACAGGATTCGAACCTGCGACCTCCTGGTCCCAAACCAGGCGCTCTAGCCAAGCTGAGCCACACCCCGTAAACAAGGTTTCCCGATTTGCGTTTAACCCTTTCGCGCTCGACGCAAGATTTATTATATTACATTGTTTTCGGTTTGTCAACACTTTTTTTCATTTTTTTCAAAATGTTTTTTGTGTTGTTTTGTTCTCACCGGACAACAAAGAGATCTTATCATATCTTTTCTCATCTGTCAACACCTAAATTGTATTTTTTTGACAAACTTTTTAAGAATTAGTCAGAACCTGCTCCGGTACTACCCTGTTTTCTTTGGAATAGTCATGTTAGTTGCGATAATTCATTCGATTTCGGGCTGTTTTCCGCCCTTTTTCGACCCGTTTTTTAATCCAGATACTTGATTTCCACCGAAAGCTCATGCTCTTCATTGATCGTCAGCATGGCATAGCTTGGTTTTCTTCCCATCTGACGCGGATACGTGAGGCTGCCCGGATTGACAATCCAGAGATTTCCACGCTTTTCTGCGACCGGCCGGTGCGTATGGCCGAACAGTACGATATCCACACCCCTGGAAAGCGCCTCCGCATAGATTCCCTCCAGGCCGAGCGATACGCCGTAGTTATGACCGTGTGTGATAAAGGCACGGTAATCATCAATGTTCACCTGAATCTCCGCCGGGAGGTTTGAAAACCAGTCATTATTTCCCATGACCATATAGCACGGGCCGTTTACCTTGGATTTGATCAGGTCATCCATCCCTTCCACGTCACCGCAGTGGATCATGCCGTCGAACTCCTCACGTTCCATGGCCTCCTCAAGGTTATACATCCGTCCATGGGTATCGCTCACTATCAGAAATTTCATACTCATTCTCTTCCCTCTTCTTATTTCAAATATGATGCAATCTGTTCTTTCATCGCCGCCAGTGCTTTTCCTCTGTGGCTGACTGCGTTTTTCTCTTCCGGAGAAAGTTCTGCGGTCGTGCGGCTCATATCCGGCAGATAGAAAATCGGGTCATAGCCAAAACCGTTCTCCCCGCGTTCCTCGTAACCGATTTTTCCCTCGATCGTTCCTTTGGTGGTACAGACTGTTCCATCCGGGAAGGCGGCTGCAATCACACAGACGAATCGTGCCGTTCTTTTTTCCACCGGCACGCCCTCCAGGCGGTCAACGAGGCTCTGATTTTTGATGCGGTAGGACGTATCCTCTCCCATATATCTTGCCGAATAGACACCAGGCTCGCCGTTTAAGGCATCCACTTCCAGACCGGAGTCATCCGCCAGCACGATCGTGTCGCCGTCTGTGCATCCGGCAACGGTCTGTGCTTTGATTTTTGCATTCTCCTCAAAGGTTTTGCCGTTCTCATCGATCTCGACCGAAATGCCGGCTTCTTTCATCGAATAAATTTCCACCGGCAGATCCGCAAGGATTTCACGGATTTCTTTCATTTTGCCGGCATTTCCTGTTGCAAATACAATTTTTTTCATAACCGTTTTCCTTCTTTCACGCTGAAATAACTTGCGATCATTATACCGTATGTGTGACGCAAACACAAGAACCCTGTCACAAAAAAAGACCCCCGTTTTATCCGGGAGCCTTTTTTTGTAATCACACATTATTTTGCTTTTTTCTGATTTGCCAGAGTCTTGAATCCATCGAAAGCCAGGATCAGCGCCAGGATGACAAGCAGGCCTGCCAGCACGATACGTGCTACGCACCAGCCGATGCCAACGCCTGCGCCAAGGCCCTTGAAGTTTGCGATCAGGGTCTGTACAAGGGATGTGATGGTTACGATCAGCATGAATACCATCGGGAACAGGAACATTTTGTTGTTTTTGCCGACTTTTCCGAGCCAGGTGGCAACAGCAAGAAGTCCGATGGCTGCCAGCAGCTGGTTGGATGCACCGAACAGCGGCCAGATTTTGGAATAACCGGTCAGGCCAAGGCCGATGCCGAGTACTACGGTGATAACGGTTGATACAACCGGATTGGTCAGAACGGCTTTGTAGCCGGTTGCCTCTTTGTAAGTCTGTCCCGGCTCAAGCCAGAACTCCTGGAACATGTATCTTGCCAGACGGGTTGCGGTATCCAGAGAAGTCAGGCAGAATACCGATACAGTCAGAACCAGCAGAGAGTACAGTACATGGGTCGATCCGCCAAGTCCCGGAATGGTTGCTACCATCTCGGAGATACCGGTTGCAAATACAGCGGTCGGAACAACGGTGGTTCCGTCTGCGTATCTGGACCAGATGTAGCCGACTGCACACAGAGATACGATTGCAAGTGCACACTCAATCAGCATACCGCCGTATGCGATCGGGCGGGCATTTTTCTCATTGTCAAGCTGTTTCGATGTAGTTCCTGAACCAACGAGTGAATGGAATCCGGAAATTGCTCCGCAGGCGATGGTTACGAACAGGGCCGGGAACATAAATCCAAGAGAACTTCCGGTCGGAGCCAGCGTATCTTTGAATCCGGTGAATGCCGGGATATCCAGGGATGCATGGCCCATCAGAGCACTTCCGATGACACCGGCAGCGGCTACGATCATCATGAAGTACAGAAGGAAGGAG